>Ga0070738_10001742_pt1 | contig 39829 bp, 30 predicted proteins | sample Coa_R2_2_FD_66446 | JGI IMG/M metagenome (GOLD analysis project Ga0070738, IMG submission 66446) | Surface soil microbial communities from Centralia Pennsylvania, which are recovering from an underground coalmine fire - Coalmine... | ecosystem: Environmental > Terrestrial > Soil > Unclassified ...
AGTCACGATCGCTTTCGATAACTGGAAGGACGGCGGCATCGCTTCGACGCATCACGAGATTCCGGTGGTTTCTCCGGGTTCACTGCATGTCAAACGGGAAGCCGTGTCCTCGCGGCTCAAAGGCGAGCTGATCCATCCGAACGAGACCGGCTCGATCCACGAGCTGAAGTTATCGTCGGATGGCACGCGAATCCTCGCTGCCGATTATCCCGGAGTGGTTGCAGTCTGGGACGTTGCCACCGGCAAGCGGTTGACCACCATCGAGACCGGCTCAGATACTTTCGCCGTCTCGCCGGACTGGCGAATGCTGTTCGCGGGATTCGGGAAAATCAACCATGAGCAGGTGGAGAAAGACGGCAAATGGGTGAATCGCTGGAACGTCGAAGGCGAGGTCCGCGCCTGGAGTCTGGACGATGGCAAAATGGTGCGAACATACAAGCACCTGTCGCCGAAGGGCATCCTGTCGATGCAGCTTTCGCCGGATGGCACGAAGTTCCTCACGCTCGATGGTTTGTCCGGCATTTATGAGGGAGCCTGCAAACAGAGCACCAGCCTATGGGACGTGAAGAGCGGTGAATGCCAGACGCTAAAGGGGCTGAACCGTCGCGGTGTTTTCTCTCCAGATGGAAAAACCGTGGCTTCTTCAGCGTGCAGCGAGGACGGGTATTCTCATGAGCTGAAGCTGATCGATGCCGCCTCCGGCCGCGAAAAATGGTCCACTCCCATCGCGGACAAGAATGCCTTGGTGAGCATCGGAAACTTTTCGCGGGATTGGCGCCTCATCTTTGGGGAGGAACGCATTTTCGATCGTCCGACGAGTTCCAGCTGGCGATCGTGGATGAAGTGGTGGGATGCCGACACCGGCCGCGAGGTCGCCTCCTTCGAGGGAGGCAAACACGACTCCTTCAGGGATTACCGCTCTTCTCCGGATGGGCAGATACTCGTCGTCCTCAACGATCGTGGCGATAAAAGGAAGCTATTCTTCTACTCGATTCCGGAAAAACGCTTGCTGCGAACCGTCCTCCTTTGCGAGAAAACCGAGGGACTTCAGCCCATCGCTTCCGCGCCGGTGTTCAGCCCGGACGGCAAATGGCTAGTGGTCATCACGCGCAGTTTTCCAGGAAAGATGGTGGGCGACAGTCTCGATCCGCGCGACCTGCCGCAGCCGCGTATCTTGCTGATCGAGACGGCCACGGGAGCAATCCGCGAGACGCTGATTGCACCGCAAGCCTTCACGAATCTGGCGTGTTTCAGTCCCGATGGTCGAACGCTGTTTACGGAAGGCCACGGCCGCATTCTGTTGTGGGATATGACGAAAATGCCCGATTAGCGACGCGATTGCGAAGAATCGCTAATCGAACACCTTGCTCTTTCCTCGTCCCGTACTGCTGTCAACGGCCTCAACAAATACATTTCCAGTGTCTCGTACCGAACCTGCCTGCCATTCGCCAGGACGGCGCCTCGTGGTAGAATTCTCTGCGTGGATTTGAATTCATTGCGGATGCAGCTTTTCGAGGAAGCTCATCGATGGAAGAAGAAATCATCCTTGGACGCGATGAAACCAATGAGGCGTTCAAGCGGTTCCTATCGCAATTTGACGCTCCGGCCTACATTCGTCGTGCCCGCGGCGTGCAAGCGGCACTGGATCAATTGCTCGAATACTGCCGAGGGCGGCGCGCGGAATGGCTGGAGTTCGCGAGGATGCGCATCGCCATGCTCCATGCCCTGGCCGGAGACTGGGACAACCTTCTTCCTTTCCTGGTGGATAAGGATCAGCTCGACATCCTCCGCTATCTCCTTGCCGCGCTGGCCTCGCCGCTTCGTGCCCCTGTTGAGCCGACTTCGTCGTCGCACGTCCTGCGGCGAGCGCTGCGCGAATTGCACGAGAGCCTGGAACGCTTCAACCAACGCTGGCAAACCTTCCTGACGGGCGTGGACCTTACCGCTGTCAACGAGCTGCGCGATGGCTACAACCGCTACTATGTGCTGGAAAAAGAATGTGCCGTTCGCTCGGCCCGTATCGCGCGGCAAGGCTTTGCTCCCCTGCCCCCGCTGACCCTCGACGATCTTGTGTCTCAATTTCCGCTCTTGCCTGTACCGCGGTTGCGCGATTAATCCGCTGAACGCAGACGCTTCTGCGAAGCAGCGCTAACCGAGTGGGACAAGCCGGCCAATTCCTCCTTAATGGCGATGCCGCTCGTCTGTCGCTGCCGCATCTGTTCCGCCAAGGCCATGATGCGCCGCGCCGCCTCCTCGTGACCGACGCCGCGAGCGTGGATGTTCGAGATGAGATTGCGCTGCGCATCGGTGTGACCCGGACGCGGACAATAGGCAAGATAGGCCGATAAGCTCTCCGCCGTGGCCAATCCCGGCCGTTCGCCGATGAGCAAAACAACAACTTCCGGATCGAGAATATCGCCAATATGGTTGAGAACGCCGACACGGCAATGCCGGATGAAGAAAGGGCGTCCGAAGCTCCAACCGCGCCGCCGCGCTTCTTCGTCGAGAAGCAGCAGTAGCGCGGGCACCTGGAGAGCGACCGCCGCCGCCGATAGCCCATCGCCGATTGCCACTTGAATGACGCACTTTGTTGGGCATTCCTTGCGGATCAATTCCCGCGAGGCATCGTCGAGGCGCCGGCCAAGATCGGGCCGCAAAAGATATTCTTGCTTCGAGCCGGCGCGCGTGCGTACCTCGAATAGCTGAAATTGCCGCACGAGATCGATGCCGAGATCGCGCGCCATTTCGATTTCCGCGTGGACCGCATCAAGGGCAGCGGCATGATCGCGGCGCAGTTCCAGTTGCGTGGCTGTGCGATAGGAGGGGCCGGCGCGGCCGACGAGGATGCGTGCCGGTGTGCGGGCGCGGACGGCGGCGAGCAATTCCGAATACCGTGGTACCAGCGATTCAGACATTCAACACTTCGCCTCCACTTCGTCCAGTCTACGTTGCAAGCACTCCACGAGTCGGGAGAGGACTTTGACCATCTCATAGAGTCCATGCGCGGAAGCCAGGGACCGTTGAATGTAATGCTGCTCGTCGGGAGTCAACCGAGACCAGCACTCACTCAAGTCGGGGAGATTCACAGATTGAATGTTGCGGAGACGTTGCTTGTCATCACTGGCGGTGACAGAATCGAGCCAAGACCCGACTTCCCTGGTCCCATCAGCAGTTCCACCGTCCCACTCGCTCCGCCTCTGGATCATTTCATGCACCAATTGCTCATTCAAGAAGGCGTAGCGAAGGTCATCGTGCTGATAGTCATCGATCGGATTCAGGCCACGAACAATCGGAATACCGAAGGCTTCGCGGAAATATGCCTGGATTAGCGAGTGAATGTTTCGCTCTCCAGTGTGACTCTCGACAATGTGTCGGATGAGCCGCGATGGTGTGGCCCCATGTTTGAACATGTCTCGAAGTTCCTTGATGACTTCAGCATGAGTATTCATCAGTGTCTCCTTCGGATGGCAATGAAGGCCGCGCCTTACCGGCTGAATTCGACGCGAATGGTGTCGTAGTTTCCTTGTGCTCCCAGAGGCGCCTCCTCGATTACTGTCACTTTATCGTATCCATACTCGGATGCCCGAAGTCCAGTCCAAGTGAGAGGAGCCGCATCCTTGACCTTCAATCCAGCAGCAGTCGCGCGATTCACTTGGTCGATGTTAGTAGTCAACCCACTAGCCCTGCTCCAGGTGCCCTCGATGATCCTCACGCCTGCGCCGAAATTAGCCATCATAGCGGCGAAGAACTCTTTCCCTGAGACGGTGCTTCGTTCGCCAGTAGGGAGACGGGCGACGACCTCAAATCGCAAGACTCCGCTAATAAGTGTGGCGAAAATGTAAAAGCGCGGATCGTTCGTATCTTCGGCTCGAAACGTCGCGCCGCTCGCGGTTATGATGCTCAGGCTAGGATTTACTGGCGGATTATGCACGGGCGACACCAGCCTGAAATTCCAACAAGCGCTCAACTCCTTGCAACAGCAGTCGCCGCCCCTCCTCCTCGCTTCGCATCAGCCGCCCCTGTCGGAAGATGCCGCGTTCCTCTAGCCACGCTGCGAACTCCGGCGCCGGCCGCAATCCCAACAATTGCCGCACACCGGCCGCATCATGATAGCTCGTCGATTGGTAATTAAGCATGACATCATCGGCGCAGGGCACGCCCATGAAATAATTGCAGCCCGCCAGCGCCAACAGCAGCAACAGATTGTCCGCCGAGTTCTGATCGGCCGCCGCGTGATTGGTGTAACAGACATCGACGCCCATCGGCAGGCCCAGCAATTTGCCCATAAAGTGGTCCTCAAGACCGGCGCGGATGATCTGCCGTTCGTCAAAAAGATATTCCGGCCCGATGAAACCGACGACGCTGTTTATCAGGAAAGGCTCAAAGGCCCGTGCCACGCCGTAAGCCCGCGCTTCCAACGTTAGTTGATCGATGCCGTGATGCGCGTCGGCGGACAGCGCGCTGCCCTGGCCGGTCTCGAAATACATCACGTTGTCGCCGACCCATTGGACATTGCGGCGGCGATGGCTTTCCAGCGCGCGCTCGCGTCCTTCTTGCAGCAGCGATAGATTGACGCCAAAGGAAGCATTGGCGGCCTGCGTCCCGGCGATGGATTGAAACAGCAGATCCACCGGCGCGCCGCGGTCCAGGCAGGCAAGCTGCGTTGTGATATGGGCCAGGCAGCACGCCTGCGTCGGCACCGACAGCGTGGCGATGAGGCGATCGAGTCCATGCAAGATGGCGGATACCGTCTCGACCGATTCGGTCGCTGGATTGACGCCGATTACCGCGTCGCCGCAGCCGAACAGCAGGCCATCGACCGCGGCCAAGAGAATGCCGCCGAGATCGTCGGCGGGGTGATTGGGCTGCACGCGGATGCCGAGGACGCCGCGCTGCCCCATCGTGTTGCGGCAGCGCGTGATGTTGCGGATTTTGCTCGCGGCGAACACGAGATCCTTATTGCTCATGAGTTTGGCCACGGCCGCGGCGAGATCGGGATGGATGGCCCGCTGGATCGCGCGGATCTCTTCCTCGCCCACGGCATCGTCGAGCAGATGCTCGCGAAACTCGCCGACGGTCATGCTACGGAGCGGTTGGAACGCCTCGACATCGAGTGTGTCCAGAAGGAAGCGGCTGACATCGTCCTGATCGGGATCGAGGAGCGGGCGACCCACAATGTCGCCCAGAGGCACATCAGCGAGGACGAGTTTTGCGGCAACGCGCTCGCGCTCGGAGCGAGCGGCCAAACCGGCGAGCTGGTCGCCGGATTTTTCTTCATTGGCGCGGGCAAACACTTCACGCAGGTCGGCGAAGGAAAAATGCTCTCCGCGGATGGTTGTTTGATACGCCATGATCGATCCTCAGGAATTGAGACGCATCGCTGGGTGCATTCTGGCACGGAATGCGTTCGGCCGCCAGCCCGCCGGACGATCTTGCATAAATCCGCGAATCGGGAAAAGATAACAACGGATGCTAGGCGTCCCTGACAGGGAGGTGGAGCGTGAAAGTCTCTTATTTACGTGCCGATGCGCCAGGGCGCAAGATGCGCCCTCGCGTGGTGCTGACTCCATTGGCGGTGTTGGCAATCCTTTTGCCGGCAGCAACATTCACCGGGCGAGCCGAGCCGCCTGATCCCTGGAGCGAGCGGCCGAACACGATGGCCATCCCCCGCCTCATTGCTCAACTAGGCAGCGGCGAATTCAGCGAGCGCGAGTGGGCGAGTCAACGGCTCGGTGAAATCGGCGAACCCGCCTTGCCGCGTTTGCGTGCCGCGCTGAAAAACTCGGATTTGGAGGTACGTTTCCGCGCCCGCGATGTGCTTCACGACATCCGTCATCGTCTGTATGGACAGCGTCTTTCGCTGGAGGGACATGGCGATGTGGTTGTGAGCGTCGCCGTTTCGCCGGACGGCCGCCGTGTTCTTTCCGGTGGCAACGATGGCACCATTCGCCTTTGGGATCTGGAGACCGGGAAGCAGATCCGGCAGCTGCGCGGCCATCATGGCTCGATCTGGGCGGTGGCATTCGCGCCGGACGGCAAGCGCGCCCTGGCCGGCGGACAGGCCCGTGGGCTTGCTTTGTACGATCTGTTCACGGGCGAGCAGATGTGTTCGTTCGGCCCTCATCCCGATGCCGTTCGCGCCGTCGCCTTCACGTCCGATGGCCGCCGGGCCTTGTCGGGCTGCTTCGACAAGATTCTGCGTCTGTGGGATGTTGAAACAGGCAAACTGCTGCGCGAATTTAAGGGACATGACGACTCGATAATGTGTGTTTCCTGCTCGCCCGACGGCCGCCGTGCTCTAACAGGCGGACTCGATAAAGATCGCACGATTCGTTTGTGGGACCTGGACAGCGGGCACGAGCTGCGCCGATTCAGCGGCCATCGCGAACGCATCATGAGCGTGGCTTTTTCGCCGGATGGCAGGCAAGCGGTTTCCGGCTGCTGGGATTCCACCCTTCGTTTGTGGGACTTGCAAACGGGCGCGGAAGTGCGCTGCTTTCGCGGTCACAATGCACACGTCTACGCCGTGGCGTTTTCGCCCAGCGGCAAGCATATTGTCTCCGGCGATGAAAGCGGCGCTCTGTTCGTGTGGGACGCGGCCAGCGGCGAGTATCTCGATACTTTCGAGCCGGGGCACAAAGGCCACATAAGCGGCCTCGCCCTGACCCGCCGCGGCCGCCGGCTGGTCTCGTGCGGCGGCGATCGGATGGTGCGCGTTTGGCTGGCGCCGGAGTGAACCTATGTATTCGGAGCCGCGACCGTAAGGGAGCGATGGGACTCATGGCGACGCTTTTGGTTGTCGATGACGAGGCGTCGATTTTGCTCGCTTTTCGCAGGGCGTTCCGCGAGCCGGACGTCACCGTTCTCACCGCCGAAACCGCCGCCAAAGGGCTGAGTATCGCCCGCGAGCAACATCCGGATGTCATCGTCCTCGACGTACATTTGCCGGACATGACTGGCCTCGATATGCTGCGGAGGCTGCACGAGCTGGATGCACGCAGTCCAGTGCTGTTCATTACCGGCCGAAGCACGACTGATACGGCCATTGAGGCGATGAAACTCGGCGCCTTCGAGTATTTGCTTAAACCACTGGAGCTGAGTACGCTGCGTCAGGCGATCGAGCGCGCCTTGGCCATGAGCCGGCTCATGCACGTTCCCACCGTGCTGGCAGCCGCGGGCGATGTGGACGATCGCTCTGATGCGATCGTCGGCGTCTGTCCGGCCATGCAGGAAGTTTACAAGGCCATCGGCCGGGTCGCCGCCCAAGACGTGACGGTGCTCATCACCGGCGAAAGCGGCACCGGCAAGGAACTGGTTGCCCGCGCGCTATATCAACACAGCCATCGCTCTGCTGGGCCGTTTCTGCCCATTAGCTGCGCGGCCATCCCGGAGCATCTTTTGGAGAGCGAATTATTCGGGCATGAGAAAGGTGCTTTTACCGGGGCCGACCGGCGCCGGATCGGTAAGTTTGAGCAGTGCCACGGCGGGACACTCTTCCTCGATGAAGTCGGCACGATGAGTCCCTTGACGCAGAGCAAGCTGCTCCGCGTCTTGCAGGAGAAGATGTTTGAGCGCCTGGGCGGCAACGAGACGATCCACTCGGATGTGCGCGTCCTAGCGGCGACGAACGCTAACCTGGACGAAGCCGTCGCCGCCGGTCACTTTCGCCTGGATCTGTTTTATCGGCTGAGCGTCTTCACCATCCATCTGCCGCCGTTGCGTGAACGCGGCGACGACCTGCAATTGCTGATCGGCCACTACCTTCGCCGCTTCAACCGCGAGCTAGGTAAGGACGTGCAGGGTGTTTCTCCCGAAGCATTGGCGATGCTGCGCCGTTATCCGTGGCCGGGCAATGTGCGCGAGCTGCAAAGCGTCCTCAAGCAAGCGCTATTGCAGGCAGCCGGCCCTGTGCTTGTGCCGGACTTCCTGCCAGCGAGCGTCACCGGAACATCTGCCTCCATCACGAAATTCGAGGAGATGTCTCCTGAAACGCGATTGGATCAATTCATCGAGGCACGACTGCAAGCCGGATCGCAGGATTTGTACGCGGAGGCTCTGGAGCGCCTGGAGCGATTATTGCTGACGCGGGTGCTCCGCCACACGGGCGGCAATCAATTGCAAGCAGCCAAGATTCTCGGCATCACACGCGGAAGCCTGCGAAGCAAAATTCGTGATCTCGGCATCCGCATCGACCGCACTATCAGCAGCGGCGATGACGAGGAGAGCTGATCGCCAACTCGAAAGTAACGCGACATCATTTTTTCGCTTTGACGTCTTCGCTCGATGAGCCGAATCGGTCGGGAAGGGTGATGCGGACACTTCCGGCGGAAGATCGATCGGATGAGTCGACCCGCAACGCTAGCATGAGCGACCTTGTTGGCGCCGCGGACTGGTAGCATCTCCACTGCTCCGCTAAGATACCACGACGATTGCTCTGCAACTGTCGAAGGGTTCACAGGTGCCAACGATGACTTCCCCGCAAGGTCGCCGAGAAAACGCCGCTCGGTCCACGCCGCGTATGTCGAAGGCGGAACGCAAACGCCAGCTGCTCGCCCATGCCAAGAACCTTTTCGTCACGCAGGGCTATCACGCCACCACCACCGAAAAAATCGCTCAAGCCGCCGGCGTTAGCGAACCCGTCCTTTATCGACACTTTGCCAATAAAAAGGCCCTTTTCCTCGAAGTACTCGAAGAGATCCGCGCCGCCACCCTGCAACGCTGGAACGCCGAAACGTCCAGCTTGACCGATCCGCTTGCCAAGCTGCACGCCATTGCCGACATGTACCTCGGCTCGACCCGCGAACATGCGGTTGAATATCGCATCATGCACCGCACCTTGGTCGAAACCGACGACGAGGAAATCGTCGCCTTGTTGCGTTCGTTTTATCTCGATAGCGAGGCGTTGCTGACGAAGATCATTGATGAGGGGCAACAAGCCGGCGTCTTCCGGCGTTCGCTCGATCCGCGCGTCGGCGCCTGGGAGATGATCCGCGCTGCCCTGGGATATACGCTGACGTTGCCCTTGGGCATTCCCCTGCTCACCGAGGAAAACTACATCCCTCAGGCCATCGATTGCCTGCTGCACTGTTTGTTAAAAACAGATGTCTGATCGGAGAAATCCTTCCAATCATTTCAGAATTGGACCAGGCTCCAGGTGTGAACTAACCTTTGGATGCTGGAGGTTTGTGATTGCGCCTATTTCGCCAATAGCCGCTGCATCAGGTGGAAATCGTGGGCCACGAAGAAGTGTTTGGCTCATCTTCGAGCAAATGGACGCACGAACCGGGTTCGTTGCCCATTCCCGGCTATCGTTTGCTCGAACCATTGGGCAAGGGCGGCTTTGGCGAAGTCTGGAAGTGCGAAGCGCCCGGCGGACTCGTTAAGGCCGTAAAATTCGTTCCCAACCAAAATGAGGAGAGCGGGCCGGCCGACCAGGAACGGCAAGCTCTCGAGCTAATCAAATCCATCCGCCACCCCTTTATTCTATCGCTGGAGCGCGTCGAAATCGTCGATGGCGTGCTGGTCATCGTCACCGAGTTGGCCGACAAGAGCCTGCATGCCTTGCTGGGGGATTATCAAGCGCAACAACTGCCCGGCATTCCGCGCGAGGAACTGTTGGGCTATCTGCTGGAAGCGGCCGAGGCGCTGGATTGGATGAACTTCCGCCATCGCTTGCAGCACTTGGACATCAAGCCCCATAATCTGTTCTTGGTCAGCAATCATGTCAAAGTGGCCGATTTCGGTCTCGTGGATCGCCTCACGGATGCCGAGAAGACCCCTGCCAATCAGCGTCAAGGCGGGGTCACGCCGCTGTACGCGTCTCCGGAATTGCTGCGCGGCCGGGTCAGCCGCAATTGCGATCAATACAGTTTGGCCATCGTTTATCAGCAGCTGCTCACCGGCACGGTACCGTTCTGGTCGCAGAACCTCTATCAGCTGATGGTCCTCCACATGACCGAGGAGCCGAACTTAACGCCCTTGCCGGTGCATGATCGCCCGATCGTGGCCCGCGCTCTGTCCAAGCGCTCGGAGGATCGTTATCCGTCGTGCCAGGATTTCATCCAGGCTTTGGTCTGCGGCCAAACCACGGAGAGACCCAATCCGCCGCGGCGTTCGGCCTTGGTGAAACAATTCGTCCCGGAGTCTGCTTCTCGTTCGCCGAAATCGGCGGCTACTCCGCAACCGCCGGCGAAGCGAGGTTCGACGGGGGGCGGCAGCGGCGATACTCAGATGGAAACGCCGCAGCTGGGCAGATCCTCTCGCTCGGCGCGCTGCGAATCTCAAGATGCGGATACTCCCTCCTCGGCTCCGATGCCGACTTGTGTCTCAGTACCAGGCTACCGATTCCTGGAATGCGTCAGCCAGACACCATTAGGCGACATCTGGAAAGTAGAGGACGCGCAGGGGCAGCTTCGCCGCGCTCTCTGTCTGCCCAGCTTCGTCGATCGAGATCCCGCCCTTATCGACCGTCTGCAACAACTGATCCATCCGGTCCTGCCTCTCCTGGAGGCGTACTGGAGTCCGGCCGGACGATTGGTATTGGTCACGGAGGAGTTTGATCAGACGCTGCGCGATCGGCTGGAGATTTGCCAGAAAGAGGGCTTGCCGGGTATTCCGCGCGAGGAATTGCTCGGCTATCTACGTTCCGCGGCCGAGGCGATTGATGCGCTCTATGTCGAACACCATCTGCCGCACCTGGGACTGAATCCGCGGAACCTGATGCTGCGGGATGAAAAGCTCTGGTTGCTGGACTACGGTTTTGTGCCCTTGTTCTGGCTGCCGACGGGCCAGACCGGAGGCAGTCTTAATGGACGCTATGCGGCGCCGGAGTTGTTCCTGAAACCGGATTTGCGGGGCGCATCGCCGGGCGAGGAAGCGCGAGCGGTATTGATGGAGCGTGGAGGACCGGCCGCCGATCAATTCAGCCTGGCTCTTATCTACGCGGAGATGCTCAACGGCATAACGCCGAACTTGCCGCGATTTGCATCCTCGCGCCGTTCGGGCAGCGGTGTCATGCGGAACGTCCGCCGTCCGGATTCCGGGCAGGTTTCCGTGAGCGGACAGCCGCGCATCGATTTCGATCTGCTTCCAAGCTGTGATCGCGCCATACTCGAGAAGGCGCTGCACGATGATCCCGAGCAGCGTTTCCCCACCTGCACGGCCCTGGTGGATGAGTTGGAAGCGGCCGCCTCCAGCTCTGCTCGCCGCACCCATCTCTATCAAAGTCTACCGGGGGTCATCCCGTTCGCCAGTCTTCAAGGGGAACCGCCCTCCAGGGACATTGTTTTACCCTCGCTCAATCAGTTCGTGCTCAACTTGGCCACGCCCAAGCATATGTCCACAACGCAGCTGCGAAACAATCGCGGAGCGCAAAACGAGCGCTGCGTACTTCTGGGCAACGACGTGTGGGAGAGCAAATGCCCGATGCAAACCTTCACCGGCGCTCTGGCCCTCAAAGTCGAGGGGTTCCGCACCGAATGGAAGGCGCGCATCGTCAATCAGAAGAAACATGGCGTCCTGTATCATATCGATTTGCCCCGGTTGGCTCGGTCGTACGATCCGGATAAGAACACCGTTCCAGTCATCGCCTTCCAGCTGGATGTACAGTCGGTTTCGGGTTCGGCCAGGTATTTCGCCGAAGCGCGGATGCGAGTTTATCCGGCCCGAGGCAACCGCTATCGCATTGCCCGCCTCCTGCCGGAACTGGCGCCACGCTTGTTCATTAGCATGCGCTGCTATCTTCAAGCGGCCCCGGATCAACGCTCCGAGGAACGCTGGCCGTGCCCGCAGCCGTTGCACATCTATCCGGTGATGCCGGATTTGGAGCTGGACGAAGTGCTGGAAGGTATGAGCCGTAACGTCTCGCTAGGGGGAGTCAGTTTCCGCGTTCTGGAAGAGCCGCGGACCGAACTGGCGTATCTACACTGGCATCGAACGCCGGCGGTCTCTCCCTATGCTGTATTAACCCGGATCATCCGCGTGCAACCGATGGAAGGCGGCGGATTCGAGGTCGGAGGTATCTTTTGAGTTCTGAGTAGCAAGTTCTGAGTTCTGAGTCCTGTTTGTGAAGGCTAAGTTCTTGTTAACTCAGAACTCAGAGCTTAGTACTCGCCTTCGCGGCGGTGCCAGGATGAATGTAGCCAGCACGACGAGCGCGAAAGCGATGTGCAAAGTGTTAATCGCCCACGGCGGCCAGTCCACGAAGATCAGGTTATGAAGGAGTCTGCCGACGAAGGATGTGCCGCTTGTCTTCTCTCCCGCCAACTCGCGAAAATGCCCTTCCCAGTGCGTTAACGGGCACTCAATGTCCAGTACTGCTTCTCCACCAACGATGACGATCATGATAAGGTGCGTCCAGCGGAACCATGGATTGCGGACCCACCTCCAGCGAAAGGCCAATCCCAACCAAATCAACAACTGACCGAGGACTACGTAACTCACGTAAGCGACATGGACCGCCACGATGGCGTCGGCAATAAGGCTGTATCCCATTGTCCACTCCGACGTCCCGCCCCTGCTTTGTCACTTATCTTTCGATCCCGGCTTGGCGGTTTTATTCCCAAGGCGGAGCCGCGACTGTAAAGGGAGCGGTCAGGCGTGGCGCTGCTTATGGGCCGCGGCTTGGACAACAATGTGCCGGCGCGGCGGCGCGAGTACGAAAGTCGCCAGGGCCAGGAGCGCGAAGCAGAACTGCATGCCATTTAGTGCCGACAACGGGCAATCCACGTAAATCAAGTAGTGAAGAAGCCGGCCGAGGAACGCCTCACCACTCACGGTTTGTCCAGCCAGCTCGCGAAACTGTCGCTCCCAGCGCGTCAGGGGACATTCGATGTTCAGGAGGGCTTCCACGCCGACGAGGACGATCAGAATCAAATGGGTCCATCGGAACCACGGATTGCGGACCCACGACCTCCCCAGTAGGAGTCCCCACCAGATCAAGAGCTGGCCAAAGAAGACGTACCCCACCAGGACGATATGGACAGTCAGGATCGCATCCGCAAGAAAGCCGTATCCCATCGTCTCCTCCGTGGGGCGACGACGGGTCCGTGTCTTGTGTTTGATTGTCCTCCTCGGCCTCCTTCAAATGTCCGAGATAGAGATTAAGCCTACAATTTTCGCGCCGAGGGCAATCCTTTTCTCTTGAACAGAGGGCGCGGCGCCCGTATCCTACATCAATACCTGTTCAGACGCCTTGCGTTCTGCCGGACAAGTCTCCCCGGTCATGGACGTCTACCTCGTAGGATCGCATGGGCACGAATTGAGAGGACCGTTCCGCGTCCCCTGATCTTCCAACCTGGAGTGCTGATACATGGCCAAGACACGTGGCGATTTCACGGACATCCTGGTTCGCCGCCAAATCCTCAGTCCCGATCAGCTTGAGGAAGCGAAGGGACTCATGCAATCGGCCGGCATCAAGATGCAGGACGCCCTTGTCAAACTGGATTACGCCACGATGGAACAGATCATGACGGCCATTGCCGAGTTCCACGGGCTGCAATTCATCGACCTTACCGAGGTGACCATCCCCGCCGCCGTCGTCGAGCTTGTGCCCGAATCGGTGGCACGTGAGAACGTCGTCCTCCCTCTCTCCCAGGACAACGGAGCGCTCAAGATCATCATGAGCGATCCGAGCGACTTCGATACAGTACAGAAACTTCAGTTCATTCTGAACAAAGATATACAGCCCGTGTTGGCGCCGCGCGAGCAGATCATTGAGGCAATCAACCGCCACTACGGTCAGACCGAAACTGAATCCGTGGACTCCATGCTTGCCGAGTTCACCGACACGGCCATCGACTTCACGGAAACGGAGACAACCTCATCCACTTCCTTTGAGGAAAGCGACGCTCCGGTTGTGAAGCTGTGCAATCTCATCATTCAGGAAGCAGTCAGCCTGCGGGCCAGCGACATCCATATTGAGCCATTTGCCGATCGCGTTCGCATCCGTTATCGCATCGACGGCATGCTGGTCGAACGCGATAGCCCGCCGCGCCGGTTGCTTGCGCCCATGTTGTCGCGCTTGAAGATCATGGGCAGCATCGACATCGCGGAGAAGCGCCGGCCGCAGGACGGGCGCATCAAGATGACGATCGGCGGGAAGCACTTTGACCTTCGCGTCAGTCTGCTGCCGACAAACATGGGTCAGTGCTGCGTTATGCGCATCCTCGACCGCAGTAGTATACAGGTGAGCATTAAAGATCTGGGTTTCGCAGAAGATGACTACCGGCGATTCCAGAATATCATCAAGCGGCCCAATGGCATCTTCCTCGTTACGGGCCCAACCGGTTCGGGCAAGACGACCACCCTCTATGCGGCCCTGAACGAATTGAACCGGCCGGATCGGAAGATCATCACAGCTGAAGATCCTGTGGAGTATTACCTCCCCGGTATCAATCAGGTAGAGGTCAAACACAACATTGGACTCGATTTTGCGCGCATCATTCGCGCCATGTTGCGGCAAGCACCCAACATCATCCTCGTCGGTGAAATCCGCGACCGTGAGACTGCGGAGATTGCTGTGCAAGCTTCTTTGACTGGACACTTGGTATTCAGTACACTGCACACGAACGATGCGCCGAGTGCCATTACACGTCTTGTGGATATTGGGGTCCAACCGTTCCTTGTTGCCTCATCGGTAATCGCCATCATGGCCCAACGCTTGGTCCGTATCGTCTGCCCCAAATGCAAGGCTCCCGACCAGCCGTCCAGCGCGGAACTGAAGGCATCCGGCTTGACCCCCGAACAGATCAAGCGTGCTACGTTTATGCGCGGGCGGGGTTGCGGCCACTGCAACCACACGGGCTATCGAGGCCGCAAAGGCATCTTTGAAATGATGCGCCTGAATTCAACCATCCGCGAGATGACGTTCAAACGCGAACCGACCCAAACCATCCGCCGTCAAGCTCGCATCCTCGGTATGCGGACGTTGCTGGAAGATGGTTTGAACAAAGCACTTACGGGAATTACCACGCTGGAGGAAGTGTTGTCTACCTGCCACCATGAGGCGGCTTTGGATTGATCGACCCTGCCGGCCCGCAGCGCCAGCAAGGGCAACCGGTTCTCGTTCCCAAACTCCGTTTGGGAACGCCGTCCGCGAAACTTCCTTTCGCGCCTCCTTTGTTCGGGCTGGAAGCGACACGCGAAACAGAGTTTCGCGGAATCGGTTCCCAAACTCCGTTTGGGAACCGGGGTGAACTGAGTCGCACAGGCGACGAGAGAGGAGTTCCTCTACGCTCGAGGTTCAGGAAACAGACGCCTCTCGCCGGGGGTGAGGCAAAACTGTGGATTTTGTTTTTTTTCGCCCTTTTGATTGATCCTTCACAATTGGCATGGGATAATGCGAATTGAGGAGACCCAATCTGCCCCGCTCGTGTTCCGAGCAGCCGTCCCTCAATGTCACGCCCAGTGCCTGCGATTGTGAGGGTCCCATCTGGAGTTGGATGGGTAGTTCCGTTCCGCGCTCGCATCGTGAGTAGCTTGCTGTTTTGCTGCAAGCTGCGCGAGCGCGCTGGAATTGACGGCCCTCTTTTGTGTGTGAGGAGATAAAGTGGCTGCCACCGGCACACCGCTGATTGACAAACTTCTGGCCACGGTAATTCAGCTCAAGGCGAGCGATTTGCACATTACCGTGGGCCAGCCCCCGGTCATCCGGCATCATGGCCGCATGCGCCGCCTCGACACCAAGTCGCTGGAGAACGATGATTGTACCTCCTTGATGAAGGCCATCACCCCGGATCGCTGCCAACAGGAGCTGCAAGAGAAAGGCGGCTCCGACTTCGCCATCGAGTTCACCGACGGCGTTCGTTTCCGCGTTGCTGTATTCAAGCAGCGCGGCAACATCGGTCTGGTGCTACGGCGAATCCCCAGCCAGTTCTTGTCGTTTGAACAAATTGGCATGCCCGATGCCATCAAACGCCTGATCACCCGCCCGCGCGGTCTGCTCCTGGTCACCGGTCCCACCGGCTCCGGCAAGACCACCAGCCTGGCCAGCATGATGAATTTCATCAATGAGAATTACGATCGCCACATGATCACGCTGGAAGACCCGATCGAGTATTTCCACCACCACAAGAAATGCACGGTCAACCAGCGCGAGATCGGCGTCGATGTGCCCGACTTTAAGGAAGGCATTCGCCGCGCACTGCGTATGGATCCCGACATCATCCTCGTGGGCGAAATGCGCGACTTGGCCACCATTCACGCCGCCATCGAAGCGGCGGAAACCGGCCACGTCGTCTTCGGAACTCTGCACACCAGCGGGGCATCCAGCACAATCAACCGTATCATCGACGTGTTCCCCAAGGAGCAGCAGGACCAAATCCGCACCCAGCTCTCGACCGCGCTGATTGGCGTGTTGTCGCAGACCATCCTGCCGCGGAAGCCGGATGGACTGGTGGCCGCTTTCGAGATGATGGTGGTGACCCCGGCCATTCAGAACCTGATCCGCGAGAACAAGACCTATCGTATCGACTCCAGTATCCAGACCGGGCGCAAGCACGGCATGTTCCTGCTCGACGAGAGCTTGTTCAAGCTTTGGAAGAATGGGCTGGTGGACAAGGAAGAGGTATTGATGCGGTCCTCCAAGCCGGCCGATCTGGCCGCCAAGATTGCCTTGGCCGAGCGCGGCGAGGATGTTGAGGAGGAGGATGAGGATTACGACGAGGACGAGGATGATTACGATGACGACGATGATGACCATGATCGTGGCCGGGGCAGGTATACCCGGAATCGTCGCTAGTTCGTGAAGAAAATAGGTTCGGTTTGGCTGCGACCCGAGAGGAAGCGGCAAATCAAAATAGAAATCTCGCTCGGGAGTGTCTTGCATGGCGGAATCGCTACCTCCGAAAAAACCCGTTCCTCCAGGCGCGCCGGCGAACAAGCCGGCTCCAGGGGCCAAACCGCCGGTACCCAAATCGCAAGCCGTCACCGGCAAACCGGGAGCGCCTGGCGGCAAGCCGCCGGCGCCCGCCGGAAAACCAGGGGCCAAGCCGGCAGCCCCAGCCGGCAAGGGAGGCAACGGCAAACCCGCCCCGAAGCCCGCGCCAGCCAAGAAAAGTGCTGGCAAGGGAGGCGGAGGTTCCTCCGGCGGCAAGCGTCGCTTTGGTCAGGTCCTCGTCGATCTGGGTTTCGTTGATGAAGATCAGCTGTGGGAAGTTCTCGAAGAAGCGAAGAACACCGCCCAACCGGTCGGCCAGGTCGCCGTGGCGCGGGGCCTCATTAACGAAGACCAGCTCCTGCAAGCCCTGGGCGAACAACACGGACTCAAGGTCGTCAATCTCCAGGAGGTCCGTCCCCAGCCGGAGGCCATGCAGCTGGTCAACGAGACGATGGCCAGCGTCTACAAGGTGTTGCCGCTGTCGTTCAAGGACAAGGTGCTGACCATCGCCATCGGCGATCCCAACAACCTGGCCGCCCTGGACGATCTGCGCAACCTGCTCAATATCACCGAAGTCCAGGCACAGCTGGCCACACCCCAAGCTATCGCCGATGCTCTGTCGAAGGCTTATGCCGGCAAGGAAGAAAGCATTATCGATCTCATTCAAGAGATCGAGAACAATCCCGAGCTGGGCAAGCGGCGGGCCGAGACCAGCATCGACCTGGAAGACATGTTGGAGATGGCCAACGAGGCGCCCGTCCGCAAGCTCATCAACATGGTGTTCCTGTTGGCCATCAAGGACCATGCCAGCGACATCCATTTCGAGCCGTTCGAGGACGAGTACAAGATGCGCTATCGCTGCGATGGCACGCTCTACGAAATGGTGCCGCCGCCGCGCCACCTGGCCACCGCCATTGCCAGCCGCATCAAGGTCATGTCCAACCTCGACATCGCCGAACGCCGGCTGCCGCAGGACGGACGCATCGAACTGAACGTCGGCGGCAACCCCGTCGATATGCGGGTCAGCGTATTGCCGACTATGTTCGGCGAGAGCGTCGTCATCCGCGTCCTCGATCGCACGGTCGTGTCGCTGGACCTCAACAAGATCGGCATGCCGGAGGAGATGCTCGCCGAGTTTCGCCATGTCATCGCCAAGCCCAACGGCATCGTTCTCGTCACCGGCCCCACCGGCGCCGGCAAGACGACCACGCTGTATTCCGCCCTCAACGAGCTGAACGTCATCAGCGAAAAGATCATCACCACCGAAGATCCCGTCGAATACGACATCGATGGGATCGTTCAGTGCCAGATCAATCATGAGATCGGCCTGACGTTCGCCAGTGCCTTGCGCAGCATCTTGCGACAAGATCCGGACAAGATCCTTGTCGGCGAGATTCGCGATCTTGAAACGGCGCAAATCGCCGTGCAGGCGTCGCTGACCGGGCACATCGTGTTCAGCACGCTGCACACCAACGACGCCCCCAGCGCCATCACTCGATTGCGCGACATGGGTTTGGAGCCGTATTTGATCACGGCCACGGTCGAGGCGATTTTGGCTCAGCGCTTGGTGCGCAAGATCTGCGAGGATTGCCGCACCGAGTTCGAGCCGTCGGCCGAATTGCTCATGGAATTGGGCCTGCGGCCGGAGGAAGTGAAGGGGAAGAAGTTCTACTACGGCCGCGGCTGCGATCGCTGCAACAACACCGGCCACAAGGGCCGTACCGGACTCTACGAGCTGATTCTCATCAACGACGACATTCGCGACATGATCTCGGCCGGCGCATCGACCGACGAGCTGCGGACGGCCTGCATCCGCCACGGCATGACCACTCTCCGTGAGTCCGGCCTACGCGCCATTTACAATGGCGTCACCACCATCGAGGAAGTGGTCCGCGAAACCGTGCTGGACAGTGATTAAGTAAAAAGTTCTGAGTTCTGAGTTCTGAGTACAACACAGATGTGAAGTCTTTCGTACTCGGAAAAGGAACCAGACATGGCAACGGGAGTCAAGCGGTTTGAAGACTTGATCGCCTGGCAGAAGGCCAGAATCCTGACGAAGGCGATCTACGCGGTGACGCGGACGGGATTGTTCGCCAGAGATTATGGGCTCCGAGATCAGATTCGGAGAGCTGCCGTATCAATTATGTCGAATGTGGCGGAGGGATTTGAAAAAGGTACACCGGCCGAGTTCCACAACTCCCTTCGCATTGCGAAAGGCTCGTGTGCCGAAGTCCGCTCGCAATTGTATGTCGCGTTCGATGCGGAATATCTTGCGGAGGAGATTTTCGTGCAACTTCTCGGTCAGGCGGAAGAAGTTGCGAGAGTGCTGGGTGGCCTGAGAGCATCTGTCGAGCGATATTGCACCAGTCGCTAGACCCAAACTCAGAACTCAGAACTCAGAACTCAGAACTTTGGAGCTAACCATGCCGACCTACAAGTACGAGGCGATGGACACCAGCGGCGGAGAGGTCAAGGACTCCGTCGAGGCCCTGAGCGAGGAAGAAGCCCAACAAAAGATCCGGCAGATGGGCTACTTCGTGACCAAAATCACCGAAGTGGCCGGCACCCAAAAAAAGGGAAAGAAGAAGTCCACCAAACGGAAGAAGGGCCGCACCTTCACCATCGGCGGCGTCTCCAGCAAGGCGCTGTGTACCTTCACGCGCCAGTTCTCGACGCTCCAGGACGCCGGCCTGCCCGTGCTGCGCAGCCTCCGCATTCTCGAACATCAGATGAAGCCCGGCGTGCTCAAAAACGCGCTCATGGACGTGGTGGACGATGTCGAGTCCGGCAGCACCCTGTCCGAGGCTTTTGCCAAGCATCCCAAGTGCTTCGATCGCTTGTACGTCAACATGGTCAAGGCCGGCGAGGCCGGCGGCGCGCTGGAAGTCATCTTGAAGCGCCTTGCCGACTTCAAGGAAAAGGCCCAGAGCCTCAAGCGCAAGATCACCGGCGCCATGGTCTATCCCGTGGTGGTCATCCTCACCGCCGTGGGCATTTTGACCTTCATCATGTTGTACATCATTCCGAAGTTCGAGAAGATCTTCAAAGATTTCAACATGAAGTTGCCGGATTTGACGCTGATGCTCATGGCGACTTCGCGCTGGTTCTCGAATTATTGGTACACGCTGCCCTTGTTCCCCTTGTGCTGGTGGCTGATGATCAAACTCATCCGCCTCAATCGCACGGGGGCGTACGCGCTTGACCGAATCTATTTATGGATACCGCTTGTCGGCAAATTGATCGAGAAGACGATCGTGGCCCGCACCACGCGCACGTTGGGCACCCTGGTTAGTTCCGGCGTGCCGATTCTTGAGGCGCTGAGTATTGTCCGCGAGACGTGTACCAACGCGGTCTTCGAGCGTATGTATCAGCGCGTTTACGAATCGATCCGCGAGGGCGATACGATTTCGCAGCCCTTGAAGGAGAGCCGGCTCGTCGATGACATGGTGGTGAACATGGTGGATGTCGGCGAGGAGACGGGCGATCTGGATACGATGTTGTACAAGATCGCGGATGTCTACGATGAAGAAGTGAACGTGATGGTGGAGAGCCTCATCAGCTTGCTGGAGCCGCTCATGATCGTGGTGCTGGGTTTGATTATCGGTACGATCGTGATCGCGCTGTTCTTGCCGTTGATTAAGCTGCTGGAAGGTTTGAGCAAATCGTAACCGCCGGCCGCCACGTCGGCCACGCGCACACGAAGGAGACATCGATGACACGAGTACAACCGCGGACCCCAAAGCGCTCGGCTTTCACGCTGATCGAGCTGATGATTGTGATTTTGATCCTGGTCATCCTGGTGAGCCTGCTGGCCGGCGCGGTGCTCAAGGTGATGGCGCGGGTTCCGGAAGTGAAAACGCGCACCGAGATTACGGAGTTGCAGACGGCACTCCAGGCGTTCATGAATGATTACCAACTCAGCGAGCCGCCGCCGAGCTACCTCGTCTTGTATGAAAACGTAAGCCTCTATCCGACCAGCACGGTTACGGGAGCACTACAAAGCTACCAGTTTCTCACAAAGGTTTTCGGGAAAAACCTTGGCAACACGGATTGGAATGGCGACGGAGTGATTGATGGTCCGGGCGGTGCAGCCAACCCTTGGGTTTTAAGTGGTGAGTATTGCCTGGTCTTCTACCTGGGCGGCATCCCTAGCAATCCTAACAATGTTTTAAGCCCCGGCGTGCTCCCTGCTGGTCTGGGATTCTCAACGAATAACATGAAGCCCTCATATGGTTCGATGGCTGGAGAAACAATGGGTAAGCGACGGGGGCCCTACTATTCCTTCGAAACGACTCGACTGTACCCACAACCAGCGGCGAACCCGGCGCCTGGCGGGTTCTATGTGTATCTCGATCCGTGGAACTCGAAAACTGGCCAGAACTATACGGCAATTGGAGGCTGTCCGTATGCCTATTTCAGTAGCCGAGGAATCAGTAACAGCTACACCGCTACGAGCATTTACGGTGCGCTTCCTTACGCTTATGGTTCGGGCCAATACTACAACCCGAACGGCTATCAGATCATTTCGGCCGGGAAGGATGGAAATTTTGGCAACGGTAATATGACTACCGGAATTGCAATCGGTGCTGGTGCCGACGATCAGGCCAATTTCTCGTCAACGCTTCTCGGACTCGGTCAAAACTAATAGGAGCTGGAGCCATGATAATAACACGGTTCGATCGCTCCAAGATTCGGCGCGGCGCCTTTACTTTAATTGAGTTGATGATCGTTATCACGATCATCATCGCCCTGATGGCGCTGACGGCGTCGGCTATTTTCAAAGTGCTGGGAAGCCAGCAGAACGCGAACACGCAATCGTTCCTCGACCGCGCGCAGAGTCAGCTGGGTCGAGCGTGGTCGAAGGTGAAAGACCAAGCGTACAATGAACCGATTCCCACCAATGTCGCGATTTGGATACAAAGCAACCTCGCGGGTAGCGATGCTAACGCAACGAAGCGCACGCGGGTAATCTATGTTAAACTGAAAATGCGGCAGGCGTTCCCGATGAGCTTCAATGAAGCCCTTAACGTTGGGGTCCCTTCGGGGTATCCTTTGCAGCCGTTGCCTGCGTATGTGACTTATCTGAACAATCTGGGCATCACGCAAAGCACGACAGCTTCGGCCAATATTGAGTCATCGGCATGCTTCCTAATGGCCTTGCAGCGCGCGGCGAGCGGTGCCGGCATCAATCCTTCGGACCTCACCAGCGGCGGTGCAACCGGCAACTTCACCACTACCAATGGCAGCATCCCGTATTTGACGGATGCCTGGGGACGGCCAATTTTCTTCACGCGTGTACCCACTGGGTGCCCGGTCCTTAATCCCAACGGTTCCCAGCCGGGGAACAACGATCCAGGCGACCCAGAAGGCACTCTGCAGACACCCAATTGGGGCACCACATTCGGGCCGAGTTTCCAGGCCGTAACGTTGCAGAGTCTGGCCAAGGGCAATACGTCGTTTCGACTGGCACCGATGCTCGCTTCGGGTGGCCCGGATAATTGGATGAAAACGGGGTCATCGCTGCCTTTTGACCCGATCACGTTTGCTCCTACTACGGGCGGCGGTGCGATTTTCAGCAATCCCTAGTGTGAAGCATTCTAGCGCGAAATAGCAGAGCGATCGAAAGGTTCTGGCCATGTGTAGGACAATAAAGATCGACAACAGGCGTAAGGGTTTTACGCTTGTCGAGATGTTGGTGGTGATCGGGATTATTCTGGTCCTCGCCGCACTGGCGGCCGCGTTCGCGCCGCGCATCACGGACAGCACCAACTTAACGCGGGCCGTCGATAACCTGGAACAATGGTTGCTGACCGCCAAGATGCGCGCCAAACGCGATGGCTTGGCTACCGGCATTCGCTTCGTCCAAGCCCAGGGCGACACAGGGCAATACTACTCTCAGGTCCAATACATCCAGCAGCCTGATCCGATCACAGGCGGCTGGTTGTCGGCTACTCAGTCTACCACGGGTAGCTCGGTGCAAGCTCCCCCACCTTATAATCCCAATACCAACCAAACGATTTGGCTCAATGGTAGTATGATCCTGCCAACGCCAAATCCTGCTGGTTTGCCTCTTGCCGTAGGAACCCAACAGTTTACGATTCCGCTACAGAACGGCGAAGTAGCGATCTATAACCTCGATGCCACCTTGGGTGGAACGCCTCTCGCCTCGCAATGGTTGGTACAGCCGGGAGACTACCTCGAACTTCGCGATGGCGGTGTTTACCAAATCTCTGGCGTAGTAACATTTGGTCCCCAGCCTACTCTCGTCCCGTCAACCACCTCCGGATGGCCACAAGCAGCTGTTCCTGTTACCATTCTCCAACTCGGAGCAATCCCCCCGTGGGGCGCGACGACTTATTATGCCATTCAAGCAACTCCGCCTATAGCTACTCCCGCGACTCAAGTGTATCTGAGTGGTAACACTTGGTGGAACCCTACTTCTTCCCCACAACTCGTTTTTCAAGCGTATCAAAGCACTTACGAGCAATCGCTTGCTATCGGTTCGCCCGGGACGACGAATTTCCGTATTATCCGCCAGCCGAGAATCCTAATCGGCGAGGAGCCACTGACATTGCCGAACAACTACGCGGTTGATTTAACCCCGACTTTGGGCAGCAATGTGCAGGTTGGAACCAGTGGTCTTCCTGAAATCCTATTCGCGCCCAGCGGTGCGGTGCTGGGCGCGAACGCGGCCAACGGTCTTACCGGGTTCCTTGTGTACGATACCACGGCGAATCCCGTCGATACCAATCGCTGGGGGTTGATTGCTGTTCAGACGCGCACGGGTTTCATCGGCGCCTACAATGTGGGGCCGTCGGGGAATGTCTTCTACTTCGCGCAGTTAAGCCGTGAATCGGGACTGTGAGGCGGAGATTTTCGGGAGGATCATACCATGACACGCCGCCCCGCGGTTACGCTGATGGAAGTGCTGATTGCCATGTTCATCATGGCCATTGGCATGATGGCGCTGTTGGCGCTTTTCCCGGTTGGTGCTGTCAGCATGGCTCAGGCCCTCAAGGACGACCGCTGTGCCAGCGCGGCAGCGATAGCCGAAAATGTCGCCATCATTCAGGACATTCGCCACGATGCCACGGTGAGTAGTTCCCTCTTAGCATCGCAGGTCGTGTGTGTCGATCCTTATGGGCAATTGATAGGGGGACTTGGCGCACTCGGCGGCGTCATTCCGCGAGTGACTCCGGCTTTTATCACGAATGACAAGAACCCCACTTATGCCGTTGACCGCTGGTTTAGCTTGCCCGATGGAATCAACTTCACGGACGACGCCATTCCGGATACGACCAGCGGCTTCGTGGATCGAGATAGGCGCTACACATATGCGTATATGCTGCGCCAGATACCAACCTCCGCCTTCGTCCTGGCACCCTCGAATCTCGTCCAATTATATGTAGTGGTGTATAACGGTCGACCAACCAGTGTGTTGAGCCTCGAGTCAAGTCTTGGGGCGACTGGCACAGCAGGTAGCAACAGTATCGTGGTGAATTCCGGGGCTACTACCATCAGGCGTGGGGGCTGGATACTCGACACGAGTTCGGCCGCGGCCGGGTTTTTCTACCGCGTGACGAACCTCACGGAGTCTGGCAGTACAACGACAGTGGAATTGCAATCGAACCTGATGGCCAACGTTACTCAGGTAACAATCATGGATGACGTGGCAGAAGTGTTCGATAAAGGGACCAGTTGGCAGCCGTAGATTCATTACCCGGCGAGCGGGGTCGCGTAAGCGCCCCGAGAGATTTCCTCGGGGAGATTTCCTCGGGGCGCTTACGCGACCCCGCTCGCCGGATTCGCGGGGAGCATCGATCATGAAACGCCGACATGGGTTCACGCTGGTAGAACTGCTGGTGGCGATGGCTTTGATTATCTTCATCATGGCCATTCTGTCGCAAGCGTTCACCGCCGCGCTGACGACCTTCCGCAATCTCAAGGCTGAAGGCGACATGGCCGAGAAGCTGCGCGCCGTCACTCAGCTATTGCAGCGCGATCTCGCGGCGGATCATTTCGAAGGCAAGAAGCGCCTCAGCAATCCGAATTTCTGGCAGGACGGACCGCCATCGCAGGGGTTTTTCCGCATCTGGCAAGGTAGTGTCGGAACCCAGGAGAACACGGCCACGACCACCGATACGGATTTAATTCCTTCTTTCCGCAGCGCCGATCATATGCTGGCCTTCACGGTCAAGCATCGCAGCAACGATATGGGCAGCTTCTTCACAGCGACCGTGCCTGCTACTTTTCCCAATTCGTTAGGATCGTTTGGGCCTGCGGAATCTCGCTACCAAATTACCACACCCGGCCTTTATAACTATCAGTGGGCCGAGGTCGCCTGGTTCCTGCAACCGTCCATTAATCCCACCACATTGACTGTGGACACGACACCAGGTGGAATCCCACTATTCACTCTTTCCCGTCGCCAACGGTTGCTCGTGCCCGATAACAATTTGGTGCAACAGGCAGCCCCCGGTTCATTCGCGTATGCCAGTCAAGCGGCGTACCTCACACTTGCTGCGAGTTGTTCGGAGTTGAGCTGCTGGGACAATCCCCCCAGCAGTCCTCCGGCTCAAGCGGGAGGCAGCCTGTATTTCAATAATCCCATGGACATCACGGTGCCGACGCGCCGTTTTGGGATGGTTTCATCGACAGCTTACCCGGCCGGTTTGCTCTATGGCGTCCCATCCGGGCTAGCTCCGTCAGTCCTATGGCCGTTTTCGCCGAACCCGAGTCCGCCGCCCCCAAGCGGCACCTGGTTCCCTCCAAATACGACTTCCCCGACCTATTCGTACCCGCTGCCTTCGCCTTACAATCCGCCCTTGATCCCATACTATCCGACGCTGGCGCAACAAGGTGCCGGAGGCACTCTGGCCGGTGCGGACGTTCAACTGAGCGATGTGATTTCCTTTCATGTACGCGTCCTTCCCCTGTATCCCACAGGCACGACGGTACCCTCGCCTGATCCGTTCATTACGCTATTCGATGCTCCGATCTCCACGCTTTTTGACAACCAGAACCCATCCTTTTACGACGTGAAAAACCCAACTGTCCCGAACAACCCTGCGGTCTTCGACACGTGGACCACCATGTACGACGGACTCAGCGCAAATTACTCAGCGTCGAACACTACCGGAGCGTGGAACAGTACTGGGCAAATGACGAGCATTCCAATGTGGAACTCTTCCCAGTTATCCTACACGTATCCCGTAAATAACGGTTCCAGTCAAACCGTAAGCGTCACCGGATCTGGGCCGATCATTCGGGCGATTCAAATAACGATTCGGATTTGGGATTATAAGACGAATCAAACGCGTCAAGTAACCATGGTGCAAGCGATGTAGGCGAAACGCTTGCCGGGCCGCGTAAAACACACGGTCCACGGGGATACTATCTACACGGAGAGAGCAGTCATGCGATACCAGAAAACCAATGAACGACGGGCCGTCATTCTGATGGTGGTGCTGTCTCTGTTGACGTTGTTCGCCCTGGTCGGCATCACGTTCGTGCTATACGCCGATGCCGAGGCCGCCGCCGCGCGAGTGTCCCGCGAAGCGGAAACGGCCCAACGCGCCGATGTGCCTCCCGAGCAAGCGCTGGCCTACTTTCTGGGGCAATTTATCTATGGCGTTAACGACGATTCGGCGGGCGTCGGCTCTGCTCTGCGCGGCCACGAACTCTCGCGAACAATGTATGGCTACTACTATCTCAGTGGCGCGGCTACCTACAACAATGCTACCATCACCATGACCGACACAACGGGACTTAGTATCGGGTCATGGGTCACGGTGTTCTCCAACTCGAATCCCGCGAACCACCTAATCACGACGGTTGCCAACGTTACCGCAAACGCGAGCATCACCTTGGCTTCGAACTGGCCTTTTCCAACAAGTCCTCCGGTAAATGGTGTGAATCCGAATGGAGTGTTTATCAAAGTCGATTCGAATGCCACTGCCTTTAACGGCGTCGGCAGGTTGCACTATAGCTATCCCGCCGGCTTTCCTGCCGCATTGGCAACCCAAGACGATTACACTCTCATCAACTACACCCTGTTCGCATCGGATCCCTTCGTCCGCGATCCGGAGCGTTATAATGGCGATCCCACCGCTAACGCGCTCCACCCCAGTGCAGCCTACCCGCAGTCCAGATCCTACGTCGGCGGCAATGCCCCATATACGTATGCGGACCTCAATAATTTGTGTCTCGCCGCGGTGAAGGCCGATGGGACGATTCTTTCACCGTCCTTCCACCGCGGTTACACGGGATTCGGTACACTCGATCCCAGCAATCCGAACTGGTACAGCGGGACGGCAGATCTCAAATACAAGGTACTGCGGCCGCGGCCCGCGGATCATATCACAACCGTTAATGGCACATCCTTGATGTTGTTTCCTCCACCCGAAGACGCGGGCGGCGATGTACGAAATCTGCCCTGGGGCATTGGAGGCACCGACGCCTTTGGCAATACCTTCGTCAACGACAGTTTCTGGATGGACCTCGGCGCGCCCGTGATGACGGCTCCCGATGGCACGCTTTACAAGATGCTGTTCGCTCCGCTCATCCTCGACCTGGATGGCCGTATCAATTTGAACACAGCGGGAAATATTCTAGGCTCAGGGAATGCGCACGTATCGAATCAAGGTTGGGGCCCGTGGGAAGTGAATCTCGCCAAGGTGCTCTGTGCCGATCAAGTTCTGACCGGGGCCACTGCTACTTCGCCGACGGAGTACGTCAACCTTTTTAAGGGCAGCACAACAACTTCCGGCAACACCGTTGCCGGTCGATACATCTCGAATTCTGGAAGCTACACGCCGAGCACGACAACTATATTCATGAATGGGACGGCGATTCCCGCTCCATATGGCACTTATCCGCATTTTTATGCCCCGGTCGATTTCAATGGATTGAATGAGGCCAGCACCGGCACGCCATCGAGCCGGCCAACCCTTCCGTCCGGCGCCACTTGGTATGCGTCGTTCGCGAATGGTTATCTTAACGGCGGGACCACTACTAGCCCCGCTGAGGACCAGAATCACCCGCTGTTGTTCGATGTCTTCCAGTCGCCTCTTGCCCCCATTGCCGGCACACGTTTGTTCCGCCCCTCGGACATGGAGGCGTTGCTGCGACCGAACCTGGCCACCAATAAATCACCGGTGGATGCCAACGCATCGGCCCTGGTTTCAGATCTAATCCGGCTTTGTCCGACCAATTTGGGACCTACCGCGACCCTAGCCTCCGCAAACTCCACAGGTACCACAGGTTCCATCGGCGCTATGTTTCGGAACTTTGTGACCACACTGAGCATGGATCTGGGCACCCCTGGCGTGCTGCCGTACTGGTACAGCAGCCCCTCCAACACACCGCCCAACACCTCCTCGTATCCGTACCCTGCCACTCCTATCGGCAATGCGCTCCTCGCACCCGTGAGCAATGCCTCGCAGTTCCCGACGATCACGGTGGGATCCGCCCTGCCGGCCATCTACAATACCTCAACCACGCCAGCCAACCCCAGCGAGTTCGGAGTCGATTGGCGGGCTGTCAGCGCGCTCGCCGGCACTTTGACGGGGAACGGCGGTATTGGCAGCGGCCGTATTCGGCTCAATCAGCCTTTGCCTCCCTATCCGCACATGGGCAGCAATCTGATGCCGCCGTACGCGGGGTTCGCGTCAAACTATGGGGTCTCTTATGATACGACCATTTCAACGATCACCAATCAGTTGAACAGCGCGGTCACAGCCCGTCAGAATTTGGCCAACCAGATCTATCGAACCCTTTTGGCCCTGACCGGCGTTACTCCCGTGGCCACACCTGCGACCCCGACCAATACAGAACTTATCCCCAGACGCTGGCTCGCTCAACTCGCCGTCAACATCGTCGATTTCATCGATGAGGATGACATTTGCACGCCGTTTAATTTTTACTCCACTACCGACGGCTTGGCTGCGGCCAATATCGGCGCCACGATCGGCAACGACGATAACAACTCGAACACAATTCAGAAGCAGCAGACCGGTGCTAACCCCCTCTATTGGGTCTTCGGCACCGAACTGCCCAAGGTGGTCCTCAATGAAGTTTTGGCTGAAGCCACAGACCCCAGCCCAACTGCCGCGGTATCCTCTGATACAGTGAACGTCTGGGTGGAACTGCTTAACACGATGGTGTCGGGAGCGGGGACCAACACGCAAACGCAAGATAGCAATCGCGTCCCTCTCTGGATGTCCGCGCCGGCCGGTATTCCTACGCAATCCTACAGTCCGTACATTATCTCCATCGCTCAAAATCTTATGCCCAGCCCACCAACGACGGCCAACCCTCCCGCAGTCCTCAACGATGCCAGCCAAAACGTGCTGGGCAAAGCGAACAACCTCGGCTCGGCCGGGACCTCCGCATCACCATTGCCGTGGAGTACAACTTTCCAGGAATTCAATCCCTCCACGGCCGTGGTCAACCAAATGGGTACTGGTGCGGTCCCTGCAAACTCCAATAGTACCACGGTGAGCATCGGTGTTGATCCGGCTGGTGCCATGAGTACAGGAGGCACGCCGACGGCCCTGTCACAATACTTCCTAATTGGGCCAGGCACGCCTGGTGCCCCACTTACTCCCGCCGCAGCGCCCTACCAAGATCCGTTTGTAGCCAAGACGGGCACGACTGCCGGTGTGCCCACCAATACTCCCGTCTATCGCACACCGAACCTCAGCTACACGCCCAATTGGGCCGCTCCTAGTACAACCGATGAACGGACTACCGGCCTGACGGTGATGCTACGCCGCCTGGCTAATCCCTATCTGCCTCTACAGCCCAATCCGGCTGTGGCCAACTACAACCCGTATATCACGGTTGATTATCTCACGAATATTCAGATTCAGACGGCCACAGGGACCGGAACCTTTGGCTCACGCGTCAAACACCAGCCTTATGCATCTTTCACTTCAACCGTTACGCCGAATACTCCTCCGACACAGTTGACATATAGCCCAGTGGTTGACATTACCTATAACGCCACTCCTCCGGCGAATGAGGCTACCAATAACGGTGTGACACATTCCTTCGGCATGCAGAACCCTCTGCCAGCTTCGCTCAAATACGATTGGCTGGTGCATCTCGATCGCCCGCCGATCAGCCCGATGGAATTGCTGCATATCTCCGGCTTCCAGCCCTACATGCTCACGCAGCGGTTTATCGTGCCTACACCGGCCACTAGCGGTGGTACCATTCCGCCGGGCGATGATACCTCTGCCCTTAACATGTTCCACCACTATGTTCCGTGGCTGGATTATGCGCCGGTCGCGAGTACGGCAAGCGGCTCGACAACGACTCCTGGAACGGCCGCTCCCTGGTGGTACGATCCTAATCCCGTCGTCGGCACCGGAACTCTAACGAGCGGTCAAACGCACCGTCTCTCTCGTCTCTTCGAGTTTCTCGAATGCGGCGATCGAGCTACGGGCGTATGGGCCAACGGCCGTATTCCCGGAAAGGTCAACATCAACACTGTTTACAACACGGAAATACTCCGCGCTCTTCTGGACGCTAATTCCAGCGGTATGGCCCCGTGGTCGACCACGCCGCCAGCAGGATCAGGAATAAGCTACGATAATATTGTCGATCAGATTTTCAACACACTGCTCGCGTACCGATCGCCGGGCACGACCGTGGGCAGCACCACGATCCCCTTGGTCCCCACTTCGACCGATCGCCCCTTCTGGCCGCTGAGTATCGGCTTGATCCCTACTACTTCGACGCAGTTCCCAAATACCGCTTACTCCAGCGGACCAGCTCTCAGCGTTCAGACGGATACCATATTGCGAATGGCGCTGACCTCGACCTCGAGCACTCCTTCGAGTAATCAGCTGTTGCTCTTGCAGAACCCCGGCTACTCCACAACATCGGGTGGAAATACCTATGCTGTCACTGGTGACTCTTCTAGCGTCCACCCGTACTTGCAGACGCAGCTTTTAACGAAGCTGTACAACAACATCACGACGCGGAGCAACACCTTCGCGGTGTTCCTTACCGTCGGTTTCTTCCAGGTGACGAACGCGGCCACTTCTCCACCGACATTAGGGGCCGAGATTGGCCGCAGCGAGGGCCGGCAAGTCCGCCATCGCATGTTCGCCATCGTTGATCGCACAAACCTCAGCACGCTTTCAACGTCATACACCGGCAGTAATATCACCGTGAATTCGACAACTGGACCTCAGACTGTGACCATGACGCCGGCCACGTCGTTCGGGCAGACGAGTGGTTACAATCCGATGACCGGGATGACCTGGAGCATCGGAGCGGGAAGTACGCTCGTTTTCGAGCCGGGCACCGATAATGAGGAGACCGTGGTTTTGCAACCGACCACGCCGCCATCAGGGTCAGTCCAAGCAACCTTCTACAGGACCCATAACAAGGGTGTCACCGTGATTCAGCGCGGCAACCCCGGCCCCTGGAATCTCATGCCCTACGATCCACGTCTCGACCCCTTGGTGGTGCGATATTTCAGCATCATCGATTGATGGGGGTATCGTGCCACATCGCCAACGGCTTGCCCGCCATTGGCGGTGTGGCAATGAAAACTCGTGCCAAGTCGTGCCACCTGTCGCTGGTTGGCACGACTTGGCACCGGTTTCCCGAAAACCGTGGCGATGTGGCGATGTGGCGGTGTGACTGGCGGGGTTGCGTCAGCGCCCCGAGCGCGGTGCCGGCGAGCGGGGTTGCGTTAGCGCCCCGAGAGCGGTGCCGGCGAGCGGGGTTGCGTCAGCGCCCCGAGAGACCCACGCACCGGGGCGAAGCACTCGGGGGGAAGCACTCGGGGCGCTAACGCGACCCCGCTCGCCTTGAGGAATGATGGAATGGAACGGTATTGGTTACTCACCAGCACGTTTTATGGGAACTGGCTGCCTGGCGATCTCCGAGGATTCGTTTCTCGGGTTCGCGATCAGCGCGCCGAGGATGCTCCCACTTCCACGCGCAAGGAACACGATGTCCTCGGTACGCCCTACGATGCCGACTTACCCGGATTGCATCATTCCGCGCAGGAATCCCTGCGAGGAGCCCCAATTCGGATTGACGCCGAACAAGCGCAGATCCTTCTCAAGCAATTCCACGAGACAGCGGCTTATCGCGGTTGGCAGCTTTTGGCTATTGCCATCATGAACAATCATGTCCATCTCGTGGTGGTTGTCAACGGTGATCCGGACCCGACCAAGATGCTCGGTGATTTCAAGGCTTACGGCAGCCGAGCGCTAAGCGGCCGATGGGGCAAACCGACGAGCGATACCTGGTGGACCTACGGCGGCTCCAAGCGAAAACTGCCCGACGAGCAAGCCGTACATGCGGCGATTTCGTATGTGCGGTCGCAATTTGAGCCGTTGGCAGTCTGGCTCAGTCCAGAGTTCGCGTAGGAGCACTCGGGGCGTAGGAGCACTCGGGGCGTAGGTGCACTCGGGGCGCTAACGCGACCCCGCTCGCCGACACCAATCCGCTTGGGGTGTAGGTGCACTCGGGGCGCTAACGCGACCCCGCTCGCCGAAGAGCAGGGCGAGCGGGGTCGCGTTAGCGCCCCGAGTGCTCCAGCGCTTCGTTCAAGAATTGCGTGCAGAAGGGGCGCAGGACGCTTTCGGGGAACAAGCAAAAGGAATAATCACGGCGCTCCAGGACGGCGCGGGTGCGCAGCTCTTGCTCGCAGCGATGCAGTTGGCGACGCAAGTGGTCCTCACGCGGCCCTAAGGGACGGCGCAGCTCCTCGGTGAGCGCTCGCAAGACGCGGAAGCGCTCGCGGCGCTCGGCGGAGACGGCCGGCTGACGCGCGATCCATTCTTGCTTGCGCTCGACAAGGTGGGCGGGTGGGATGGCCGCGCTCTGGATTTCGTCGAGATGGCGCTGCGGATTGTAATGCACGTCGCGCAGCTCGTGCAGCAGGCGGCGGCGGTCGTCCGGCGTCGCCGTGGGTCGCGGCAAGGGCAGCCAGCGCGTCGCCGACAAGACCAGGTACTCCGGCGGCTCACAGCCGTAAAAACGACGCATCAATTCATCCGTCAATTCATCATAGATGCCGCCGCCGATGCCGTGCAGGAAGAGATCGCCAAGGAACAATCGCGCGTAGAGCGTGGTCGTCAAGGCGCGCGTGCGGATTTTGAGTCCCTGGGCCGCGAGTTCTTGCCACGTATGGGGGGGTGGACCGGCGAGACGCCGGTCCCACCTACCATCCCCACCGACGGTACGCAGCTCCACGAGGTCGGGGCAGAGGCGGGCGAAGAGGCGTTCGCGGCGGCCGGCGCCAGATTGCCAAATCCAAAAGGGCGCCTCCAGCCAATCGCCGTCGATGGCCAAATCGGGCACGGGATGCTGGCGGTCGCGGATGCCGTGGCGGCGGCGATAATCGTGGACGATCGAGTTATAGAGCGAGTGGAAATGGGGCAAATGGGCGAGGATGTGGCACGCGAAGTAGGCGAACGGCTCGGTGCCGCAGATCATGCTGAGCGGCACCTCCAGATTGTGACAGCCCCAGGCCCGCTCGAAGCTCCGGCGAGCGGCGGCGAAGCATTCTCCCAGATTCTGTGTGCGTTCGGATTGCCGCAGCACCTCGGCCCAGAAGGCCGGCAAGAGCGGCTCATAGGGCCATTGGCGCGTCAACTCGCCGACCCGTTCGGCAAAGCTGGCGAACAGAGCGCGGTCGGCGATGGTCCGCTCCTCGTAGGGGGTCGCGCCGGTCCAGCGGTCGAACAGGATACGGCGGATGTGCGGCGGGTCCGGCACACGCAGCGTCGTGGTTTTGATGATGTCGTCATCGACGATGAGATTGAGGGCGACGGCGTGGTGCTTGCGGGCGAGGCCGGCGAGCGCGAAGTTCTTTACCCAGACGCCGGGGTGGAATAGCTCCGGCTGATGGCCGGCGACGAGAAGCGTGTCGGGTATCTGACCCGACCAGCCGGCTGACGCCGGCCGTTCGCCAAGATAGTCCAGAGCGGCGGCGATGGCGCTCTGGCGCGCGTGGCGGCGGAGAGCCGCGAAGGATCGGCCGAGGATCACAAGCTGATCGGCGTGCGCGTGCAGGCGTTGACGGTTCATCGCCAGGAGGGAGCCAGCCTCGCGCAAGGGCGGCTCGGCGACGACGGCGCCGTCGCGGCTTGGGGCATGGGGGACGCTCCGTTCGCTCAAGGACAGCACCTCTTGAACGCCTCCGACCAGCAACAGGTTGCCGGACTGCTCGCGGCCGCTCGCGGTTCGGCTTCGGCAGACTCGATCACCCGGCGATAGTAGGTCAGGCGCTCCTCGGCATTGTCAAGGACGCCGCCGAAGGCGCGGTTGGGATCGAGGTAAAGGCGGGGTACGCCCACTTCCTTGATGCGCAGGCCAAAGCGGGCTGCCTGCACCCACAGTTGCAACGGCATGCCCCAGCCGGCCTCGGTGATGTGCAAGCGGTCTAAGGCGTCGCGGCGGTAGGCTTTGAAGCCGCAGAACGCATCCGTGAGGTTCAGGCCGAAACGAGCATTCAATTCGGACGTGATCTCGGCATTGATGCGGCGGCGGTCCTGCGGTGCCAGGGTGTCCTGATGGAAGTCGCGGAGATAACGGCTGCCGGAGACGATGTCGGCGTCGTGGATTGCCTCCAGAAGCACCGGGATGCGCGAGGGTTCGTGCTGGCCGTCGCAATCCATCGTGATGAGCACATCGATGCACTGGCGGCGGGCATAGGCGAAGGCCGAGATCAATGCCGCTCCGTAGCCGCGATTGATGGGATGCGTGATCACCTCCAGCCCCGGCTGGCGGGCCAAAATGTCGGCCGTGCTATCGGTCGAGCCATCGTTGATGACCAGGATGCGCGGACTATAGCGCCGCACCTCTTCGACGACGCTTTCGACGTGACGTGCTTCGTTGTAGACGGGAATAGCCGTGAGAACATGCATGCGGTGAGGTCCCTTGTTGGGGGCGACCGGACTTTACACTTTCTTCATTCTACGCGGCAGCGATGCTTCTACGAAGCATCGCGAACCAGATCTGCAAGACTGTCAAAATGGCGGTGCAACGAAAGGAACCTGCGGAGCGTGATCGCACTGCCGAACTCTCCAATATGAACCTAAGTCATGGAAAATTAAGTTGTTGTGTCAATCAATGTGAATGGCCCTCGTGGAAAATAGCGCTTGGCACGACCCTTGCTATGGGGATGTATCGGCAGTTCGTGTTAGGGCTGCCTAGGAACAAAGACGCTTCAGACAACAAATTCTTCATCAAAAAGGACGATCGCTGATCGTCCGTTTCGGATGGTGTCCATCGAGTCAGAAAGGAGAGAAAGATGAGATCGTCGCGCTGGCAGTCGTTCAATCCGGTGTGGAGCCAGTTACAGCAATTCCAGGACGAGATGAATCGACTCTTCGACCGCTGGGGCAATGGGAGTGGGTTCGGCGGCCCATCTGGTTTTCCGGCGCTGAATGTTTGGGAAGACGGCAACGACCTGCATGTCGAGGCCGAGCTGCCGGGATTGGACCTGAAAGAAGTGGAGATTTACGTCAGCGGGGGCAATCAGTTAACCATCAAGGGCGAGCGCAAGGCGAAGCTGCCGGAGAAGGGTGTTTGGCACCGCCAGGAACGTATCTTCGGCTCATTCAATCGCTCGCTGACGTTGCCGTTTCCGGTCGATGCCGACAAGGTCGATGCTCACCTGGAGAACGGTGTGCTGCACATCCAATTGACCAAGCACGAGTCGGCCCGGCCGCGGAAAATCCCGGTCAAGGCGGAGTGATTTAGTTCATTTTCGAGGAAAGGAGAAGGCGAACATGGCGAACATCACGAACACGGCGGCAAAGGACCGTTCCGAGGCGCGTGCCGAGGCGACGCGCGGCGGCGTATTTTTCACGCCGCGTGTGGACATCGTGGAGACGGATAGTGAACTGACACTTTTCGCTGAAGTACCCGGCGTTGGACCCGAAGATGTCGATCTTCGCTACGAGAAGGGCGAACTGGTGTTGCACGGGCGCGTCAGGCCGCGTCAACAGAACCAAACGATGGTGTTGCAGGAGTACGAGGAAGGCGATTTCTATCGCGCCTTCAACATTAGCGAGTCCATCGACGCCAGCCGGATCACGGCGGAATGCAAGAACGGCTTACTGACAGTACATCTGCCGAAGGCGGAGTCGGCGCGGCCACGCCAGATCTCCGTGCGCAGTGCATAAAAAGACGAGTCACCACGAAATACACGAAAGGCACGAAAAAAAGACAAAGACAAAAAAACCAAAAGGAACAGTTTGGTCTCTTTCTTGCTTGCTTTCTTTGTCTTTCTTTTTCGTGTCATTCGTGTGATTCGTGGTGACTCGCTTTATTGGGACGCCGTCCTGTCCAGCCATCTCCTCCGGAATACACTGGCAAACGTGGCGAAAGCGTTCTTGCCGAGTCGGGAGGGGGCCATGTCTTCAGCGAACCAAATTCGATTCCTTGGTGTAATCATCTTCTGTCTCGGGAGCGCCGCTGCTGCGCGGGCGGAAAAAATCGTTCTGGTTGCCGGCGGAGGCGAGGGCGGCGATGGAGGACCGGCCCGGGAAGCCAAGCTGCAAATGCCGTTCGCAGTCGATTTCGATCGAAACGGCAATCTGTACCTCGCCGAATTCATTGGCCAGCGCGTTCGCAAGATTGATGACAAGGGCATACTTTCGATAGTTGCCGGGACAGGAGAGAAAGGCTACGGCGGCGATGATGGCCCGGCGGCGAAAGCGAAGTTCGACAGCATCCATAGCCTCGTCGTCGTGCCAAACGGTGACTTGTTCATCGCCGACAGTTTCAACAAACGTCTGCGCAAGATCGATGGAAAAACCGGGGAGATCCGTACGATCGCCGGCACGGGCGAGAAAGGGTTTAGCGGCGATGGCGGCCCAGCGATCAAAGCGCAATTCGGCGATATTTATTGCGCGGCCCTCGACGCCAAGGGCGAAAAGCTCTATTTGGCCGACCTCGACAATCGGCGCATCCGGGTTCTGGATTTGGGTTCGGGCCTTGTCGAAACCGTGGCGGGCAACGGGGAAAAAGGTGTGCCGCGCGACGGGGCCGAAGCTCGCAAAGCTCCGCTAGTCGATCCCCGGGCCGTGACCGTGGATGCGAAAGGGAATATCTACATTCTGGAGCGCGGCGGCCATGCTCTGCGCGTTGTCGATGCCGAAGGCAAAATTCGCACGGTCGCCGGTACGGGCAAAGCGGGCTTTGCTGGCGATGGCGGCGACGCGCTGCAGGCACAGTTCAACGGCCCCAAGCACCTGTGCGTCGATCGCAACGGCGATGTGTTGATTGCCGATACCGAAAACCACGTCATCCGCAAATATCTACCGCGCGAAGGCAAAATTGTCCGCATCGCCGGTACAGGACGAGCGGGTAAGGCCGGTCTGGATGGACCGCCGCTTAAGGCCGAGCTGAATCAGCCGCACGGCGTCAATGCTCGTCCCGATGGCACGATCTACATCTCGGACAGCAGCAACAATCGCGTCTTGAAGATCGAGCCATGACATGCCAGCCCGCAGCGCAGGCAAGAGAGACATTTAGCGGATGAAGGAGTGCGAAAACATCATGCGATTGAGCAAATACAGAATCGTGATTGCGATCATCGTTGCTGCGGCGACGGCATCCACTACCGCGGCCGAGGAGCCTGCTCCTCGATCGGTACACGCGGGGAAAGTGAAACTCTTGCAGGTTCCCAGCAAGGGCATCCAGCCGCAGGTCATCATGGATGATAAAGGCGTCTTGCATCTGATTTACTTCCAGGGCGATCCACGGCATGGCGATATTTTTTACGTCCACTCCGACAACGAGGGCGGCGACTTTTCCCATCCCCTCCGCGTCAACAGTGTGCCGGGCAGCGCCATCGCCATCGGCAACATCCGCGGCGCTCATCTGGCCCTGGGCAAGAATGGTCGGGTTCACGTGGCCTGGAACGGCTCCGGCTACAAGGGGAGCGAGAACGAAGGAATGTATTACGCACGCCTAAATGATAAGAGCACGGCATTTGAAGAACAGCAGAACGTGATCACGTCGGCCAAGGGACTCGATGGCGGCGGGTCGGTGGCTGCGGATGATTCCGGCCATGTCTATGTTGTCTGGCACGCGCCGGAGCCGGGGAGCAAGGGAGAGGAGCACCGGCGAGTATGGGTAGCGAGTTCGACCGATGAAGGCAAGACCTTTGTCCCGGAGAAGGCTGTCTTCGACAAAGAGACGGGGGCCTGCGGCTGCTGCGGGCTGCGGGCATTCGCCGATCATAAAGGCAGCGTCTATGTGCTCTATCGATCGGCCGCACAGCGCGTGCAGCGGGACAGTTATTTGCTGATCTCCAAGGACAAAGGAGCGAGTTTCCAAGGGGATAATCTCCATCCTTGGAAAATCGAGGCGTGTCCGATGAGCAGCTTCGCCTTTGCCGAAGGGCCGGCCGACGTTCTGGCCGCCTGGGAGACCAACGGCCAAGTTTACTTCGCGCGGATTGACCCAGCGACGGGAAAGACGTCGGCGCCGATTTCCGCTCCCGGCGATTCCCGCGACCGCAAACATCCTGTTGTCGCCAGCAACAAGAAGGGGCAACTCCTCTTGGCCTGGACGGAAGGAATGGGCTGGCAGCGCGGCGGCTCCGTGGCATGGCAGGTCTTCGATAAAGACGGCAAACCCACGGCCGAAAAAGGAAACGCCGCCGGCGTTCCGATGTGGAGTTTGGTTGCTGTTTTCCCTCGCGCGGACGGTGGGTTTACGATTGTTTATTAGTGTCTTCGCGCCATATTGCTACCTGGCATAACGATCCGCGCCGAGGAAATGCAGGGATACGTACGGCTCGTCCCCCACTACCCAACTGTCGTGTGGTTCGGGCGGGATGTAGAAGAGATCGCCCGGCCGCAACTCGATCACGCGGCCATCGGCGAACGCCGCCGTTGCTACCCCCGATACCACGAGCCCGACGTGCTCGACCATGCACCGCTCAGCCCCAATGCTGGGGCCAACGTGCTTGGACCACTGCCACCCCGGCTGGTAGGTGGCGCGGCCGACGGTCAGTCCTCCGATGCTCACGACCTCGAACCGGCCAAGGATCATCTCCCGCACTTCGTCGGGCGCCTCGAACCGTTTCAGGATGACACCCATATCCATCCGTAAGCTCCGCCTCTGTAAGGAGTGCGTCTTCGCGCTTCAACTCGCCTTGAGCGAATTAAACACCATCCCCGTGAGCAATTTTGGATAGAAGTACGTCGATTTCGGCGGCATCTTTTCGAGATTGCCGGCGATCTGTTCGACGTGGTGCATCGTAGCCGGGGGCACGAGCGCGGCCAGCTGGCATTGCTTCGTGGACGCGGCGTCGGTCACTTCACGCAAGAGATGCACGTATTTGCATTCGGGTTTGCGTCCGATTTCCTGCGGCAGCAGATAATCGAGTACGGCCACGTGCAAGATACTGACGGCCAAACTGCGCCAAGCGGGGCTGTGGTTAGCGGCACGCTCGGCCATGAGCTGTGGCGATTTGAAGCGCGCCGTTTGCCAGACTCCATCGGCCACAGTGCCGAAACCGAGCAGATCCTGTGAGCCGTCCGCTTCGATGGTTTCCCAGATGTCACGGGCGGCTTGCTCGCCCTTGCCGATGCGCTCGACGGTAAAGTGTGGAGCGAGGATTGCCGCGAGACGGTTGGCGGTCAAGTCCGGCAGGCCAGAGATGAGCCGGTGCGTGGGCAGGATGATGAGGCCGGGATCGCTCATGCCGACGAGCATCATCATTGTGAAATTGGCCGGCGCCTCGTCATCTCGGACCTCGCCAGCGGCTCGGCGTTCCTCCAGGTAGCGCAGGCTGGTCTCGTAGCGATGATGGCCGTCGGCGATGAAGACCGGCTTGGGACCAAGCAGCCCCGTCACGGCGCTGACGATGTGTTGGTCCGTCACAGGCCAGAGACGGCTGACGACGCCGAGATGGTCGGTAGCCTGTATCGGCAAAGTGCGACTTACCAAAGCGTCCAA
>Ga0070738_10001743_pt1 | contig 39820 bp, 20 predicted proteins | sample Coa_R2_2_FD_66446 | JGI IMG/M metagenome (GOLD analysis project Ga0070738, IMG submission 66446) | Surface soil microbial communities from Centralia Pennsylvania, which are recovering from an underground coalmine fire - Coalmine... | ecosystem: Environmental > Terrestrial > Soil > Unclassified ...
AAGTTAGCCAGGCGCTTCTCGGTCGAACTTGCGATTGAGCCTGGCACGAAAATCACTCGGTCAGTGGTCGAAAATCACCGGCGAAGCCGTGAATTTGTTCGGAAGGTGTTTGGGGTGTGAGGCGTCCGGCTTGGGCAATCCCGGCTGGGGGTTCAGCGCGCTCTCGACACTGAATCCTGTTCCTGCCACCCTCCGCCGAGAGAGCGAATGAGACCCACAGCGGCGATAAGTTTCTGGCCACGAAGCTGCACAACTGTGCGTTCGAGCGCCAGGGCTGAGCTCTGCGCCGTGGCCACTTCAAGGTAGGTAACCAGTCCGGCGCGATACCGGTTGTTGGCAATTTCAAGAGTGCGGCGGGCGGCGGCGAGGGCGGAATCTTCGGCGGCCAGTTGAGTTCTGAGTTCCAACTGAGCGGCCAGTTGGTCTTCGACTTCCTGGAAAGCCCCAAGGACGGTCTGCCGGTAGCTGGCCATGGTCTCATTGTAGGCTGCTTTTGAAAGGGCCAGTTGCGCTTTGTTCTGGCCGCCCGTAAACAAGGGCAACTGCAACGTCGGGCCGACTGACCAGAATCGGCTGGGCCATTCGATCCAGGTGGAAGCGCTAAGGGACTGAAAACCGGCCAGACCGTCAAAACGCACCCGCGGGTAAAAAGCGGTCAAGGCCACGCCGATTTGCGCATTCGCAGCGGCCATCCGATTTTCAGCGGCCGCCACATCAGGCCGCCGCTCGAGCAATTCGCTCGGGACACCCGCCGGGATTGCCGGCGGCTCCAGTTGCTCGGAAGGTCTTTGTTCCAATCGAAAACTGCCGGCTGGCTGGCCGCTCAGCGTCGCCAGAGCGTGCAACAAACGATCACGCTGGAGGCGCAAGGCCGGCAATTCGGCTTCCGCTCCGCGCAACTGAGTCTCTGCTTGAGCCACATCCAGGTCGGTCGCAATGCCTCCCTTACGACGATTCACGGTCAAATCCAGCGATTTTTGATAGGTCTCAATCGTGCGCTCGACGACCGAGTATTCCTGGTCCAACGCGCGCAACGTAAAGTAATCAGTCGCCAGTTCGGACTGCAGCGCGAGTTTGAGGGATTCAAGGTCATTGGAACTGGCGGATGCGTTGGCGCGCGCTGCTTCGACCTGGCGCCGAACTCGCCCCCACAAATCAACTTCCCATCCGGCCTGAAGCGGAAGGGTAAAGGTACTGTAGGTGTGCTCGATGCCGGCTATCCTGCCGTTTTGCGGCTCATTGACGCTGGTCCGTTGACGATTGAAGGAAGGGTCTGTTTCGAACTGGGGAAACAATTGCGCCCGCGAGATGGAAATTTGCATCCTGGCTTGATCGAACCGCGCAACAGCGGCGGCCAGTTGCTGGTTATTTGCGGCTGCCGCAATCTCCAGCCGGTCCAGGTCTGAATCATTAAAAACTCTCCACCACGCGCCCCGGGGCAGAGCTGCTCCCGGAGTTGCGGGCTTCCAATCGGCGCCATTGGTTTGGCCCGCGTCCGAATAGCTTGCAGGGACCGCATTGGTGCCCAGCGGCGCAGGCCGGTGGTAATCAGGACCGAGTTTGCACGAGGCAAAAAGAAACAGGGACGCCACGAGCAGAGCCCAGGCCTTCCATTCTCGGCTCGAGCTTGAGTTCCGCAACGGGTCGGATCTAGCAGCAATAAAGGACATCCCCGGCATCGGCTCAATTGCCTCCTGAATTCTCAGAACGCGATTGCGCGACTCTCACCACTGCGCCGCTGACCAGCGAATCGGCGGGGTTCAGAATGACCCGATCGGTTTTGTCGATGCCTTGAACCACCTCAACTGTGGGGCCGAAATCCCGTCCGATTTTAACATTGCGCAGTTCGACTTTGCCGTCGGCTCCAACCACTCCGACCTGGGTCCCCTCGGATCGGAACAGGAGCGTGTTTGAAGGGAGTGTCAGAGCCGCGTCCTGATCCAGTTCCGGGAACCGTACCTGGGCATAAGTCCCGGCGAGGATCTCGTTGCTGGGATTGTCCACTTGCAACTCGACGAGCAAAGTGCGCGAATCCGCGCTCATGGCGCCGGAGGTGCGGGCGATGGTCGCGGGAAACACCCGACCGGGAATTTCCGGTATCATCAATTCGGCCGTTTGCCCGGTCGCAATGGCCTTCGCGGACATTTGCGGGACGTGGACAAACACACGCAACTTGCTGGTTTGGGTAAGGTGGAACAATTCCTTGCCGCTGCCTGCGACGATGAGCTGCCCGATATCGGTGCCTCGCGCCGTGATCGTTCCGGAGAATGGCGCCCGGACCCGGGAAAAGGATTGGAGTTCTTCCAACCGCCGCACTGTAGCCTGCGCGGCGGCAAGGTTTGCGGACTTGAGTTCGAGGTCGGCCTTTTTCTCGGCCGCTTCCTGTTCGCTAACGCTGGCAGTTTTGAGAAGCTCAGCCCAGCGATCGGCCGTAATCCGGGAGAGGGCCAAAGCGGCTTTGGCCTGGTCGAGCTCGGCCCGCGCCCGCATCAGTTCCTGACGCAGCTCGGGCGCGTCAATTTCCGCAAGGAGCTGTCCCTCCTTAACCTGTCCGCCAATATCCACCGACCAATTGGTTAAGTACCCGCTGGACCGCGCATAAATCGGGGCGTCCAGGAATGGCTTAATCTCGGCAGGCAACACAAGGCCGCTGCCCGTTTTGTCAGCCTTGGCGGAAACGACCTCGACGGTCTGCACGGTGAGCTCCCTGGTTTCGGCTTTGAGCTGGGCGCGTTGATGCCATCTCGGCAGAAATCCAGCCAGCCCGGCAATAAGGATCAAAACCACGGCGACGATTGCGCCGGTTCGGAGCTTCGCTCCCGACCTGGCGGCCGCCTCTGGAATCGACACAACAGGTTCAGGTTGGCCGGTTTTCATTACTGTTCCATTCATGAGCTTGATAAGATTACAGTTTCATGTCACTCGAAGAGTTCCTGGATTCCGCGGCCGGATGTTTGGTTTCAAACACGATTTGTAATGAGCCGTCATGCTCCCGCAACGCCTGGTTCCATACCTGTCAGCACGGGATCATCCGTGGTCACCGGGATGCGGCGATGCAACAGGCTGAAGATGACCGGCACAAAAAACAAGGTTGCCAACGTTGCCACAACCAGGCCTCCGATCACGGCCCGGCCAAGCGGTGCGTTTTGTTCTCCACCCTCGCCCAGCGACAGGGCCATGGGCAGCATTCCAATCACCATCGCCGCCGCCGTCATCAGGACAGGCCGCAAACGGCTTACGCCCGCGTCCCACGCGGCCTGAAGCGGGTCTTCTCCACGCTGGAGGGCCGCCCGGGCAAAAGTGACAACCAGGACGGAATTTGCCGTGGCGACGCCCAGGCTCATAATCGCGCCCATCAAAGCAGGCACACTCAAGGTGGTGAGGGTGATGTGCAACGCCCAGGCAACCCCGGCCAGCGCGCCCGGCAGCGCGGAGATGATGATAAACGGGTCGAGCCAGCTTTGGAAATTCACTACCAGCAGCAGGTAAATCAGAACAATCGCCATGATTAGGCCGATGCCGAGCCCCACAAAACTCGAGTGCATCGTCTCGGCTTGGCCGCGCACGATGATGTAGCTGCCGCGCGGCAATTCCTTTTCCGCCTTGGCAATGAGCGGTTTCAAATCTTTTAACACCCCGCCGAGGTCGCGTCCGCTTACGCCGCCGAACACATCGACGACCGGTATAATGTTGTAGTGTGAAATCACGGGAGGGCCTACGGTCCGATGGAAGCTGGCGAGATTTTCGAGCAACTGGACATCTCCCTGGCCGGGAGAGCTTGCGTTTATCGGAATCGCATTCAACGCCGACAGAGAATCCATCCGATGCTCCGGAACTCGAATGTTGATCAGGTATTGGATCCCGTTGGCCCGGTTCATCCAATAAACCGGCTGAACCTGACCGCTGCCGCTCAAGCTCAGCAGCACCGAATTGGCAACATCTCGCTCCGACAGGCCCATTTCGGACGCTTTGGTCCGGTCAATCGCGAAATCCAGTTTCGGCAAATCGGCGGGTTGTTGGACCCGCACGTCCACGGCGCCAGGCACCGCGCGGATGGATTCGGCCAGCCGTGCCGCGATCCTGCGGTTGGTCTCCTGGTCGCGTCCGACGATCTGAACATCAAAGGGCGCCGGGAGACCAAAGTTGATGGACTGGCTCACGATGTCCGCAGGGAGGAAATAGAAAGTCACCCCTGGAAAGGCGCGTGAAAGGCGAACGCGCAGTTCCTTGATATAACGGCTGGTGGGCTGATGCTCCGGTTTGAGCGAAACCAGCACGTCGGCATCGCCAGTTCCTAACAAGCCGCTGTCGTTGTAAGTCAGATTCACGCTCGAAACTGGGATGCCGATGTTATCGAGCATGCCGCGGAATTCGTCGGCGGGGATGGTCTTGCGCACTTCGGCCTCGACCTGGTCGACCAATTTGGCGGTTTCTTCGATCCGGGTTCCGCTTCGAGTGCGAACGTGCAGCCGGAATTGACCGGCATCAACTGACGGGAAGAAATCCTGGCCGAGCTGCGGCACCAATCCCAGAGAGGCAAAACAGAAAACCAGAAACAAGAGAGCGAACGCGCCGCGGTGATGCAAAAGGCCGCCTAAGAGCAGCCGATATCCATTGCGGAACCGATCAAACCAGCTCTCGAAACTGCTTTGAACAGCTGCAAACGGCCGCAACCAGGGTGCGCCCGGAGTTTCAGGTCCATGATCCTGCACGTTCCGGTAGAACCACATCACCAGGGTCGGAACCAGCGTTCGGGAGATCACATAGCTGGCGAGCATGGCGAATACCACCGCTTCAGCCAGGGGCACGAACAGGTAATGAGCAACTCCGGTCAGGAAAAACATGGGAACGAAGACGATGCAAATACACAGGGTAGAGACAAAGGCGGGCATCGCGATCTCTTGCGCGCCATCCATGATCGATTCCTCGAGCGGCTTCCCAGAGGCCATGTGCCGGTGAATATTCTCAATCGCCACCGTTGCGTCGTCGACCAGGATGCCAACCGCCAGCGCCAACCCTCCGAGGGTCATGAGGTTGATGGTCTCGCCCAGTGCGCTAAGGATGGCTATTGAAGCCAACACCGAGAGGGGAATCGACAGCGCGATGATCAGGGTGCTGCGCCATGAACCCAGAAAAAGCAGGATCATCAGCGCCGTCAGCGCAGCCGCAATCACACCCTCCCGAACAACGCTTTTGATCGCCGACCGCACGAAAACGGATTGGTCAGAGAACTCCTTGACGCTCAGTTCAGGCGGCAACCCGCTTAGGACCCGGGGCAAAGCTTTCTTGATCCCGGCGACTACTTCGAGAGTTGAAGCCGACCCCGTTTTGTACACGGTCAACAAAGCGCCGCGCAAACCTTCGTTGCGCACGACGTTTTGTTGGGGTTGGTACCCGTCCCTGACCTGGGCCACATCATTCAAATGAATGACGGCGCCATTCACGGTCTTTATGGGAAGATCGCTTAATTCGGCGAGTTCACGCGGGCTGGTATTGAGCTCAATCGGATATTCAGTAGAGCCGATTTTTGCGGTGCCGCTGGGCAAGATGAGGTTTTGGGCGTTGACGGCATTGACCACGTCGATGGGGGCGAGGTTTTTGGCTTTGAGTGACGCGAGGTCGAGATCGACGGAAACGAGGCGCATTTTCCCACCGTACGGCCATGGCATGGCAGCGCCCCTGACTGTGGCCAGGCCGACCCGCAGTTGGTTGGCCGCGATATCGAAAATCTCCTGTTCGGAAAGTTTCGGACTGCTGATGCTGTACTGCAGGATTGGAACCGTGGAAGCGCTGTAGCGGATAATCAACGGCGGCGTTGTGCCGGGAGGCAAGGAACGAATCACGGTCTGTGAAATGGCAGTGACCTGGGCCACCCCGGCGTCCACGGAGGTGCCCTCGCGGAAAAAGACCTTAATGATGCCGATCCCGTTATACGCGTTGGATTCGGTGTGCTCAATGTCGTTGACGGTAGTGGTCAGCGAGCGTTCCTCCGCGTAATTCATGCGCTGCTCGATTTCCTGGGCGTCCAGGCCCGTGTAATTCCACACGATGCTGACGACGGGAATATTGATCGAAGGAAAAATGTCGGTGGGAGTACGCAACAGCACGATCGGCGTGAGCAGCAACAACACGAGCGCGCCCACTACGAACGTGTAGGGGCGGCGCAGTGCCAGGCGGACAATCCACATAGGACAGCATTAAGCCACAGGGATGCGCGCCGGACCAATACAAGTTTGCCCGGCAATTGATACCTGTTTAATATCAATCCATGGAACTGAGACATCTCCGGTATTTTGTCGCGGTGGCCGAAGGGCTGAATTTCAGGCGGGCCGCCGAGAAGCTCCACATGGCTCAGCCGCCGCTGAGCGCGCAAATCAAAGCTCTCGAACAGGAATTGCGGGTCCAATTATTCGAACGAACCACGCGTTCGGTGAACCTGACGCATGCCGGGCGAGTGTTCCTGGAGGAAGCGCGCGAAGTGCTTGCCGCTTCGGCCCGGGCAGAGCAGCGCGCCCGCGATGCCCAGCACGGGCTGGCGGGAACCTTGCGGGTCGGCATCATCGCCCCGGTCGCAGGAGCCTGGCTCGCCGGGATTTTAAGACGGTTCCGCCAGCGGTTCCCTGCGGTCCAGTTTTCCTTGTTCGACCTGACCAGCCCCGAGCAGTTGCGGCGTTTGCACGAGCACGAACTGGACGCCGGACTCCTCAGACCGCCCATAACGCTCTCGGAACTGGATTACAGTTTCGTCGGCGAGTCGCGCCAGGTGCTGGCGATGCCTTCAGGCCATCGACTCTCAAAAAAGCGGCGCCTCGAGTGGTCGGATTTTCACGGCGAAGGGTTGGTTTTGATTCATCCAAGCGCGCAGCATGGCTACTACGATCCTTTTTTTGCCGCATGCGCCAAAGCCGGCGCGCAACCCCGGCCCACGCAATATGCCAATGATATCCAAACTAAAATGTGGCTGATCTCCGCCGGATTCGGCATCGCTCCAACCACGGCGTCTCTTGGCGAGGTCAAACGCCCGGGGCTGGTGTTTCGCGCACTGCCTCCAGGCCTGCCGCCGGTTCAGACGGTGCTGGCATGGCGCAGGGCGGACACATCGCCGGTCCTGGCACAATTTTGCAAAAGTTTCGTACCATTCGCACAATAACAATTCGGTTCACTCACCACATCGCCGGTGGAATTGACAGGTCCAGCGCTCGGAATAACCTAGCCCCCCACATGGGCAGCAGCGCTCATCGCGTTTGCGACCCAACCAAAGCATGAAAGAGCTGACTGCCTTCTCGAAAACTGCGCATCCACGCACAATTACGATTCTCTCATTGGCACTGCTAATCAGTGGCACGTGTGAAGAACCCGTCCGCTCGGCGGAAACCTCCCCCACAGAGGGCACCGAATACTGGGCGTTCAGACCTTCCCGTGACGAATTCAGCGCCAATTCGCTTTTGGACCTGCGTTCTCTGAATGAAAAAATCGCCGGTGATCATGGCTTTGTGAGCCGTACGACAGATGGGAACGATTTCGCTTTTTCCGACGGGACCCCGGTGCGCTTTTGGGCGCTGAACGACGGCGCATTCGATACCGACCTGGAACGTCATGCCCGGTTCATCGCCAAGCGCGGCATCAACATGGTGCGTTTCCACTGCAATATCACCCCGACAGGCAATGACCTCATGGCGATCGACAAAACAGACCGGGATCACTTGTGGCGCGGGGTCGCCGCAATGAAAAAGCAGGGCATTTACGTGACTTACTCGCCCTATTGGGCGGGTCCGGCACGAGTGAAACCATCAATGGGAGTTCTCGATACCGGCGGAAATGGCAACTGGGGCCTGCTCTTTTTCGATGCCCGGCTGCAGGAGGCATACAAGGGATGGCTGAGGCAAGTCCTGGTCGAAACCAATACTTATACGGGGATCCCTTTGGCGGCTGACCCGGCGCTGGCAATCATTGAACTTCAGAATGAGGATTCACTGCTCTTCTGGACGGTCCAAGGCATCAAAGGCCAGGCACGCCGGGAGCTGCGCAAACAATTCGGCGCGTTTGTTTCCCGGAAATATGGCTCGCTCGAACGGGCACGGCAGGCCTGGAACGACGCGGCGCCGTCACCAGACCAGGATAGTCCTGACGACCTGGCGCAGGGAGAAGCCGCGTTGTATCTGGTATGGCAGTTGACCCAGGCACCAGGGCCCGAAGGTGTGCAACGGCGTTGTTCAGACCAGATGCAATTTCTCACTGAGACGATGTATCGCTTCAATCGGACAATGGGCGAATTTCTACGAAACGAGTGCCACTGCAAGCAGTTGGTCAACGCCGGCAATTGGCGCACCGCCAACAATGTCACCATGCTCGATGCGGAACGTTGGTCTTACTCCGCCAATGAAGTCATGGCCGTAAACCGGTATTACACGGGGGTCCACGAAGGGAAGAATAATGGCTGGGCTATCGTCAACGGGGATGTGTTCACGGATGAATCCGCGTTGCTGCGGCCGCTGGAAATGCCACTCGCACTGAAGCAGGTCGAAGGCTTTCCGATGTTGGTGACGGAAAGTTCGTGGGTTCCTCCTTTGAGCTATCAATCCGAAGGCCCGTTTCTGGTGGCAGCCTACCAGTCGCTCTCGGGCATCGACGCGTTCTACTGGTTTGCGACCGGGGAGGAAGATTGGCGGCAACCGGGCTCGGCCAACGGCTTTATGCCGTCGGAAGGAAAATGGGTCTGCGCGACTCCGATGATCATGGGCCAATGGCCCGCGTCGGCCCTGATGTTCAGACGCGGATATGTGAAGCAAGGACAACCCGTCGTGCAAGAGCACCGATCGCAGGATGACCTCTGGCAACGGCGCGCGCCGGTGATTGCTGAGGAACCCGGCTACGACCCCAATCGCGACCAGGGATCCAAACCCGCCCAATCCCATTCGAAGGGGAACGTATCGCCGCTGGCGTACCTGGTGGGGCCGGTCGAGGTCAAATACGATGGAGATTCTACCCGGACCAGGGTGGCTGATCTGAACCAGTTCGTGCACGTCGAAGCTAAACAGGTCGAAGCCAATACCGGCGAAATACATTACGACTACGGGCGTGGGATTTGCCAGCTCGACACCGCAAAGGCGCAGGGAGTCACCGGCTTTTTGAAACGAGCCGGAGGCAAGTTTAAGTTCCGGGATCTGGAAATTGTGTCTGGGGACGATTATGCCACCGTGCTTGCAGTTGCAATGGACGACCGACCGTTGGGTGAATCCAAACAGGTGCTGATCCAGGTCGGCACAACCGAACGGCCTGCGGGGTGGAAAACCAAACCCGCGGAATTTAAAGGGAAGGCCGCGGAGGAGGTTGTCGATTTTGGCCATGCGCCGTGGATGATTGCGCGCAGCCACGTCACGATTTTGATCAGAAACACGAAGCTCTCAACCGCCCGGGTTCTGGACGTTAACGGGATTCCCGTGAAAGGGAGCCGGCTGGAGGTTCAGGACGCGGCGAAGCGGCTTGTATTCCCGGCCGATGCGCTATACGTCATGTTGGAGTGAAGGGCCCGAAGTGAACCTTGATCCAATTCACGGTAACTCGTCGGGTGAATTAAGGTTCCGGTAAAGCGCTCTTTCCGAATTTTCCAGCAGGTGCTCTCGCATGAGTCCAATTTGGATCAGTTGCCGGACCAAGGATTGCATTGAGAAATCTGCCGAAGCCAGGGCGGCTTTTGCAGAAGCTAAGGCAGGTTTGGGATAAATGGCAGCCAGCGGCTCAAACCGTTCGCCATTCGATGGGACAATTCCAATGCCTGGTTTGACCAGGTCTGCCATTTTTTTGAGATGTTGGCCGGTCATATGGGGCATGTCGACCGCAAGCACAACGAGGTGGGTCGTGTTGATCGCCCCTAACCCCGCCGCAAGGCCGCTGAGAGGGCCGCAGGAAGGTGGAGTGTCCAGCAGTGGCTGCGCATCGGGTGGGCACCAGGCCGGCGCCGTCCGCGTTGAGATGTAAATAGCCTTTGGGTTCAGCATCCGCAGGGTAGACACCTGTTTCTCCCAAAGAGGAAGTCCCTCGATGACAAGCGTCGCCTTGTCCCGGCCCATGCGGCGTGAAAAGCCGCCCACAAGGAGCATCGCGGACAAAGTAATTTCGCCAACCCTCGACTCTCTGACAGGTTGAAAAGTCATAGGGGACACTTTAGTGAGGATCGGTGGGCGAGGCCGCCGGCGGAGATGGCCGCGCGATGTTCCCGCCAAAATCGTTGTCGGCTATTGCGCGTGTCTCAACAGTGGAACGCCTCAATGCTTCGAGAGGACAAGGAAGATTCCCGCGGCCGCGAGGATTGCCAATATCAGTAAAGTGATTTTGATCCAGCTCTTGGGATATTTGCCCGCGATTGAGCCGGTGTACCCGTTGATCACGACCTGGAAGTTCCGGGCGCCGTAATTGTAGGTGAGCAGCCAGATCGGCACGAGGATATGTTTGAAGGTTTGGCCGGAGTAATCGGCTTCGACTTGCAGGTTGCGGTGAGTATCGCCAGGAACCTGGGCCGCGCACATCTGCCGCAACTCGGCGTCCATTTCCTCGCGCGCGGCGTGGGCTGCCGTGCCAAGGTCAATCTGGTAGCGTTCAACCACCCAACCGGAAAGAAATCCGGGCTGATATGGGGCCAATTCTTTGGTGGGAAATGGTTCGATGCGGCGCAGCATCTCGGGTTGTACGCCGCGCGATGCGGGCACAAGCTCATCGTCGAAGAAATGATCCAACGCTCCGCTGCTGGGCTCCCACCGCACTTTTTGCACACGCCGCGTTTTTAGTTCTCCCTGGGAATCCCGGTAGGTTTCCTCCTCGTAATAATAATACCCGCTCTCAGCGGTCCACTCGGCATGGACCTGGGCGTCGAAAGTCCAATATGGAATATAAAGGCCCTTTACGATATCGGTTAGAGCGGCGCGTTTTAGAAGATTGGGAGCAAACCAGCGGGTCCGGTACCATTGATGAATCGCATCGCGCACCTGGGTTTCACTGACCTTCATGGGCAGGAGGCTTTCAGGGCGGAAGGCCTCTTTGATTTCTTCGTATGGAACCAGAGCTGAAGAACCGCAGAAATCGCAGCGCTGGCCGACGTGCGCGGGATCGAAGACCGAGATTGCCTGGCAGCTCTGGCATTTGACGGAAATCTTCCGCGCCTGCCAACCCCTTTGATCATCCGGAATCGAACGCAAAGCCTGGACAAGGTCGTGCTCGACGATGACCTGGTCGCCGCCGGGGGTCAGTTGGACCTGGGCCGGGGAGGTCGTTCCACAAAAAGCGCAGACCAGCGCTTTTTTGGCCGGGTCCCAGCGCGCCTCGCCCCCGCACGCAGGGCAGGAGAATTTCTGTTGTGCCGTTGCTTCCAAGCAATCCGGTTAAGGCGATTGTTAGGGGTTCAACCTTTTAGGAATTCTTCCAAAGCCGCCCGGGTGATTCTCCAGGCGGTTCCGATTTTCTTTCCTTTAAGCGAGCCATCGGCGAGGGCCGTGAGCACGTCAGATTCAGAGACGCCGAGAGCTTTAGCGGCCTCGGCCGGGCTCATCAGGTCGGGAAAGCCGCCGGTGCCGCCCCCGGGATTCTGAGGCGGCGGGGTTGAAGACGTTGCGCCCGCACCGATGACCGGCGGCGTTGCTTGAGTTTGGCCGGCGGCAAAGGCTTGGGCGATTTGCTGGCCCATGGAAACTCCGGCGCCCAGTTGCGCCGCCGAGGCAGCCATGCCGCCTCCAGCCCCTTCCGCCATCCCCTGCGCCATCTGGTACTTTACGTAATCGTTCAGGTTCCCGACAGCAGCCATGCTCGAGCGCTTGTCGATCGCCTGTTCGACCTCGGGTGGAACAGAAACGTTTTCGACAATGAAACTCGGGATCTCCAATCCATACTTCGCAGTAACCGCCGGGTTGATAACAGGCCGCAGGGCCTCGCCCAATTCCTGGTAGCGCGAAGCAACGTCCAAAACCGGGACCTTGGCCGCAGCCACGGCTTCGCTGAACACGCTTACAATCCTCGACCGCATTGTGTCGGCGAACTCTTCCAGGCGGAAATGGTCGTCGGTTCCCGCGACTTCTTTGAGAAAGAGCTTGGGGTCGACTATGTGGAAATCGTAGGTCCCATACGCGCGCACGCGCACAACACCGAAATCGGGGTCGCGCAGAAGAATCGGGTTTGCCGTGCCCCACTTGTTGCCAGTGAACAGGCGCGTGTTGACGAAATAAACATCCGCTTTGAATGGCGACTCAAATCCGTATTTCCAGCCTTTGAGGGTCGAGAGAATGGGAATGTTATCGGTGGTGAGGGTCCATTCCCCGGGCCCAAAGGTGTCGCCGAACTGACCGAGGTAAATGAATTGAGCCACTTGCGATTCGCGGACGATTAGCTTGGCGCCTCGTTTGATTTCTTTTTGAGTGTCCGGATGGCGGTAGGAAATTGTGTCCCGCGAATCATCCTGCCACTGGATAATCTCCAGAAATTGCGTTTTTAAATAGTCCATCAGGCCCATACGTTTTTGCCTTTCAGTTCAGTTTTGCCGTATCATCCTCCGGTGTTGCGGCTCTGGAAAGTACAATTTCGACCCGGTTATGTAATGGGACTGTGGCGTCGCTTTTTCGGTGGATCCGGCTGCTAGACTGAGGAGGATGAATATGACTGAATTGCTTAATCTGCTGCCGCCGCGGAGCGAACTGGAGCGGGCATTTGCCGCGAAGGACTCTTCCTATGACGGCGTCTTCTATGTCGCCGTCAAAACCACCGGCATCTTTTGCCGTCCTTCCTGCGCCTCCAAACCGAAGCTCGAAAACGTTGAATTCTTTGCCTCCGTCAGAGAATGCCTGTTCGCCGGTTACCGTCCCTGCAAGCGATGTCACCCGTTGAATGCGACGGGCACACATCCCGCCTGGGTGGATACCATCCTGTCGCGCGTCGAGACCTCCCCGGATTTGCGGCTGAAGGGATGCGACCTGAAGGAACTGGGTGTGACCCCCGAGCGCGCCAGGCGTTGGTTTCAGCAAAACTATGGCATGAGTTTCGCCGCCTGGTGCCGGGGAACCAGGTTGGCCGGCGCGTTTATGAGAATCAAAAAGGGAAGCTCACTTGACGACGCCACGTTCGACAGCGGGTTTGAGTCGCTCAGCGGCTTCCGCGAAGCTTTTGAACGGGTTTTTGGCGATGCCCCGGGGCGAATCCGCGACCACGGCAAACGCGTCGTGGTGACCATGATAGACAGCCCGCTGGGGTCGTTGCTTGCCGGAACGAACGATGACGGCATCGCTCTTCTCGAGTATACCGATCGTCGGATGCTCGAGCACAACATTCAATCCCTGCGGCGGCGCTTTGAGTGTGGCATTGTGCCCGGCCAACATCCGCTGCTGGAACAACTGCGAAGCGAGCTAAAAGAATATTTTGAGGGCCAACGGCGGGAGTTCACGGTGCCTCTGGCGGCCCGCGGAACGCCTTTCCAGGACAGAGTCTGGGCCGAATTGAGGCGTATCCCATACGGGCAAACCATCTCTTACGATGAATTGGCGGCTCGCATCGGCCAACCCACTGCGCAACGCGCGGTCGCCCGGGCCAACGGCATGAATTACGTCTGCATCCTGATTCCCTGTCACCGCGTCATAGGCAAAGACGGCAGCTTGACGGGCTACGGCGGCGGGTTATGGCGCAAACGACTCCTGCTGGAACTGGAGAAGAAGACGACCGGGACAGAGATCGCGGCGGATCAACGGGCAAAAAAACACGCCTGAGCCAGGGGTTTTGCGGCCAGTCATAGTTGCGGGCGATTTCCAGGCTTGCCCGGATGTTACGGCTGAATAATATTTCATATCACGCGTCCTTTTTTTAATAGGCGCCCTTCACCGCTGGAAGGGCTGCCGATTGCCCCCGGGCAAGGGCACGCGTCGCATATGCACCTCGAAATTCTCGGTCGAGAAAGAGTGTGGAAGCTGCCTCGGCTTTTCCAGACGGGATTGGGAGCGCTCCTGGCCATTGTCCCGGCGCTCTGTCTGGCCGCAAACACAAAAACGACAGTGACTCTTCCCCCGCCTGCCGAACGCAAGGTGGATTTCGAAAAGGACATTCAACCGATCCTTTCGGCGCGCTGTTATTCCTGTCATGGCCCCGACAAACAGAAAGCGGACCTGCGGTGGGACGTGAAAGAGAGCGCGTTCAAAACTGGCGAGCACGGGCCGACGATTGTTCCGGGCAACAGCGCCGCCAGTCGTGTGATCCAGCTCGTAAGCGGTGCTGAGCCCGATTCCATAATGCCACCGCGCGGCGACCGGCTGACGCCCGAACAAATCGGGCTTCTGCGCGGCTGGATAGACCAGGGCGCGACCTGGCCGGCCACTGCCGCGGCGGCCCACAAGGCCGCCGATAAGCGCAGCCATTGGGCTTTCAAAGCCCCGGTGAGATCGGTTGTGCCCTCAGGGGACAAAAAGAAGTGGGCCAGGAATCCCATAGACGCTTTCGTCCTGGCCCGCCTTGGGAAAGAGAAGCTGGCGCCGTCGCCGGAAGCGGACCGAGTCACTCTGATTCGGCGTGTTACTTTGGATTTGACGGGTTTGCCTCCAACCCCGCAGGAAATTGATAACTTCCTGGCCGACCGCGCGCCCGGGGCGTACGAGCGGTTGATTGAACGGGTCTTGGCCTCACCGCATTATGGCGAGGTCTGGGGACGGCATTGGCTCGATGTAGCGCGATACGCCGACAGCAACGGCTATGAAAAGGACCGTGCGCGCTCGATTTGGCCGTACCGGGATTGGGTCATCCGCGCCTTCAACCAGGACATGCCCTTTAACGAATTCACGATCGAGCAATTGGCCGGAGACCTTCTGCCCAATCCCACCGCGGACCAGCGCATCGCCACCGGTTTCTTGCGCAATGCAATGCTCAACCAGGAAGGCGGAATCGAACCAGAACAATTCCGGGTTGAAGCCCTCATCGACCGAGTCGACACGCTTGGCAAAGCTTTCCTCGGTCTAACGATCAACTGCTGCCAATGCCACGATCATAAATTCGATCCGTTCACACAGCAGGATTACTACAGGTTTTACGCGTTTTTGAATAACGACGACGAAGCGTTCATGGAAGTTCCCACGCGTCACGAGGCGGAGCAACGGGCGCAGATCCTTCGCAAAATCAGTGAGCTCGAAGATCACGCAATCGCAGAATCGACAAATCTGGATGACCGCATGGCGGCATGGGAGAAAGGCCTCTCAACGCCGACCACACATTGGACAGTGCTCGATCCGACCGTGTGGGACTGTTTCGCGACCAAGTTCGAAAAACAGGAAGACCTTTCGTTGCTGGGCGGCGGCGATCTGAACGCCGGCGGAGTAATGCGCGTCTGGATCGACACCGACCTGACAAATGTGACCGGGTTTCGGCTGGAAGCATTGACTAATGCCAACCTGATGTACGGAGGTCCCGGCGAGCTTGGCAAAGGCAGTTTTCTAATCAGGGAATTCACGGCTGAAACGTACGCGCTGGAAAACCCCACTGTAACGAACAAAGTGAAGCTCCGGCGTGCCGTGGCAGATGCAGAGGCACCGGGATTCAGCGTTACCAACGCCATCGACGGCAACACCGAAAAGGGAGGCTGGACGCCGACCGCAACCGCCGAGCACCGAAATGAAAACCATTTCGCGGTATTTGAATGTGATCAACCTCTAAACCTGTCTCACGGCACGCGACTGCTTATCACGGTCCATCAAAGTTTCGAGGGCGACGACAAGAATCACGGGCTGGACGCCGACACCAAGCTCGAGGCTCACCTGCTGGGCAGTTTCAGGCTCAGCGCGACCACGGACTCGGTTCCGTTAAGCTCTAACCCGCTTACCCCTGAAGAGCAAAACATCCTCGGGATCCCGGTTACGCAACGCACCCGCGAGCAGAAGCACAAACTTTTCAGCATCATCCGCCACTCCGATCCCGATTGCGCAGCGTTGAACAAGGAAATTGACAAACTTTGGGCCACGTGGCCGTTCCCAGCCACGACCATGGTGCTGCAAGAGCGGGCGCACCCCAGGGTCACTCACGTTTTTAAGCGCGGCGATCGGCTCCGGCCCACCGAGGCTGTTCAAGCGGGTGTGCCGGCATTTCTCAATCCCCTTCCATCGGGCGCTCCGCTCACCCGGCTCGGCCTGGCTGAATGGATTGTGAACCCTGCGAATCCGACAACGGCCCGGGTAATCGTGAATCGTATCTGGCAGGCTTATTTCGGGCAGGGCCTGGTCACAACGCCCGAGGATTTCGGCACCAGGGTCGACATACCGTCGCACCCCGAGCTGTTGGATTGGCTCGCGTGCGAGTTCATGGATCCCATAACCCCGGATTGCTCGGGAGTACGGCCGCAACCCTGGAGCATAAAACATATCCATCGTCTCATTGTCGGTTCGGCGACGTACCGGCAGTCATCCGAGGTCAAACCCGAGATCTACGCGCGTGACCAATTCGACCGCTGGCTGGAGAGGGCACCCCGGGTGCGCGTCGACGGGGAAATCGTCCAGGACATCGCGCTCTCGGCCAGCGGCTTGCTTAACCCAAAGATTGGCGGCCCAAGTGTGTATCCGCCGATTCCCTCGAGTGTGGGCGACACGGTTTACGGCGGGTTTAACTGGCCGGAGTCCAAGGGCGATGAGCGGTACCGGCGCGGATTGTATACTTTCTGGAAAAGGTCATTGCCCTTTCCGACGCTGACCGCGTTCGATGTGCCGACGGCGGAGACTGCCTGTCCGCGTCGAGTCCGCTCCAACACGCCATTGCAGGCGCTGACTACGCTGAATGAAAAAACATTCATGGAGGCGGCCCAAGCCATGGCTTTGCGAGTGATGAAAGAAGCCGGGCCGGACGACCGAGCACGCGTCCGCTACGCCTTCCGCCTTTGTACCGGCCGCCAGCCGGATCCGGAGGAAACCGATAAGCTCCTGAAGTTCTGGCAGGAGCAATACGCGCATTTCGAGAACGACACCGCGGATGCCGTGAGAGTATCGAGTATGGAAATCACGAACATGCCGCCGGAAGTGAACCTGCACAAAGTCGCGGCCTGGGCAATGGTCAGCCGGACCATTTTGAACCTGGACGAAACCATCACACGAGAATGAATCTGCAGAATGAGTTGAGGGCCGAATACGCGCGTTTAATTACGCGGCGCTGGTTTTTCCGACAATGCGGCGTAGGCCTGGGATCCATCGCCCTGGCCTCTTTGCTCGGCGCTGAGAAAGCCTCGGGAGCGGCGCCCCAGCCTACTAATCCGCTTGCACCGCGGCAACCCCCGCTCAAGGCGCGCGCCAAACGCGTGATTTACCTGTTCATGGGAGGCGCCCCCAGCCAGCTGGACATGTTTGATTACAAGCCTTCGCTGGCCAAATACAACGGCAAGCCTGTGCCCGCCGAAGTTGTCATGGGCCAGAAATACGCGTTTATCAAACCCGATGCGGCACTTTACGCGAGCGAATTCAAGTTTTCAAAATACGGGGCCTGCGGGGCGGAATTGTCAGAAGCGCTGCCGCACCTTTCGCAAGTGGTCGACGATATAGCGATCGTGAAGTCGATGACCACCGACGCGTTTAATCACGCACCGGCGCAGGTCCTGATGCAGACCGGGTCGACCCAGTTCGGGCGCCCATGTTTCGGCTCGTGGGTGCTCTACGGGCTGGGAAGCGAGTCGCAAAACCTGCCGGGTTTTGTGGTGATGAACTCAGCCAACGGCCTGAGTGGCGGGTCGGCGCTTTTCGGCAGCGGTTTCCTGCCCACATTTTACCAGGGCGTTCCATTCCGAAAAACAGGGGACCCTGTGCTGTACCTATCAAATCCGGCCGGCATTAGCGACAAAATGCAACGCCGCACCCTGGATTTGATTAAGGAACTGAACCAAAAACATCTGGGAGTGGTGGGTGACCCGGAGATTACCACGCGCATTAACTCGTTCGAGATGGCGTCGCGAATGCAAGCCAGCGCGCCCGAACTGATGGACATTTCCAAAGAAAGCCCCGAAACCCTGAAACTGTACGGCGCAGAACCAGGCAAACCCTCCTTTGCAATGAATTGTCTGCTCGCTCGCAGGCTCATCGAACGGGGTGTTCGGTTCGTGCAACTGTTTCACGAAGGTTGGGACCATCACAGCGAAGTGGTCAAAGGAGTCAAGGATCAGACCGCCAAGACCGACCAGGCTAGCGCCGCCTTGGTAAAAGACTTAAAAGAGCGAGGTTTGCTCGATGACACGCTGGTGATATGGGGCGGCGAATTCGGCCGCACACCCATGGTGGAGAGCAATCCCGATGTTGGGCGTAAACTTGGAAGAGATCATCATCCGCAGGCGTTCACCGTCTGGCTGGCCGGTGGAGGAATCAAACGCGGCATCACCTGGGGCGAAACTGATGAACTGGGATTCCATGTGGTTAAAGACAAGGTGCATGTCCATGACCTGCATGCAACGCTGCTCCACCTGCTGGGATTTGACCACACGAAATTGACCTACCGTTTCCAAGGCCGCGATTTCCGGCTCACCGATGTTGAAGGTGAGATCGTCCGAGGGCTCCTGGCCTGACCCGAACCATCCGGTTGAGGGCTTTTGTCAAACCAGCAAAGGACGCTGCCGAATGAAGGCGCGCACCCGCCTCATTTACTGCACCACGATCTTGTAAAATCTCTGACTGCCCGTTGCGCCAGGGTCTTGGATGGTCATGGGCGCGCCAGTCCCGGGCTGTTGGAAGGCATTGGGCAGAACGGTCCAGTTCGTCGTCGCGACGTCGTTTGCAACATAGACCGAATACAGGAGGTTGGAGACGGTTGAAAAGCTCAGAGCGGCGCCATTCGTGCCGGAGCTGATGTTACTCAGCTTTGCCTGAGCCAGGACGCGCAACACGGCAGGCTGGCTTTCGGTCGTGCCGAAAGGATTGGAAATCCTGACGCAATAGCTGCCGCTGTCGGTGGGCGAAACGCTCTTCAGCCGCAGACTGGTTCCCGTCGCGCCCGAGATAGGGCGGCTGCAATTGGCCATCCACTGATACTGCAACGGTCCGGTTCCCGAAGCTGAGACCGTGATCAACACTTGCTGTCCCTGCAACACCGTGAGGCTCGCCGGTTCAGTGATAATGACTGGCGCCTGCAAAATCGTGAGCTTCGCTCGCGAGCTGGTAACGGTACCAGCGGTGTTGCTCGCGATGACCGAATAGAATCCAGCCTGGCCACTCTGAATATTGGTGAGCGTGAGGCTCGAGTTTGTTTCGCCGGAAAGCACGTTTGTGTCATTGAAAAGCCATTGGTAAGAGGGAGCCGGGTATCCCGTGGCTGCGGCGGTGAAGGTGGCGCTGCCGCCAAGAGCGGCCGCGGCGTCGAGTGGCTGAGTCGTAATCAAAGGCAACCCGGATAAAGAGAGAATAGCCGGCGCGCTGGTGGTGCTTCCGTAGACATTGGTGAGGACGACCTGGTAAATCCCCGCTTCATTCAAAGTGACATTGGTCAAACTCAACGTTGAATTGGTTGCCTGGGACAGAATGTTGGTTTGGTTAAAATACCATTGATACGACGAAGGCGGACAAGCGACTCCAACAGTGAACGAAACGTTCTGACCGATCAAAGTGGATTGGTTCTTCGGCTGGCTGGTAACGCGCGGGGCCGAAAGATCCAGCACGCTGATCGTTTGACTGCACGCCGCCGCGTTGCTGCATCCATCCAGCGCCAGCCAATTGCGCGTTACGTTGACGTTTTGCCCGCACACCACGTTCGTCACGGTGGACAGGACGCTAACATTGACGCCACTGCTTAGGGCAGACAACTGGCTGCCGAAGCCCTGGCCGGGCTGGCCCTGGATTGTCCAGCCGTTGGTTCCAAGAATCCAGTAACCCGCACCGGACTGGCCCACCACAGGGGGTCCATAGAAATTCAATCCCGCCGAATCCCCGTCTCCCAGGCCTTCGAAAAGCACGGTCCATGTGAAGGAGGCAGGCAAAGCTCCGGTTAAGGGAACGGCCGCGCTAAGCTGGAATTCGTTCAGAACCAGGGCGCCGCGATTGGTCGCGATGATGGGTTGCGGTCCGCTGTCATAGAAAACCGTTCCCGGTGAGTGAATGCTCGCTGCGGGCGACGGGCCATCATCAAGATAGAACCGGACCCTGGCAGTGACCTGCCCTGTGAAGTTGGATTGCGTAGCGTTGGTTCCCCAGTACTCCACGCTCAACTTGCTCAAATAGCGCTGTGTGCCAGACAGAGTAACCTGCGCACCGATCTCCGATGTTCCGGGATCAATGCTTTGCCCCAGATCATTTGTCCAATTGTCATAAACGATTGCTTCGACTGCGCCGGATTCCCGAGCCAAAGGCAGGTCGAAGGCCCAACTGCTGCCATAGAGAGCTGTTTTGTTCGTCGGGCAATTGAATACCGGCGCCACTGGGTCCTGCACAGTAACGGTCTGGCTGCACGTCACCTGGTATCCGTTGGTGTCCGTGATCAGCCATTGGCGGTTGGCGCTGTAACTGTTTCCGCAAAGGGCATTAGTGGTCGTCTGCACCACTTGTAGAGAAAGATTGGTGTCGGTGTAAACGGGCGGCGTAAAATCCCAGGGACTGCCCAGCGGAACGGTCAAATCGGGACTGCACACGACGTTCGGGATGACGACAATGGTTAGGTTGGCGGGCGCGCTGGTAACGCTTCCGTAAACGTTCCCAACTACTACCTGGTACACCCCGGCCTGCGCTGGAATGACATTGCTCAGGACGAGGGTGGCGTTTGTCTCGAGACCCAACAATCCATTGTTGAAGTACCATTGGTAGAAAAGGGGCGGGCTGCCAACTGCGCCGATACTGAATACGACGGTGTTGCCGTTGGTCGCCGTCTGGTTCTCCAGATCGTTAGTGATGGCAGGAGGCACGACAATGGTGAGGAAAGCCGGCGCGCTTGTCGCACTCCCGAACAGGTTCGTCACCACCACTTGATAAGCCCCGGCTTGCGCGGGCCCAACATTGGTAAGGTCGAGCGTGCTGTTCGTTTCACCGGCAAGGACGTTTGTCACATTGAAGAACCATTGGTAAGACAACGGGGCGCTACCTTTTGCCAGGACGCGCCAATGAACCTGGGTGCCATTGGTGGCTACCTGGTCGGCGGGGTTGCCGACGATAACGGCCGGGACATCCACAGTCACTGTAGCCGTCGCGCTCGTGACGCTGCCGAACACATTGGTGATGACCGCGAGGTAAAGGCCCGCCTGGGCGGTGGAGATGTTCGTGATTACAAGAGTCGTGTTCGTCGCCAGCGGAACCGCGTTGGTAAAATTAAAGTACCATTGAACTCCGGTAGGAGGACAACTAGTCACCCCGACGTTCATGGAGAGGGTTTGGCCCAACAGCAGGGCCTGGTCCTGCGGTTGGCTGACGATAACCGGACCAACCTGGTCCACAATAGTCACCGTTTGCGAACAACTGCTGGAATTGCCGCACGCATCGACCGCGTTCCACGTTCGAGTAACGTTGTAACCACCCTGGCAGGTCGGGTTGGTCACGGTGCTGGAGATGGTCACAATGGCTCCGCTGCTCAGCGCTGACAGTTGAGACCCAAAATTCTGACCAGCGGTGCCGGTAAGAGCCCAGCCATTTGTTCCCGCGACCCAGTATCCATTCGCAGCCTGGCCTTGAACGGGAGGTCCATAAAACGCCAGACCCGCGGCGTCGTTACTGCCTAATCCGCTGAACTGCACCGTCCACGTAAAATTCGATGGCAAAGCTCCGGCGAAGGGAACCGCCGCGCTTAGTTGAAAATCGGTAATTGCCAACACACCGCTGTTGGTCGCGGCTATTGGCAACGGCCCGCTGTCGTAAAAGAGTGTGCCCGGCGCCTGCGGACCGCTTTGAATGGCTGGGCCATCATTCGTGTAGAACCTGACTTGCGCCGTAACCTGGCCTGCAAACCCCGGTTGTGAGCTATTGGTCCCCCAATATCCCACCGAGAGCAACGCCGGATACCTTTCGTTGCCGGACAATGTGATTTGGTCTCCAACTTCGTTGGTTCCGGGATCCAACTGCTGGTTCAAGTTGTTTGTCCAGTTGTCGTAGACCAGCGCGAGGGTGGCCTCAGGATCCCGCGCGGTGGGCGTGTCAAATCCCCAGTTGCTCCCGCTGAAAACCGACTTGTCCGCCGGACAATTGAATACCGGCGGATTGGTATCCAGTATCTGGATCGTCTGTGCGCAGGTGACCTGGTACCCGTTCGTGTCGGTTACGACCCAGGTCCGAGTGACCGAGAAGCTCTCGCCGCAAAGGGCATTGGTCGCCGTTTGATAGACGACCATGAGGTTCGTGTCCGAGAAAGCCGGCGGTGTGAAGCCCCAGGGCATGCCCAAGTAAACGTTGGTGCCGGGGCTACAAACAATATGGGGAATCAACCGAACGGTGAGATTTGCCGGGGCGCTGTCAGTGCTGGCGTACGCATTGGCAACAACCACGTCGTAGGTGCCGTCCAGAGCAGGAGTCGCGTTGCTCAGGACTAACACCGAATTCGTCTGTCCCGCGAGCATGTTTGTCGAGTCGAAGAACCACTGATACGTCAATGGCGCGGTTCCCTGGGCTTGCACGCCGAAAGTCACGGTGTCGCCGTTTGTGGCAATCTGGCTTGAGGGCCCGACCAAAATGGCGGCCGGCACGACCACTCGCAGGGTGGCAACCGAGCTCGTGGCCGCGCCGTAAAGATTGCTCACTACAACTTCATACTGGCCCGCCAGCGTTGAATCGACGTTGGTGAGGGCGAGAGTCGCGTTAGTGCCTTGCGGCAGCGCGTTTGTCCCGTTGAAGAACCACTGGTAAGCCAAGGGCTGAGTGCCGTCGATAGCGACCTGGAATTGCGTGTTGCCCCGGTTGGTGACGGTCAGGTCCGAGATATCCTGAACAATTTGCGGCGCCATGAGGCATGGGCCGCCGCCTGCAGGACAGCCCATGGGATCCAGTTCAAGAGACCAGCACTGTAACGTTCCCGTATCCTGCGGGCCTGTATCCTCTACTTTGAGGGTCCACACACCATTGAGCGCGGCTCCGCTTAATCCGTTGAAAATCCAAAGCGGTTCCTGGGGCCGGAAGGTCCCCACAAACGGCGCGCCGGCCGAAACGATGCTGGTTGTGGCCGCATCCGAGAACCAGGTCATTGCGGAGCAGTCGCTGCCGTAGTTTTGTCCGAATTGGCCGTTATTCGAACTGAGCATGATTGAGGCTCCGTTTGGAGCAATCAGTGAAATTCGCAAGTCGGCATCGTAGCTGTGTGTAATGTAAACCCCAACCTGCACGCGGCCCAGGGGTGCGTCGAGTCCGCTAACCAGGGTTTGGGATTGGACCGAGCCGACGTCCGGGATCGGAAGCGAGCCAAGCGTGTTCGTCAGGAACGACGTGACCAGCACCGTCAATCGAACGGGTGCGCTGGTTATGCTGCTATAGGCATCTGAAACGACAACCTGGTAAGTCCCGCCCTGCGCCGGCGTCACATTAGATAAAACCAGGCTGGAATTCGTGGCCTGAACCACTCCGGGCGCGCCGCTGAAAAGCCATTGGTAGCTAAGGTTCCCGGTGCCTTGGGCGGCAACGTCGAATTCCGCAGTGTCGCCGTTGGTAACCGTCAGGCTTGAAGGAACACTGCTGAACGTGGGGGGAGGAACGATCAGCAGGTTTATGGGGGCGCTGGTCACGCTGCCGTAATCGTTGGTAATCACCGCCTGATAAATGCCTGCCTGAGCAAGCGAAACGTTTGTAAGCGACAGCGTCGCATTGGTTGCGGCGGCGAGCAGGTTGGATTGGTTGAAATACCATTGGTAACCGATGGGAGGGCAACTCGAGACGTTCACCATCAAAGCGACCGTCTGGCCTTCGAGTTCGGTTTGATCGTGAGATTGATCGACCAGCAGCGGGCCACCTTCGTCGAGGACTGTCACCGTTTGGCTGCATGAGGCTGAATTGCTGCACGCGTCCACGGCGAGCCAACTTCGAGTCGCCGTGAAGCTGCGGCCGCATCCCTGGTTCGTGACCGTGCTTGAAACAGTCAAATTGACGCCTCCGCTGAGCGCCGCCAGTTGTGCGCCGAAAGCCTGCCCCGCCTGGCCGGCAAGAGTCCAGCCGTTGGTTCCGAACTGCCAGAAACCGGGGGCGCTTTCGCCGGAAACCGGAGGACCGTAGAAGACTAGCCCGGCGGCGTCTTGCGTCCCAAGCCCGCTGAAAGTCACCGTCCATGTGAAATTGGAGGGCAAACTCCCGACGAGAGGCAAGGCCGCATCGAGTTGAAAGTTTTGAATCGACAAAATCCCATTGTTGGTCGCCTGAACTCCGATTGAGCCACTGTCGAATATCATTGTTCCGGGGCCTGGATTGTTTGTAGGAACACCGTCGTTTTTGTAAAAACGAATGCGGGCAGTGACCCGGCCGGCGAAGTCGGATTGTGCCGCGTTTGTGCCCCAATACTCGATCGTAAAACGACTCGGATAGGTCTCGGTTCCTGCAAGGGTAACCTGATTTCCAACCTCGGATTGACCCGGATCGAATTGCTGCTGAAGGTTGTTAGTCCAATTATCATAGACCAGCGCTTCGGTGGCAAAGGCCTGTCGCGCCATTGGCGTGTCAAAGGTCCAGGCAGTCCCGCTGATGACCGACTTATTTGTCGGGCAGGAGAACACAGGCGGATTGGTGTTCACCACCTGCACGGTCTGGCTGCAAAATACTTGGATCCCATTGCTATCCGTGACCGACCATTGCCGTGTTGCGGCAAATGTCTCACCGCAAAACGCGTTGGTTTGAGTGCCCAGGACCTGAAGGGTGAGATTCGTGTCTGTGAAGATGGGAATCGCGAAGTCCCACGGCGTTCCCAACTGCACAATTGTGTCGGGGCTGCAGGTGACCACCGGGACAGTGAGAACCGTCAGCATGGCTGGAGCGCTGGTTACGCTTCCGAAAGCATTGGTCACCACAATCTGGTAAACGCCTGAGGAGGCGAGGGTGACGTTGCTCAGAACCAGAGTGCTATTGGTTTCCCCGGCTAGCAGATTGGTTTGGTTGAAGAACCATTGATATCCGACCGGGGGAGTGCCTTGCGCGGCCACCTGCCATAACACGGTCGCGCCATTGGTGACCACCTGGTTGGTTGGCCCAGCCAAAATGCCGGCTGGCAGCACAACCAGCAATTCAGCCGGCGCGCTGGTCACGCTCCCGTAGAGATTCGTGATTACAACCTGGTAAACGCCGGATTGAACCGGAGCGATATTGCTCAAGATGAGCGAGGCGTTTGTCTGAACCGATAGCAGACTGTTGGTATTGTAATACCATTGATAGACGAGCGGACCTGTGCCGCTGACAAGGACCGAGAGCTGCGCATTTGCTCCATTGGTGACGACCTGATTGGAAAGGTCCTGGGTCAGTTCAGGAGGAGCCAGGCACTGGCCTCCGCCATCCGCGCAGCCGATCGGCGTCAATTCCAATGACCAACACCGAAGCGTGCCGACGTCCTGCGGAGCCTGGTCCTGAACGTGAAGTTTCCAGGTACCGTTGACCGCCGGGCCGCTCTTGCCGGCAAATGCGGACAAAGCTTCTTCGGGAGCGAACACGCCGATAAACGGCGCTGCGGCCGAGGTAATCGTGTTTGTGGCGTCGTCATCGAATTGAGTCACCTGCTGGCAATCCTGGCCGTAGTTCTCGCCGCTCTGCCCATTGTTGGCGCTTAACAAAACCTCAGTGTTATCCGGCGAGACCAGCGAAATGCGCAGGTCCTGGTCGTAGGTGTGAGTGATCCAGAGCGAGACGCGCACCCTGGTCAGGGGCAGCGCAATGCCCGAAACAGGCAGGCTCGAATACATTTCACCCATGTCCGGAATGTCGGTGGGACCATTGGTGGAGACGAAGACATTGGTGCTGCCAAAGCCGGCCACGGACGAACCCACCTCGAAAGGCTGCGAAAAGCTGCCGATATTGGCAGTCGCAATGTCGAGCTGGAAAACCGCGTTGGAGCCGCAGACAAAACCGGGCCCGGTGCTGATTTGAAAGGGAACAGTGGAGGTGACGGACTGGCTCGGTAAAAGGTCTGGAAATGAATGCGGTGTGGGATCGGCGTACAGCTGAGCGGTTCGGCTCGACAAGACCGCAGTGATTCCGGTGACGGTTTGGGTGGTCGGGTTGCTCAGAGTAATGACGAGGTTGGCGCATTCATTGGGGTCGAGCCGCCCATTTTGGTTGGCATCTTCCAATTGCACACTCTTAAGCATGGCTTGCGGTGCGGCCGCCAAAGCCGGGTAGGCCATCGCAATTCCAAACCCTGAATTTCGGTCATACCCGCTGCTGGTTATTGGCAGGGCGGTGCTGGTGAGCAGCGAACGAATAGAAGCGGGCGTTAAAAATGGATTGTACGACCAAAGAAGCGCGGCGATTGCGCCCAGGTGGGGGGCGGCTGCCGATGTCCCAAGGAACGGGGCGAACCCGTTGACCGTTGTGTTGACCCCGTCCGCGGCAGTAAGGTCCGGCTTTTGCAGGATGGCACCGCCGGTTGAGGAGAGATCTCCAGGAGTGATGGGGGTCCCATCCGGCTTATAAAAGACGTGCCGGGGACCGTCCGAACTGAATGTTTCCAAAGGATTAGCGGCCCCGCCCACGAAAGGCGCAGGTTGGGTTGCAACGCGGGTTGCTGCGACGCAGAAGGCGTTGGCGGCGCCGGCGGCATTATGCCCAAAGACAGTTCCCGGTGTCGTAAAGGTCAAATGGCCGCGCCCAGTGCTCAAGTGGAGGAACCGGGCATCCCCCGAATACTTCACAATCACAACCCGTTCGCCGATGCCCACCGAGTTAATCGATTCATAAGGATCGCTGGTGCCGTTTTGGTTGTCAGTCGAACTGCTGATGACGTTGCCGGCACTGTCCAGTACATAAAGGTCATAATCGTTCGTGGATTGCCCAAGCGGATCCGACCACGTTAGATCCAGCCGTTCAAAACCGATGCCAGGCAGAACCGTGTTGTAAGTAAGACCGCCGAAGTCGTGGAGACGGCCTCCCTGCCCGATAGTAGCCTGTCCGCCATCCTTGAAATCACCCTCCCATGTTCCGGAAGTTCCCCGATCCACTCCGCCGCTATTGCCGGCCGACGAGAAATACAGCGCTCCGCCCGCCGAAACATCGTTTACCGCTTGCGCAATAGGACCGTCCTGGAAAGGGGATTCGTTGAAGTAAGTGACATCGTCGATAATGATCCTGCAACCTGCGGCGTAGAGGTCGCGGATGTTCTGGGCGAAACTCGCCTCGCTATTAAATGCGGTAGCGAAAAATAATTCGGATCCAGGAGAAAGTGCGTGCACGATCTCGAGCATCGCGGTGCCTTCCCCTGAGCCATTTCCTGCCTGCCCCGGCAAAATTGTCACGTCGGGCAGGGCTCCCGTTGCCTGGGCATTGGTCAGTCCGTCGATGCTGTCCGATAGGACTCCGATCTTTACCCCGGCCCCTTCAGCCGAAAAGAACCGCCGGGCTTCAGCTGCCCGGTGGGCGATGTCGCCTCCCTCATAAGCTATATTGCTGAAGCTGGTCATCGCCCTCGCGGCTGGCCGAACGGAACGCACATCGAACCGATTTGCGAGCGTTTCCGCTAATTCAACAGGGATAAGCGCGCGGATCGCCTGGTGACGCCCATAACTATTTACCACCAATCCAGCGTTCGCCTGGATGAAACGGAGCAACACGGGCGAAACGTTCGCTTTAAGGTCCACAAGAACCCGGCCGTCTGCCTCAGTGAGCACCCGTGGCTTGAAGGAGTTCAGACCCATTCCAATCGTGCCTTGCCTCTTCTGCCGCAACAAGTACAGCAATTGGGAATTGATCTTCCGCTGCGCGGGTGTGCGTGAAAGTTTTTCCCGGATCAATGTTTCGATCTGCTGCCTCGCCTGGGGTTCCAAATCAGGATTTTGACCGGCGTTCTTGCCCGAGGCGCCCGCGCAATTCACGGCAACGGGCATACCCATCACCATCAGCGCGGCGCAAAAAACCAGAAGCTTTGATAAGTTTCCTGGCTTTTTCAAATCATTCATTATAAGTGTAATAAATTAGATCTTCATGCACTGAACCGGAAAAAAGGCAAAGAACGCGGGATTCCCATCTGCCCTGTTAACCCACTTTCGAACCGAGCACGACTATGACGCCGCATTTCCTCGGTTGGCAAGCAGGAAATCCTGATCAATCCAGCTCACTCCGTTCTCACCTGCGCCTGTCCAGGAGCACCTGGTCCTGAGTACCTGGAGCTCACCCGTAATGATTGCAAGTGATGTGCCAACTTGGCTTCAAATGATCATTCAAATGACTCATGCAGATCAGCTATTTAACCCTCGAAAACATCCCTCCCGTGTATAAATAGAAGTTAATGTACCGCGTAAGTCCTGAATTGAATCAAAATGGGACAGTCTGAGCGGTGGTGCCGCAGCCCCTGAAAGAGCGGCGCCGCGCAGGGTCACGGAGATCGAGGAAGTGCGGCGTGTTGCGAAAAGGCCCGCGACACGGACGCGGCGCCGGCTTTGCTCACTTCAGGTTGCCGTCGAGAGACAAAGAACCGTTCGGTGGAATCGTGAATTGTTTCAGCTTCGAACCGTAGCGAACCCGGCACGAATTATTACTCCTGCCATGGATCATGACGGAACTGAGAAGGCCGTTTTTCCAGACCATATCCACCTGAAAGCCGCCGCGTCCACAAAGGCCTTTGACCAGGCCCGAAGACCAATCGGCCGGCAGCGCCGGAAGCAAATCCAATTCGCCATCCTGACTTTGAAGCAGCATCTCGCAGACAGCGGCGGTGATCCCGAAATTACCATCCATCTGCATCGGGGGGTGTTGTCCAAACAGGTTTGCGCAGGTGTTCCGATCCGAGAATAGCTGCTGCAGCATTGTGTGGGCATTTTCCGCGTCGTGCAATCGGGCGTAGAGGGCGGCGCGCCAGGCAAACGACCATTCGCGCACGTCGCTGGAGGGGGCGATGCCGCGCGCTTGGAGGCTGACGCTGGCGGCAGCGGCGAGTGCCGGGGTTTTGACCGCGGTGAATTGCGATCCGGGGTAGACCGCAAACAGGTGTGAGGTGTGCCGATGGTGATCATTGGGCGTGTCGAGCTCCGGGCTGCCGGCAACGGCATTAGTTCCCTTTTTCTCCGTCATCCATTCGAGCAACTGACCCCAGCTTCCGATCCCTGGCGTGGCCAACTCGTCCCGCAGTGCGGCAATTTTGTCGCGATTCGCCGCGTCGACTGACAATACGTTGCAAGCCTCAACATAATGACTGAACAAGTCCCAGACGATTTCCTGGTTATAACTCACCCCGTCTTCGTCCGGCCCGTGCTCCGGAGACCAGCCGTTTGGCACGACCAAACGCCCGTCGGGCAATCGCTTCAGGTGGTCCTCCCAATACGCGCATGTCTCCTTGAGAACGGGGTAAGCCACGGTTCGAAGGAAATTCGTGTCGCCCGTGAACGCGTAATGTTCCCAGAAATGCTGGCAGTACCAGGCATTGGCCGTTTTATCCCATTTCCAGCCAAGCCCTCCCATGATGTTGTGAGAGGTTCGGATGGCAAATCCGCGGGTTGTTTTCTGGCCGGAGGGCGTGGTCAAATCAGGCGAAGCTGTGGCCGCGCGCCTCCAGGAGGGCAATTGGCTTTGCACAAGATCGAAAAACGGCACATGGCATTCGGATAAATTGGCGACCTCGGCCGGCCAATAGTTCATCTGGATATTGATGTTCGCGTGATAATCGGAATGCCACGGAGGGTCATTCGAGTCATTCCACAAGCCTTGAAGGTTTGCGGGCAAACCGCCGGGTCGCGAACAGCTGATCAACAAATACCGGCCGTACTGGAAGAGCAACTGTTCGAGACCGGGATCAAATTTTCTGAATGCGGCCACGCGCCGGGCATCAACGGGCAGCTGCCTCTGCTCCAAAGACGACTCGCCGAGGTTCAAAACCACACGATCGTAAAAAGATCGGAAATCTTCGACATGTCCGGCTTTCAATTTTTGAAAACCTTTCTTGGCTGCAGCTTCCAATAGCGCCGAAACGCGAGAATGGGGAGAAGGTCCCCGGAAATGCGTTGAAGCAGTCATCGAGTAGTCCGTGCCGGCGGCCAGCAGCAGCACGAATCCGTCGCAGTTTTTAAGAACCAGCGACGAACCATTGGCATCCATGGTGCCGCCTTCAGGCAACACCAGCACCTGCCATTCATATTGCAGGCCGTTCTTAAGCCGCCCGGAAACGATCACCCGTTGACCGCTCACGCTAATGGTCCCCTGGTGCGAATCCGTCACCTTTATCGTGACGGAGTACTTGGCCGGCTTGTCAGCGCCAAACCTGGCCGCCAGAACGCCGGCCGGATGGCTGCAGAAAAGTTCACGGAGATAGGACGTTCCTGCTGAGTTGTAACTCACGCTGGCCACGGCGTCGGCCAGCTTCAGTTCTCGTCGATAATCTTCGGTGGGCGCCACAGGCGAGAGTTCCAGCTGGACGTCCCCGAGAAACTGGTAAGCCCCCATCGTGTCGTAATCCCCAGAGGGGTTTTCATCGCCCGTCCAAAGACTGTCTTCGTTGATAACGAGTCGTTCCTTTTCAACGCCTCCCAGCACCATGGCCCCCAGGCGCCCGTTTCCAATCGCCAGGCCTTCGTTCATGACATGCCTGGCAGGCCGGGTGAGCCAAAGTGACGATTCCGCCGCAAAAAGGGTGTTCCCCGCAAACACCAACAGGAGGCTTATCTTGTTAAAGTTCATTGTTCCAAAATCAAACGCACACGCCAGCAGCAGGTTTGTCGTCGGCGTTGTTCAGACATCGCTGTTGCGGCCGGAATGGAGGTTTAGCGCCTCGCCGGGCCCACGCAACGCATTTCTGCGCCAGGCAATCGAATCGGGAGTGGCAAACAGGATTTGGAGGTGTTAGCTTTCGCCGGTGAGCAGCTTACTCATTGGCCTCGTCGGCGCACTCATGGCTACGAACCAGCCCGAGGCCATCAGCAATTTGCTGGTCCAATCCGGCGTGTCTATGAGCGCAACCAACTCAACTGACGCGGTTGAAAAGCGCCTGGATAAGATTCTCGAGCAGGATGACGCTGCCCAGGCGGAGGTGGACAAATGGATTCAGGAGAACCAGGCTTTTGCCGAAAAGGGGGCCGGCGTTTCCCGGGAGCAGTTGCGCCAGCGCATCCAGGACCGGCTGGCTCCCGTTGATAAGGCCTACCAGGATTTCATACAGGAATATCCCACCAATTCGCGCGCGCGCGTAGCTTACGCCAGCTTCCTGGGAGACACGAAAAGCGAGGAAGCGGCAGAAGAACAGCTGAACAAGGCACTGGCCATCGATACGAACAACCCTGCCATTTACAATAATCTGGCCAATATTTATGGGCATCACGGTCCCGTCAAGAAGGCCTTCGAATATTACTCCAAGGCCATTGACCTAAATCCCAATGAGCCCGTGTACTACCATAACTTCGGCACCACCGTGTTCCTGTTCCGAAAAGACGCAAAGGAGTACTACAGCATCAATGAACAGCAGGTGTTTGACAAGGCGTTCGAGCTCTACAGCAATGCCATGCGGCTGGACCCGAGCGACTTCCCCCTTGCCTCGGATGTCGCGCAAACCTATTACGGCGTGCATCCGTTCAGGCCGGATGACGCCCTTAAGGCCTGGACCAATGCTTTAACTCTTGCCCACGACGAAGTGGAACGGGAAGGCGTGTACGTCCATTTCGCCCGAGTCAATATGATGGCGAAAAAGTTCGAACTTGCCCGGTCGATGCTAAACATCGTGACAAACGACATGTACGCCGATCTCAAAAAGCGCCTGGGGAACACTCTCGACGAGCACCAGAAGGAGGCCGAGCGCTCCAACGCCGTGCCGGCATCCGCCGAACAAAGCGGCAAAGTCACCAAAGACTCCACACAGGAAAAGAAATAGCGTTCGACGGCACCGCGGTCACTCACCGTGGTGCCCAGCCAGAGTCTTGCGAACCGCAGCCAGCTCCTTCCTCTTCTTCTCGTCCACTTCAGGGTAGGTCAGCTTCAGAGATTCGAGCGCATCGACGACCACCTCGGCAACCACGAGCCTTGTGAACCATTTATGATCCGCAGGCACGACATACCACGGAGCCGCTTCGCTGGAAGTGTGGCGAATCATTTTGTCGTAGGCGTCCATATAATCCTTCCAATGCTCTCGCTCCCGCAGATCAGCCACCGAAAACTTCCAGTTCTTGTCCGGTTCGTCGAGACGGCTTAACAAGCGCCGCTTTTGTTCCTTCTTGGACAAGTGCAAAAAGAACTTTCGGATCAAGATGCCGTTGCGGCTGAGATAATTCTCGAAGTTGGAAATATCCTCGTAGCGTTGAGCCCAGATATCCTTGGTCACCAGGGAGGCCGGGAGTTTTTGGCCTTCAAGCAAATCCTGGTGAACACGAACCACGAGCACCTCTTCGTAGTACGACCGGTTGAAAATCCCGATGCGGCCACGCTGCGGCAGGCATTTGGCCGAGCGCCACAAATAGTCATGGTTCAGTTCTTCCTCAGACGGCGCCTTAAAAGAAAACACTTCGCAACCCTGCGGGTTAACGCCGGACATCACATGTTTGATCGTTCCGTCTTTGCCGGCAGCGTCCATGGCCTGGAAAATGAGCAGCAGCGCCCACTTATTCTGCGCGTAGAGCAACGACTGCAGCTCGCTGAGCCTTCGGATCCCTCGTTCCAGCCATTCGTGCGCCTCCTCTTTGGACTTGATCTTGCACGTGTCCGCTGGATCCACATCATCCAGCCTGAATTTCTTGCCGTTCTCAACCCAATACGCCTTGGCTAGATCTTTTCTGTTCATAAGCTCATCCGTTCGCGTGGACTCCGGACTCTAGGACGAGACGCGAATCTGCCAAGTACTTTATGAGCTTGCGGGTGCCTTCAGGAGCCGTGTTTCTCTTTGATAACGCTGATCTGCCCGTTCCTTTCCAGCGTCGCTTTCCTGACCTCTTCAACTCCGTCGACATTGCCGTTAAGATGCATTTCCTCGATTAGATCCTTTTCTGAAATATGCAGCTTCTCCAAGGCCTTTCGGTTGATGTGCCCCTGCTCAATAACAATTCGGGAATCTCCTTTGACGAGCCGTCCAAACCAATCCCAATGAAATGCGAATGTGCCGAAAAGTCGGTGAAGGAAAACCAGAACGAACCCGCCCACCAGCGTCGGGCCAAATGACGACGAACCGTTTACGGCGCGCGCCATCATCGATGCGAGCAGGAACCCCAAAATCACGTCAAAAGCCGAGAGCTTTGCCAAAAAGCGCTTGTCCGCGACTCGCGCCATAACCAGGGTCACCATGAACACAATCACGGCTCGCAGGCACACGTTGATCACAGTAAGATCGCGCCCTTCTGCGTGTAATCCCAGAAGTTGTTCCATAACTTATCCTCCAACAGGGAACTTAAGGTACAGTCAAGCTCCTTCAAGCGAGGTGGATCCCGCACCGGTTCCGCCTGCGGGGATTTCGGGGACAAACTAAGCCCGGGACAGGCTTCGTTCGTCGATTGCTTTTTGAAGGGCTTGTTTGATCGCGTCCAGCCGGGCCGGCAACTCAATGGGTTGATTGGCGTGGTGGGATGGAAATTCGAGTTCTTTCTGGTGATACTTGACTTTCATTTCAACAAACTTCAACCCGTGCGCCGTCGAGATAACAACCACTCGTTCGGATTTTTCAATTTTGCCCGCCTTCAACAGCTTCAACAGCACCGCCAGAGCGACGCCCGTGTGAGGGCAGTTGAACATGCCGGTGAGATCGCCTAAAGCCGCCGCGTCAGCCAATTCCTCCTCGGTGGCCTGCTCGACGATTCCTTTGAACCGTTTGAGCGTGCGTACCGCTTTTTCAAAACTGACCGGATTGCCAATTTGGATGGCGCTGGCGAGAGTTTTTTGGGCTTGGATCGGCTCGAATACCTCGAAGTTTCTTTGATACGCGCGGTAAAGCGGATTGGCGCGCTCCGCCTGTGCCACGACAATTCGCGGCAACTTCGCGATCACACCCAAATCATGGAGCATGAGCAGGCCCTTCCCAAGAGCTGAAACGTTTCCAAGATTGCCGCCTGGAATTATGATGACGTCGGGCGCCTCCCAGTCGAACTGCTGTACAATTTCGATGCCAACGGTCTTTTGGCCCTCAACCCGCAGCGAATTCATGGAATTAGCCAGGTAGAGAGTGGGATCTTTGGTAATCTCCTGCACCAGCTTCATGCACCCGTCGAAATCGGTATCGAGGCAAAGGACAAGTGCGCCGTTCGACACAGGTTGAACCAGCTGGGCAATCGAAATTTTGCCGCGCGGCAGCAGAACGATTGAGGGAATGCCCGCCGCGGCACAATAGGTGGCGAGTGCGGCTGAAGTGTCCCCGGTGGAAGCACAGGCGACAGCCTTGATGGGAGCGCCTTCAGAAATCATTTGTTTCACCTGCGAAACCAAAACGGTCATGCCGAGGTCCTTAAAGGACCCGCTGTGGGTGTTGCCACACAGTTTGATCCACAGGTCATTGAGTCCGATTATTTTCCCGAAGCGCTCGGCCCAGAACAGGTTTGTGCCGCCTTCGTACAGCGAGACGATGTTGGCGTTATCGATTTGGGGCAGGATCCATTCTTTTTTGCCCCAAACACCCGACCCGTACGGCCAGGCGTTGCTTTTGTAGCGATCTTCAAAAAGCTTCATCCAGGCCGCCGCGCCGCGGCGCGCCAACGCCTCGAGGTCATGCTGAACCTCCAGCAGCGATTGGCACTTCTCGCAATGGTAAACCACCGCGTTGAGCGGGTAAATTGCACCGCAGTGCGGGTTGATGCATTGGAACCAGGCGCGGTAGGACATATTATTATCGTTTGTCAGCGCGGCCCAACTCGGCGCCGATCGGATTGGCCTCCGGTCGGGGGGGCTCATGGCCATCGTGGCTTATCACAAAAATCGCAATGTCCGCGTTCAAGTTCGGGTGGTCGAAAATTTCCACGTGCTTTTCGGTGTCCAAAGCAATTCGGCGGTGGACCAGCAGGTTTTTTGCACGACAAAAATCCTCAAAATCAGCAATCGTGAAAAAGCGGATATTCGGGGTGTTATACCATTCGTAGTGCAAAACGCCGCCGGATTTGGGAGCACGCCCGTCCTCTGCCAGCATTCTGCGCAATGGGCCGTAGGCGAAATTCGGTATGCTGACAATGCTTCGGCGGCCGATCCTCAGCATTTCCATCAAAACACGTTCGACATCAAACACCGCCTGCAATGTTTGTGAAAGAATGACGCAATCAAACTCCTGTGTGCCGAACGCGCCGAGACCGTGGTTCAGGTCGGCCTGGATTACATCCAACCCACGGCCAATGCAGGCCAGGATTTTGCGTTGATCCAGTTCGACGCCCACCAGTCGTCGGTGATTCTCTTTGTGCAAGCGGGCAAGCAACTGGCCGGAACCACAGCCAAGGTCCAGAACGCTGGCTCCCGGTGGAATGAGTTCGACAATGCGATCGTAATCCAGCCGGTGCTGGTGAAAAATGCTGGTTGGCCCATGAGCTTCCTCTTTGAACCCGTCAACGGAGGCTGCGCGCGAAACAAGGTCGGTCCCGGGATCCTGCGAGGGCGCCAAAGCTGCCGTACCGCTGGCGCTTGAAGTGTCAAGGTTCCGCAGGAAAGCGCCCATCATTTCACCGTAGAACTGAAGATCGTCCGGGAGCAGGAAAGCGTCGTGTCCGCACGCACTTTGCACGTTGCAATAACTCACCTGCGCATTGTTGGCCACCAGGGCATTCACGATATCACGAGATTGCTCTGGAGGGAAAAGCCAGTCGCTGCTGAAGCTGATGACCAGCCAACGCGCGGCGGACGCCGGGCGAAAGTTCGTTGCAAGTTGCTGCGGATTGCTGCCGAGGTCAAAAAGATCCATCGCCAGCGACAGCGCATTATAGCTATTGGCGTCGAAGCGCTCGACGAATTTGGCTCCCTGGTAACCTAAATAAGAACCAACCGAGAACTTTTTTTCAAATTCGATGGCGACATCGCGTGGCTGGAGACGGTCCGCCTCAAATTTTTCCTTCATCGACTCGGCGGACAAATACGTGATGTGGGCGATCATCCGGGCCAGGGCCAAACCCACATCAGGGCCTTGCGGGTGGTCGTAGTATTGACCGTTGTGGAAATGAGGATCGCGCAGAATGGCGTTGCGGCCGACCACGTCGAATGCGATGGCCTGGCTGGTGAGCCGCGGAGAGGTCGCCAGTGCCACAACGCCGCGCACCTTCGAAGAGTGCCGCGTCGCCCAGGTCAAAGCCTGGTGGCCGCCCAGAGAACCTCCCACAACTGCCAGCAGCTGTTGAATTCCTAACTGCTCCAGCAACAGGCGTTGAACCTCCACCATGTCGCCAATGGTAATCGTGGGAAAATCGCGGCCATACGGCCGCCCCGTCTGAGGATTTTCATCGCAAGGACCGGTAGTCCCCCGGCACCCACCCAACAGGTTCGGACAAATAACGAAGAATCGGTTCGTATCAATGGCTTTGCCCGGACCGATTGCGATGTCCCACCAACCGGGGTCGTCGGAATCGTTGTGCCGCGCCACGTGCGAGTCCCCACTAATGGCATGACAGACCAATACCGCATTATCACGGGCGGGGTTAAGCTTGCCGTAGGTCTCGTAAGCGACATTCACCTTCTCGAGCCGGCCCCCTTTTTCGAGATCGAGCGGCCCTTGCAATCGCACGGATTGCAAGTACTTCAGCGGTTTGGCGCTGCGCACCGCATCGCTGCTCTCAAACGTGCTCGACTTGACCACAGGTTGCCCTTTTTACGGATTCCTACTCTCTAAAGCGAGCCGAAAAGGGGTTACGATTGCACCCACTGCACCTTCCAGCCCGGCACAGGTTGGCTCAAGCACCGAATGGAACGCCCTTCGGCGGGTGAATCGGGGCCACGGCTGGCCAATTGGGCCCGGAACCACTACTGTGGGCGTATGAACGTCGTGGGCGTACAAATGGATATCCGCTGGGAGGATAAATCTGCCAACTTGAAAGCAGCCCGGGCTTTGGTGCAAAAGGCGAGCCCCCTGCCCCGTTCGTTAGTCGTGCTGCCTGAAATGTTCGCCACCGGTTTTAGCATGAACACCGCTGGCGTTGCCGAGGAGTATGGCGGCCCAACCGAGATGTTCCTGGCGGGACTTGCAAAGGAGTTCGGCGTGTATGTGCTGGCCGGGGCCGCGATGAGGTCGCCGGAAGGCAAGTTCCGTAACAAGGCGTTGTACTTTTCGTTCAACGGGAAACTGGAGGGCTATTATGCAAAAATGCGACCCTTCACCCCCGGCGGTGAGTCGAAGCATTATGCTCCCGGAGCAAAGCCTGCAGCATTCGAGTGCGAAGGCACGACGTTGGCCCCTTTCGTGTGCTACGACCTCCGGTTCCCGGAGTTGTTCCGACGTATCACCGCGCAGCGACGGCCCGAAGTATTCGTGGTTATTGCCAGTTGGCCTGAGAAACGCATCACCCATTGGACCCGGCTGCTCCAGGCTCGCGCCATAGAAAACCAGGCCTATGTCATTGGAGTCAATCGGGTCGGGGTTGATCCGTTTTATACTTACTCGGGCCAATCGGTGATTGTGGATTTCAATGGAGAAATTGTGGCCCAGGCAGGCGCTGTGGAGGGTTGCATCAACGCGCAACTCGATTTAGAAGCCCTGCGCCACTACCGAAAAGGGCTTCCCTTCCTGGAGGACTTGCAATTCTGACTTGTCCGGAAACGCCAGGAACGCGGGCGTCGCTACCGTTAAGGGCGGAACTGAAAGAGACTCTGGTTCTTGCGGCGCCCATCGTGCTCAACCAGGTCGGCCATATGTCCATGGGAATGGTCGACACCATGGTGGCCGGCGCGATTAGCACGACGACCCTGGCGGGGCTTGGCCTGGCGGTGAACTGTTTTTGGACCTTATCCGCGGTGTGCCAGGGAAGTTTGCTCGCGCTCGATACCTACTTTGCCCAGGCCGCGGGCGCGCAAGACGCCGCCGCGTTGGACCGGTACCTTAAACAGTCCTTTTGGTCATGTGGAATTGTCACGGCCTTCTCGGGCGTTCTGATCGCCATGGCGTCGGGCTTGTACTTGCTCCTGGCAAACCCGGGAGGTATGAGGGAAGCCTTCGCGGTTTACATGGCGAACATCTTCTGGTGCTTGCCCAGCCTGTTCGCGTTTTTTGTGCTCCAGCGCTACTGGCAAGCGAGGCATCGAGCCGTCGCTTTTTCGGTGATTCTCGTCGCCGCGAATGTTTTGAACCTGGGCGGCTGCATTGCGTTGGGATTGGGAAAATGGGGATTTCCGCAGTTGGGGATCCGGGGCATCGCGTGGTCAACGATTGTCTGTCGATACGCGATGGTGGTTGCGGCAGTTGTGTTCACGTGGTGGCAATTGAAGCCGCAAGGCCTGAAGCTGCCGGTGTTGGATCGAAGAGTGCAGCGGCAGATCTTCCGACTGGGTCTGCCCGCGGCAGGACACACTGCACTGGAGGTTGGCGCGTTTACAATCGCGTCATTCGTCGTCGCCACGCTAGGAAGCGTTGCCATGGCGGCGCATCATGTTTGTCTTATGATGGCCGCATTTACTTTTATGTTCCCATTGGGTTTTTCGTCGGCGGCTGCCGTCCGAGTCGGCACATTTGTTGGGGCGGGAAATGCCGCTCGAGCGCGGCTGGCCGGGTGGCTGGCCATAGGAGTTTCGGTGGGGTGCATGTCCGGGTTCGCTGTGGGTTACCTGTTTTTCTCGCGCTGGCTACTGTCCTTTTTCGCAGCTGACCACCAGGTTGTGGAGTTGGGAGTTAAGATTCTGGTGCTCGTCGCTTTGTTCCAGGTGGCTGACGGCACTCAAGTCTGCACCACCGGCGCTCTGCGCGGCCTCGGTGACACGCGGACGCCCATAATAGCCAACCTTATTGGCCATTACCCCATTGGATTACTGACCGGGTTGATCCTTTGCTTCAGCTTTCGGTTGGGTGTGCTGGGAATTTGGGTGGGCCTGGCGTGCGGCCTGATCGCGGTGGCCGCCCTCCTGATTCGCTCATGGACCGGGGCCACTCGCAACCTCGAACGGATCAGGCCCGTAACAGACTTTACCGTTCCCGGCGTGAACCGTTGATTCCGGGCTCCGAATTGCCAACCCACCGGAGTTCTTACTCTACACTGCGCCCCGCCGGTGAGGGGCAATGCGTCCCCAAAGCCCGCGCAACCGTTGCGATTCACCCCGCTCGCGACTGCGCACAACGAGCACCGCGCAACTCGCCCGGTTGACAATTTCCCGGCTTACATCGCCCAAAACATAAGTTCGCAGTCCCCTGCTCAATGCGGATCCCGTCACGACGAGGTCATTCTCCCCTTCGCGAATCTCACGCAGGATTTCCTCCAGGACTGGGCCACGGCGCAATTTAACCTCGGCGGCCACGCCCAAATTTTCAAGGGTTTCTTTTTCATGCCGCAGGTTGATTCCCAATTCCGTATTGGATTTTAAAAGCCAGTCCGTTGACTCGTGCATTTTGGGCAGGTGCGCGTAAATGGCGGGCAGCTCCGGAACGACGTGAAGCAATGTTATTGGCGCGCCAAGGCCCCGGGCGATTTTGCCCGTGAGTTTTACCGCATCGTCGATGTAGCTTTTCCCCCCGCTGCAAATCAGCACCTTTTTCAGCGCCACAGTTTTTCCAGCCACAATCAGGACCGGAGGATCCACCTCTTTGACGATCTTATAGGCCTTTGACGAGAGCCAGAAGGGGCCGCGCGCGTCTTTGCGGACGGCCCCAATGACCACAAGGTCGAAGTTCGATTCGGCCGTGCGGCGGACAATTTCCT
>Ga0070738_10001746_pt1 | contig 39753 bp, 36 predicted proteins | sample Coa_R2_2_FD_66446 | JGI IMG/M metagenome (GOLD analysis project Ga0070738, IMG submission 66446) | Surface soil microbial communities from Centralia Pennsylvania, which are recovering from an underground coalmine fire - Coalmine... | ecosystem: Environmental > Terrestrial > Soil > Unclassified ...
AGCACCATCGGCGCAGACGCGTTGGCGCGCATTCCGAGGCCATCCCAGGCCCCGGCCACCGACAACCCAGCGTGGCGCTGGGAAGCAGGTAAAGGGTGGAATCGGTTGGGCCACTTCCATCGGGAGCCAGGGCCGAGACAACGTAGCTTTGTGCCTGGCCGGCGCTGGTCACCCATGATTTCTTGGCAGAGAGACGCAAATTGGCACCGTTGCGCTTGGCTCGCGAGACAGGTGCCCAGAAGTGGCTGCGCGATCCTGCCTCGCTGAATGCCAGCGTGGTGAGGTGGCGACCCGCGGCGATGTCTTTCAGCGTCTGTGCCGTTGTCGCGCCCGAGCGGGCCGCCGCGATGGTCGCGGTGGCACACAGGTGCATCAAATACACCATCGCAGCGGACGCGTCCGCTTCTGCCACCGCCGTGACGACAGCAGCGAAGGTTCGCGGTCCCAGCGCCGAGCCGCCCACCTCCGTCGGCAACATGATTCCCAGCAATCCGGCCGAGCCGAGCGCCGCGACCGCCTCGGACGAAAATCGAGCATCCTTGTCGTTTTGCCTGGCTGCCGGCGCAAGAATGCGATCGGCGATGTCCTTGGCCTTCGAAACTGCGATCTCGTGATTCATGTTGGTCCTCGATTCCAAGGAGCTACGACGATCGGAGAGGGGCCTTGCACCATGACGGTCCTTCGCATGATGAAGACAGGAACTGGCCTTCTTTATGACTGATGCTAAGCGATCGTATGTCCTGGATCAACACGAACGAGTGGTGGATCGCAAGGCGCTCGCCGCGTAAGCCGCGAGGGGTAGTAGTTACGCTATAGAAGCTCGCTTCGTTACTTCAACCCATGCCATTTTTGTGACAGCTTCCGCATTTCCGGCCGCGACCTGCGCAGCCGCGGCCTGCTGGTCGCGCTTGCCCGTGGTCGGCGAGAAGGCTACCAATGAGCGACCACGGCGAGACGAGGTTATCCGGAGATGGCGCGCAATGACGGCGGCGTTCCGCCCATTCTGGCGCAAAAACATTATGCCCAACCGTCCGCATTCACGCCGGAGAATCTGCTGCGCGAGGCACGCCGGCAAAAGCGCATCACGGCCTCGCGCGTCCCCAATGTCTGCGTGCTCGACCCGGACGGCGATATTGTGCGCAGCCTGCTGGCGCGCGGCGAGGCCAGGCTCGAACCAGGATGGGCCTGCTATCATACCCAGCTCTACTCGTTCAGCCGCGACGGCATCGATTTCGGAATTGTTGGTTGTGCGGTCGGCGCGCCGTACGCCGTGCTGGTCGCTGAGGAAATGTTTGTGTCGGGCTGCAAACTGCTGATCAGTGTCACGTCCTCCGGCCAGATCGTGCCGATACGCAAACCACCTTATTTCATTATCATTGAGCGGGCGCTGCGTGACGAAGGGACCAGCTATCACTACATGGCGCCTTCCGACTATTCGCATGCCGATCCCGGGTTGGTGGCAGCGCTAGACGGCGCATTCGCGGAGTTTTCCGTGCCCGTGCTCACGGGCGCGACCTGGACGACAGACGCGCCGTTTCGCGAAACCCAGCCGGCGATCGACGCCATGGTTGAAAGAAATCTGATGGCCGTCGAAATGGAAGCTGCTGCGCTCTACGCCTTCGCGCAAGTTCGACAAAAGCCCGTGCTGTGTTTTGCCCATGTGACAAATCAAATGGGGCGCGTCGACGGGGATTTTGAGAAGGGCGAGGGGGACGGCAGCCACGACGCGCTGCAACTGATCGCGATCTCCGCTGATCGCCTGCGCTCCAGGTTCCTGCCATGAGCGCGGCGATCGGGATCATATGCAAGGCGCCGCAGCCCGGCCATTCAAAGACGCGGCTTGCCGCCGCCATAGGCGCGGTTGCCGCATCCGAACTCTCTGCCTGCTTTCTGCGCGACGTCGCGGCAAGCATCGAGGCCGTACCAGAGGCGCTCGGCAGGCGCGGCTACGGCGTCTATGCGCCGGCCGGGACCGAAGACGTTATGCGACGGCTGCTTCCAGCAGGGTTCGGATTGTTGCTGCAGGCCGGCAATGATCTGGGAGACGTCCTGCATGGCGCGACGCGTGCACTCCTGGACGCCGGACATGACGGTGTCCTGCTCGTCAATGGCGACAGCCCAACCCTGCCGTCCCGCTTGCTGATACAGGCTGTCGAAGCCTTGCGCGAACCCGGCGACCGGATGGTGCTTGGGCCAGCGAGCGACGGCGGCTATTATCTCATCGGCTTGAAGCAGCCGCACCGCCACTTGTTTACGCAGATCGCGTGGGGAACGGAAACCGTGGCCCACGCGACACGCGAGCGCGCTGCAGAAATCGGGCTTGCCACGACGTTGCTTCCCGAATGGTACGATGTCGACGACATCGAAACCCTGGGTTGGCTCCAGGAAGAGCTGGCCGGGCATTCGAGCCGCTTTCACGGCGGCGGATTTGCTCCAGCGACCAGGGCCTTTCTCGAGGCCGGGCCACAGATCAGCCCGTGAAACTCATGCCAGAGGCTGTCGCAAGTCAATCCCATCGACTGGCGCGTTTCGCCGACAATGTCCCATCGCTTCATCTGTTGGCCGGCACGGGACTTCTCCTGGCCGGTCTGACCCTGATCACTCCCTTTGCTTTCCAGGCTTTTGGTGACAACGCCTTTATCGCTCTCGCCATCGCCGCAGCTCTCCTGACGTTCGTCGCGACTGGCCTCGCCGAGCGCGCGCCGGCCGATCGGGCCCTATGGCTCATCTTCGGGGTTGGGATCGCGCTGCGAGCCTACGTGCTATGGTTCGATCCACTGCTGTCCAGCGACATCTATCGCTATGTCTGGGATGGCAGGGTGCAGTCCGCCGGCATCAATCCCTATCGCTATGTCCCGGCCGATCAGGCTCTGGCATTGCTGCGCGACGGCGCGATCTTTCCTCACATCAACCGGGCCGCTACCGCCGTCACGATCTACCCCCCGGTGGCGCAGTTCTTCTTTCTCATCGTGACGCGTGTCGGTGAGAACGTGACCGTGATGCGGCTGGCACTGCTGGGGTGCGAGGCCGCTAGCGTGACACTGATCATGCTCCTGCTGCGCCGGATCAATCGCCCGCTGACGCGCGTGGTCGCCTATCTCTGGCATCCGCTTCCAGTGTGGGAGATTGCCAATAGCGGCCATGTCGACGCGCTGATGGTCGCACTGATGCTGCTGGGCTTGTGGATTGCCCTGACTGGCCACGCTCTCAAGGGGGCGGTGGTGATCGCATTCTCGATGCTGGTCAAGCCGTATACGGCACCAGTGCTGGCCGGAATCTGGCGACCTTGGGACCTCAGGATGCCCCTCGTCGTGATCGCCACTGTCGCGATTTGTTATGTTCCCTATTTGTCGGTCGGCTGGGGCGTTCTCGGCTTCCTGACCAGGGGATATCTGAACGAAGAGGGGATCATTGCAGGCAACGATCTGTGGCCGTTGGCAGTCTGGCGGCTTGTGTTTGGCGAGCATCGCGGCGATGTTGTTGGCTATGGGGTAGTGGCTGCACTGCTTCTCCTGGTCGTGGGGCTCGCAACGGCCCGCAGCTCTGACCGCGCCATTGCCTCGCGCATCGCTGCAATCAACACGCTGTTACTCGTGACACTCCTGTTGTTGTCGCCGAATTATCCCTGGTATTTTCTGGTGATCACGCCGTTTGTCGCTCTGTGCGGCTCTACACCGACGTGGGTGGTATCGATCGGAGCGCTCTTGTTGTCCGAGCAACTCGATTGGGATTTCTACATCCCAAGAATGGTGACAAAATCGCTTCTGTTCGGGGGTCTCTTGCTCGCATGGGCCCTGGTGACCTGGAGGGCCCACATGCAGCGAATCGCAGAGGCAGAGGTATTGCAATGAGCCTTTCTGATACGGCGCCGCACGCTCCGACGTCGGTCGATCCGCGCCGCTATCACGAATCTGTCTCGGGCGCGCGCACCGAGGTCGCGCAGCGTCCTCCGGTCTGCCTTTATCTGGAGGTGACCAACCGCTGCAATCTGTTGTGCACCACCTGTCCCCGCACCTACGAGGAGCTTGAGCCGCCGGCGGATATGAGTTGGGAGCTGTTTACGTCCATTGTCGACCAGACTCCTGACCTTGCGCGAGCAGTGTTGCATGGCGTCGGCGAGCCCATGCTGGTCGCGAACCTGCCCCGGATGGTCAGATACCTGAAGGACCGCGGCATCTATGTCCTGTTCAACACCAATGGAACGGTTCTCAGCGAGCGCAACGGCCGTGTGCTGATCGACGCCGGGCTCGACGAGCTGCGCGTGTCGCTCGACGCATCAAGCCGTGAAAGCTTCAAGGCGATCCGTGGCAGGGATTACTTCGGCCGCATCCTTCGCAACGTTCGTGCGTTTCGCGAGCTGCAGGAGCGGGAGGGCCATTTGAAGCCGCAGGTTTCCGTGTGGCTCACCGGCCTGAGGGAGACTGTCGAGGAACTCCCGGCATTCGTGAAAGTCGCAGCGGAGATCGGCGTCAAGGAGGTCTATCTGCAGCGACTGGTATTTTTCGCCGAGAACGCGATTGGCAAGGCAAAGCCGGATCAGGCCCTGTTCGAGCAGCTCACCGAGCGCGAAGCAGTCTATCTGAAACAGGCCGAGGATCTGGCGCGGTCCCTCGGCGTGACCTTCAGCGCATCGGGTGCGGCGAGCGAGCCGGGATTAAGCCTGAAGGGCAGCGGTGACGGTTCGCCCTGGTCGCTCTGCCGGCGACCATGGTCGCTGATGTATTTCACGGCCAACGGCCGCGCTTTGCCGTGCTGTATCGCGCCGTTTTCGCAGCATGGCTATGACAACTACACCCTTGGCCATGCGGGTCAGCAGTCGTTGCAAGAGATCTGGAACGGGCCCGCATACCGGGACTTTCGTGCGGCGCTGCTGTCGGACCAGCCGCCGAAAGCCTGTGCCAATTGCGGCCTGCGCTGGAGCCTGTGAACAAGGTGCCCGTCGTCTCGGCGATCATTCCGTGTCTCGATGAGGAGGCGGCGATTGGCCAGGTCGTGACGGCGGTGCTGGCGCAAGATGTAAATGAGGTCGTCGTCGTCGACGGCGGCTCACGGGACCGCACCGCACAGCGGGCAGAGGCCGCCGGAGCCCGCGTGATCGTCGAGCCACGACGCGGCTACGGCCGCGCGATCCAGGCGGGCATCGCGAAATTGCGCGACGACACCGACATTGTCGTCTTTCTCGACGGTGACGGTAGTGATCCCGCCGAATTCGTCTCCGAACTGGTGAGGCTGATCGCTGCAGGCCAGGCTGTCTTCGTGCTCGGCTCGCGCGTTCGCGGTCCACGCGAGCCCGGTAGCCTGGCGCCACAGCAGCTCATCGCGGCCCGCGTCGGCGGGCTGCTCCTGCAGCTTGCCTATGGCGCAAGATTCACCGACCTGTCGCCATTTCGCGCCATCCGCCGGGACGAACTCGGCCGTCTCGGCATGAAGGAGGAGACCTATGGCTGGAATCTGGAAATGCTGATGCGGGTCGCAGCCGCGCGGCTGCCGGCAATGGAAATCGCCGTTGGACAGCGATGTCGGATCGGCGGCGTATCGAAGGTCTCCGGCAATCTCGGCGCTGGTGTCAAGGCCGCCTGGTCTATTTCGACGACGTTCGTTCGCCTTGCGCTTGAACTGCGAGCTTCTCAAAGACGGTAGCAATCAGGATCGGTCATCAGCGCGTGCCGGCACGGTCGCCACACGCAACGATGTCGCGCGGGGACTTTCGGCTGGCTTTGTCGGGTGGAGAAAATACGGCCAGGTACCCGCCATCGCCCGCGAGCTGGTAAGTGGCCATCTCGCGATAGCCGACGGCGGAAAGCTCGCAACGCAAGAGCTCAATCGGCGTGCCATGCTCCGACGTCGGGCGTTCGAGGTCGACAATTCCGATGCGCGCACCCGGCTTCAAGGCAGGCGCGAGATTGTAGAGGAAGGCATAGGGCTGGGTGATCTCGTGATACATGTGCACGAGGATGGCGGTATCCAGCACGGAGGCGGGCAGGCGAGGGTCGTGCGGTTCGCCGAGCGCGAATTTGACGTTGGTCAGTTTGAGGCGTTCCGTTCGCCTGGCGAGCGCGACGAGGTAATCCCGTGTCACGTCCTCGGAAATGACTGAACCAGTGGGGCCGACCCGAGGCGAGAGCCGGACTGTATGGTAGCCACTGCCTGCACCGATATCGCCGACCGTCATCCCTGGCTTTATTTCAAGAAGACGGGCGATCTCACCCGACTCGTCGAGCGAGTCACGATGCTCCTCAGTTGAGCGGCTCGGGGCGACGATCTGTGCAACAGGGCGCTGCGGCGAGGGGAAATCCTCTGCCGGGAGGCCTTGAGGGGCCAGATAACCGATGTCGGCGGCGTATGCGCAACTTGCGCCCAGCCCCACAACAAGCGTCACTGCGCGGGCCAAGGCCATCATGTGTGCGTCTCTCAAGAGCAGCTATGACTAGCCCGCGAGGTTGAAGAACCAGCCGACAAGGCCTTTCCCCTCGCGCACGGTGGGGACGTTGCGGCGCAGCCAGGCATCAAGCCCAAGACTTCGTCCGGCCCCTTCCAGCGCAAACAGGAACATCAAGAGAGCGAGAAACATGTACGTCCAGGGCCACTCAGACGAATTGCCGTAGAGGCCGAGCCAAAGTTGCAGCGTATAGGCCAATGCCAGCACGCTCACGAGCCGCACCGCAAGTCCAAGTAGCATAGATCCGGCGAAAACCAGCTCGGCAAGAAAGACGATCGGTCCAAAGATCGTCATGTGAGGCAATACGATGTCCTTCATGAAGGTGCGATGAAACTCGAAGGCAGCGCTGGTCGATTCCTGCTCGGTCCAGTATTGCAGGCCGTCTGAGACGGGCAGCGGCAGCTTCCACAGCATGCCCTGGAACCACATGCAGCCGATGAGAACGCGGACCAGCCAGATTCCGAGATGTTGGCCGGTACGTTGGGTCGAATCCTCCTGCCAGTTTCGCACCGCTATGGCGATGCTCGCCAGAAGGAGAGCCCAGAACAGGGCCAGGATCAGATAGCGCCAGTTTCCCTGATGGAGATAATCATTCGTCGTTGCAGTCAGGAAATGCCAGATGTCGGTGAAGGGATTGCTGGGCATAGGCGTCTGCTCCGGAAAGTCGAACAATCACTCTACGTGTCGGCTGATCGAGGCGTTACTTTGCGTATCGGCTGCACCGGGGCGAAATGTAGCGGATTGCCTCGATTTGCCCAAGCGAATCGAGGCCGCCGCTCCACGAATTGATCGGACCATGGGCTTCGTCACTGACCGGCGATGGCGTCGCGCGCAGCACGCTGGCGATGTCCCAGCTCCTCGTTCGAACGTCCAGATGCCTCGCCGCTCCGGGTAAAGCGGAAATGAGTGATGTCGGTGGGGAAGAACATTCCCCAGGTCCATTCGACAAAGATGCGCAGCTTGCGGCCGAAAGTCGGCATCTGCGACAGGTAGTAGGCGCGCCAGATCAGCCAGGCGGGCAGCCCACTTAAGGGGATGCCGAAGACGTCGGCCACGCCGTTCATGTGACCGATCGCCGCCATCATGCCGCGCGAACGGTAGCTGAACGGCTCGGTCGCACGGCCAGTGAGGCGGCGAAGCAGGTTGCGTGCGAGAAGCCGCGCCTCGCGGACGGCAAACTGCGCAGTCGGTGGCGCGGGCCTGCCGTCGAGCCGGTTGACGACCAGTGCGCAGTCGCCCGCCGCCCACACGCCGTCGGCGCCCTCGACCGACAGATCGGGGCGGGTGGCGATGCGACCGCGATCGGCGGCAAGCCCCAGGGCCTCGACCAGGACGTTGGATCGCGTGCCGATCGTGCAGACCACGGTGGCGGCCGAGAGCATCTCGCCATCGGTGCAACGGATGCCGTCGGCATGGACTTCGGCCGCGCGCTTGCCCAGAAGGACGACCACGCCACGCCGCTCAAGCGAGCGCAACGCCGCGAGGCCGAGCCGGACAGACAGTTCCGGCAGCAGCCGGTCGATATCCTGAACGACGGTCAACCTGATCTCGTCCATGTTGACCCGCGGGTAATAGCGCCGGATGCTTTTCAGGTAGTCGGCAAGCTCGCCCGCCACCTCGACGCCGGCGAAGCCGCCGCCGATGACGACGAAGTGACCGAGCAATCGGCGCGGTTCGGGATCCTGCTCAAGCTCGATCTGGGCGAGCCTTCGCAGCACCACGTTGCGGATCGCCATCGCATCGCCGATGCTCTTGAGCGGCAGCGCATGCTCCGCCAGGCCCGGGATCAAGTCGAGCCGTGGCCGGTTGCCGAAGGCCAGGACCAACTCGCAATAGGGCACGATGATCTCGCCGGCGAGCGACGAGCAGGTGACCGTCTTGGCCGCGCGGTCGACGGCGACGACATGGCCCATGATGAAGCGGCTGGCGCCGCGCAGATTGAGCATCTGGCGCAAAGGTGCGACCACCTGCTCCGGGAAGATCGAGGCGCCGACGACTTCAGGCAGCATCGGGTTGAAGGTAAGGTAGCTCTCCTCGCTGATCAGGATCAGCATGTAGCCCTCCGGCAATCGCGCGCGCAGCTCACGCGCGACCGTGCTGCCGGCGATGCCGCCGCCGACGATCACGATATTCTTGGCTGGCTCGGTCATCGCGTCGCCTTGAGATAGTCGTGCAGGACGCGCCCGTAGGGCAGCGTAAGATCGGCGATGAAATGCAGGCCGCCCAGCACCTTGCGCACGGGAAGATCCGCGACGGGGGCGTTCACATGCGGCACCAGGTGCAATCGCGCACGGCCCGACCAGCCGCCTTTCACCTGGATGTCGGTCAGATTGTATCCAACCAGTTGGGCGATTGCCGGTGAGCCGTCGATGTCGGGGATCAGTTTGAAGTTGACTTGCGTCTTGCTCAACTTGGCGGTCAGCGAGGCTGAGGAGCACGCCTTGCGGCCGTCGACGTCGTAAAGCAGATGCTCGTGCTTGTAGCTCATGGTTCCCACGGCCACCTGCACGCCTGCGTATTCCAGAATCCCGGTCAGCGTGTCGTGCACGATGCCGAGCTTTGGGTTGCCGTTCTTTTTCGGAAAGCCCCAGATCTCGCGGCCGCCCGCGATCGGCGGTTCATCGTCGAGATACATCTGGGCGGTGAAGTTGACATGCTCGCCGTTCAGCAGCGCGGGGATCACGACGCCCGACTCGGTGTAGTCGCCGAACCCGGCTGAATCGGGCATGCGAATGAACTCATAGAGTACGGTGTTGCTGCCGTCAGGCACGATCGGCTCAGGCAGGGCGGCGCGGATCGCATCCGGGTCAGATTCGTAGGTAATTATCATGTACTCGCGATCGATGAACCGATACGGACCGCGCGGATAGGAAGGCGAAGCGATCGGCATCGAGGATAATTCAAGTATGCTGGTGTCGAGCATCGTCATTCTCCATCGTCGGACGCGGTTGCGCAGCTCAGCCGCCGTCGATTGGCAGGAGCGCGCCGGTGATCGAAGCATCGCGTCGCTGACTGGCTGCCGGTGCCCCCTTCGCGCGTCGGCTTCGGCGCTCGCGGGATTCCCTTCTACTTCGCTCGACAGCGAGTTGAGTTACGGTCCCAGCGTGAAATATTCTCGCTCGATCTTTGCTGGGCGTTGCCCCGCGGCTGCGGAGGAGGGCGTTGAGAGCGAAATAGGAGTGATGCTCTCCACATCGGACGCCTGCCGGAGTTTGGGTGGGCCCGGCGTAACAAGACAGGAGTCGGTTGCGTATATCGACCCAGGCCACACATCCCAGGCCACACATCGAATGGGAGCGGGACGTGCAGGACAGGACTTCTCCACCGAGCATCAAATCGCTTGCCAAGGAGCTCCCGGGCCAAGTGGTTCTGGTGCTGCAGGGTGGCGGCGCGCTCGGCTCGTATCAGGCCGGCGTTTATCAGGCCCTGCACGAGGCCGGGATCGAGCCCGACTGGATCATCGGCACCTCGATCGGCGCCATCAATGCGAGTCTCATCGCGGGCAACCGGCCCGACGATCGCCTCTCAAAGCTCAGGACCTTCTGGAAGCGGATGGAGCAAAATCCGGGCCTGATCGGTCGCACCGTCTTTCCGGACCTCAACGAGCGGCTGTCGTATTGGGCGACCATCACCCATGGCATCTCCGGCTTCTTCCGGCCCAACCTGCTGGCGCATGCCGGTGACAACTACCCGCTTGGCGCCGAACGCGCCGGCTACTATTCGACCGAGCCGCTCGAGAGAACACTGCGCGAGATGATCGACTTCAATCTGCTGAACGGTTGCAGGCCCCGCCTTACGGTCGGTGCTGCCCATGTTCGCACCAGCCAGATGCGCTATTTCGATAGCCGCGACGGCGAACTCACGGCGCGGCACATCATGGCCTCCGGAGCGCTGCCGCCAGCCTTTCCTGCCGTGCGCATCGACGGCGACCTTTATTGGGACGGCGGAATTCTCTCCAACACGCCGACCGAAGTCGTGTTCGACGACAACCCGCGCAGGAATTCGCTCATCTTTGCCGTTCATTTGTGGAATCCAGCCGGGCCTGAGCCGGCCACGATGGCGGATGTGCTGAACCGGCAAAAGGACGTGCAATATTCCAGCCGGATCATGAGCCACATCGCACGGCAGCAACAGGCGCATCGGCTGCGTCATGTCATCAACGAACTTGCGAAACGTTTGCCGGAGAGCGAAAGCAATAATCCGGAGGTGCGCGAACTCACTGGTTACGGCTGTCAGACGCGCATGCATGTGGTCCGCCTGCTCGCACCACAGCTTGATCGAGAGACGCATACCAAGGACATCGATTTCAGCGCGCGCGGCATCGCGCAGCGCTCGGATGCAGGCTATTCGCACACAAGGGCCGTGCTCGAGCGCGCGCCATGGGCCGGCGAGTTTGATCCGCTGTCAGGTGTCATCCTGCACGAGCAGATGGAAGTGATGCCGGTCAACGCCGATTGAGACATGACCGGAAAGTGGAGGTGCGGACGAAGCATCCCTGACACCACGGCGCAAAGCCACGCAGTGAATCGGGCGATGCGCCTCAACGTTTGACGATCGCACGCTTTGCGATCAGTCCTCCGGGACGACTGTGCCGCGCTTCATTGCGCGTCGATCCATTTGTCGGACCCCGTCAATTTCACCGACACATCCGTAATGGTAATTCGGAAGGGCTTGCCGTCTATGATCCCCGGGTGGTCTGTTGAGATCAGGAGCGGGCCAGCCTTCTTGTAGGCCGCATATTCGCCCGTAACGAGGTGGGGCGGGTTGGCAGCGCCTCGATGGTAGGTGATCGCCTCGATGCGCTTGTCCGCACCGACGTAAAGGTCCCAGGTGTCGCCGGGCTGATAGCCGCCCTCTGACGGGTATTTCATCACGACCTTCCGAGCGGTTCCGTCACCCATCGGCAGCTTCTGCTGGCCCTCGTCGGTCGCCACCGCGCCATCCCATAGCAGGTGGAACGGGAGCAGCGTCCAATACTGATCGTTGACGAATGTCGGATCGACTTCCTTCTTGACGACATCGCTTTGGCTGTCGAGCTGCGAGCGCTGATAGGTCACTTTGACCGGATTTCCCTGCTTGTCCTTCCCCTCATAGGACACCGTGTTGGTCTTCGGGCTCCATTCCCATTTGTTGGAGAGTTGATGACCACCCGGCAATTCAGCATTCCAGGTGTATCGCATAGCCTCGATCTGCCCGAACGAATTGAGGCCGAAGGTCTCGGCGATTTGTTGGGCAATCGGCTGATCCTCTGCGCTTGAAGCTGCAGGGACGGCCAACGGCAGGCCGAGGACCACAAGGAATGTCAGATTGAGGCGGCTTTTCTTGCTGCGCGTCCGATTGAGGGTTGTGCTCATGTCGAGCTCCTGATTTGGATGCAGATGCGCCGAGCGAGCTGAGGCTCGGTGGTCGAGAGCGTCGGTCCGTCCAGCCGGAACCGGAGTTGAAGAGGCAGCAGGACCGTTTCGTGTCGCGCACGAAGAGCGCTTCAGCAGGTGCGTCGGACGTGAAGACTGCCCGAACATTCGCCCAAATGCATGGAAATTTCCAGTTGTGTATTGTTGGAGGCCGTTGAAGGCTGCGAGCCGCGGCAATTCATGTTGCATGCGGGTGAGATCTGCACGCGCTAGATTTCCTTGGTATATAGAAGGGCGTCTCTGAATCAGCCGGTTCCAGGTTCGAGCCATGGTGCGCCCACCAACGGAAATCCTTTTTTGCCAATGGCTTCCCGGGATGACGGCCGAGAACAGAACGGGTCTCGTGCGACGTTCTTTGTGGTCGGACCTCGCAGGGCCAGCTTGCCGCGCGACCTTTCCCCTTGGTTCCGGATCTTCACCGCATTCGATACAGCGCGCGCATCCAGCGCACAGATCCCACGCCGAGTGACATTCTTTTGATCACTGAACCCGTCACGCTGCACGTGGTCACAAATCTTTAACATGCCCTAGGCAGAGGCTGGCGTAACCCCGGCCGCGTGACGTTAAGGGATGACCAACTGCGATTGCCGCGAGGAGATGGCCAACCAGGACATGGCGAGCGTAGCGTATCAAGAGTCTTTCTTCGCGCGCAGGCCCCTCAGGACCGAAAGCGCCGCCGGGACGAGCAGCTTTTCCGCCGCGACGTCGAGTGGATTGTGTGCAAACGCAGTTACACTCTGCTTCACATTCCTGATTTCCTGGCCCATTGCGTCGATCGTCAGCTTGAGACCGCGCGCATCCTCCTGAATGGAATCGAGCGCGGTCTTGCGGACTTCCAGCGCAAGCTCGATTTCAGGTCCTGGACGGGATCTCAGGGCCAGAAGAAGTACGATCGCGGCAATCGCGAAATCCGCAAGTGCGACCGCGGCGGCCGCCCAGACGACACCGATCGGGCCTTGCAGAGCGTTGTAGCCGGCGACATTTGCCATGCCGAGGCCGAACACGCCAATCAGGGCGGCAAAGATCGATAACCCAAGCCGGCGCGCGAGCACGTTGAGCCAGATTTTCCCAATCAGCATGTCGGCCTTGCGCAGCACCTGGAGGTCGCGCAGAAGATGATCGATCATGTATCCCAGCTCCTCATCGCCTTCCCAGCAAGCGTCCGATCAAGATGCCCACGAGCAATGCACCGGCTACACTCTGCGTCGGATGGGCCGATATGCTCGTCTCGGCCTTCCCGAACAACTCCGTGATCTCGTCGGCGAGTTGGCGCAGATAATCCTGCCCTTCGATCTCCTCGAGCGGCTTTTGCGATGCATCCGAGGCTGTCGAAGCGACTGTGGGTGATGCTACGGGTTCAGTTCTCGTAGCGCGGTCGGCTTTGCCGGCCGCGAGTTCGTCCTGCAACGATTTCAGTTCACTCGAAACCAGCGCATCGGTTGCCATGTGCTTCTCCTCAGCTGGACGATGCGAGCAGAATGGCGCGCTCAGCTTTTTGAGCTCGCGCCCCGAAGTGCGTTCCATGCGGCCTGATTGGCCTCGTCAAACGCCTTGCGTGATTCCGCCAGTGCCGCGCTCAGAACCGACCAGGACTCGCTTCCTGCCTGCTTGACCTTCTGCAGACGCGCTTCGGCTTCGGATGCATCAGACTTCATCTGCTTGAGCGCCGCGTCGAGATCGACGAGCCGGTTTGCCGTCACTTTGCCCGCGGCCTCGCGGAACTTGTCAGCCGCCTCGCGCCACGCCTTTGCCTGCGCGGCGGCGATCTCCTTGAAAGTGACCTGCTGCTGTTCGATTTGCTTGCCGGCACTTTCGAAATAGGTCTGCATCCGGGCTTCGAAGCCGCTCCATTGCTGGTCCAGCTCCGTCTTGGCACGGGCCCAGGCTGCTTCACCTGCTTCGGCTTGCGTCTTCAGCAGCGCCTGAAATTCGTCGCGGCGCTTTTTGAGATCTGTGATCAGCTCGTCCGCCTTCACCTTCGACTCGGCCTTGGCCTGGTCCGCCTTGACCTCAAGCGACGCCAAGGCCGCATCCATCTCGTCGATCCGCTCCTTGGCCCAATTCAGGTATAGATGCATGCTGCTGTGCTCTGGCATGACCGTCTCCGCTGCTTGACCTTTGTTGATCTATCCGAGCTCTATTTGTGCGAATGCGGGCTTGATCATGTTGACCTGAGTCAAGCGTCGGGCCAATTCGCCCGCGAAAAATGGCGCACAGGGGCTGCACGTTCCGCCCGCTGGGAACAGGAGATCGGCACTAGCACATTCATCCTTTGAAGGTCTCCACGTCGGGTGACGCTAGCACGGGTGTCTGTGAGACAATAAAGATCGGCACGGCCTCGGCTGATTGATTCACATCAAACCCTCGCGGCCGAACGCGATAATCTCGGTGACGGATTCTTGCGATCGCGCGCAGCAACATTTGGTGCTGCCGATCCTTGCGAGGATGGCAAATGAGATGAATCCAGCCTATATTTCTGCGCTTTCCGCCTTGCTTGGATCCGCGATCGGCGCATTTGCGTCGGTTGCGACGACCTGGTTGACCCAGCGCCATCAAGAGGAGGCCAGGCAGCGCGCCCAGGAGGTCGCCCGGCGCGAACGACTCTTTGTCGAGTTCATTGATCTGGTCTCCAGAGCCTTCATTGATGCCCTGCAGCGAACCGAGATCGATCCGTCGCAGATCATCCCGCTCTACGCGACCATGGGGAAGCTGCGTCTGTTTGCATCGAAGAGAACGGTCGAAGCCGCCGAGCAGGTGATGGAGCGCATCGTGGGAACGTACTATGCGCCGCAGTTTGACCTCAAAAAGCGTCCGACCGTCGATGAGAAACTGGATATCCTCCGCGAGTTCACGGAAACCTGCCGCGCCGAGCTTCGCGGCTACGGCAAATAGCTCGATCGGCAGTCGGACGGGGGAACGCAGGCCATTCGTCCGCCCAGCCACGAACTGCCTGACCTTGATTGAGATCAATAGATCGCCCGCGCGATTTGCCATCAATCAATACGCTGCTCGAGGGCAGTCAAACCGAGCTCCGCGACACATGATCGGATTCCTCGCAAGATCTTGGCACTGGGCATCCTCGCTCGATTGGTGGGAGCGGGCCGTGGTTGGGGCCCTCATCGGGGCGCTTGCGTTCGTGCTGGTCCCGCCAGCGGTCTCGTATCTCTCCACGAGCTTCGTCGCCTATTTGTGGAGGTTGTTCTCTTCCCTTGATTGGTCGGAGCGGGCAGCCGTTGGGGCGCTCACCGGAGCTGTCCTGTTGATCCTGGTTCCTGCCTACGCACTTACCAGCAAGGCGTGAGACCTTGGCGGAAAGCGCACAGGCGAGACGGTCGTGGATGAGGGGGCCGCGGTTGCCTGAACGCGTCGCGGGAATCTCAGCGGTGCAGCTTGCGCCTTAGGAAAGGAGCCTCGCCATGCTTGAACAAGACATTCGCGATCGCATACAGAAGCTTGTCCATCCGTTTTGCATCACCAAAGGCGAGAGGTTTCGACTCAAGGACTTCGATCCGGGTGATACCGGCGGCATGACGTTGGACAAGGCGCAGGGGGCGGAGCTCGTCCAGCTCGGCACCAAATGGCTGGCCGAAGAGCAGGACATGCTCTACGCCCAGGACCGCTGGTCCTTGCTCATCATCTTTCAAGCAATGGACGCAGCCGGCAAGGACAGCACGATCAAGCATGTGATGTCGGGCGTCAATCCTCAGGGCTGTCAGGTCTTCTCGTTCAAGCAGCCGTCCTCGGAGGAACTCGATCACGACTTCATGTGGCGCTACGTCATCAGGCTGCCCGAGCGCGGCCGAATCGGCATCTTCAACCGATCCTACTACGAAGAAGTTCTCGTTGTGCGCGTTCATCCGGAGGCCCTGAAGCGAGAAAAGCTGCCGTCCCAGCTCGTCGGCGAGGAGGTATGGGACGAGCGGCTGGCCGACATCGCGCGTTTTGAGGACTATGTCTCCCGACAGGGGACGAAGATCCTGAAGTTCTTCCTGAACGTGTCTCGCAAAGAGCAGAAGAGGCGCTTCGAGGAGCGTCTTGAGCAGCCGGAGAAGAACTGGAAATTCTCCCCGTCCGACGTCATGGAGCGCAAGTTCTGGGACGACTACATGGAGGCCTTTGAGAAAGCGATCCAAGCGACAGCTTCAAAACATGCCCCCTGGTTCGTCGTGCCTGCCGACAACAAATGGTTCACCAGACTCGTTGTCGAGGCGGCGATTGTGGATGCTGTTGGAAGTCTGGGCCTGTCATACCCCAAGCTCGACGCCGCCAAGCAGAAAGAGCTTGTCGCGGCCCGGACGGCTCTTGCCCACGAGCGGTCATGACAGCAGGCATCTACGCGCTTGACGCCCGAGACTACCAGGCCCGCTGGGCTGTCCAGGATCCAGTGCAGCGCTGGTCGCCGGAATAGCCGCTCCAGGTCCCGCGGCCGACAACGCCAGTTAGCTTGCCAGACCCTGATGCATGCTTTTCCTGCACGGCAACGGATGCACGGACCGCTCCCGAAGTCGTGACATTGCCCCTGAAGGTGTCCACGTTGGGTGACGTTATCACTCCATTCTCTATATTGACCGAGTAATTGTAGGTCGGATTGCAATCACCGCTTTGCGTGACAAACGTGATGTTCCACGAGCCGTCATACGAGGAGCGCGCGTCAGCACCGAGCGGAAGCAGCAGAGTAGCGCAGCAAAATAATATCGCGAGCAGGTGCCTGTCCATTGTCAAGCCTCCGTTGAGCATCCTTCCCAGTGATCGTGGTCGTTCGTCAGACAATAAAGACCGCTCCGGCCCCGGCTAATTGATTCACGTCAAACCCTGGCCGCAGGAGGAAGCGCAACGGCCCTCACCAGCCGGTGTTGAACCATCCGGGCTGCGCACGCCGCGCACGCTCGGTTCGCGTCCAGGCAGCTTCAGCTTTCGTACTGCGTTGTCTCTGCTGACGGGGGACCATCTGCGCGAAGCTTTCGCGGAAGCGTGAGTCCTGCTGGTAAAATGCCAAGCGGCCATCGAACGGTCCCACGTCGGGGAGCTGGGCATAGGACGTCGGCCGACGCTTGGTGCGAGCCCTGCCAACGTTGCTGCGCGGTTGCGGCTGGGGCCCCACCTTGCTCTGCTCTTTTGCATCGGGTTGTTTCAAGGAAGCAGAGACCGGCTGGTCGACATTCTCGGCTGCCTGCCGATCCGGCGGGGCGACAGCCTTTCCCGTGTCATTCTGTGTGATGGGTGAGGGCCCCGCGATGGGCCGGCTTGTGTCAATGACAACAACTTCCGGTCCCTTCAGTTCGGAGTGGATGCGGATCCTGGGAAGCAGGGGTCCGGAATTGCCTCTCTCGATCGCGGGCCGTCGTCCAATTATGGCATCGACGGCAAAGAGCAGCGCGAGCAATGTTCCACCCGCAAGGACGAAATACCGCATCAGCGGAATTTCATTGCTGATCAATGCATCGTGGTGCATCGACCGACCGAAGATCTTGATCACTCTACTCGGCTCCAGTGCCGGAACGCGGTAGTTGCCACTCGGAATTCTTCAACGGCGTTTTGCATGCTCACGACCGCTCTTTTCGGCGTATGCCGGTCTTCAACCTTACGCGACCGACCTCGCACCTTGAAGCAGCAGGACCATGATTCATCCTAACCATCCTACGCCAAGTTGCGTTGACCTGAATCAACAAGTATCGGTTCCGAGAGGCATGGCTTTTCATCGCCCGCTGATTTGCGGCGGCTCTGGGGAAGTCGGGACAAGCACAGGAATTGTCGTCGGACGGCCTCGGCCGGCGCGTTCGTCAGAAGGCCGTGACGACACGTAAGGCCGGCCGGCTTAGCCGCTGAAGATGACGCGGCGGAAACGATACAGGGCGATCGCAAAAAAGACACTCCCAATGGCGGCCGTGGCAAGGATCTCTGGCCACACAATGGAAGCATCCGCTCCGCGATAGACGACGTCCTGCGAAAAGATCACGAAATGCGGCGTCGGGCTGATGACCAGCATGATGTACTTCAACCAGACCGGCATGCTTTCAAGTGGCGTCGTCGAGCCGGACAGCAGCATCATCACCAGCAGCACCGGTATCGAGAGCAGGCCGAACTGGGCCATCGTCGATGCGATCGTGCCCAGTGCAATGCCGAGGGCGGCGACCGAGAACACGTAGAAGCATGATCCGGCCAGGAACAGCAGTATCGATCCCGTGATCGGCACCTGCAACCACCACTTCACCACGAACACCAGGGATAGGGCCGTGGAAGCCACGATGACGATGCCGTTCGCCAGGATCTTGGACAGCATGATCTCGACCGGAACGACAGGCATCACGAGCAGGTGTTCGACCGTGCCTTGCTCGCGCTCGCGTATCAGGGCAGCGCCCGTGAGCATCACGGTGATCATGGTCAGATTACTGATGATCTGCATCACGGAGGTGAACCAACTCGACTTCAGATTCGGATTGAATTTCACCTTGGTGACGATCTTGGCCGGCGCGGCAGTCAATCCTTCGCGCCTCGTGATGAAGTCAGTGACATAGCTGGTGACGACGTTCTGGATGTAGGTCATGCCATTGAACGCCTGCGCAGCCGCGGTGGCATCGATATCGATTTCGACCGTGGGCTGCCGTCCCGCGAGAATGTCCGACTCGAAGCTCGTGGGAATCTCGATGACGAAGAGAACGCGCTGCGCGTTCATCGCCGCATCGATCTCCGTCGGGGTCAGTTGAATCACGTGCCTGAAGGTGGGCGGAGTGAGGCCGTCAGCTATGCCGCGCGACAGAGATGAATGGTCTTCGTCGACGATTCCGACGGACAGGTTGGTGGCCTCCGTCGAGGCTCCGGTCGCGGCGGCGTGGATCGCAATGGTGAAGGAATACGCCACGAGCAGGAGCATGATCGGGTCTGAGCGGAAGCTTCGCAACTCCTTGATCACGAGCCGGTAGATATTGGAAAGGTGCAACCGCAGCTTTGCGAAGCCCCGCCGCTTTGTCAAAGCCTTCGGCTCTGCTTGTTCAGCTGGAGCGGCCGCTTGGGTTGTCGACATCGTCTAGCTCTCTTGTTTCCTCAGGAAGATGTGGGCGGCGGTCAAATAGCCCAGCGCGAACAACGCCAGAACGAGCGCGTTGAAACCGAGATCGGAAAAGCCGAGCCCCTTGGTGAAGGTGCCGACGCTGATCGGCTGAAACCAGGCCGCCGGAAACATCAGGCCAATGACCCGTCCCGCGCCGGTGAGGGAGGACACGGGCACGAGCAGACCTGAAAAGTTCACTGTCGGAATGATCGACAGAACCGTGGTCGCGAACACCGCTGCAACCTGGGTTTTTGTGAAGGTCGAGACAACCTGCCCGAAGGCACAGGTGGAGATGACGTAGACCAGGGCGCCGAGCGCAAGTGCAAGGAACGAGCCCTTGACCGGGACGTGGAAAACCACGAGCGCCATCAGCACCAGCAGCATGAAGGTCAGCATCCCCACGACGACATAGGGGAACAGCTTGCCCATGAGGAATTCGAGCTTGCTGATCGGGGTGGAGCGGAAATTGGCGATCGAGCCGGTCTCCACCTCGCGAACCACGCCGATCGTCGCCATAATGGCCGGGATCAGGATCAGCATGATCACGACGACGCTCGGTACCATCGAGAACACGCTCTTGAAAGCCTGGTTATAACGGAAGCGGTTTTCGAGATTGACCCGTCCTAGATACCTGGTGGAGGGGGCATTGGGCCCGAAGCGCTCGGTGATCAGATCCTGACCGTAACGCAGCAGCAGCCCGCTGACATAGCCCTTCGTTGTCTCGCCGCGGAACGGCATCGCACCGTCGATCCAGAAGGCGGCCTCGGGCGAACGCAGGCTCGCCAGATCGCGGCCGAACCCGGCCGGAATCTCGACGGCGACGGCGATCTCTCCGCTCTGCATGCGGCGCTCGAGTTCGGCTGCGGAGCTGATTGGAGGCCGTTCGGAAAAATAGCGCGAGCCCGAGAAGCTTTCGAGCAGTCTGCGGCTTTCCGGCGTGCGATCCTGATCGAACGCCGCGTATTTCAGGTTCTCGACATCGAAGGTGATGCCATAGCCCATGGCAAACATCAGGATGACCGGACCGATGAAAGCAAAAGCCAGCCGGAACGGATCGCGGATGAGCTCCATGGTTTCCCGCCGCGCATAGGCCCATAGCCGGCCGGGGTCAAACCATCTGGACGTGCGCGATGCCGCGGCCGCTTCCGCTGCAGCCGGCTTGGCCGGCTCCGCCTGCTCGGCCGGCGCTGTCGCCGGCTTTGCCGGTTCCGAGCCCTTTTCCTTGCCGGCTCCGCCTGCCTCCTCCAGATAGGAAATGAAGGCATCCTCCAGAGAAGCGCTGTTGCGCTGCTTGACGAGCTCTTTCGGCGCACCGACGGCAAGAACCCGCCCTTGATGCATCAATGAAATGCGGTCGCAGCGCTCGGCTTCGTTCATGAAATGGGTCGATAGAAAGATCGTGACCCCGTCATTGCGCGACAGGTCGATCAGCGTGCGCCAGAACTGATCGCGGGCCACCGGGTCGACGCCCGACGTCGGCTCGTCGAGAATAAGCATCAGCGGCCGGTGGAGCACGGCCACTGCAAGCTGCAGCCGCTGCTTGACACCCAGCGGCAGGCTTTCCGGCTTGGCATCGACGACGTCCTTCAGATCGTATTTTTCCAGGAGCTCCTTGATCCGACCTTCGACCTCATTTGCCGGCAGATGATAAAGGTGCGCATGCAGTTCGAGATTCTGCCGCACTGTCAGCTCGCTGTAGAGCGAGAACGCCTGCGACATGTAGCCGACGTTCTGGCGCGCCTCCATGTCGTCGGCCCCCATCGGTTTTCCGAACAGCTTGGCCGAGCCTTCGGTGACGGGCAGCAGGCCCGTCATCATCTTCATGGTGGTGGTCTTGCCGCAGCCGTTGGAGCCGAGGAAGCCGAATATCTCGCCACGTCCGATACGAACGCTCACATGGTCGACCGCGACGAAATCGCCGAACCGGCGCGTCAGCCCTTCGGTCTCGATGGCCGCCGTCTTGTCATCGCTTTCGGTGCGCGGCGGGACGATCACCTCCTGGTGCTGGCCGCGCTTTTCCGGTGGAAGCAGGGCGATGAAGGCGTCGTCGAGCGTCGTCTTGTTCGCCTTGGTCAGGATCTCCTTCGGCGCGCCATGAGCGATCACCTTGCCGTCATCCATCGCGGCCAGCCAGTCGAACCGGCTCGCCTCGTCCATATAGGCCGTCGCGACGATCACGCTCATTTGCGGGCGCCGCACGCGAATGGAATCGATCAGCTCCCAGAACTGCCGCCGCGACAGCGGATCGACGCCCGTGGTCGGCTCATCGAGAATGAGAAGATCGGGATCATGCATCAGGGAGCAGCAGAGACTCACCTTCTGCTTCATGCCCCCCGAGAGCTTGCCGCATGGCCGGTCCCCGAACGGGTCCAGCCCCGTGGCTTTCAGCAACCCCTCGATGCGGGAGCGACGCTCGGCTCCGCCCTGGCCGAACAGGCGACCGAAGAAATCGATGTTGTCGAACACGCTGAGCGTCGGATAGAGATTACGGCCGAGCCCCTGCGGCATGTAAGCAATGCGGCCGTAGCTCGCCCGTCGATGGTGCTCATCGGCCATGTTGCCGTCGAACACGGTGACCTTGCCGGTCTGTATCTTGCGCACGCCGGCGATGAGGGCGAGCAAGGTGGATTTGCCAACGCCGTCCGGGCCGATCAATCCCGTCATGCAGTTGGCAGGAATGTCCAGCGTGAGATCGTTGAGCGCGAACACCTTGCTATAGCGGTGCGTGACGTGCTCGACCCTTGCGACCACGGTATCCGTCATTGCGGAAGCTTAACCTCGAGCTCTTTGGGCCAGGCGACCTTCGGGTCGGTGCGCACGAAGCCGAGACCACGGACTCCGGTTTTTACGAACCTGTGATATTTCTGCAGGACCTTGGGGTCGGCCTGCAGCTTGACGCGGAACATCAGCTTCTCCCGCTCCTCCGTCGTCTCGACGCTCTTGGGTGTGAACTGGGCTTCTGTGGCCACGAAGCTCACCGTATTGGGGAGAACGTATTCCGGGATAGGGTCGAGAATGGCTCGGGCGTCGTCACCGATGGTGAGCCTGCCGGCCTGTTCCGCCGGCAAATAGATCGTCATGTAGACGTCGTTCAGGTCGAGAATCGTCAGGACGCGCTGTCCGGCGGAGACGACCTCGCCGGCGCGGGCCAACCGGTATTGCACGCGCCCGGTCCTCGGCGAGACGAGGACAAGGTCAACCAGAACCGATTGCAGCTGTTCGACTTGAGCCTCGGCCGACTTGATGGCGGCGTCGGCTTCCTCGCGCTGGGCGTTTGCCGCAACATAGGCAGCATCGGCTGCCTCGTAGCGGTTGCGCCGCTGATCGAGAACCTGCTGCGTGATGTTCCCGGTTTGCATCAGGGTCTTGGCACGCTCAAAATCAGTCCTGGAGAATACGAGATCGCTATTGCGCTGCGCGATATTGGCAACCGCCTCTGCAAGGGCCTGTTTGGCCTTGAGCACCTGGGCCTGCGCCGAGCGCAGCTGGGCCTCCGTCTCGGGTGACGAGATGGTGCCGACCACTTGCCCCGCCGTGACCTCATCGCCCTCGTCGACGGTCAGCGTCGCCAGACGACCACCATATTTCGCGGCCACGTCCACCTGCGTCGCCTCGAGCCGACCGTTCGTCTTCACGATGCCGTCGGGCATGTCGCGGCCGCGCAGGTGATTGATCAGCGTTTCAACCGCCTTCTTTGCATCCTCAATAGGCTTGGGTGGCTTGTCCTGGGCGTTGGCCGTGGCAATCGAGAGCGTTCGTTCGGAAACGCTGGTTACCGACACGGCTCCCACCGCAGCCGTCACAACGAGAATGGCGGACAGCAAGCGAACGGGCGATCCGCGTGCCAAGCGTTTCGCTTGGAGCGATTTGAGTTCGCGCGATGAGACAGGATCTGCTGGCACAATGCTCTCCCGCTGAATCGATTTGGCGAAGTGCGCGGCGTGTTTCATAGGATTGCTCTGTTTGGGACGGCGCAACTTATCGCGGCGAGCGGACGCACACTTGATCCTGATCAAGGTGCTTTTCGCAGTCGCAATTAAGTTTCGCGCAATCTCATATTTGCGCCTTCATGGAAGGAGGATGCCGTGACCGAAGCACTTGCTGCCACTGGTCCGCTCGAGGCCTTGAGGCCCCCCAGAGCACTCGAGGAACTGTCGGGGCGCATCGATCAGGTGGCACCAACCGCTCTGCATCAATATGCACGCCTTTGGGACAGGTCGGTTCCGGAGGACGCTTTCAACGTCTATGTGCGCGACTTCTGGCAGCGATCGATTCTGTTCCTGGACGTCCTGCGCCAGCGTGGCAACCAGCATGACGAGATGCTGGCGCACGGGGTGAGCTCCGTGCTGATCTATGACAGTGAGCTCGTGATGCGCGGCGACGAACTGCCCCATCCGGTCAATTACTCGCTGGTACGGATCATCCCGCCGGAGGGCGTCGAGATCGACGACCGCAGGCGGCCCGTCTTCGTCATCGACCCCCGTGCCGGACAGGGTCCTGGTATCGGCGGCTTCAAGCATCTGAGCGAGATCGGCGATGCGTTCAGGGCCGGCCACCCCGTCTACTTTGCCGGCTTCACAGCCTCGCCCGTGGAGGGACAGCGGATCGAGGACGTCGCTCGCGCCTTTACCATCTTTCTTGACAAGATCGCGCAACTGCACCCCGAAGCCCTCGGAAAGCCGTTTGTGTTCGGCAATTGCCAGGCCGGGTGGCACGCGATGATTGCCGCTTGCCTGCGCCCGGATGTGGTCGGCCCAATGGTCATCGCGGGCGCGCCGCTGTCCTATTGGGCGGGCGTCCGTGGCAAGAACGCCATGCGCTACCTCGGCGGCTGGTATGGCGGAAGCTGGCTCGATCGCATGATGAGCGACATGGGCAACGGCATCTTTGATGCTGCCTGGCTGGTCGGTAACTTCGACAATCTCAACCCCGCCAACACCTTCTGGACCAAGCAGTACAATGTCTGGGTCGATCCGGAGCAGGAGAAGGACCGCTATCTGCAGTTCGAGAAATGGTGGGGCGATTTTGTCGTGCTGCGCGGCGAAGAGATGCAGTGGATGGTCGACAATCTCTTCATCGGCAACAAGTTCTCGACCGGCCAGATCGTCACCAGCGATGGCATTCGGCTCGACATCCGTGAGGTCAAGACTCCGATCGTCTGCTTCTGCTCGCATGGCGACAACATCACGCCGCCACAGCAGGCGCTCGACTGGATTCTCGATAATTACCGAAGCGTGGACGATATTCGGGAATGCGGTCAGAGGATCTTCTACAACATTGACCCAAAGGTCGGTCATCTGGCGATTTTCGTCGGCACCAAGGTGGCCGCGAAGAATCATGCTGAGTTCATCAACAACATGGAGCTTATCGACGCGATGCCTCCGGGGCTGTACGAGATCGTGATCACGCCGAAGCCGGGCACCGCGGCGGCGAGTGAGGATGACATCGGCAATTTCGATGTTGCCATCGAGGAACGCAGTCTCGACGACATTCGCGCGCTCGGTTGCAATTCACTCGAGGACGAGCGCGAATTTGCCGCAGCCGCCCGCGTTTCAGAACTCAACAACGCGCTATATCAGACGTTCCTGCAGCCCTGGATCAAGATGGTGAGCGGGCCGCAAGTCGCGGCTGCGGTTCTGGAGCTCAATCCGCTGCGGCTTGGCTATTCGCTGCTGTCCGACAAGAATTTTATGATGCGGGGAGTTGCGCAGGCGGCGAATTACGCCCGGGCGGAACGCGTCCCGGCCTCGGCCGATAATCCGTTCGTCGCGATGCAGCAGCAATTCTCCAAAGCGGTGGTGGACGCACTCAATCTCTTCCGCGACGCGCGCGACGAGCACGTCGAACGTAATTTCCACGCGGTGTACGGCTCGCCGCTGGTTCAGGCCGCCTGCGGAATCTCTTCCAATGATGCTCCGCCCCGGCCGCGGCCGGGGCTGGCCCCCTCGGTGCTTGCGGCAACCCAAGCGGAAAAACGCCGTCTGAGGGGACGCATTGCCGAGGGCGACGTGTTGGACGCTGTGGCGCGTGTCGTGGTCTATATCTATCGGGCCCAGCATCGCGTCGACAAGCGGACCTTCGACGCGCTGCGCAAGCTGATCCTGGCCTACCCGGAAGTCTCGCCGGCCGCGTTCAAGGCCGCCGTGCGCGAGCAGTGGGCGATCCTGGCTTTGGATGAACGCGCGGCGATCGAAGCACTGCCGCGGCTGTTACCCGCCGATGTCGCGCTACGCCGCACCTGCTCCGACTTGCTCAAGACAACCGTCGCAGAGACCGGCAAGCTCAATGCCGACGGGCAATGCCGCATGAGCGAGGTGTTGCATTTGCTGGCGGATGGCATCGTGCCACAGGGCGCGGGAGAGATTGCTGCCGGAAAGGTGTCGGCACCCGTGCTGGGGGCCGGCTAGGCGCGCCGGGGCGCAGGGGAAGGGCTTCTCGTGCGCTTTGGGCGCTTTTGATCCATGTACCGCCTGTGGGTACGAACGAGCAGCGACTCGTCGTCAAAATCGAGCGGGAGCAGGGGAGTCGCGAGCAGCGCATCGGCGCGCTCCGATGGATAGCCCAGGCTGCGCATCAGCCCGAGAAGGCAGGCGTGGAGGTATTTGTCGTCCGCCTCTCCGGCTGAGATCCGGGTGACGACAAGAATGCCGCTCCCAACAATGATGTCGAGCGCAGCAAGCGTGGGCATTTCGACAAATTCGCCACGCTTCACACCTTCGGCAAGGTGGACCGGCAGATATGTGTAAAGCAGGTTGCCGGGTCCTGCCGCCTGCGGACCTACCCGCGCAAGAAAATGCGCAAGAAGGGGAAAGCGGCGAGATACGTCGAAGTAGAGCCGGATGCCAGTCGCGAGCCGGGCGGCTGGCGTGGAGAGGGATGCCACGCGCTCTTCAATGTGGCGCACGAGCTCGTTGCCCAGTTCCTCGTTTGCGGCGATGAGCAGTTCACCATTGGTGCGGAAGTAATTGTAGAACGTGCCGCGCGAAACGCCGGCCGCGGTGATCACGTCGTCGATCACCGAAGCATCCACGCCCTTTTCCGCGAACACAAGCAAAGCCGCTTCCAACAGCGTGCGCCGCATACGCGCGCGGCGTTCCGCCGCCACGCGTGGCCGATGGTCTTCCAGCATTGCAGTTCCTCGTCATTCCGCCGCCTCGCGGCCGATCCTACCAGAATCGCAAATTTTCCTTAAATGACACTTGTATCAAAATGACGAATATGTCATTATGAAAAAAATGACGTTAAGGGCGGTGCGACTTCAGGGAGGACGATCGAGTGGAACCACTTCCGTTCAAGGGTTTGGAGCGCGGCTCCTACGTTCAGATCGCCGGTCGGAAGATTTGGCTGACGCAGGTTGGTGATGGACCCGCGCTTCTGCTGCTGCATGGCGGGGGACCCGGGGCGACGGGCGCGTCCAATTTCAGCCGCAACGTTGCGGCGCTTGCCAGCCATTTCCGGCTGATCATTCCGGACCTGCCAGGCTATGGGCGGTCGACAAAAGGCATCGATCGGGCTGATCCTTTCGGTGATCTCGCCGCTGCCATGCTCGGACTTCTCGATGCCCTCGGCGTCGACAAGGTGCATGCGCTCGGCAATTCGCTGGGCGGTGCGTGCGCGCTGCGGATGGCACTGGAGCGACCGGAGCGGATCGACCGCCTGGTGCTGCTGGGGCCGGGCGGCATCGACACAACCCAGTCCCCTCCGACGGAGGGGCTGAAGCTTCTGCTCGCCTATTATGCGGGTGAGGGACCGACGCGCGAAAAGGTGGCGACCTTCCTGCGCAACTATCTCGTCTTTGACGGGTCGGCCATCAGCGAGGCGGTGATCGATGAGCGCTTCGCGATGAGCATCGATCCCGAGACCATCGCCAATCCGCCCCTGCAGCCGCCAAAGGATATCACCAACGCGCTGCTGCTCGATCTCGCGAGGGACGCGCGTCTGAAAGCACTTGCGACACCGACGCTGGTGTTTTGGGGAATGGAGGACCGGGTCAATCGGCCAGGCGGTGCGCAGTCGCTGCAGCAGCAGATGCCGAACTGCGACGTTTACCTGTTCAGCCGGACTGGCCACTGGGTGCAATGGGAGCGCGCGGCCGAATTCAATGCGGCAACCATCGCCTTCCTGTCGCAATCCGCCACGGCTCGGAGCTGAAGTCACAAGCACATTCCCTGCAAGCACTTTCCGATTGAAGGAGTTCGTCATGGACATGGTTCCTTTGAGTGGCGTGCATCAGTCTGTCTACGGGGCGGTGCATCTCGGCTACGCCCTGGTCGAATCACCTCATCTGGCGGATTGGAAGCGCCTTGCCGCTGATGGAATCGGCATGGCCGTCGCGGCCGACGCGCCGGACCTCGTCGCGTTCAGAACGGATGCCCACGCGCGGCGCCTGATCGTTAGCAAAAGCGAGCAGGAAGACCTTGCGCTGGGTTGGCATGTCGATGGCCCGTCCGCGCTGCAGATTATTTTGCGGCGACTTGCGGCGCACCGGATCCCTGTCGAGGAGATCGCGGGCGACGAGGCTGCCATGCGCGGCGTCAAGCGGCTCTGGCGCTTCATCGGTCCCAAGCGTCAGCGCCTCGAACTCTTCACCGAGCCCGTGCTGGACACGAGCGAGCCCAAGCTTCGCACCAAGGGTTTCGTGACCGGCGAGCGCGGCCTCGGCCATGTCGCAATCACATCCCGCAACCCGCAAGCGATGATCGCGTTCTGGCGCGAGATTTTCGATGCAAGAATTTCCGACCATATCGAGGCTCGGATCAGCGGCGTCAACCTCAGGGTCACGTTTCTGCGAGTCAACTCGCGGCATCACTCGGTCGCTATTGCCGGCACCAAGGGACTCGCGATGGATCCGTTCACCACCAAGATTCAGCATCTCGAGATGCAGGTGACGACGCTCGACGACATCAGCGATGCCTTCACCCGATGCCGGAAGCTCGGCTTCAAGATCGCGATGTCGGTCGGCCAGCACAGCAATGACCGGGACGTGTCCTTTTACGTGGTGACGCCGTCCGGCTTCTATTTCGAACTGGGCTGGAGCCCGTCGGAGCATGAGGGCGAGGACTGGCCGGAGGTGGTCCACAACGGGATCAGCGTCTGGGGCCACAAACCGCTCGACCAGACGATCGGCGACCAGCTCGCCCAGATCCGCAACGGGGTCACCTCGCTATTCCGCAAGGAATACTTGCCATACTGAGGAGACAGGCGATGGCCTCCAACGTGGAACGTGCCGCAGCTGCACTGCGCGAGGCGCGCTTGTCGCGACGACAGATTGCGCCCATTGCCGCGACCTACGGCCTTGGCTCGATCGACGAGGCCTATGCTGTCGCGGCCTTGAATACTGCCGCCCGCCTGGCCGAAGGCCGTCGCGTGATCGGCCGGAAGATAGGCCTCACCGCGGAATCGGTGCAACGGCAGCTCGGCGTCGACCAGCCGGATTTTGGCGTGCTGTTCGACGACATGGAACTGCTCGATCGCGACACCGTCTCCGCCGGCAGACTCATGCAGCCGAAGGTCGAAGCCGAGATTGCTTTCGTCATCGGATGCGATCTGCAGCGCCGAGCGCCGTCGTGGGGCGAATTCGTCAGCGCGATCGGTTATGCATTGCCGGCGCTCGAAATCGTCGATAGCGCAATCGCCGACTGGAAAATCGGAATCGTCGACACGGTTGCCGATAACGCCTCCGCCGGATTGTACGTGCTCGGCGATCAGCCGGTTTCGCTCGGTGCATTCCAGCTCGCGGCCGTGGAGGCCGTGCTCACCTGCAACGGCACGGTCGTTTCGCAAGGACGCGGCAGCGCCTGTCTCGGTCATCCTCTGCGGGCCGCCTATTGGCTTGCGTGCGAGATGGTCAGGCGCGGCGAGGGGATGCGCGCCGGCGAGATCATCCTGTCGGGTGCGCTCGGGCCAACCGCGCCGGTGAAATCGGGCGACCTCATAGCGGCGGATTTCGGCGGTTTCGGCCGCGTCGGCTGTCGGTTTGCCTGACTTGATTGCGAAACAAAACGGGAGGAGGGAGACGGTGTCGAACGAAAGATCGCAGGATTTCGATGTTGCCATTGTCGGTCTTGGACCGACCGGCCTTACCTTGGCGCATTTTCTCGGCCGGCGCGGATTGAAGGTCCTTGCACTGGAACGCGAGCCGGAATTCTACGGCAACGCCCGGGCCGTCTACACCGACGACGAGTGCATGCGCATCTTCCAGGAAGCCGGCGTCGCAGCCGAGCTTGAGGCCGACATGGTCCTCGATTCCCCGGTCCAGTGGGTTCTGGAGGATGGATCGGTGCTCGGCCAGCTCAGACGCTTCGATCGCCCCTATGGCTGGACCATGAGCAATTTCCTCTACCAGCCCTATTTTGAGACCAAGCTTGAGAAGATGCTCTCGCGCTACCCGAACGTTCAGATCATGCGCGGAAGCGAGCTGGTCGCCTTCGAGCAGGACAACGACTGGGTGACGTTCAAGCACAGTGCGAGCAGGGGCGTGCAGTATGGTCGTGCCCCGGCGGCGGCCGATGCGACAGACGCCACAACGGCGCGCGCGCGTTGGCTGGTTGCCTGCGACGGGGGACGCAGCGGGGTGCGCAGCCAACTCGGCATCAAGATGGTCGGCAAGAGCTTCCCCGAACCGTGGCTGGTGGTGGACATCAAAGCCAAGACCGGCGCAGACTGCTTTCACCATTTGCCCTATTTCAATTTCCACTGCGATCCCAAGCGGCCCACGGTCTCCTGTCCGCAACCGGGCGGCCATCACCGGTTCGAGTTTCTGGTGCTCTCTGGCGAGACCAGGGAGCAAATGGAGGATCCGGCCACCGTGCGCGCCCTGGTGAGCCGGCATGTCGACTACGACAAGGTCGAGGTGCTGCGGCAGCTCGTCTATACCTTCAACGCGCTGGTCGCGGAGCGCTGGCGCATGGGACGGGTTCTGCTCGCCGGCGACGCCGCACACATGACCCCGCAATTCATGGGCCAGGGCATGAGCTCGGGCGTCCGCGACGCGCACAATCTTGCCTGGAAACTGGATGCGGTGCTGCGTGGCCATGCAGATCCGTCTCTGATCGACAGTTACGAAGCCGAACGCAAGCCGCACGCCAAGGACATGATCGATGTGTCCGTGCGGATGAAGGAGTTTGTCTCGCAACCCAATCCTGTCAAGGCAGCCTTGCGCAACGCATTGGTCGCGCTGCTTTTGAAGATGCCGAGACTCGGCGACTATATCCGCGAGGCCCGGTGGAAGCCGCCGCCGACCTATCCGAACGGCGTCTATTTCGGGCTCTCGCGCACGCGCCGGAACGGAGCGGAGGGACGCCCCATACCGCAGCCGCAGGTCCGCACCTTCGGCGGCCGCCGTGCGCTGCTGGATGTCGTCCTCGGCGACAATTTCGCTCTGGTCGGCTACGGGGTCGACCCTCGCGCGACGCTGGCGGCACACACGATCGGCAGGCTGGAATCGCTCAATGCGCGATTTGTGGTGCTCTATCCCTACGGCGGCCGTCCCCAAGGCAGCGGGGTCTCTCCGACCAGCCCTGTCGGCTTGATCGAAATCGAGGACCTCTCCGGCGAAGCACTCGCGTGGTTCCGCAAAGCCGGCGCGAGGCCAGGCCATGTCGCGCTGGTGCGCCCTGACAAGTTTGTCTATGCGATGTGTCCAGCAGCAGGGATCGCCGAAGCGGTCACCCACGCGCTGCGCTGTTTGGGCGGCGTGTCCACGCCTGAACGCGTCGCGAGCGCCGGCCGGCGTGAGCCGGATCTTGCAGCCTAGCGCTCCGGCGTGAGGGATGGCCATGGCTCGCGGGATGACCGCAAACTCTGCCGATCAAACGGCGCGCCTGGCAATCCAGGCGCGCCGCTCGAACAGAGCCGGTCCATCTGAAACGCGGGCTCGCATTCTCGAGACGGCCGCGGAATTCTATCGCCGGATCGGCCACAGGAAGACGACGGTGGCTGATATTGCCAAGACCATGTCGATGTCGCCGGCCAATGTGTATCGGTTCTTTCCATCCAAGCATGCCATCCAGTCAGCCGTGGCAGGCATATTGCTTGCGGAGGTCGTTCGAGCTGCCGGCGAGGCGGCGCGGCGCGACGGCTTCGCGGCCGGGCGACTGCGGGCCGTCCTGCAGTCTCTTGAGCGGCTGCATGCGGCGCGCTGCATCCACGATCATCGCCTGCACGAATTGATCGTGACCGCATTCCGCGAGAACTGGCCTGTCACGAGGGCCTATGCGCATCGTTTGAGCTCCGTCGTCGCAGAGCTGATCTCCGAAGGACAGGTGCGCGGCGAGTTCTCCCAGGGCGACCCGATGACGATCGCCTGTTGTATCCTTGGCGCTACAAGCGGGTATCTGGATCCGCTGTTGGTCACGTCGGGCGCAAGTTCGCGCCGGCCGACGCTGGATCAGATGGCCGATTTCTGCATCGGAGCGCTGGGCGCAGCTCCCAAAGCGACGACGATCCCTATTCCACCCGGAAAGCCGAAAGATACCGGCGAGCCCCCTTGTAGTCCAAAACCGCCAAGGGCTGATAATCCGTCCGTTCCGAATCCCGTGCCAGCACATCGGTCAAGTTGTCGAGAATGAACCACTCGCCGTCTTGATAGACTGCAACGACCATATGATCCTCGCTGCGCCGTCGATTGTGCACGATCACGAGCCTGACGTGATCAGCCGGTAGTCCGAGCTCCTGGACCCCGGCATATTTGGCGATGGAATAGGCTTTGCAATCGCCGTTTTTCATTGTGATCGCTTCGAGTGGAGTCGTCCAATCGCCGGGCGCCGGCTTGACCATCTGGTTGACCGATAGATTGAGATGGCCGAGCAGCGCTTTGCCGTGATATTGGCGGATCTCGTCGAGCGTTTGCATCAGCGTGGACATCGAGGGGCAAGCCTTGGACTCAAGGCACTTGTGAAAATAGCCCTTCTCGATCAGCATTTTGTCTCTCAGCACGTCCCATGTCTTGGCGAGAGGAGCATCCTTGTCGAGCTCTGTCGTGAAGTCTCCAAATGGGTCGCTTGGACGGTCCTCTGCCGCGGCTGGTACAAACCCGGCCACAATGGCGAATGCCGCCGCGACGATCGCGATGGGTAAATTGGCACGCCTTCGGTAAGAGGCAGCAGCGGAGAAGAACAGCATCGGAACCGGCTCCGCAATGAGTCCAGCCAAGCCACAGGGTCACATCGCCCAGCCCGTTCGAGCTTTAGCACGTCTGCTCCGCTGCGTGCCGGTCAGAATTGCTTGCTGCACCCTCGGTATCATGCGGCGGCGGTGCAATCACCTCCCGACGAGACTGCACTTGCTGCGGTCGAGCGGACGGAAGGCCTGGTCGGGTGGAATGGTGGCGACCAGCTTCACGAGGTCCCAGGGGCCCCTGGATTCGGCCGGTGTCTTGACCTGGACCAGGTAGAGATCGTGCACCATCCGCTGGTCGTCGCGGATCCGGCCACTCGTGGTGTAGGCGTCCGACACGGGCGTTGATTTCATTTGCGCCATCACGGTCGGGCCGTCGTCGGAATTGGTATCCTTCACCGCTTGCAGATAGTGACGCACGGCGGAATAGACGCCGGCCTGGATTTGCGACGGCATTGCTTTCCGGCGGGCATAGAACGCGTCGGAGAAGCGACGGGCCGCCGGGGAGACATCCTCGAAGAAGCTTGTGACGATGAGATCGCCGTGGGTGGCCTTCAGCCCGACGGCCTCGATATCGACGTTCTGGAACGACATCGGAACGATCTTCATGCCCTGGTCCGCAAGGCCAAATTCTTCGGCCTGCTTGATCGCGGTGGCGTTGTCGCCGGCGACATTGAGGGCCAGGATCTTTGCGCCGGAGGCCTGGGCCTGCAGCAGAAAAGAGCTGTAGTCGGCCGTGCCGAGTTGCGCCTTCACGCTGCCAGCCACCGTGCCGCCAAGCTCGGCGATCCGCGCCCGCGCCGTCGCCTCGATCGAATGCCCGAAGGCATAATCACCGGTGATGAAGAACCACGGCTCCTTGCTGGAGTGCATGATGCCCGACACGACCGCGGTTGCCGTGGAATAGGCATCCTGGGTCCATTGAACGCTGGTCGGCGCACAGGCGTCATCGGTCAATTGGTTGGCGCCTGCACCCGAGATCAGGAAGATCTTGCCGTTGCTGCGCACGAGCTCCTGGACGGCCAGCGCCGCCCCTGAGCTGCCACCATCCGCAATCGCCTGAACGCCGTCATGTTCGAACCATTTGCGGGCGAGGGAAGCGGCGAGATCCGGCTTGTTCTCGTGGTCGGCCTGCAGGATCTCGATTGGCTTGCCATTGATCTTGCCGCCGAACTCCTCCGCCGCCATGCGGGCCGCTTCGACCGATCCAGGACCCATCGCGGTCGCGAACATGCCGTTCATGTCGGTGAGCACGCCGATGCGGATGGCGTCGCCCTTGATTTCCGCATGAGCCGTCGTGCCGGCGAGAATGAGACCGAATAGCAAGGTCGCGGTAAGCTTTTTGCGGTAAGTGCCCATGTCGTTTCCCATATTATTTGTTGATGAGTTCGTGCCGCCGGTCTGATGCGGCTGGCCGCGGACGCCGACGCCTAAGCGGCCTCGGCAACCACGGTGTTGCGAAGAGTGCCGAGGCCGGAGATTTCGACCTCGACTGTGTCGCCGGCCCGCATCCACAGCGGCGGCGTGCGTTTGGCGCCGACGCCGCCGGGCGTGCCGGTGACGATCACGTCGCCCGGCGCAAGCGGGCAGATGGTCGAGATGTAGGCGATCAGCTCCGGCACGGGCGTTATCAGCAGGTCAGTCGTCGTGTTCTGCACGACCGCGCCGTTCAGTCGGGTTTGCAGCGTAAGCTTTGACGGATCGGGAATTTCGTCCGGGGTCACTAGCCACGGACCGAAGCTGCCGCTCTCCGCAAAGCTCTTGCCGGCCAGAAACTGGCTGGTGTGGCGCTGCCAGTCGCGGACGCTGCCTTCGTTGTAGCAGGCATAGCCGGCGACATGGCCGAGCGCGCGGTTTGCGGGAATGTGCCGGCCGGGCCTGCCGATGACGACGGCCAACTCTCCTTCATAATCGAAATCATCACTGACCTTGGGCTTCACCAGCGGCTGCAAGTGTCCGACCTGGCTGCAGGCAAACCGGGCAAACAGCGCCGGCTTCTCGGTCACCGTCCTTCCAGTCTCCGCGACATGATCGCGATAGTTCAGGCCGACGCAGATGATCTTGCCGGGATCGGGTATGACGGGCGCATAGCTAACCGCGTTCAGGGCATAGTCGGGCTGCCCGGACGCGAGCTGTGCCGCGGCCTGATTGAGCCCATCGGCTTCCAGCAATTCGCGCAGGCTTCGCCAGGGCAGGCGACGTCCCAGGTCGAGAACACCTTCGCCTTTCACCGCGCCGTACGAAGGACGTCCCTCAATGAGGAATGAAAGCAGTTTCATGCGCGGATCCTTTCGGTTGAAGCACTCAAGCGGCGCTCGGAATGGCGATCGAGAACGGAAGCGAAGACAGCAGCGCGGGAATATCTGTCTCTGTTTGAGCCGTTCCCAGAATGTGGCGGTCAGGACGCACCAGTGCCGCCGTTAGACCTTGCTCCTCAAGCCAGGCCTCCAGACCGGTGGCTTCTTCGCCGCGAAGGACCTCGACGCCTGCCAGTTCGGGGTGATGCTGCTGCAGCAGTGCGGCGCCGCAGCCGGACTTGCACAGCAGCGCGAAGCGATAGCCCACGCGGTCATCGCTGCGCCCGTTATTCGGCAGGCCGAATTGCGGAGCCAGCGTTCCGCTCAATGCTGTATTGGAAAAAGCGAGACCCGGGCCGAGCCTCGGTTTTCGCACCTCGAGCTTGAGAGGACCGTCAACGTGCGAAATGCCGGTCGCCAGCGCGGCCTCGACCGCCTTGGTGTTGATGAGCCCACCGAGCCGGATGGCAAGTTCGATGAATTCGCGGACATGGGGCGCGCGCTCGCTTTGATAGGTGTCGAGAAGGTCTGGCGCGACCTTGCCTTGCAGAACGTAATCCAGCTTCCAGGCGAGATTGGCCGCGTCGCGAATGCCTGCGCACATGCCCTGGCCGAGAAAAGGCGGCGTCTGGTGTGCTGAATCGCCCGCCAGCAGAAGTCGTCCGGAGCGCCATTGTTGCGCAATCGCGGAGTGAAACGTGTAGACCGCGGCGCGCTCGATCTCGGCCTCGTTGGCCTTCAGCCATGGTGACAGTAGCTCCCAGACGCGCCCCGGCTGCGCGGCCAGCAGGGCATCTTCGTCTGGACGAACCGTGATCTCCCAGCGGCGGCGCCTGCCGGTGCCGCGAATATAGGTTGCCGGCCGCTGCGGGTTGCAGAACTGGACGCTGTAGTCGCCGAGGTCGGGCCGCTCGCCCCTGAGCAGCACGTCGACCACGAGCCAGCGCTCATGGAAGCCGAGGTCGTCCATGCCCGCGCCGATGAAGCGGCGCACCAACGAACGCGCGCCGTCGCAGCCGACGACATAGGCGCAACGGACCTCGACGAGCTGCCCCGTGCAAAGGTCTTCGTAGCGAACGCGCGCGCCGGTGTGATCCTGCTCGATGGCAAAGACGTCGCACCGGTTGCGGACCTCAATATGGGACCAGCGCTCCAGCCCCTTGTTGAGGACGTCCTCCAGGTCGGGCTGGTGAAAGCGGTAGCTCAGATGCCATCCCATCGGCGTGAGCTCGCGCGAGCGTGGCCAGTCAAGCACGAGCCGGCCCTCGGCGTCCACGAACCGCATGCCGGGACTTAGGATGACGTGCGGCAGGATAGCCTCGCCCAAGCCGATGGTCTGGAACACACGCATGCACTCGTCGTCGAAATGCACCGCCCGGGGCAGATGATAGGCCTTGGCCTCCCGCTCCAGGACGAGTGTGCGCAGGCCGCATAGCCCAAGCAGATTGGCAAGTGTCGAGCCGACCGGGCCGCGGCCGACGATGACGACGTCGAAGGTTTGGGACGATGCTGAAGTATCGTTCATGCCTCCATCTGTTCCGGATGTTCGGCCTTGCCGCAAGCCGCGCGCGCAAACTGTCCGCGCAGCGGACGCGTGCGACGCCAGATGGTGATGCGGGGGCGACCGTCGGCCGGATCACCGCGGGCGGCTTAGACCTCGACCGGGATCGCCGCCGCGGTCTCTCGAAGAGGTGCGGCGTACTGCGCGACGGCGTCGTCGAGGGTCATGGCCGAGCGGATCCATATGATGGAGATGCAGCCGAACACCACCTCGCCACGGACAATCGGGACCGCGATGGAGGACGTCTTGGGATTATATTCGCCTTCATCGCGGATCGCGTAACCGCGGCGAGAGGTCTCGCTGAGAATGCGGCTCAGCCGGTCGGGCTCGAGAAAGGGCCGATCATCCGCTTCATCGATGCGGCGCAAATGGTTGATGATCACGTCGCGTTCGATCGGCGCGCAGGCCGCAAGGTAAGCGCGGCCCGCGGATGTCCGCAGCATTGGCAGGCGTTTGCCGATCATGCCACGATCAATCGACAAGGGGCTGCGCGCATGCGTGGTCTCCTGGATGACCATCGCCGCGTTCTCGTAGATCGACAGGTCAACCGGCCAGACCAGGTTCTTGCTGAGCTCCGCCAGATAAGGAGCTGCCACCTGGCAGATGAAAACGCTGGGATCGTAGCCGTCACCGAGGCTCAAGGCGCGCCGGGTCACCCGGAAACGGTCGTCGCTCGCGCTGCGCGCGACATAGCCGAGCTCCTCGAGCGTCTCGAGCAGGCGATAGACGGTCGGCCGCGGCAGATCGAGCTGACGGGCGATGTCCCCGGCGCGGATGCCGCCGGAACGGTTGACTTCGTGCAGCACATCCAGGCCCCGCTTGAAGGCGCGGACGCCCTCCGCTTGTCGCGGCTGCCCGGATTGCGTCCGCTCCTTGGACACCTGCAAATTCCTCCCTTGCCTGGTATCTGCTGGCCGATATCGTAGCCTGAGAATGAGAACCGGCCGCAGGAGCTGCAGTCTACCGCAGGAGCGCGAGGGGCCGGTACCAGATTTCGGGCCCAAGCCGGCCGAGCGGAAGGAAACAGCATGGAAATCACTGCCCTGGGCTACCTTGGCATCAAGTCCTCCCAGATGGATCAGTGGAGCCGCATGGCGACCGACCTGCTCGGGATGCAGCGCGTCGACAGGGCGGCCAAGGTGAACGCCTATCGCATGGACGACCGCAAGCAGCGGCTAATCATCGACGGCAGCAGCGATGCCGGCCTTGCCGTGATGGGCTGGGAGGTCGCAACGCAGAGCGAACTCGATCGTCTCGCCGGCCGCCTCGATGATCACGGCGTCAGGGTCACGCGCGGATTGCGTGCGCTCGCCGACGAACGTCATGTCTCGGAGCTGATTTCGTTCAGCGATCCCGCCGGCAATCCGCTCGAGGCGTTCCATGGGCCCGAGATTGCATCAGATCCTTTCAGGCCGGGCCGGCCGATCTCGGGCTTTCGCACCGGCGCGCTCGGGATGGGACATGCCGTTCTCAACGTCGAGAACGTCGAGGCGCTGCTGCCGTTCTATCGCGATCTGCTCGGCTTCAAAGTGTCTGATTTCGGGCTGACGCCGTACAAGCTGTATTTTTTCCACGTCAACGGCCGGCATCACAGCTTCGCCATGGTGGGATCCGGGCGGAAGGCGCTGCATCATTTCATGGTCGAGGTCGGCAGCCTCGACGATGTCGGTCAAGGCTATGACCTTGCCCAGTTGGAGGAAGACCGGATCGCCTATACGTTGGGACGTCACACCAACGACCACATGACGTCCTTCTACGTCAACACACCATCGGGTTTCTTCATTGAATATGGTTGGGGCGGGCGCATGATTGATCCAGAGACCTGGCAGCCGCACGAGACCTTCGATGGCCCTTCGCTATGGGGGCATGAGCGACTGCACATGCCGGATGCGCAGCGTGGGCGGCTCCGCGACATGAGGCTGTCCGCCGCCGCACGTGGGGTCCGCGCGCCGGACCCTCACGTGCCGCCTCTGAACTGCCCATGGCTGGACGCAGTGACTGCTCGGAATTGAGCGATCCGGCTCCGAACGAAGCCGTTCAGCTGCGCATCGGACGCCTGCTGGGATTTGGGCGGTTAGCGCTCTGAAGCCAATCAAGAACGGCAAATCGAGTGGGTATGTTGTGTGCTGGCTAGCGTTGGGTGGCGAGATCCGCTGCGCGGCCGGGTGTGCCCAGCACCTTGGCTTGGTCTGCGCCGCATTTGAAATCGCGCGCGATCTGGTCGGCTGCCTGGCGGGCTAGCTCGTCCGCATTCGGGTTAGCCTCCGCATCGACATAGGCAACGGGGCAAACCCCGCCCGGCGGCAGCCGCGACACGACCAGCAAAGGCTTGGCCTCCGGACCGCCGCCGTTGCTAATGGTCTGATCGACAATGTCGGCGATCCGCCAGCGTTGGATCATCGCAAACGGATTGTTGCTCGCGATCCGCCATTCGATCATGGGCAGCGCCGAGTTGAACGGCCCGAAGAAGGTTTGCGCGGCCGGCTCCTTTGCCGCCTCGACGCGATTGTAACCGACCGAAACGGTTTCGCGCTTGTCGTCCTTGCTGACGAGAACCACGAGCATGGCCCTGCCGCGACAGACTCGCGTGGGGCTATCTTCGACCCGGCCAGGACCTTCGCTCCAGCAATTTGCGGCCGCCATGGAGCTGTAGGAGCTGACCGCGATCGGTTGAGGAGCGGCGTGCGAGGCAAACATCGCGACGGCGAGTGCGGTCAACGCCAGGGCAATCCCGCCGCCAATCCACGAAGTGTGAACGGTATCTCTCATTGCGCCCTTCTCCTCCAGAACTTGGTCCTTTTTTCGTGGAATCTGAGGAAGATTCAGGGAAGAAGAGCGTCGGGCCTTTGCAGCTGCCTGCGAGCTGCGCTCTCACGCGATCATGTCGCGAGACCATTCCTTGCGCATCAGGACGTCGCGAGCGTTATCGCGAGGGCGCATGCGCGGTCATACTCATCGAGATTGATCCACTCGTCGATGGTGTGGGCCTCGTTCTGCCCTGCGCCGAAAGTCACCGTTGGAACGCCGTGGCGGACCATCCAGTTGGCGTCGAGCCCGCCATTCGCGGCGCGGACGCTCGGCGTTCCGCCATTCGCGGACACGGCCGCGATCGCGCGTTTGACCACGGGCAGGCCTTCCTTCATGCGGAAGGGGTAATAGTCGGTCTCGGCCTTGAACTTGACACGGCCGGACTTGCCTTCGCTGTTCTTGACGCGCTTTGCGGCCTTCTCGAACGCTGTCTTGTAGGCTTTGGTGATCTCCTTGAAGAACCTAGCGTCATGGCTGCGGCTTTCGCCGCGCACGTGCACGTAGTCGGTGACGACGTTGGTGGCGTCGCCGGCGGGCCGACCGTCGCCGCCGGTGACGGGGCCGACATTGCTTGTGCCCTGCCGCTTGCCTTTGACCACCTTGCCGAACCAGCCGCCGGCTTTCACGTCGGCGAGCGCGAGCGCGAGGATCATGGTCGCGCTGATCCCGCGCTCCGGCGCGACGCCAGCATGCGAGGCGCGGCCGAAAATCTCGACCTGCCAGCGATCCGCGCCCACTGCGCCGATCGTGACATTGGAGGCAGAGCCGCCATCGTAGTTGAAGGCCATCACCGGCGAGCCAATATCTTCGGCCTTGACGTGGCGCGCGCCCCATAACCCGCTCTCCTCCCGCACGCAGAACAGAAGCGTGATAGGGGGATGATCGAGCTTCTGCTTCGCAAGCTCGGCCGCCAGCGTGACAAGGACGCCGCAGCCGCAGCGATTGTCGCCGCCGAGTGCGGTCTTCGCCTGATTGACGATCTTGCGGCCGGCAAGCTTCGGCTTCGCTCCTGCGCACAGCGGCACGGTGTCCATGTGGGTCATGAACATGATCCGCGGCTGGTTATGCAT
>Ga0070738_10001764_pt1 | contig 39455 bp, 9 predicted proteins | sample Coa_R2_2_FD_66446 | JGI IMG/M metagenome (GOLD analysis project Ga0070738, IMG submission 66446) | Surface soil microbial communities from Centralia Pennsylvania, which are recovering from an underground coalmine fire - Coalmine... | ecosystem: Environmental > Terrestrial > Soil > Unclassified ...
GGCCGCGCCGGTGGCGAGCGCGACCAGGACGTTGCTGCTGTATTTGCTGTAGTCCAGGGTGTTGGCACCCGCCCCGCCGTCGATCGTCCCCGACAGCGAACCCGAGCCGCTCAGCTGGAAGGTATCATTGCCCGAACCACCGATCAGGTTGGCCACCGACTTGAACGACCAGCCATCGATGGTGCCGCTGTTGCTCCCGCTCACCACCCAGGTGTTGGCAGCGTTGGGTCCGACGAGGCTATCGCTGCCGCTGCCGCCGGTGATGGTGGTGCCTGTCGCCTGCGTGGCCGCCAGGATGAAGGTATGGTTGCCGCCGCCGCTGCCGGCCGCCAAGGTGTCGGCGCCGCCGCCGGCCACCAAAGTATCGTTATGGGCATCGCCGGTGAGGGAGTCGGCATCGGGGCTGCCCACCACGGTTTGAATGTTCTTGACCGCGGCAACGGCAGTGGCGGAGCCAGTTCCCAGGTTGACGGTGACTCCATTGCCGAACTTCGAGTAGTCCAGCGTATTGCTGCCCAAGCCGCCGTTGAGCGTACCCGCCAAACTGGAGCCGGCCAGGAACTGGAAGCTGTCGTTGCCCGAACCACCCGTCACGTTCTTCATACCGCTAAAGGTCGTGCTCACACCACCAGCGGTCAAGGTGCCGGTATTGGCTCCCTTGATTACCCAGGCGGTATCGACATTCGGTCCGACGAGAGTGTCGCTGCCGCTGCCGGCCAGGATCTGGAAGTTGCTGAACGTCTGACCGCTGCTGAGCGCGCCGGCCGTGGCGGACTTGAGCGTGTAGGTGGTCGCTGATGCGGGACCGATTAGCTTGTTATTGCTGGTGCCCTGGTTGCCCACGAAGGTTTGTATGTGCGCGAAGCCGCCGCTGAGACCGCCGTTTAGTCCGGGCGCCGCCCCCGTCGCCAGGTTGACGGTGACGCCCTTGCCGTAGAGCGAGAAATCCAGGGTGTTGGCACCCGCCCCGCCGTCCACTGTCCCTGACAGCGAACCCGAGCCGCTCAGCGTGAAGGTATCGCTGCCCGTACCGCCCGTCAGGTTGGTGACGCCGGAGAATTGCAAGGCGCCGTTAACGTTTCCGGTGTTGGCCCCTGTAATCATCCATGTGTTGGCGGCGTTCGCCCCCACCAGAGTGGTATTGCTGTTGTTGCCCACCAGGGTACTGATCCCCGCGATGCCGCCGGTCGAACTGGCCGACCCGGTCTGGAGGTTGACCACGACCGAGTTTTTGTCGGCCGAATAGTTTAGTGTGTCGGTGCCGCCACCGCCGTTAATCAGGCCGGAGACGCTGCTGTTGTTGTCGATCGTGAACGTGTCGTTCGCAGTCCCTCCCATCAAGTTTTCGATGCCGCGGAATCCACCCCCAATTCCATTCAGAGTTCCGGAGTTCGTTCCGTTGATGATCCAGGTATTATTGACGTTGTTTGCTTGCAAGCTGTTGGTGCCGCCGCTTCCGGCGAGGTAACCGGTTAGTGTGCCGCCCGTCAGAGTGAACTGGTCAGAGGCCATCCCGCCCACAAGGTTGGCGATGCCCGAGAAGGCGATGCCGTTGACCGTGCCGGTGTTCGGCCCGGACACCAGCCAGGTATTGGCCGTATTGGCGCCGATCAGAGTGTTCGTGCCGCTGCCTCCCGTGATCGTGGAATTGGGATCCGTAGCGGTGTTGAGGTAGAAGGTGTTGTTGCCGCCGCCGCCGACAAGGGTATCGATGCCGGCACCGGCCCAGACCTCCACCGGGATGTTCACGAGGGAGGCATCGACCGAATCGTTGCCGTCATGCGTGCGAATGCGGAAATCGGTCACGTCCGTGGCCGTGTACTGGTACTGGCTATTGTTGAATTCAAGGTAGACGGAGCCTTTGTTCGGCTTCAAGGCCACGCTGTCGTCGCCCGCTCCGCCTTGGACGTAAACCGAACCGCCGGCGGAGTGATAGACCCCGTTCAGGACCGCGGTCTGGCTCCCGTTCTCGGGGTAGACGTCCTGCGGGTCTGCCACGGCCAGAATGTAGTAGTTGGTATTGACCTCCGTGGCCCCAGCTCCCGGCAGTGCGACCTGGCCCGTGCCTGAGCCGATCGTGAACGTCTTGGTGTGCTTGCCCTCGGTCAAGTCGGCGGGGCTGGTCAGCGCGATGGTGGACAGCAGAGTATCGGCCGAAGACTGGAACACCCTGTTCGGCGCGAGATAGAAACCAAGGTTGAACGGATTCTGCAGCCCTCCCGCGGCGGTGATGTTGTAGGTCACGCTGAGCTGAGTGCGGCCATCGGTCTGGACCGATTGCATCTGGACCTGGTTGGCAATGACGTGGACCACCATGAGGTCGCTGTAAGTGATCGAGCCGGACTTGACCGAGACGATGACATCATAGGTGCCCGGCTTGGCGTATTTGTGGCTCGTGGTGTTCGTCGTCGTGGTGGCCGTACTGCCATCGCCGAAGTTCCAGGTAAAGCCTGGGCTGAAGGTGATACCATTCTCAAGCTTGGCAGTGAACGAGGCGGTGCTGCCGATGTTGATGGCCTGGTCCGGCCCGAGGTCCACCACCGGTGTATTCGCGAAGTTAACGCCGGTCTGAATCTGTCCGGCAGTAACCGTTACCGAAATTGGGTTGGCGGCAACGGTGACATTGTTCACAGTTGTTCCGTTGGCGTTCGGCCCGAGGACTTCCATCACCGAGTAGGTTCCGGGGACCACGTTTGTGAAGGAGTAACTGCCGTCGGCCAGGGTGACGGTACTAGGCTCGTTGGAGTCGAGTTTGCCGTTGCCGTTCAAGTCGAGAAACACGGTTCGGCCTTCCAGGCCCAGGCCGGTGGTGTCGCTGTACACCGTGCCGAAAATGGCTCCATCGCCATTCGGAGTAGAGGAGGTGGTAGCGTTGGCGATAACGTCGAAGGTCTGCGAAGCCGTGCGGCCATCCCCATCGAGGGTGTAGGACGCGGTCCCGTCGTGGACCGTGACCGTGACGCGGGCAGTTCCGGTGAACGTGCTCGGCGTATCGATGAAAAGCGTTTGCCCATAAGTGGAAACAAGGAGTCGCGGGTCGTTGCTCTGGGCGGTGAAATAGACCGGGTCTCCATTGGCGCCGGTGGCATTCAGGGTCAGGGTCGTTTGGTTATAGCCGCTCGTAGGCGGCGTCACCACAATCGGACTAAGGGGTACTGTCCACGTCGGCGTGGTCGGTTCGGCATCGTAGGCCAACCCCTTGATCGCCTCGGTATTGGGGGCCGAGTTGATCTGCTGCCGGAGGGTATTGAGCAGGAAGTTGCTGGCGTCGTTGTCCAGGGGATTGCCCTGGAGGTTGACTACCTGCAAGTTGGGCAGCACGGGGGTGGTGGGGACGACGTACACGGCGTCCGCGGCGAGGTTGCCCGTACCGGAATTGCTGGCATGGACGCTGAGAGATCCAGCCGTCGAACCGTCCGATGCGGTAACGTTCACAGTGCCGATGTTCTGCCAGTGGCTGCCGCCGAAATCCTCGCTGCCGGGCTGGGCCGTCTCGTTGACCTTCGTCGTCACCTGGGGTGGAGTCAGGTAGAACAGCTCGCCGTTAGCCAGGGCGCCGCTGGTGACCACAGCTTGGCCGTTGATGGTAGCCCCGAAGTTGAAGCGCGTGGACGAACTGGGAACCAGCGCGGCGTAGATCTGGTCGGCACCGAGCTGAGTCAGAGTCGTCGGGCCGGTGGCATTCGCGTTGAACGCGGTGTCCGTGTTGAAACCGCCCGACACCAAGGGAGTCAGTACCGTATCGACGCCCAGCACGGGGTTTAGGACGGCCTTCTGCGTCAGGTTGACGTAGAGCAGCAGGTCATAGCTGTTGCCGCTATTGTTGAAGTCCTCGGTGTAACCCTGAGGCCCGATGTGGACGCGAATCAGGGCCGCCTCCGCGCCTTGCGGGGCATTCGCGTAGACATCCTGCGAGAGCGTCTTGGAGGCCTTCAAGTTCATCAGTCCGTAGGTTTCGGCGACCGATTCGCCAAAGGTATCAATGAGGTTGGGGATGTAAGGCGTCTGCTGGTTGTTGAGCAGGAACGGGTTCGCCCCCATTGAGCCGGCATATTGTTGATTGCTGGCGCCGGGATCGGTGAAGGTGGGCGAGAAGGAACTGGTCGTGTTGGTACCCAGTATGAACCGGCCATCACTGCCGACATTGGCCCCGGCGCCGCCGGTCAGGTTCACATTGGGATTGCCCAGGACATCGGTGCCGAAGATTTTGACGGTGCCGCCGGCGCCGCCGCCGCCCTGGCCGCCCGTGCCGCCCTGGCCACCCGTGCCGCCCGTGCCGCCCGTGCCGCCGCTGCCGGCGGTGCCGCCAGCGTAATGGCCAGGCTCATTGCCGCCGCTTCCCCCGGTTCCACCGGCGCCGCCGCTGCTCCCGGCGTCGCCGTTAAACCCGGTCGTTCCCGCCCCTGCATTCCCGCCGGTGGTCTGGTACGAACTGGCGAAGGTGAAGATCTGGCCGCGGGCGACAATCTCAAAGGCGCCGCCTCCCGCGCCACCATCACCGCCGTAGCCGCCGTAGCCGCCATAGCCGCCATAGCCGCCACCACCGCCGCCGCCGCCGGCACCACCCCATTCACCCTGGTAGTCGGTATTCCCGATGACGTGGTCGGAGGACATGCCGCCACCACCACCGCCGCCACCGCCACCGCCAGAGCCGCCGCCGCCACCGCCACCACCGGAGCCACCGCCGCCGCCACCACCGCCGCCGGTGATTGTGGGACCATAGCCATAGTTGCCGCCCCCATAACCGCCGCTCCCGGCATAGCCAACGCTGCCGCCGCCGCCGCCGCCGCCGCCGCCGCCGTTGCCGCCGTTGCCGCCCGGACCGTTGTTGCCGCCCGGACCGTACTGGCCGTACAAGCCATCCGAGCCAAACGTGCCGCCGCTGCCGCCGCTGCCGCCGGAACCGCCGAAACCACCGCCATAGGTGTTGTTAAGGCCCCCATTGCCCGTCCCGCCGCTACCGCCTGTGATTCCCCACGAACCGTAGTTGCCGTAGTTCCCGTAGTTCCCGTAACCTCCATCCCGGCCAGGGCTTCCGTAGTAGCTGGGATCCCAGCCCCCGTAACCGCCGTTGCCGCCGGCGGACCATGCAGTGCTTTGTGGGTTACTGTTACTGCCGTAGCCGCCACCATAGCCGCCCGGCCCGCCGTCCGCGCCACTGCCGCCATAGCCGCCGTAGCCGCCATAGCCGCCATAGCCGCCGCCCGGCCCGGGGTTTGAGCCATAACTTGTGTTGACCGCCGATGCATCGAAGACGGCCTGGGAATTGATCACCACGTTATCGCCCACGTCGATCGACAGGGCGTTGGAGCCGACGATGTTGATCGTGTCGTTGCTGATGTACAAATCGCCGGGGATGTAGAAATAGGCAACCCCGTTATTAATCGTCGCCGTGAACGGACTGCCTTCGAAGGTCGAGTAGCTCTTGCCGGTGCTGTCGGTGATCGTCAACGTGTCGGTGTCGATCGTAAAGGTTTGCCCGGTGCCCGACTTGGGGTTAGGCGGGGGGCTGGAAGCTTGACTCTGGAACAGGGTCAGGCCGTTATAAACCGGCGTCCCCTGGCCGGCCGCGCCGGCATCGATGGTGTAAAGCACGTTCGAGCTATTGAGTTCCTGCCCCGGCCAGGTCGCGAAGACCTGGTACGTGCCCGGCTGAAGTCCACTAAAGTTCCAGGACACGCGGGTACTGGGATCGCCCGACGGGTGCAGGCCGTAGTCGCCGCCGAAGGCGTTGGGGTTCGAGCCGTCCGCCCAGCCCGAGCCGATCTCCTGATAGCCGCTGCTGCCGTTGTCCACAATCTGAATGCCCAGCAGACTCTGGATGTTCGATACTTGCTGGTCGCGCAGCGACAGGTAGACCAGCTTGTGCAGGTTGGCCAGCGGGCTGACGTCCTGGATGGAACCCCGGTAGCCATAGGTCGTATTGGCATCGATGCTCAAGAATTGCAGTCCCGACATGCCGGCCAGAGGCGATAGATCGCCGGGATAATAAATGTAGTCGTTGTCCGCGCTAAGTCCCTTCAGGTTCGTCAATTGGGATAGGTCGCTGAAAACGCCGATGTTGGTGTTGTCTAACGTCAGATACTCGAGCTGGGACAGCCCCACAGGCTCCCCATAGTCATCGGTTCCAGGTACGAGTGTGGACAGATCATAAACGGGATCATTATTCAGGTTCAACACACGCAGGTTGGTGGCATACTGCAATCCGGTCAAGTCGTAGATGCCTAACCCGCTAAGGTCGAGCTGTGTCAACTCGGCCATCATTCCGGCCGTGATCGTCCAGGCCGGGTGCTGGCTGCCGTCGTATTGAGTAGTAAGGGGGATGCCGAGAGCCTCGGCAACGGCCGCCTCTAGTTTCGTATCGTGGAACGTGACGGGCCGATCCAAGGCCCCGGGGTTGTTCGAGGTGATAATTAAATCTTCTGGCGACGGCGCGGCCAGGATGGTGTCGTTCGCCGCCGGGTTTGAGTCCTTGATTTCCACGGGTTCGGCGACGAACACGTTGTTGCCTTCCCCGCCCGTCAGCTGGTCCAGCCCACCATTACCGATGATGACATCATCGCCGGCGCCGCCGTCGATGACATCATTATCGGTGATGGGATGGGTCTGCCCCTGGGCCGGCGGATTGATGAGCAGACTGTAGGGCAGAGAGGCATTATTCCCCTGGCCGGCAAAGGGATTGTACACACGGAGGTAGAAGGTGCCGGCGGCGAAGGTGCGCATGTCGATGATCGACTTGCCCGAAGCCAGCAAGGCCCCGTTGGCGTCGTAGAGGTCGCCGAGGACGCCCGGCTCCTGGTTGGTGAATACTTGCAGGCCGGTGGCGACGCCGCCGGCCGGCGCGGTTGCCGGAACCTGGAGCGATAGCCGTTGACTGTTGGTCTCCAAGAGCAGCGTCAAGCGCGTCTTGCCCGACCGCAGGGTATTCTTCACCACGTTGGTCAGGTCGAGGGAGATCAGGCCCGCTGTCGGGCTGCCGACATCCAGCGACTTCTTGGCCACCAGAGTATTCGCGGCGCTGCCGTCGGCGGCGGCAACGCTGAAGTTCCCCTCGGCCTTTTCGGCGTAGACTTGCAAGACGTCGCCGGCCGCCGGCGTGGCGCCGACGTAGTTGAGGTTCAGGATCACCTTGCTTATCTGCGAGAGCGGCGGTTGGGACGGATTCGTGTTGTCCAGGTACGGCAGCAGCTTGGAGAGGTCGAGGTCCAGGACTCCTTCCGCGCTGCTGGCGCCGCCGATCGTGAGGCTCTGCGTGGCCAGGAACGCCTGATACCCAGTGCTCTCGCTGCCATAGCCGACGATGTAATTTCCGTTGGGAGAGAGCGCCTGAGCTGAGGTTAAGGCGGTGAAACCGGCGGCAGCCGTCGGCGCCGAACCGATATTGGTCATCGTGCCATTTTGCCAAATGAAGGCAAAGTCATTGCCGTTCGCATCGTTGGACTCTCCGACAATCTGGCCGAGGTTGTTAATCGCATTGGCAGTGCTGAAGTTGCCCCCCAGGGTTCCCAGGTCGGTCATCGTCCCATTCTGCCACAGGAAGGCGTGTTGGTCGCCGTTCGCATCATCGGCATACCCGACGACTTGGCCGAGATCGTTGATCGAGTTGGCAACGCTGTAGGTGCCGCCAGAGAGCGTGCCCAGGTTGGTCATCGTCCCATTCTGCCACAGGAAGGCGTGTGCGTTGCCGGTCGAATCATCGCCATACCCGACGATCTGGCCATCGTTGTTGATCGAGCTGGCATAGCTGTAGGTGCCGCCCGACAGGATTCCCAGATCGATCATCACCCCGTTTTGCCACAGGAAGGCGTGTTGGTTGCCGCTCGCATTATTGGAATACCCGACGACTTGGCCCAGGTTGTTGATCGAGGTAGCAACGCTGTAAGTGCCGCCGGGAAGGGTCCCCAGGTCGGTCATCACCCCATTCTGCCACAGGAAGGCGTGCTCGAAACTGCGGACGGACGCGCCGACGACCTGGCCAAGGTCGTTGATGGCATAGGCTCTGCTGTAGGTGCCGCCCAGGGTTCCCAGGTTCGTCATGACTCCATTCTGCGACAGGAATGCGTAATTGTTCCCGTTTGCATCCATCGCTTGCCCGACAACTTGGCCGGAGTCATTCACGCCGTAGGCGTAGCTGTAGTTTCCACCGAGCGTACCAAGGTTGGTGTCTCCGAGCGTGGTTCCGGTCTGGACGTCGAACCCGCCCGAACTGTTCGGTGTGACCAGCCCCGTGGCGGTGGGCGTGAGGATGGTCGCGCCGGCGGCCTGCGGCGTCGGCGTCAACACGATCTGGTTTCCGGGCAGGCCGTCGCCGAGAGTAGTGAACTGATACCACTTCTGCGATTGGCCCGGAGCGAACTGGTCATCGAACTCGACCGGTTGGCCGGTAGCGGGGTTCACCAGGCCGCCGCTCGGATCGTTGGTCAGTTGTTGGGCGCTGCCCGCTGGAGGCAGGGGGTAGGTGCGCGGCGAGCCGTAGATGAAGTAGATCTTGCCGGCGCCGGAAACATTCGCATTGGCGGTGCCGTCCGCGAAGGCTGCCCCGACGACCAGATCGTCGATGCCGTCGCCGTTGAGGTCGATGCTGGGCGTCGAGGCGAGGGTGCCCAACTCATCGTTGCTGCCTTGCCCTTGCAGTACCACGTCAGCGACGCCGGGGTCGGTCAACACGACCTGAGAGTTTTGGGCGAACTTCTGGGCCGCCGAATTGATGATCGAAACGTGTCCTTGGTACTGCTGATCCAGCTGCGTTTGCCCGTTGTTGCCGGTCAGATAGGAGTATGCTTCGCCGATGGCCAGGTCGGGCTGGCCGTCGCCATTGAAGTCGCCGGCGGTGACAGTAAGCTGGCCCCAAACGGCGAGTCCGGCGGCTTGCTCTGCCTGGGTGAAGCGCGAAACGGTGAAGGATGCGGTGGCGGGAGTAACCTGGACGATCCCGGGGTGATAGAGTCCGGCCGAGCCGTAGTAGCCCAGAACGCTGCCCTGCTGGAGAACGCCGTCTTCCTCGTTGCGAGTGAAGGCAAAGTCGGCGTAGCCGTCGCGATTGAGGTCGCCGAGGGCGAACACGTTGCTGAGTCCATAGCCCTGGTAGACGATCTTGGCCTGGTCGAGCGTAAGCGTCGTGGTGGGCCAGGTCGTCTGTCCGGTGAACAGGTAGGCGCGGGCCAGATTGACATAGTCGCCGTTGGAGTCCGTCGCCGCTTGATAGGACTCGTTTAGAATGACAAAGTCGTCCAGACCGTCGCCGTTGACGTCGCCCACCACTTTCGTCTGGAAGAAGCCGTAGTCATTGGGAATCTGGGAATCCTGCGCGAACGTCACCGCGGCGTTGCTGGAACCGAGAGTCGAGGTAGCGTTTGCGATCGTTTTGCCGTCGAAGATGCGCGCCACCGGCGAGCCGCTGGCAGGGTTGTAATACGTCGAGGAGATAAGCAGGTCGGCGTTGGCGTCGCCGTTGTAGTTCAGGGCCGAGATATTGAGATCATAGGTATCGCCGACTTCGGAATCGTTCAACACAATGGTGCGGATGCGGGAGGGATCGACCGAGGCAGCGGTAAGGTCCTTGGGCCAAACTCCTCCGACGCTAGTGTTCTTGGCGCTGAGGATGATCGTAATGATCCACTGACCGGCCGAGTCGTCATGGCGGTAGAAGACGAGGTCGGTGAGGCCGTCCCCGTCGATGTCGCCCATCCGCTGGGCGGGGGCGCCCAGGCTGGGATCGAGGATCATTTCCGCCCGATTCGCGATACTGGAATCGCCCTGCACGTTCGCCGGGCCGTACAGGATGTAACTGGGGGTTTTCGGCTGGTAGAGGCTACTCACCAGGAGGTCGGGAAGCCCGTCGCCGTTGAGGTCGCCGATGCTCTGGATCTGGGACAAATATCCGTACTGCTGCGCGCCCTCCAGGGTGAAAGCGTTGCCCAGCGAAGGATTGGGGCCGTCCTGGGAAAGGTTGATCCCAGTCGGGCCGCTTGGGGTCGAGGGCAGGAGCGGCGTAGCCAGGTCGTAGGTGTAGATCTGCGGCTGTTGGCTGGGAGAGACGGGAGGGATGGCAGGCTGCTGTCTGCGGCCATAGAAGAGATCCACGCCCTCGCTCTGGCCGTCCGCCATGGCGATGTCCGCCAGCTTCAGCCCGTCTTGCGGATTCACGTCGCCGACGCCGCCGAAGGTGTAGGGCTGAGCCGGCTGACCGGAGTAGTAATAGAAGGTCGGTTGCTGCGGCTCGAACACCAGATCCGGGATGCCTGTTGCCAGATGAGCAGCCACGTTGGTACCGCCGAGGAACACCGCCCCCACCTGGTGGGTCGAAGACCCCTCGGTTTCGACGAGCGAGGCGCCCAGGTCGGCGACGTGGTCCCCATTGATGTCTCCCATCGCCACGTACTGGCCGCGCGGTAAGGAAACGGCTTCGTTATTGCTGAGGAGGGTGCTCAAGGCAACACTGCCTGAGAGCGCCCCTCCGAAGACGGCATAAGAACTGAACAAGTTATTGCTCGTAAGCGGGGTGATCGCCTCGCCGTTGATGACGAGGTCCGCCATGCCGTCATGGTTCAAATCGCCGATGCCGATGATGGGTTGGCCGGCGAAAGGTGTGATGGGGTATCCAGGCTGTGTCAGACTGGGAGCCGCGACGGCGATCGTGGCTGTGGGAGTCAGCGTGTTCCCGGTGGGGGCGCCGTCGAATAGGGCGACACTCGTCGTCCCGTAATCGGAAGAACCCAGAGAGGTTTGAAGCACCGCCAGGTCGTTCTTGCCGTCTCCCAGGAAGTTTCCGACGCCAATACCACTGAAAGCCGCCTGCTCGGAGGCCGCGAACGTGGCATCGGCCGTGTTCACGTTCACGTCCTGGACGCCCTGAACTTGCACGTCGTCAACGTACCAACCTTCGTAGTTGTTGGCATAGCCATCGACGGTGTCGAATTCGAAGCGGAGATAGACGACCTTGCCGAGATAGGGCTTCAGGTCGAAGCTGGCTGTCTGCCAGGAGGAGGTTGGATCGGTAAGCAGGGGCACACCGAGCGCGGGGTCGCTCGAAGCGATCACTGTCGTGAAGTCCGTGGAGTTTGTGCCCCCATCCGTGGAAATCAGAACAGTCGCCTTATCGTAGTTGTGGTCCGGCTCGGTGGCGAGGAAGTAGTTGAAGGACAGGGTTCCCGAACGCAGCTGGGTAAGGTCGATCGGACCGGAGGTGATGTCGCCGCCCAGGTGCGCCGAGATGTTGTACGACTGGGTTGAGTCTTGGCCGAAGTAGAAGCTGTACGGGCCGCTATGGCCCTTGTCGGTGCCCCGCAACGAGGTGACATGCCAGAGGTTCTGGGGAACGGTCCCCGAGCTATCGGCGGGCAGATTGGTGACGCTAAAGCCGTTGGGGTCGGGCTGACCGCTGCTGTCGGCAAAGGTGGCGTCGTAAATCGTCTGGCTCGTGTGGGGCTGAGCCCAGGCCTCGCCCCCGTAGAACACGAACGCCCCGGTCTGACCGGAAGCGGTCGTCGCGTTCGTGATTACCAGGTCGTCCTTGCCGTCGCCGTTGAGGTCGCCGGCACTGTTGGCCATGGCATCGTTACCCATTCCCTTGATGACGACATCGGCGTCGTTGACCAGGTCGATCTCGTTATTCGTCCAGCCCTTTTTGGTGCCGAAGACAATATAGGTCCCGGCCACGCCCAGTTGACTGCTGCCATTGGAGGTGATGGTTACCACCAGGTCGGGGATGCCGTCGCCGTTGAAATCGCCCGACTTGCCAATGAACGCCTGGGTGCCAAAGATCGAAGACGACAACAGCGGCGCGGGGAGCTTGAGCAGGACCGTGCTGCCGCCGTTCTCGCTGAGATGAAGCTCGGCATAGGTCGGCTGGAGGTAGTCGCCTGGATCCGCATAGGTGTGGTAGTTGTTGTAGTCGGCGAGAGTTCCGACGTAGTCCTTGACCGCCGAGATGTAGTCCCCCGCACCGCCGCCGTTGACATCCCCCACCGGGATGACCGTAGGCAGGAATGCCAGGGCAGGCAGTGAGGTCGATCCGTCACTCGTGCTGACGGGTGTGACGTTGGCATCGGCACTGCTGGCCGGCACGTCGTCCGTGATGCCGGTATTGGTGATGCTAATCTTGTAATAAACCGTCGCGTTGCCGGTATCGCTACTGGCGCGAGTAACGTGCAACAGGTAGTAGGCGGGAACACCGGAGAACTGGTTGACTGGAACATAGCCCGTGCCATTGCTGTTGGGAGTGGCGGGGAACAGCTCCACGGTCGGCTGGTAGCCGGCGCTGGAGCCGTCGCCTGTGACCTGGATCATCGACGAGGTCAGATAGCCGGTCTGGTTGGTGCCAAAGCGGTTGTTCGCCGGAGGGGCCGGCAGGACGTACCAATCCCCCTTATCGGTCGGATCGAGTGTAAGCCCGCTGACGGTCTGGCCCGCATACAGGTCGGCGGCGGGGAGCGTGGCGGCGTGGTCAGGCGTGTCGTTGCGGTAGATGCTATCTCCCTGGACGACATATTCGTAGGGGTCGAAGCCGGAGTTAGCGTTGCCGACGATGAGATCACCGCCGTTGCCGCCGTCGAGCGTGTCGTTGCCCAGGCCGCCGTAGATAATGTCGGCGCCGTCGCCGCCGCTGATGCTGTCAACCTCGGGGCCGCCGTAGATCTGATCGTTGCCGGCGCCGCCGTCAATCACGAGCGGCATGGGGAAGGTGCCCAACGGCAAAGCCGTGGTCTGGATGCCCGAAGTGATGTTGCCCGGTGTACCGACGGCGGGGTTGTACCCAGGCAGCCCGATCGGCGCGCTTTCGGGAATGTAGCCGGGGAACTGCGGGTCGTTGATGTTGAAGTTCTGGTCGGCGTGAACGATGTCGTCGCCGGAGCGCGTGTCGATGACTGTTTGCTGCGTGTTGACCGTCTGGTAGAAGGCATAGTCCCAAAGCGGCAGTCCGCTCGTCGGGTCGGTGACGAAGCGCTGGTTGGCGGTGTCCCAGATCTGGGCGGCCAGCTCCCAGCGGCCCAGGACCGTGTTGTAATGAATGGCGACGTGATCGGGGATTGGCCGCCCGGCGCTGTCGAGGTCGCCGCCCAAGAAGAGCACTTCGTTGTGGCCGGGGCCGCCGTCGAAATAGTCCGACTGGGTGGTCAAGAGCGGCTGCGTGGTTCCGGGGATCAAGGGCAGTTTGTCCGGAATGACCTGGAAAATATCGTCTCCGGTCCCGCCGAACATCAGGTCGGACGCCCCCTGGTCCTCGCCGCCGGTGAGCACGTCGTTGCCGGGGCCGCCGAAAATCCAGTCCTCGCCGGGACCGCCTTGCAGCACGTCGTTGCCCGGCCCGCCGATGAGCACGTCCCGCGGCGGCGGAGCTGTTGGGGCCGCGAAGCTCTGGCTCTGGGGCTGCTGCCCCTGCAACGTAAATCCCATCGAGTAGGTCGTCACCGCCCCGGTCGAGGAATAAATGTGCAGCAAATACGTGGTGTTCGCGCTCAGCCCCGTCAGGTCCAGCGGCGTCGTATTACTTCCGCCTGTCTCGGAAACGCTGCGAAGCAGGTTGCCGGTGTTGTCGCGCAGCTCGATCACCAGGTGGTCCTGCGCGGACGTGCTTTGGATTTCGAGCGAGTCTCCCGTCTGAGGCGCGGCGTTGAGCTGGAAGGTGTACCAGTCGTTGTCGCTGGGATTGTCGAGCGTCAGGCCCATGAACTGGGTCCCGCCGTTGAGAAGCGTTCCCGAGGGCGCGAATTCGTTGACTGTGTTGGTGCCGGCGTTGGCGACGTAGAGATTGCCCTGGCCATCGAAGACCAGTGCGGCCGGGCTGTACGCCTTCGATGCGAACGTGGCGGTGAGCAGCTTTCCCGTCGAGGAATAGTAATACTGATCGACCGTGTTGGTGCCCGCGTTGGCAATGTAGAGTTTCCCCTGAGTGTCGAAGGCCATTCCCGTGGGATTATTCAGGCCGGAAACAAAGTTCGCGTTCAGCAGAATCCCGGTGTTGGAGTACTGGAGGACCGTGTTGGTGCCAGCGTTGGCGACGTAGAGATTGCCCTGGGAGTCGAAAGCCAGCGCGGTGGGATCATTTAGTCCGGTGATGTACGCCGCATTGAGGAGCGTGCCGGTCGGCGAGTATTCGCTGACCTGGTTGCTCGATGCCCCCGCGATGTAGAGGTTGCCGTTGGAGTCGAAGGCCAACGCGGTGGGTTTGCCCAGCCCCGTGATGAACGTGGCGTTGAGCAGCGTCCCACTCGGAGAGTACTGGCTGACCGTGCCGTCGCCGGCGTTGGCCACGTACAAGTCGCCCACGCTGTCGAAGGCCAGGCCCGTGGGACTATCGAGACCGGAGATGAAGGAGGGGTTGAGTAGTGTTCCCGTGGAGGAGAACTGGCTGATCGTGTTGTTCCCGGCGTTGGCCACGTAGAGGTTGTCCTGGCTGTCCAGGGCCATGCCTGTCGGGTTATCCAGTCCAGCGACAAAAGCGGATTTCAGGACGCCCAGAGAGTAGGCTGTCGCCTGAGTGTCGTTGCGGAACGGCCCTTCGGCCATGTCCGGTTGGAGCGGCGGAGTAAAGTCCCTTGGGGGCTGCGAGGTCGTCCCAGGGAGGTTGAACTGCAACTGGTACGTCGTCGGCATTTGGTTGTCGAAGACGTGCAGCCAGTAGGTAACCGTATTGAGATTGCCCTGGAGCATAGTCCCCGTCGGCGAATACTGTTTGACGCTACCATTGGCGGCGTTGGCGACATAAAGGTTGCCCTGGGAATCGAAGGCCAGCGCGGCGGGGCTGTTGGCGCCCGAGACGAAGGAAGCTTTGAGGAGCTTCCCGGTCGCGGAATACTGGCTGACCGAGTTGCTGCCGGCATTCGTAACGTAGAGATTGCCTTGAGAATCGAAGGCCAGGCCCGACGGCTTGTTTAGCCCCTTGATAAAGGAAGCGTTGAGGAGTTTCCCGGTCGCGGAATACTGGCCGATCGTCCCATTGCCGGCGTTGGCGACGTAGAGATTTCCTTGCGCGTCGAAGGCCAGGCTTGTGGGATTTTTCAGCCCGGTGATAAAGGAAGCATCGAGCAGGGTCCCCTTCGCCGAATACTGGCTGATGGTATTGCCGCCCGCGTTGGCCACGTAGAGATTGCCCTGGGCATCAAAGGCCAAGGCGACCGGATCGTTGAGTCCGGCGATGAAGGAGGCGTTGAGCACCGTGCCGGTCGGAGAATATTGGCTGACCGTGCCGTTGCCGGCGTTGGCCACATAGAGGTTGTTCTGCGTGTCGAAGGCCAGGGCTGTCGGGTTATCGAGTCCGGACACAAAGGAGCCATTGAGCAGCGTCCCAGTGGGGGAGAGCTGACTGACCGATTCGCTGCCCGCGTTCAATACGTACAGATTGCCCAGGCCGTCGAAAGCGAGACCGTTAACGTTATTGAGCTGGGCCAGATCGATTGAACTCTTCGATTGCTGGTTCACGCTCGTATCGTCGGATGGGTTCGCGCTGGCAATCAAATTGCCGGCGCTGCCGAGCAGCTGTACCGTCAGCCCGTTGATTTTGTCTTCCGCCGCAGTCGGTCCCTGGATCGAGAGCGAACTACCGGCCGGGACCCCGGCCGGCAACTGGAAGGCGTACCAGTCGTTGTCGGTCGCGCTGTCGATCGTCAGCCCCGTCAAGAGCTGCGAGGTAGAGATCGAGCCAAAACTGTAGGCAGAGGCCTGGGTGTCGTTTCGCCCGTTTGCCTCTGTCAGGTCGGCGGGCGGCGCCCCGAGGTTCGTTGACCCGATAACGGTCCCCGCCTGCAACTTGAACGCCAGCTGGTACGTGGTGGGAATCAGGTTGTCGTAGACGTGCAGGAAATAAGGGGTATTCGCTGTCAACTTCGACAGATCGAGCTGGCCCGATTCCACCGCGCTGGTGATGAGTTGGTTTTTGCTGTTCCACACTTCCAGGACCATCCCATCCTGCAGAGAGATGCTGGAGACCGTGAGTACGTCTCCCTTCTTGGGCGGGTTGGTCAGCTGGAACTGATACCAGTCCTGGTCCTTGGGGTTGTCAATGGTCAGACCGGAGAATACCTGGGAAGCCGAGATGGTGCCCAGGTTGTAGGCGGTTGCTTGCGTGTCGTTGCGATTCGGCCCCTCGGTCTTGTCGGGCAGGATGGTGTTGCCGGACTGAACCGTGATGGTATCGTTGCCGGTGCCGCCGTCAACCCAGACGGGTTTCTGGACGGTCGGACCGATGGTGACCGTATCATTGCCGCCCAGCGCGTCGATGATAATGGCATCATAGTCGCCTTCAGGCGGAAGCAGACCGTCGTAGCCGGTGAGCAGCGTCTGAGTTGGGTTGCCTTCGGCGAGTTGCTGCAAGACCGCCTTGGCAGCAGGCGTGTTGGCGTTGGCCAACTGCTGCACGTCGTAATAGAGATCGGTAGGATTCCAGATCAAATTCCCCTGGGCGTCGCGGGCGCCGAAGTCGAGGCGGACCTGGGCATCGAAGGTGAAGTTGCCGTTGTTGTTGGTCAGCCGGGTGATCAGCTCGTGGCCCTGCAGGAAGCCCGGCTCGGTGACGAAGTTGACAGTGATGGTGTCGTCGGCGTTGCTGCCGCTGTAGTACCAGACTTTGTCCGCGGTCTGGGCATACTGTTTCCAGGCTTCGCTGCCGTCGCCGCCATCCGCCGCGGAGAAGAGCGTGCCGTCGGACTTGTACAGCAGATCGCTGCCGCCGTTGCCGTCGAGGAAGTCCAGGCCGGTGCCGCCGTAGAGCGTATCGTTGTTCGGACTGCCCAGCATGCGGTTGTAGCCGGTGTCCTCGGCGGAGTATTGGCCATTGCCGTCGTCCCGCGTGAGCTGCCCGTTGGGTCCGACGAAGACGCCGAAGGTGCTCGTGTTGATCTGGAGCGACTGGCCGGAGCCGCCGGCGATTGTGGACAGCGTAATGCGGTTGCCGAGCACCCCGGCGACGACCAGGTTGCCCAGCTTTGCCGTGGCGAGGGCGTTGTTGATGTCGCCGACAAGCGTTGTCTTGTCCAGCGGGTTCGCGGGGTTGAACAGGGCAGTATTGTCGGCGGTCAGAGCGGCCGAGACCAGGACGTGAATGGGGTCAGCGCCATTGACGCTGAGAGAGAACTTGGCATCCTCGAGAAGTTTGCCGTTGGTCGGCGCGTCGAACACGCCCACCAGCATGGCAGGCGTGCTGTCGCCGGCGCCCTGGGCCGATTGGCCGTTGCTGAAATGAAGCCCGGTGATGGCCCCGTTAGGTCCGGTGGCCGAGATCTGAATCCACTGACTCGAACCAAAGCCGGTCGTCGACAGCGTGAGGCGATTGCCCTGGACCCCGGCAGCCACTTTGTTGTACACGCCGGCCAGCTGCAAGGCCGCGTTGATGTCGCCGACCAGGGTTGTCGTGTCCAGTGGGTTCGTGGGGTTGACCAGGGCGGTGTTGTTCTGCGTGGCGCTGGCCGTGACCGTTACCGCCACCGGAGCGCTACCGTTGATGGAGAGGTCGAACTCCGCATCGGCGGTCAGGAGTCCGTCAACCGGAGCATCCTCGGAGCCGACAAGGACGGCATGGGTATTCGGGTTGTCGGTCCCCTGAGCGAATTGGCCGTCCGCGAAGTGGAACTGCGTCTCGACGGGGTTGGGATCGAACGACCAGGCGTAGAGCTGGTTGGTGCCCGGCCCGCCGATGAGGTCGTCGTTGCCCGTGCCTGCGAAAAGCCGATCCACATCGGAGGGGCTGCCGTTGCTGAGCGGATTGGGGCTGCCACCCCAGAGGCGGTCGTCGCCGCCGTTGCCGTAGAGCACGTCGCTGCCCGCCCCGCCGATGAGGTGGTCGCGACCATCCGAGCCGACCAGCGTATCGTTGCCGGGGCCGCCGTCGATCACACCCACCCAGTCGTTGCTGCGCGCGCTGAGGGCCGAGGTATCGACCGCGTCCGTTCCCTGCACGAAGCCCAGGTAGTCGTTGCCGCCGTAGCCCTCGGTCTGGAACTGCTCGACAAGCGGTTGTCCGGTCGTCGCATCCTTCCAGGCGACCGGGATGACATGACCATTGTAGTTGATGAGCAGGCGATCCTGGGACGTTGCGCCTTCGGTGAATTTCAGTAGGGCGCTGGCAACGTTGGTCTTACCGTCGGAGGGAGCGGTCTTGGTGCCGCTGATGGTGAAGGTGATGCTATGTCCCAGTCCCGTTGTACCCAGGCCGAGGCGGCTGCCAACGCGATAGGCCGTGATTTCCTGGCTCAGCCCGACTTTGGTAAACGCAGCCTTCAGGGCGGTGTTGATGTCGGCCACCAGGCCGTCGAACGAGGTGTTGTTCGGGTTGTTGGCGACGGTGATCGGCAGAACCACCGGCGTGGGCGTGTTCAGGGTAAGGGTGAAATCAAGCTCATTTCCGGCGCCAATCACACCGGTCCCGAGGATGTTGGCGGGGAGGTCGGCGGCGCTGGTGAGGAACTGGACTTCGCCGAGTGTGATGTTGTCATTTTTCTGGGTACCGTTGATGAGGAGGATATTGGTGGCGAAGTCATCGCTGCCGTCGCGGTTGTGGCCGCTGATGACATCGCCGCCCACTTCCTTGTAGGCTGGGTTGACGTCGGCGACGATGACATCGGCTCCGCCCTCGCCGTAGATGGTGTCGTTGCCGTCCTGCCCCTCAATGCGGTCCGAGCCGCCGCCGCCGTACATGAGGTCGTTGCCGCCGCCGCCGTAAAGCAGATCCTCGCCCGCGCCGCCATCGATGGTGTCGTTGCCGCCCACGGTCGCGGCGTTGGGGTTGCCCGCGTAGGTGGGTCCGGCGAGGCCGTCGCCGTAGATGGTATCGTTGCCGTCGTCGCCGAAGAGGAGGTCGTTGCGCACGTTGCCCCAGAGCACATCGTCGCCGGGGCCGCCGTGCATCTCGTCGCCCGTCTTGTTGTCGGGCGTGGTCGAGGGGGCGTAGGCGTAGAGGGTGTCGTTGCCCGCGCCGCCGAAGAGGCGCTGCCCCGCCTGGTTGCCGCTGCTATCGCCGGAATCGCCGAAGAGCTTATCGTTGCCGTCATCGCCATAGACCTGATCGATGCCGGCGTCGCCGTGGACGATGTCGTTGCCGGAGCCGCCGCGGACAATGTCGTTGTCCGCCCCGCCGTGGACGGTGTCGTCGCCGGCGCCGCCATCCACGTAGTCGTTGCCGGCGCCGCCGTCGAGGGAGTCGTTGCCGCCCCCGCCGAAGATCAGGTCGTTGCCAGCCCCGCCGAAAATGGTGTCGTTGCCATCGGTCGCCGGCGAGCCGTCGATGCTGCTCAGGAACAGGGTGTAGTTGCCGTCCGGCATCTGGGCCGGGTCCGAGCTGCTGCGGTAGCGCGGCACCATGCTGTTGACCGAGGCGCTGCCGGGACCGGACACCTTAATGCTCAGGGATTGAGTGGACCAGGCGAAGCTGCCCCCGAAGGTGACCGTGAAGACCCCGTTGGCCTGGACAACGGACACCGACCCGCCGGCTCCACCGATCGTCGCCAGGTTTTGCAAGGCGGTCTGAATCGCCGCCGCGTCGGACGAGGTGCCGGTGTAGGTGATAGAGGCTGTCGTGGCGCCGTTGTAGGTCAGCGTGAAGGTGGTCTTATTGGCGACGAAGCCGGTGGTGGTAATGGTCTGGTCGTAGATGAGACTGTACAGGGTGTTGTAATCGTAGGTGGTCTGGGCGCCGGGGATGAAGGCCGGGTCGCCGCCCCATAGGAGGTCGGCCCCGTCTCCCCCGTTGATCGAGTCGTTGCCGGCTCCACCGCTGATCGTGTCGTTGCCGCTTCCTCCGAAGATGGTGTCGTTGCCGTCTTGACCGAAGATAAGATCGCCAATGTGGACGATGCTGCCGTTGATGGTGGTGTTGCTGCCGTTGCCGGCGTAGATCAGGTCGTCGCCGGCGCCGCCGTAGATAACATTCTGGCTCCCGCCCGTGCCGTAGACGGTGTCGTTGCCGGCCCCCGCGTTGATGGTGTTCGAGCCGCCGTTGCCGTCAGGTGCTCCCGGAGCGTCGCCATAGATCAGGTCGGCCTGGCGGCTGCCGGTAATGAGGTTGCTGCCGCTTCCACCGTAGATGGTATCGCCGGCGCCCTGGCTGGCATCGATCGTGTCGTCGCCGGCGCCTCCGAAGAGGGTGTCATTGCCGGGACCGCTGACGATGGAATCGTTGCCGGCGCCGGCGTCGATAAGGTTATTGCCGCCGCCGCCGTAAATCGTATCGTTGCCCGAGCCGCTGTAAATGATGTTGGAGCCGGTGGCGCCGTAAATGAGATTGTTCCCATCGCCACCGGAGATAAAAGCGTTGCCGGTGCCGCCGTGGATCGTATCGCTGCCGGTACCGCCGTAGATGGTGTTGTTGCCGGTGCCGCCGTAGATGAGATCGCCGCCGTCGCCGCCCACGATGGAGTCGTTGCCGATGCCGGCGTGAATCTCGTTGTAGCTAGCGCCGGTGCCGAAGACCGTGTCGTTGCCGTTGCCGGTGTAGACGAGGTTGCTACCGCCGTCGCCATCCGGTGCGTTGGGCGCGTCGGTATAGATGAGGTCGCTGAAGGCGCTGCCGGTGATGGTGTTGCTGCCGGGACCGCCGTAGATGGTTGCGCCGGCGCCCTGACTGGCATCGATGGTGTCATTGCCGGCCCCCCCGTAAATGGTGTCGTTGCCGGTCCCGCCGACGATGGAATCGCTGCCGCTTCCCCCAGAGATCAGATTGTTTCCGGAGTCGGCATAAATGGTATCGCCGCTGTTGCCTCCGAAGACGGTATCGTTGCCGGCGCCGGCATGGATCAGGTTCGGGCCGGGGCCGCCGTAGACCAAATCGTTGCCGCCCATCGCATTGATGGTGTCGTTGCCGATGTCCGTGGAAGGCGCGTTGGGGGCGTCGCCATAGATGGTGTCGTTGCCGTCGCTGCCGGTGATCAGATTGTTGCCGGTGCCGCCATAGATCAGGTCGCCGGAGTTGCCGCCGCCCACGATGGTGTCGTTGCCGGCTTCGCCGTAAATCACATCGTTGCCGCCGCCGCCCTGGATGCTGTCGTTGCCGTCGCCGCCGTGGATCGTGTCGTTCCCGGGGCCGCCCACAATGGTGTCATCGCCGGTGCCGCCGTCGATGTAATTGTTGCCGCCCTGGACGGTGATGGTGTCGTTGCCGCCCTTGCCCTCGATGTGGGCGTTGCCGGTGCCCGCGGTAATGGTGTCGTTGGCCGGCCCGCCGATGAGGACGTCGTCCCCTCCGTTGCCGATGATAAGGTTCGGACCGGAGCCTCCGGTGAGCTGGTCTTTGCCCGTCCCGCCCTTGAGGGTGGCCGGCACCGTCACGCTGGGGTCGAGAGTGATGACGTTGTCGCCGGCGCCCCCGTCGGCGTAGATGCCGGTGACTGGGTTCGCGGTGCTGCCGAAGTCCTGAGTCTGGCCGGCGATGGTTACCTCCATGACGCCGGGGCTGATCTGCTTCACCGAAGCATTCTCGTTGCCGTCGGTGGCGTTGCGGTCATGGGAGAAGGGACCGGTGTTGAGGATCAGGGTGCCGGGAGCGATGCCGCTGTCCTCGCCGCTTCCCGTGCTCATGTGGGCCAAGGGCGGCGGTGGATTAGGCGAACACGAGGTGCTGAAATCGAGCAGGGTGACGTGGGCCAGGTCAAATGTCTGGGAGAAAAGGGTGACGAAGCCCACGAACGGGACATCGAAGCCGATCTTGACATACGCTTCCAGTCCAGCGGTCAAAGAGCCGGAGAGGTCGAAGAGACAGGCCACGCCTTCCTGGCTGATGACGTGCTCGATCGAGTCGAGGTAGACCTTGCCGTTGTTGTTCAGGTTGCTGTCCCAGTTCCCCGTCACGTCTGCCTTCACGTACCCGTCCACGCCGGCAGCTGCCACCACGACGTTCAGCTCCGCCCCCGCGCTGAATTTGGCGTACAGATCAACCAGTGGTTGACTCGGGGTGTCCATGAAGTACAGGCCGTCGAGGAAATTGCCCGTCTGAAGGCCGCGCGTGTCGAAGCCGACTCCGACATGTAGTTTGAATCCCAGCTCGCCGGCCAGACGCACGAAGAGAGGCACCGGCGGCAAGATCGGCCCGAACTCGTACTCGAACGAGTAGCCGGCCGAAACCGTCGGCAGATTCCAGGTGATCAGGTCCACCGGCTTGCCGAAGAGCATGTTGACGGCGCTAAGGGGGTTCTCCAGGATCGGGATGTCAAGCCCCAGGCCGTTCGAGGTATCGGCCCCCGCGGCAAGATCGCTGACGAAACTGCTAGTCTCGGAAGCGTCCGCCGAGCCGCTGTTGTTGATCTGGTCGAGAACTCCCTGAGCAATGTCCCCCGGTGAAGAGGCCGCGAAGGTATCCGAGAGACTGCCGCTGCTAGCGGCGTCGAGGCTGTTGGGGTCGGCGGTGCGCAGATCGGTGCTGAACTTGTAATTGCCGAAGTTGATGGCGATGTTGCCGTTAGCCAGGCTCCCCGCCTCCTGGGACAGCTTGTCCACTTCGGTGAGGATGCGCAGGACGGTCGCCAGGTCCTCCCCGCCGTGACCCAGGGCGGCGATGGCGGAGGTGAACGTTACGGGGCTGCCCCCGACCAGCTGAGACAGCTGGGAGATGACGGGAATGTCTTCGTTGAGAATATCCAGGATCGGCTCAATCGGCTTGAGGATCGAATGTAGGTCTCCCAGGACTGGGCCGACCGCCTTGCTCAGGAAGCTGCCCAGGTCGAGAGTGATATTATCTAATTCGACGCTGGGGTCGTTGCCGGTCAGTCCTTCCCCTGCATCAAAGGTCCAGCCCACCACCAGGTCGGTGTTAATTGAGGGGAGGTTGGGGTCCGCGTTGATATCGGCGGAAAGATGCAAGTTTATTCCCGCGCTGGCGGTGGCATTAAAACTGGCGTTGAGCACCGAATCGGCTAGCTGGGCAAGGGTGATCTCGCCGTTGTCCCCAGGGCTGGTCGGATTGACGATCACGGCGCCGTGGAAGCCCGTCAAACTGTTGCCGTTCTTGTCGGTGTTCGTCTGGGCGGTGAGGTCTAGCCCGAACAATTTGGCCGTCAGTTTGGAGCCTGGGTCAAGGGTGGCATCGATCTGGAATTTTGCCTGTTGTCCGTTGGGATCGAGGTTGAAGTAAAATCCCTGCGTTTTGCTCAAGTCGAAGCCGAGTTTCACGTCATAGCCTAAACCGACGGTCACGCCGCCGGTAGTCGAGATGTTGAGCGGCAGACCCCCAAGTCCCAGGTTAAAGCTCGAATGTAAAGTATCCGTTCCAGCGATCTCGATATTGACGCCCAAAAGCCCGTTGGTGGTGTCGAGCGTGACGCCGACATCCTTGGCGTTAGGCACCGGGACCGGCGGCGTGGAAGGATTGTTGTCGTTGTCGTAAACCAGGATCCCCAGGGCGTCGCCGGTGGCCCCGTTCGTCTTGGAGCCAAGCTCGTTGAAGATGGTCGTTTGCATGGCCGACACAAGCTGGGAAGGGCCGTTGTTCAAAAGCTGCGTCAGCGGGGTGAGGAAGTCGGTACGGAGCTTGCCGATGAAGCCGCCGGTCAGATCCAGGTCATGACCGATGAGGGGCAGTTGGTCCAAGACGCTGCTCTGGAGTCCGGTCTGCAGGACAGAAAGGAAGAGGTCGATACCGCTCAACAGATCCTGGAAGTTGAAATCCTGGGAGAGGAGTTTCCCGGCCAGCCCAGACGACGTGGTGATGGTCGGGTTCGTGGGGTCTTGCAGATTGAGGGACATATCCGCGCTACCGAGGTTCACGCTAGCGAGGTAGAGAGGCAGGTGGGCTTTGAACTCGCCGTCAATGCCGCTGAAAACCAGGCTGCTAGCGACGCTCGAAAGCGGGATGTTCCCGATGTCGGTGGTGTGAGCAGTCGGCTTGACCGTGACCTTGATAGAGGCAGGCCCGGTGCCGGCGCCGTTTTCCAGTGTGATGGTGGCGGGATCGTTCGGTGTTCCCGTATTCCCGATCACGAGCGCAACACCGCCGAGGTTGGCCCCGATGCTGAGGTTCTGGGAGTTGATCTTCGCGGTCAGCGCGGCCTGGGTTGAGTCGAGCAAAAACGGCGTGTTCGTCGCCAAGTCGTAGCCGAAGTTCAGGTCAAGCGTCCCGCCCATGGTGATCGCGACGGTGCCGGTGCCCGTGACGCTGAGAGGCCCTAGGTTGGGCAACGCCAAGCTGCTCAGCGATAGGTTCTTGGTAAGGCTGGGAGCCAGGTGCAAATCGACGACGAGGGCTTCTTCGTGTCCCTTGGGGTTCGCGTTGACGAACTGGACGGTCACTTTATTCGGTGAGGACAGTCCAAGGGCCTGGGTGATCACGGTCCCCAACCTCTGCACGGTGGGCACGAGATTCTGCAAGGTGGCCAGCGATTGCTTGAGCTGAGTGGTATTGGTTCCGGATGGGAGGGCCGCGATTGCATCCGCCAGGGCGCCCGTCGCCGCGTTGATTGCGGTGGGGAGATCGACTGGCCCGGGGCCATCCTGGTCGATGGCAGCCTGAAGGTCGTCGCGGACCGTGCCGAGAGCCGTCTCGGGAGTACCCGTGGGCAGGGCCTGAATGGCCGCGGAAAGCTGCGAGACCGCCGAGGACGCAGCGGTCTTCAGTGCCGTGGGATCGACGGCGCTGGTAAGAGTGTTCTCAAGAGCCTGCAACTGGTTGGTGATCCCAAGGATGTCGTTCACGCTCTCGTTGATAAAGGGCAGCTTGGTGCCGAGGATGCCGGAGTTGTTGGCCAGCAGGGTGACGAGCTGCTCAAGGGTCTGGACCACATCGCCGCTGCCGAATGACGAAAAACTGGTAAGCACATTCGTAAAGGCGGCGTTGGGTGTGACCGTGAAGGTGGATAGGTCGTTGGCCTTGCCCAGGCCGAAGGTCAGTGCCGGCGGGTTGGTGGGGTCGATACCGACACTCACGCCGTTGACAGTCAGCGGCAGTTGTCCCGAAACCGTTGCCGTGACCGGCTGCACGGTAAAGGGATTGTCCGTCCCGGTCAACAGGTCGCCCAGGAAGACCCGGCCGGAGGGATCGCTCGTGTTGAGCGTCAGTCCCGTCCCGAGGGCGATGCTCAGGTTGCCCTTCTGGACGGCGACACCGAGCGGGCCGAGCGCGGCCGACAGGTTGATGTTGGAAGCGACGACGCTCGAAGCGACAGTCACTTTTGAATTGTTGGTCAGAAAGACGTTCTGCGTGATCGAGGGCGCCGCGGCCATCGTCGGCAGGTGCAGGTCGGTGATTGCCGGGTCGCTGGCGCTGGCGCTCACCTGGAGCGGGGCGTCGGTGTTCAGAGTCGTGAGGGTGATGAGATTGCCGCTGTTGCCGGCCACGACGCTGTTGGCCAGCCCGGCCGCGCTCAGGGCCGTGTTGATGTCCTTGACGAGGTCGGTGATGCTCTGATTGGATTGGTCGGCCTTGACGGTGACGTTGACCGGCGCGGCATTGCCCACGGTCAGCGCGAAGTGGGCGTCGCCGGAAAGCTGGCCATTCGCCGGCGCATCGGAAGTCCCGGTAAGCACCGACACCATCCCCGCTAGCTGTATCCCCACCGTCGCGGTTACTTTCGCGTCGGCCGTGAACGTGGCGGAAGTGGAGCCATCCAGGTTAAGCGGACCGAGATTGCGGTTGAAGTCGAGCGGGACGCTCTGGCTGAAATCCCCTTCGTTGAGGTTGACGTTGAAGCTAAGTGTGTGCGTGGAGGGGTCGTACTTCGGCTGGATCGTACTCGCCGGCACGCCCATAGCGCTGGCCAGAAGCGGAACCAACGTCTGGATCGAGGTAAAGTTCAGAAGCGCCGAGCTGAGCTGTCCGGGGCTGAAGCCGAGATCCTTCGCCGCGGGGTCGGTCGAGCTGCTGATCTGGATTTGGAGCTGACTGATCGACGGCGTCAGGGCAACCAGTACGATCTGGCTACCCATCCGGCGAGCCTGGATGGAGCCCGACAGCGTGGAGGGTAGTGCCGCATTGATGTCGCCGACGAGATTGTCGATGCTGGTGTTGTTTTGGGTGGAACTCTGCGTGACGGTGACGGCGACCGGGGCGTTTTTGCCGACGACGATGCTGAAGTGGGCGTCTCCGCTCAGTTGGCCGTTGGCCGGGGCAGTGCCGGTCGCGACGATGGCCTGGACCGAAAGTTTCTGTGTGAGGTTGGACATCATCTGCGTGAAGTCCACCACGTCGGAGACCTGTTCTCCGACGTAGGGGATGGCCGCGTTGCCATTCAGATTCGACCCGACGTGCTGGAGGGTGGCCCCCAGTTCGGTAAAGAGTCCGCTAATATCTCCCGCCGAGAGGTGATTGAAGTTGAGCAGCTCACCGAAGTCGGAATTCACATTCACCGTCGGCGCGAGGCCGCCGAACAAGTTGCTATCGGAAAGGGCAATCGTCGGGGTGCCGCTGACGGCATACAGGTTGGTCGTCACGGGCAGCGAGGCGGTCAAGGAGCTTGTCGGGGCCGCCAACGTGGCAAGGGTGCTCAGAGGAGTGCCCTGCATTTCAGTCAGCGTGATGTTGCTCTGGGCATCATTGTCCGGATCGTTGAGCTTCACGCCCTGGCTCGCCACCAGGTCGATCGAGCCTTTCTGTACCTGGGCATCGAGGAAGCCGATGTGAGCGCCGACGTTCAGGTTCGCCGCCTGCACGCTGGCGCTCATGGTCAGCCCTTGCCCCGGCTTATTGTCGCGGATGAAGAACGCGTCGGAGGGAGCCAGGCCGGGAGTCAGATCGATGCCGAACGTAAAGGGGAACACCAGGGCGGTCGTCAAGTTCACCTTGGCCGGGTTGATGCTGAAGCCGTAACTTTGAACTCCTGAACCCAGATCGACGTTGGCCGTGGTCGTGCGCGTGGCAGCGATCGTGAGGTTGAACTGAAGCTCGTTCCCCTGGGCGTTGGTAAGCTCGCCCCCGGTAACGTTCGAGACGCTGAAGGTCACGCCTCCCCCGGAATAGTTAAGACCGGACAAGGCAGCCACAATGTCGTTGGTGGACTTGTAGTTGCCCGTTTGCAAGGGCTGGACGAGGCGCGTTTGGAGGAGGTTGCCGGGGTTGAGCGCCTGGCCGATCGACTGATCGACCAGAGGGAGCTGCTGGTTGAGATTGCCGTCCGTGCTCAGGGTATTGACCTGCTGCGCCACCCCTTGCAGGCCGGTCTGGATCAAGGAGAGCTGGCTCGACGAAATGGCGACGTTGGTTAGCCCGCTGGAAAGCAGCGTGCGGTCCTCAAGGATTTCCAGGCCCAGGAATTGCCTGGGGAGCGCGAAGCCGTGCCTCCGCTTCTTCGGCTTCCGCAAAAAGTCGAACTCCCCCGCATGCCAGCGCCAACTTCGGAAAAGAGCCTTGATGCCGCGCCATTTCCACAACATGGGGCTTCTCCTTTACGTGTCCTCGAAGTAGCTGATCGCGATAACCCCGTCCCCCAGGCGCGCACGCCCCCGAACAGGCATAGCGCGCACCCTGTACCCAGACCTCGACTACCCCAGACGGAGGGAGTCAAAGCCGCTTGCAAACCAGATTGAAAAGAAGGAACAACAACAAGAGGGGAGGGCGATGCGGGCTACATAGCCGGCTGCGCCAACCGGCCTCCGGGAATCCTGCTGATCCTTCGCCGAGAGCCTTTCGTCCTTTCAGAAAGAGCATCCACCGTTCAGTGCGGGGACGAAAGCACTGCTCGGTTTCGCTCTGATACGGGACAAATACCGGCTCGTGCTGCCGGAGACTAGAAAGCGAGTCGCCCCAAAGGCGCCCGGCAGCGAGACGGTCTACAACAGGAAGTTCAGATCCCTACCGTTCCCTGGAGACAAACCGAAGGTCAATGGACCGTGGAGTCACGCTGGTCAAAAGCCCTCGCAGTCCGAGGAAGGTCGAACAATCACCACAATGGATGAAGAAAAAAGGAGTGAAGGAACGGGTCGGGCGTAGAGTTACCCAGCCGTTCACCGTTGAACCTTGCTGGCCTTTCTTCTTTCAAGCGCATCGAACCGCTTCGAAAGAATCGAATCTTCCTTACGTTCTCGTGTTCTGATCCATACTGAGGAAACAACAGCGATTATCTCGGCTGACTTTCCGATGTCAAGAAGATTTTTGAAAAAAATGTGGTGCGTGCGCGGATCACCTCCTCGTTCCCACGCTCCGCGTGGGAACGCACGGTGGCGACGCTCCGCGTCGCGTCCAGCGCCCACTCAGCGGAGAGAATCGGGCCGCGGAGCGGCCGGACGTGCGTTCCCACGCGGAGCGTGGGAACGAGAAGAAAATACTCTAAGATGGACTTATTGTTTTCGTACTCGATACTTACTAGCTCCACCTCACCCTTCTGCCATGAGTTTTCGCATGCACATTCTTTTCATTCACCAGAACTTCCCCGCTCAATTCGGCCACATCGCCGCCTATCTGATTCGGCGCAAAGGTTATCGTTGCTCCTTCCTCTCCCAGCTGCCGGCCGCGAACGTGTCCGGAATCGAGCGCCTCCAGTACCAGGTCATGAGCGGCGCTACCGAAAGGACCCACTATTGCAGCCGCACCTTCGAGAATGTCATCTGGCACTCCCACGCCGTGTACGAGGCGCTGGCCTCCCGGCCGGACATTCGACCCGACCTCGTGGCGGCCCACTCCGGTTTCCTGACAACCGCCTTCCTACGCGAGCTGTATGACTGCCCCATCGTCAACTACTTCGAGTACTACTACCACACGACCGGATCCGACATGGACTTTCGCCCCGACTTCCCTAGCACGGCGATCAACCGCCTTCGTGCCCATGCTCGCAACGCCAATCTCCTCCTGGACCTCGAAACTTGTGACGCTGGCTACAGTCCCACTCGGTGGCAGCGCAGCCTGTTCCCGACCATCTATCTTCCCAAGCTGCGTGTCATCTTCGACGGCATTGACACTTCCGTGTGGCGTCCTCTGCGCGGCGTACCGCGCCGTCTGGGAAATTGGACGGTTCCCGAAGGCATGCGCGTGGTCACCTACGTTTCGCGCGGCCTGGAGTCCATCCGCGGATTCGACATCTTCATGCGAGCTGCCCGGATCGTGTGTCAACGTCGCAAGGATGTGGTTTTCGCCGTGGTCGGCGAAGATCGTATCTGCTACGGTGGGGACGCGGAGCTTATCGGCACCCAGAGCTTCAAGGAATGGGTGCTGTCCCGGGAATCCTACGACCTGTCTCGCTTCGTCTTTACCGGGCTGCTGCCAACGCCGGCCCTGGTGAACCTGTTCGCGTTGAGCGACCTGCACGTCTATTTGACCGTGCCGTTCGTCCTGTCCTGGTCGCTCATGGACGCGCTGGCGTGCGGCGTCACCGTTCTGGCCTCGGACACGGCGCCGGTTCGGGAAATGATCGTGCCAGGACAGAACGGCCTGCTCGCTGATTTCTACGACATCGAAGGTTTGGCCAACCAGATCGGGGCCATTCTCGACGCTCCGGAGGAGTACCGTCCTCTTGGTCGAGCGGGGATTGAGATGATTCGGGATCGCTATAGTCTGGAAGTGTGCCTTCCCCAGATGTTGAGCCTGTATGAGGACGCCATTCATTCGCGCCGGTCCGCCCGGTAAGCACGGGAGCCACTGCTTTGGCCTAACTCTTACTTGCCTGCTTTTACCGGTGCCCCATTCGAAACGGCCCACATGAGGATGGCCGATGCCGTGCCGTCCATCGTGGGTTCGTTGGTCGAATAGTCCTGGATGTCATCGTGGTAGACGGCTCGTTGGTCCTGGAACGGAGCAAGAGGATCAGGTTGCGTGATGGTTACGCCGCGCAAGGACTTGAAGATGCGCTCGTAAACCGGACCATCCACCAGTCCGCCGCGCACTTGCCGGCCCGTCAGCTTGGTTGTCTGTAGATGCACATCTTTCGGGAATACGCTTCCTATCCGCGTGAACATCGAATAACCCCACGGGTTGCAGCCGAGCAGCCAATCGCAATGGCGGGCCGCGAACTCATGATAACGTCGCTCACCTGTCATGCGCTCGTACAGATGACACTGCGTCACCAGGGCGGCCACGAGATTGTTGGAGCACCAGATGAACGGCACGCCGATCCGGTACGGATTGCGTTTGGCAGCCGCGACGCACTGCTCGATTCCTTCCCGGTAATAGGCCGCCAGTGTCTTCTGAAACTCCGCATCGACCAGGCTGTAGAGCCGAAAATGTCCGACGTTCATGAACGGATAATATTGATAATGCTTCACCTGCTCCTTACCCATCCAGGTATCGTTGCCGGCGCGCGACGCATAGTGCTTCGCCTCGGCAAGATAGCGGGCCTCACCCGTGGCGCGGAACAATTCCGCGGCGCCCCATTCCATGTCGTCGGCCCAGGTGGTTTCTTCGTAGCGGTAGGGGGCGCTGTACGAATTGCCCTGTTGCGCTCCCTCCTTGGCCCGGCCGAGTTCATAGACTTCCTTGCCGGCTTTCAAGCAGCGCTTCGCGAAGGCGCGCTCGCGCGGATCGTCCTTCCAGATCTGATACGCCAACCCCATAGCGGCGGCGTAGCGGCCGGCGAGGTTGGCCAGGCCGGTGGACTCGCTTTTGTAGCGGCGAAGCCCTTGCGGGCGGCCGTCCGCGAAGTAGACGACGCGGGCGCCCCCTTTCCCCCAGCCATAGTCCGCGATCTCATTTTGTGGCAAACGGAAGCCGGCATGGTCCCGATCATCCGCGACCTGGTGAAAGAGCTGGTCGGGGGCCGGATGGAGCTTCAGTAGCCAGTCGAGGCCCCAGCGCGCCTCATCGAGCAGATCAGGCCGGCCGTTGGGATCCTGTTTGCCCAGAGCGTCGAACCGATCCTGAAAGCGCTTGCCCTTGGTCCCCGCCTGCTCACTCAGCACATACGCCAGAAGCATCTGGGCCGTCGCGTTGCCGGAGGTGAGCTGATATTTCAGCAAATCGCCGGCATCGTGCCAGCCGCCGGTGGCGTCAATGGTCGTGCCCGCGGGAAGCGTCCCATAGGCGGTTCGGCCATCGAGTTGATGGCATTTCACATCGAGCCAGGGATTGTAGCCGCAGCGCTGCTGGCGCATGAATTCCAGAAGTTGATCGGGGAGTTCGGCAAGCACGTCAGGATCGATGCGGAAGGGCAGCGATTGGGCCGTGCCCAGTTGCAGCCGGTAGCGTCCGGGCCGCGCGAGCCGCGTGAACTCCAGCTCGGCATAGTGGGAGAATGTTCCCCAGTGTTCCCTGGCAAGGACCCGCGTTTTGCCTTCGAGGACCGTTGCCTGGGAAGCCGCGTCGATCACGGCAAAGGTATCCGGCAGGGCCGCCTTCGAGAAAGCAACCGCGATTTTGCTCTCCTTGGGACCAAAGCCAACCTGATTCACGTGCAGGAACACCTCCGGCGGCGCGGGATCGGGCAACGCATCCCGGCGCACAACCGCGTCGGTGGTCTGGCTCCCCGGTAGAAACACCGTACCAGGCCATGCAACCGAGAGCCAAATGCAAATAGCCCCCAACACAGACAGACGAAAAGAGTTCAAGAGCAGAAGTCGTTTCATGGGATCTCCCGCAACAATCTCTCACACATCAGCGATGCGCCGCTTGTACTCACGCAGGGCGTCGTTGAGGCGCTCGTGCGCTGTCGTGTCGCCCGGCACATTGTGGGAAGGATGGATCCACAGCTTGACGCCCTGTTCCACGAGTTGTTCTGCCACGGTCGTAATAATCATCCAAACCAAGGTCACGAAGGCCATGGTCGATACCGGGCCGATCTTGTCCTGGTGATTCTTGAGCGGCACGGAAGCATCCACAGCGTCGGTGCAGTTGTCCACCACGACATCCGCCAGATCGAACAGCTTCTTTCCTGACGAATGCCGGCTCGGCTTGTTTTGAAAGCCGGCTTCCGATCCGCAAACCACGAGCTTCATCCCCAGCGCTTTGGCCCGCAGCGCAACGTCGATATTCACCGCGTTGATGCCCGAATGCGAGAAGATCCACATAGTATCGCGTGGATCGAAGTCGTAGCTTTCCATGATCCGGTCACCGTAGCCTTCCACGCCTTCCAGAAACACAAACTGGCGAACGCCCATTTCGCCGACAATGCGGGTGAAGAAGGTCAACGGCAGCTCGACCATCGGGTGGAAGCCGACGAAGCCTCCGATGCGCGGATACATCTCTTCCACAGGGATGGTTGCGTGTCCGCAGCCGAAGGTATGGACCCACCGGCCTGCCGCGATGGATTTCGCCATCAAGGAAGCGGCCCGGCGGATGTTCTCCAGTTGCGTCGTCTCAATCCGCTTCATCACACCACGGGCTTGATCGAGCCATTGCAGCGCCAACATCAAAAAGTTCCTCAGGCTTTTGAAGAAACTGTTTTCGTGGCATCCGGCCCCAGCCGGCGCCGTAACAAGCGGAAAAGAAAGGCCTGCCCCAAAACCGCGACGGGGATGACCAGTAGTGAAGCGCGCAGACCTTGCCAATCGCCCAGCACGCCGGTCAGATAAGGGAGCGTGCTGCCGCCCAAGAGCGCCATCACAAAAGCGGCGCTGAACGCGGTCCCCGTCAAATCCTGGTATAGCCCGCCCAGCAAGCCCAGAAGAATCGGGAATCCCGAAGCTAGCCCGGCTCCGAGCAGAAAAAGCCCCGACCCCGCCGAGACGGCATTGGGCACAACCAGCAGCAGCCCTGCTCCCGCGAGAGTCACTACCAGAAAAAAGGGAAACAGGTTGACCGCTGGTTGGGATCGAAGCAACCAACTCAAGGCGATTCGGGCGGTCATCATGCCGATCCAGAAGAACGACAGAAAGAGGATCGACTGCCACTCCTCCAACCTCAGCACGTCGTGAACGTAGTCCGCGCTCCAGCCGCCCAGCGTGATCTCCATCCCGCTTTGCAAAAAGAGCAAGAGTCCGACCAAAAGAAGCGTGGTATCGCCCAGAAGTTTGCCGACGCGCCGCAGCGGAAAGCCTTGCGCTTGCTTGGGCGGCGGAAAGGCGACGATCAGAAAGTCGAGGAGAGGCACCACGACGAGCAGCGCCAACCAGCCCAGGATTTCGGTAGCAGCATAGGAGGTTGAACGCCGCACCAGGCCCAGGAGCAGAGGCACGCCGCAGGCGCCGATGCCGAAGAAGACACCCAGCAAAGCAAGCCCCGAGCCGCGACCCGCGGGAGAAACGTCGGCCACGAGGGCGTTGGTCGCCCCGTTCAGCAGACCGCCGCCAAAGCCAAAGGCCAGCATGGCCGGCGCCAGCCATACCGCTGTCGGCGCGAGGGCGAGGGCACCCAGTCCCACTCCGACCCCCAGCGCCCCAGCCAGCAGGACCGGCCGATAGCCGAAGCGATCGACAACCGGGCCGAACACCAGCGACGCGGCCAAGATGCCCAGGCTCACCAGCGCCATGAGCGAACCCGCCCGTGCCTTATCCAGGCCGTAGCGTTCGATCAGGGGAGGCAACACGGACCCCAGCGTCGTCAGCGTGATGCCAAAGAGCAGCATACCCAGGCAGGCGGCGGCAAAGACCGCATGGCGGCTCTTCATGCGGCGCTCCATTTGTAAGCTGCGCGCCGGGCCAGTTCGCCCGTTCCGAACAAACAGGCATCGGACCCAAGGGCGCTGATACAGACTTTCACCTTGGGGAAGCTAAGGGGCTGCGCCCATTGCCTTGCCTCGGCGATGATTCGCTCCAGTAGTCCCGCCGCCGGTCCGAACAGGCCGCCGCCCAGCACGACGATCTCCGGGTCGAACAGGCTGATCAGGTTGGCCGCCGCCATCCCCCAGCACTCCACGGCGTTGGCGACTATTTTGGCGGCCAAGCTATCTCCGACCGCGAACGCGGCAAAGACTTCGCGAGCCGTGATGGATTCCCACGAGGTTTCGCTAAGCGGTCCCCGGTAGCCTGGCTCGGCGCGGAGCAGTTCCTGCGCGGTCCGTGCAATGCCCGAGCCGGAGGCATGGGACTCGAACCCACCGCATCGAACATACAAGGGCTGGTAGGGCCGATCGAGTCCCATCCAGCCGATCGCGCCGGCAAGATCATGTGCGCCGCGCAGAATCGCTCCATCCACCAGGATGCCCGCGCCAATCCCGGTGCCCACGGCCAGGAAGACGGCATGCCGGCATCCCCGCGCCGCGCCGCGCGCGACCTCGCCCACAATCGACGCGGCTCGGTCGCTTTCCACCACCACCGGGCAGGTTTTGCCGACGGCGCGGAGCAGTACATCGCGGAGCGGATAATCCTCCCAGCCGCCGATATTGGGCGCCCAGACGGCGCCGGTCTCCGGATGGGCAAGTCCGGGCACCGCTGCCGCGACCGCTTTCACGTCCCATCCTCGCGCCGCTGCTTTCTCTCGAAGTGTGGATACCTGCTCGATCATAAGCCGGCCCACCTGATCTCCCTCGCAGTGTTCAAGCAGCACGAGGGCGCGCTCAACGAGGTTGCCGTCGGCGTCGAACAAGGCGCCTGCCAGCTTCGTCGCTCCCAGGTCTAGCCCAATCACTGCCACGCCCACCTCGGTCGCATGGGGCCGGTCAAAACGAAAATCATCCGACTGGCGCCTTCGGCCGGCTCCCTTTGCTCATGGATACAATCCGCACGAAGCCGATTCAAGGAAAAAGTCGCTTGCTATTTACCACCAAATCGCGATCCCGGAGTAGAGGAAAATCGCTTGGTAACGCTTACGACCAACAGTCCCCCCAGGAACATCGTCGCGGCCATGACCAGATAGCCGGCGGTGAAACTGCCGGTAGCCGCCTTCACGTGCCCCATGATCGTCGGCCCCAGTAAGCCGCCGAGGTTGGCGACGGAATTTATCAGGGCAATGCCGCCCGCGGCAGCGGCGCCGCTGAGGAACGACGGAGGAAGCGTCCAGAACGTCGGCAACATGCTCTTCATGCCCATCAGCGTCAGGGCCAGACTGGCGACGAACAACCAACGCGAATCGAGACCGAAAAGCGACCACCGTCCAGACGCCACAAGAGCAACCAGCAACCAACCTAACGCCGCGGAAAATGCCGAGCAGGCGACATGCCAGCGTCGCTCGCCGGTGCGGTCGGAGCTTCGACCGACCAGAATCATGCCGACCAGAGCGAGGATGCTCAGGGCCGCCGCTAAAAGACCGATCTCGTCGGGCGACCAATCGGGAAACTGACTCTTCAGAAATGTCGGCACGTAAAAGCCGAAGCTATTATCGCCCATGGCGGCTGTGAAATAGACGGCGATCAATAGCCAGACGCGAGGATCGAGGACCGCGGCGGCCAGCGAATGGCTACGGCTGTGGGTCTGATGGCTGCGGTCCTTTGCGATTTGCTGAGCGAGCCAGTCCCGCTCGTCAGAGTTCAGCCAGCGGGCTTGGTCGGGACGATCGGTCAGGTAGGCGAGCGTGACGAAGCCCAGGGCCACGGCGGGAAGCCCTTCGAGCAAGAAGACCCATTGCCAGCCCCATAATCCACCGACCTGATCCATGAAACGAAGGATGAACCCCGACAGGGGATTCCCGATCATCGAGGCGATGACGCCGCCGACCATGAAATTCGCGATGGCGCGGGCACGCACCCGCGCCGGGAACCAGTCGTTCAGATAATAAATGATGCCGGGAAAAAAGCCGGCCTCGGCAACACCGAGCAACACGCGCAAGATGCCGAAACTCCAAGGGCCGGTCACGAACATCGTTGCCGCGGAGATCAAGCCCCAGCTCACCAGAATGCGCGCGATCCAGGCACGTGCCCCCACCCGCAGCAGAATGAGATTGCTCGGCACCTCGAAAAGGAGATAGCCAAAGTAGAATATGCCCGCCCCCCGTCCGTAAGCCTCTTCATCAAGAAGGTGTTGCTGATCGACCATCTGCAAACGAGCAATGCCGATGTTCGTTCGATCGATCAAATTGACGACATAGAGTAAGAAGAGAAATGGCAAAAGCCGCAACGAGACCTTGCGGAAGACGGCTGTCTCGTTCAGCGCGGGGTGTGTCGCATCCACGCGATTCACGTTGTCGGACATTCACCGCCTCGCTTTATGGCGAACGGCCGGCGTCAGCCGGCTGGTTGTCGCCTCTACCAGCCGGCTGACGCCGGCCGTTCGCCGCCTCTACCAGCCGGCTGACGCCGGCCGTTCGCCGCTTTGTTAGAAATCGCGCGTGTAACCGGCGGTCCAGCCTCCGTCAATCGTGAGGATGTGGCCGTTCATGTAGCTGTTTTCCGGATCGGCCAGAAACAGCGCACCAACGGCGATCTCATCCGTGGTGGCGGGGCGGCCGAGCGGAACGTGGTCGAGCATTCGCTGGACGTTATCGCGGAACTTGCCTCCCTCGCCATAGAACAATTGTTTGGTCCCTTCGGTGAGGGTCGAGCCGGGAGCAATGCCGTTCACGAGAATGCCGTGCGGTCCCAGTTCCAGGGCCATCGCGCGCGTCAGGTTCACGACCCCGGCCTTGGCCGCCACGAAGGCGCATTGCAACCGCAACGGCACAAGTCCGGCAATCGACGCAATGTTGATGATGCGCCCGGAACTCTGCTGTCGCATCACCCGGGCGGCAACGCGGCTCACTTCATAGACACCCGTCAGATCGACGTTCAAGATACGATCCCATTCTTGACACGGAAATTGATCGATTGGAACTCGGTGCGAGAGCGTATTGACGCCGGCGTTGTTGACAAGAATATCCAGCCGGCCAAACTCCGCGACCACCTGAGCGATGACCGCTTCAATCTCCTGTGTACAAGTAACATCCATGCGCAGGCCTTTGGCGCCTGCCGATCGTGCGGCCGCGGTTTCCGTCGCGGTCGAATCGAGGTCGGTGTAAACGACGCGGCTGCCATTGGCCGCAAGTCGATCCGCGATCGCTTGGCCGATGCCCCGCGCTGCTCCCGTGACCAGACTAACCGTGCCCGTCAAATCGCATTTCATAAGGCACCTCGAGGATTCCCGATCAATGCGCTCAAGGTTTGCAGAAATCGTGCGGCCGGGACGCCATCAGTGATGCGGTGATCGAACGTCAAACTCAGCGTCACCTGATCGCGGATGACGATTTGATCTTCAATCACTGCGGGGCAGCGACGGATGCGGCCGATACCGAGGATGGCGCACTCGGGGTAATGGATGATGGGCGTGAACGCATCGATGCCCAGAGCGCCGAGCGACGTGACCGTGAAGGTGCCGCCTTGCATCTCGCTCGCGGCGAGCTTGCGTTGCCGGGCGCGATCGATCAAGTCGCGCGATCGGATCGATAACTCTTTCAGGCTCAATCGAGGAACATCGCGAACGACAGGGACCATAAGGCCGGCTTCGGTATCGACGGCGATGCCGATGTGAATGCCCTCGGCTATCACGATGCGATCGTCCTCCCAGCGCGAGTTGAGGATCGGATGTTTCACGAGGGCCATCGCGGTCAATTTTGCGAACAGATCGGTGTAGCTGGGCACGAGGTCGCCGCTGCTTTGCGACGCGATTTTCCATTGATTGCGAAGGCTGACTAACTCGGTCGCATCGATGGTCGTCGTCAACGTTACGGGAGCCGTGGACCGATGGCTGGCCACCATGCGTTCCGCGATGAGACGACGCAGCGAAGGGACGGGAGCGGCCAAGGCAAGGACATCGCGTTCCCGAATGCGGCCGGTTCGGCCGGAAGGTTTGGCGCTTCGCCAGTCGATGCCGAGCTTGGCCGCGGTGCGCCGCGCTCGCGGTGAGCTGGCCGGTCGATCACGCACCGATGTCTCTCTCGGTGGGGAACTAGTGCCGGCAGACGTCGGCGCGACCTGTTGTGGGGGTGAAGAAGACTTGCTCATCGTGGGGATTGGTTCGCCCGGTTGGAGGACAAAACCAATGACTGTGCCAACCGCGACGACATCGCCTTTGCGCGGTCCATCGGCGGGGATATGAAGAATGCCATCGTCGAACCCTTCGATGTCTTCCGTGGCCTTCTCGCTCTCAAGCGTAAAGAGCGCTTCCCCGGTGCGAACTGCCGCGCCATCGGGCTTGAGCCAACCGACAAACACGCCCTGCTCCATGTTCCAGCCTAACCGGGGGATCGTGATCGGACTCGCCATGATTGGTGTCTCACTCTGCGATAAGCATGCGAATCGCCTGGGCAATCGCGTCCACTTTCGGGACGACGGCGTTTTCCAGCGGAGGACTGTATGGCGTCGGCGTGTGCGCGCCGTTGAGCCGGCGAATCGGGGCGTCAAGGTCATCGAAACCGCAATCGGCAATCTGGGCCGCGATTTCCGCGCCGAGGCCGAAGGGCGCGTATGCTTCATCGACGATCAACAGCCGGCCCGTCTTCCGCACGGAGCGAGCGATCGTCTCGACATCGAGTGGGGCCACAGTGCGTGGATCGATCAACTCGACCGAGATGCCCTCCGCGGCCACTGTCTCGCTGGCTTTCAAAGCGCGCTGCATCATCAGCGCCAGGGCCACCACGGTGACATCTTTTCCCTCGCGCACCACGGCCGCCTCCCCAAAGGGGATTTCGTAATCGCCTTCGGGCACCGGTCCTTTTAGCGACAACAACTCGCGATGTTCGAGGAAGACCACCGGATCGTCGCAGCGGAGGGCGTGGTGCAACAATCCCTTCGCATCATAAGGGGTCGAAGGGACTGCGACTCGGAGTCCGGGAAAATGAGCAAACAGGGAATAGTAGTTCCCCGAATGATGTGTCGCCGCCGAGTGACCAATGCCGATACAGCCGCGAAGCAGGATCGGCATCTTGATGCGCCCGTCGCTCATGTACTGAATTTTGGCGATCTGATTGATGAGTTCGCCAACGCTATCGAGTAGGAAGTCGGCGAACATGAAATCGATCACGGGTCGAGTGCCCGTCATGGCGGCGCCGCCTCCCAGGCCGACGAATCCCCGCTCGCAGATGGGGGTATCACAAAGGCGCTCGGGACCGTACAGATCATAGAGTCCCGCGGTTGTCTTGAAATTGCCGCCGCGCTGACCGATTCCCTCGCCCAGGACGAAAATCCGTGGATTGTGCGCCATCTCGTAGGCAAGTGCTTCGAGTGTGGCCTGCATATAAGCGATCTCGCGCCTGGCGTCCCTGGGCGGCGGAACTGGGATGCGACGAACCGGTTCCGCGTAGATGTGCGTGACCGCCAAGGCGGGATCGGGCCAGGGGGCATGCTCGGCGGTGCGATGAGCCGTCTCGACTTCGGCACTGATCTGTGCTTCCAGGTTTGCTAGCTCTCGCTCGCTTGCAAGCGACGCATCGAGGATGTGCGCCCGCAAACGCGCGATCGGGCAGCGGCCTTTCCACGCCTCCACTTCTTCGCGGCTGCGGTACGAGAAATCTCCCATGCCTTCCGCGTGGGGCCGAATACGATACGTGCGACATTCGAGCAGCGTAGGCCCGCCGCCACGGCGAGCGCGCTGGATCGCTTCTTCCGCGGCAACATAAATCGCCCGAACATCGTTGCCGTCGAGATCCACTCCCGGCAAACCGTAACTCGCCGCTCGCCCGGCGACGGTCGGATTGCCGGCGGCGTAGCGAAAGGGGACCTCGGTGGCATACTCGTTATTTTCACAGACGAAGAGCACCGGCAGCTTCCAGATGCTGGCGAGATTCAGTCCCTCATGAAACGCCCCATTATTCACGGCGCCGTCGCCGAAGAACGCCACCG
>Ga0070738_10001766_pt1 | contig 39447 bp, 28 predicted proteins | sample Coa_R2_2_FD_66446 | JGI IMG/M metagenome (GOLD analysis project Ga0070738, IMG submission 66446) | Surface soil microbial communities from Centralia Pennsylvania, which are recovering from an underground coalmine fire - Coalmine... | ecosystem: Environmental > Terrestrial > Soil > Unclassified ...
CGGCCTAAAGCTCCAGGTGACACCTGACCTGGGCAGTACCAACTGGGTCGATGTGCCCGGGTCAGTTGGAGTTGGCTCTGTGGACCTGCCAATGACCGGGGCCGTTGAGTTCTTCAGACTTTCCCAATAGACGCGCCTGCTGCGCGGGCCGTTCCGGGCTCTTCCTGGGGATTTGCCCCATACCGTGGGAGAGCGATACGAGCTAAAAGAACCACGGTCAGAAGTGGGGCATTGGAGATTGGAGGTGGCTTATGAGGAAAACCGCGCCGGTGCATGTGGCTGTTGCTTCACGGTTTTTGAGATTTGCAGCCATGGCAACGGTGCTCGTGCTGAGGACCCAAGCCCAACCCATCAACAGGTGGACGAACCCGGCAAGCGCCTCATGGCAGTCGATGTCCTGGTCCCTGGGCATTTTGCCCGCTTCGGAACAGACGGTGAACGTCACCAATGGCGGCTACAAAGCCGTGGCCGTTGACAGCGCCACCTTCTCCGCTTTCCCGGACTCGGTTACAATCAGTAATCTGACCGTTTCCGCTCCTACGAACGCGCTGAGCACAGTGTTGCTCAATTACGCGGGCACGGCCGCGCCGCTAAAGGTTCTTGACCAGTGCGTCATTGCAACCAATGGGGCTTTGGACAATTTCGACAGCAGCTTCGAAGTGGACTGCACGAATGGCGGTCAACTGCTCCTGGATGGGGGAACATTCGTCCAGCAAAATGGGCTGACCGTGGTGAATGGGCCGGTGTCGGTGCTCAACAACGGCAGCATTACCACCAGCAATGCCAACCTGACTTTGGGTCGTGTGACGATCGGGTCGGCTCCCGCATCGGTCGGCACCTTCATCCAGAACGGAGGCAGCATTGCGGCACAGCAGGTTAATGTCTCGGCCTACCACCAGGATCCTTTCGCTCCGGGCGGGTACGAGCTGAGTTCGGGCATCCTCTACGCGATTGAAGGGACTCAATGCTCAGCGCAAGGCGCCGGGTTCCGGCAGTTCGGGGGCACGAATTACGGGAATATCACCGTCATGGACGGCTATTACGAACTGCGCAGCGGCATGGTCCAGGGAAACGTGCTGACTGTCGCCAACGACGCCGGCTTTGCGCAAGAAGGCGGACTGTTAGACATGCAATTCATCAATGTCACTGGCACCTCGAATTGGCCGGCTTCAGGTGGCCCCGATTTGGCCGCCGGCATCGTTCACTGCGGCACTCTTAACATTGGCGGCAACGGAAAAGTTGGACTCACGGGGGCCGATGTTTTTGTGACCAACAACTTCGACCTGCACGGCGAGTTTTTTATGGTCGGCGACGTGGGCCCTTTGATCGAGCACGCCGACTGTCAACTTTCGGCGGGCCGGCTTTCTTTGCCTTCGATGACCCTGGGTCAATACGCTTCTTTTGACCAAATGGGCGGCTCAAACGAGATCCGCGGCGGCCTCACAATGAACGAAGGGCAATACAATTTGTATGGTGGCACGCTCGAAACCATTGGGACCGGAGTCGGAGCGGCGGCTACTTTCGCGCAGAGCGGCGGCCAGCACCTGGTCCAAGGCGTTTTGTCCATTACCGGCTCGTATGATCTGAACGGCGCCAGTCCTGGCGGTGGCGTTAACCTTGTCTGTCAGGGACTCTATTTGCGCGGGGCTTTGACCATGACACTGTACTTCAATGGACGTTATATTGATCCCGCGCCAGCGTTCACCAATACCGGCGTCCTCAACCTGGGCGGCACCCTAACGACCCAACTCCCGGATGCCGAAGCCGGCCAGCTGCAACTTGCGACCAATGCCGTTATCGCGTTCGCCCCCGGCTATCCTGCTGTCTTGCGGTTCCTGAACAGTTCTTCCATCTCCTGGACTACAGGAGCGCTGCTGGTCATTACCAATTGGAGCAACTCCGATCACGTGTTCGCCGGAACTGATGCCTCCGGCTTGAGCCCTTCCCAGTTGCAGCAGGTTCAATTCGCCAACCCGGCCGGGTTCGCCCCCGGAGCCTATTCTGCCCGAATACTGCCGACGGGAGAAATCGTGCCCATCGACCGCCCAACGATCGCGCCCGCGCGAACGTCCAATGGCCTTGTCCTTACCTGGTCCGGCAACTCTCAACTGCTCTCTGCCACCAACGTGGCGGGGCCATACTTTCCGGTTCCCGGCGCCGGCAGCCCCTGGACGAATTTTTTCAGCAGACCACGGCAGTTCTTCAGGCTGCAGTAAGTCGGCGCTGAACAGCGGCCGAAATATATCGTATTACGATATATTTGCCAGCCCTAGTTGCCCCCAGTTGCTTCTATCGCCGCCCTCGCTTAGCTTACCCCGGGGATTTGGAGAAGAATCCGTCTTCCAGGCCGGCCTTCGAAAACAATGCGCATCCAGCCAAAGACGGTCCTGGTTTTCGCCTCGCCATTGCTCCTGGCATTGGCCGCGGCTTACGCTCAATGGGGCGTTTTTGGCCTGTCTGCGATTCCACCGGGAGCCCAACCTGAAGGCGGATATAGCGAGGATCACGAATACTTCGGTGAACTGGCAAATATTTAGGAGTTTGAAAATGACGCCAACATTCATGTTCGCAACCGGGATAGAGAACAGCTATCCAACGATCGAGAACCGGCGGGTGCGAGTCGATGAAATGGAGAAATGCGGGCATTATCAATATTGGAAAACGGACTTCGACAAGGTCCAGGAGCTCGGCATCCGCTTTCTCCGGTATGGTCCGCCGTTGCACCGGACCTTCCTGGGGCCGGAACGCTTTGACTGGTCCTTTGCGGACGAAACCTTCCTTGAACTGAAACGACGCCGGCTTATACCCATCACGGATTTGTGCCATTTCGGAGTGCCTGATTGGATTGGCGATTTTCAAAATCCTGATTTCCCGCAGCTTTTTGCATGTTATGCGCGGGCATTCGCACAACGATTTCCTTTCGTTCAGCTCTACACGCCAGTGAACGAAATGTACATCTGCGCCCTGTTTTCCGGCCGTTACGGCTGGTGGAACGAGCAGTTGACGACCGAACGCGGTTTTGTCACTGCACTGAAGCATATTGCCAAAGCCAACGTGCTTGGGATGCGGGAGATCCTCAATGTTTGCCCCGATGCCATTTTCGTGCAGAGCGAGTCCTCGGAATATTTTCACGCTGTAAACCCGAAAGCGATTAAGGCGGCGGAATTGCACAACCAAAAAAGGTATCTCTCGTTGGATTTGAACTACGCCCATCGAGTGAACTCAGACATGTATGAGTACCTCATGGATAACGGGATGAGGCCGAAAGAGTACCACTTTTTCATGCATCACAGCCCCAAGCATCATTGCATCATGGGCAATGATTATTACGTAACAAACGAGCACCACGTCACTCCGGACGGTCAAATTCAACCTTCGGGCGAGATTTTTGGGTATGATGAGATCACGCGGCAATATTACGAGCGGTATAAACTGCCGGTCATGCATACCGAGACCAACCTGTCGCAGGGGGCAGATGGGGATGAAGCGGTTCGCTGGCTTAGAAAGGAATGGGCCAATGTCCTGCGGCTCCGGAACGATGGCGTGCCGATCGTTGGGTTTACTTGGTATTCCCTGACGGACCAGGTGGATTGGGACGTTGCTTTGCGCCAGAACAAGGGCACCGTCGATCCGTTGGGTCTGTTCGATCTGAACCGGCAGATTCGGCCTGTAGGCAAAGCGTACAAAGAACTGATTGAGGATTGGGGCGCGGTTTTGCCAACACAGAGTGTTTGTTTAACGGTCCCGCTGCGGTCCTCAGATTTCGAAGTGGAGCACCTGGCCAAGGCAGCCTGAGGTGGGCTCGAAAGCAACAGGCGCGACATTTCCGAGTACATTGTAATTGGGCAGACAAAGGAGGAAACATGCGGTTTACGGATAAGGTTTGTTTGGTGACCGGGGGCGGGTCGGGTATCGGAAAAGCGACCTGCGCGCAGTTTGCCCGGGAAGGCGGGAAAGTGGTGGTGGTGGATCTAAAGGAGGAACACGGCCGCAAGACGCAGCAGGCGATTGAGGGGGCCGGCGGCGCGGCCCTCTTCGTAAAAGCGGATGTGGGCAATCCGAACGACGTCAAAGCCTCCATCAGAGCGGCTGTGGACAAGTGGGGCCGACTGGACGTGGTGGTGAATGACGCCGCGATGATGACCTTCAAGCCCATTGCAGATTTGCCCGACGAAGACTGGGACAAGGTCCTCGCCGTAAATCTCCGGGCGGTGTTTTTGTATTGCAAATACTCGGTCCCGCACATGAAACCCGGCTCGGCGATCGTAAATGTGAGTTCGGTTCATGCTCATGAGACCACCAGGAACGTTGTTCCCTATGCCTCGTCTAAGGGGGGTATGGAGGCTTTCACTCGAGGCGCCAGCGAAGAACTGGCGGACAAGAAGATCCGCATCAACTGTGTCGCTCCCGGCGCTGTCGATACCCCGATGCTCTGGAACAATCCCAACGTCAAGAGCGGGGTCGAGAAGGTCAAAGGTTCTATTGGCAAACCAGAGGATATCGCTGCTGCAATTTGCTTCCTCGCGGCCGATGAAGCACGGTTTATCACCGGCACTACGCTGGTGGTCGACGGCGGCCGTCTCGACATCCTCTCCTAAGGGGGAGATACGAGTGTTACGGCAGCTCCATAACACGACTGCCCAAGCGGATCGATTTTATCCAGGGACGCGTGGAGAGCATCAACCTGCGGCATCGAAGCGTCAGCCTGGTGATTGGCCAGGACCAAGCCAGCACGTGGTCTTCAAGGACCTACGGCACCGTTAGACGATAAAACTGCGGAGATCTCCCGTTCCAAATGGTGAAGCTGAAATTTGTGTCTTGATTCGCAACACGGCCCAGCGTCGTCCAGGTTCCGGGCAGATTTGTAGCCGCTTGCACGTTGTAAACCACATTGGACAATCCTGCCCATCGCAGATTCTCTGCCTTATTCGACAGCGTCAAAGCAAGCGTCGGCGCCGGGATGTTGGTTGCCGCCCATTCGACTCGCACCACAGAATATTGAGGCACGGTCAGCGGGTTCGCGGCGGCGCGTGTCTGGATGGCGACGTTGTTGGCCGTCGGCGGGTTCACATTGACAACACTGGGGTCGCTGCCGGTAACAAACGTTTCTAACAGTTGGTTGGTCACGATCGCTCCGTCTACGGTGATTTGGATCGGCACGGCATTTGACCCTTTGTTCGCGAGAACCACGTACCGTTTCCCGTTGCCGCCTTCGTAAGCCTGAGCATAAATCGCCGGCATGAATGCCAGGCCATTGGTGTCCATCGGCACCAGGGGGCAATTTGTCGCGACCGTGGTTGGATACACTGCGGTGGAGCGGTTGAGCGCCCAGTAAGCGATTACTTCGGCCGAGCCTTGGGCGCTTAAAAAATATCCGAACGGCAAACCTACGGTGTTGGTGACGTAGTTGTTAGCCGCGGCTTTGGTCACGGCATTCCAGAAACTGTTCGTCGTGTCCACGCCGCTCCCATTCACCAATTGATAACTGCCGGCAAATGTCACGCGCGGCAAGGTGGACAACCGCAAAAGCATTTCAGCGCCGTAGATGCCGCCGTAGAGCGTGCTCGTGGGTGGAAACTGCCCACCCAGGCCGTTCCCCGCGACGGGGTTGAATTCAGTCAGCAGGAAAGTCGTGTTGGTGCGGGCGGTTTTCGCAATCAACGTGTTTCGCACGTAGGACGTGCTGTTGCTGAACAGGATGCCGTTGTCCATCGCCATCAACTGCGCGAATGTGGAATTCGTCGGCAGCTGGGGATAATAATGGTACACCACCGCGTCCCAGTATTGGTTCGTTGCGCCGTAAGTTGCCAGCGCATTGTCCCAACTTACACCAGGCCGGCCTGGGTCGCTGAAGAACACGGCCACAACGGCGTTGGAATCGGCGGCTTTAATCGCATTGCGGTAGGGCAGCATCTTGGCGCAGTAATCATAGCCGTTGGTGAAAAAGCCGGTCGCCCCCTGGAACAAATAGGGCTCGTTACAAAGCTCCCATGCCGCTACCGAAATGTGGTTGCTAAGGGCGAACCCGGCGAAAGCTCCGGCCGAAGCGGGGGAGTCGGTAAACCCGTTGACGCAGACAATGATTTTCGCGCCGCCAATGCTAGCGGCCAGGCTCGCGAAATTGGTGAATTGCGCGCCACCTTTGCCGATCAGCGCATTGACTGTGTTGGAACAGAGGGTTGCCGCCGTGTTGTTCGGTCCGACTTTGCCGGCGATCACAGTAATCCAATCGTTACTCGTCAAGCCGCTCGCCCAATCGAAGGCATCGCCAGATGTGCCTGCCGGATAAAGTAGCCAGCCCGGTGACAATTTCGACGCCATTGCTTGCAGGTTCGTGTCGTCATACTCGATGCCCGCGCCGAGCAACTCGGTCGTGAATCCGGCAAACCCGAGATTCAACGGCGTCGAGTTTGTGGTCGTGAAATCAACGATGACGTTGCTCTGTGCCGCCAGGCTCGAACATACGCCGCAAAAAAGGGCGACCAACTTCACGGCAGAGATGGTGTTCATAGGCCGAAGCTACGCGGCGCATTGGTTGGTGGCAAGAGGAAGGCCCGTAACCTGTAAATCACCCTTCAATCCGGTCCAGGAAGCCAGGCGGTCTTCGCGCCAGGGTGGCTTGTTCGAAAGCGAACGCGATTTTAAGCAGCTTCGGTTCACTCCAGGCCTCGGCAAAAAATGAGATGCCAACGGGCAATCCATGGATCAGGCCCGCCGGCACCGTGATACTGGGATAGCCGGCCACCGCGGCGGGAGTGGTGCTGTCGCCGAGGCCGTGATCGCCGAGCACCCAGTCGGTCACGTGAGCAGGCGCGGAGGTCGGAGCAATCAGGGCGTCGACGTGGTGCTCGGAAAGAGCCGCATCGATCCCTTCATTGCGCGACAACCTGCGGCAGGTGACCAGCGCATCCAGGTATGCTTTATCCGTAAGAGGGCCCTTGGCTTCGGATTTAATCAGTTCCTCCTGGCCGAACCACCGGAGCTCGCGGTCATGATGCTGCTCATTGAAGCGGATGATCTCTGACAACGAATGGACCGGGGCATTGGGTCCGAGCGAGGCCAGGTACGCGTTCATGTCCGCCTTCATCTCGTACCGGAGCACTTCAATCTCGGCGGACTCGATTTCGGGCGGCTTGTTTACGGGCGCCGGGTCGACCAGTTCGGCCCCGGCATTCTTGATTTGGATCAGAAGGGAGTCCATCAACTCGTCGACTGCCGGATGAGATCCGAAGAAATTGCGGGCGACCCCCAAACGGACGCCCCGCAACCCGTTCGGATCGAGAAAGCGAGTGTAATCGCGTTGTGATTTTGAGGAGCTTTGGGCCGTCGCGGCGTCGGTGGGGTCGGTGCCGGCCAGTATACCGAGCAGGACCGCCGCGTCAGTGACCGTTCGGGCCATGGGGCCGGCGGTGTCCTGGCTGTGGGCGATCGGAATGATCCCGGTGCGGCTCACCAGCCCAAGTGTGGGTTTAATTCCGACAATGCCGTTGAACGAAGAGGGAGAAAGAATAGATCCGTCTGTTTCGGTTCCGACTGCGACAGAGCAAAGATTGGCGCTCACGGCCACCGCGGAACCGGAACTCGAACCTGAGGGGTTGCGGTCGAGGCTGTAAGGGTTGCGGGTCTGGCCGCCGCGAGCGCTCCAACCGCTGGTAGAAAGCGACCCGCGAAAGTTTGCCCATTCACTAAGGTTGGTCTTCCCGAGCAACACGGCGCCGGCCGCGCGCAGCTTTGTGACCAGGAAAGCATCGTGCGCCGGGATTGATCCTTGGAGCGCCAAAGACCCGGCGGTGGTGGTCATGCGGTCGTGGGTGCCGATGTTGTCCTTGATAAGAACGGGTATGCCGTGGAGCGGGCTTCGCGGGCCTTTGGCCAGCCGCTCGCGATCCAGTTCGGCGGCAATCGCCAGGGCGTCGGGATTCAACTCGATAACGGAGTTTAACCTCGGACCGCTGCGGTCGATCGCTTCTATCCGCGACCGGTACTTTTTGACGAGCGCAACCGCGGTGGTTTTGCGCTGGTCCATCCAGGACTGCAGCTGGGCGATCGTGGTTTCGTCGAGGGCAAAGGGTTTAACACGAGTTGGCCGGAAACCGGCCTCGAGTTGGTACGCGAAAGCCGGTGCAGCCAACGCAGCGCCGGCCCCCTGGGCCGCGAGCCGGAGAAATGATCGTCGGTTCATCATGCGGGCTGGCCAAGGCTTTATCACGCGGCGCGCGTGACGGGAAGAAAAATGGGGCGGCCCGTTCACGCACTGAGTGCTGATCGGGCGTTTATCGCCCGCTCAACTCAGCTTTGCCGGCTCGATCCTGGCCTGGATGCAGCCGGCTCGTGATGGAGTGATCGGCCGCAAAATGAGAATCGCGGCCATTGTTCCGAGGAGCCCGCAGCCGGCCCAAAGGAGGGTCCGATTAAAAGCAAACAGGTACGTGCCGAGCGTGGGCCCGAAAACAAAGGAAGTGGCCCAAACCATCCCGTAGATCCCCATGTACAAGCCCCGCCTGTCCGGGGGCGCGAGATCCGCCACGTACGCACCCGCCACGGGCATGCTGATCATTTCACCCAAAGTGAAGAGGCAGGTTGTCAGCACCATGAGCGGCAAAGTGCGGGTCAGGAGGTTCGAGGCGAAACCCAGGCCAATCAAAACAAACCCAACGGCAATCACGCGCCGGACCGGGTAGTGTTTTGTGATGCTGGTCAACGGCAATTCGCACAGCACAACCAACAAACCGTTAAACGAGATGATCAGCCCGTAGGTCGAGGGTGAAAATCCCGCGGTGGTGATTTCGAGACTCATCGTGGAAAAAGCCTGCACAAACACAATGCCGATTCCGAGGCAGGCAAACACGATTTGCCGCAATCGCGGGTCGGACCGCAGCACGTGCCAGCTTTCGACCAATGAACCCGTAGCGCGACACCCTTTGAGCCCGGCCGGAAGCGCAAACCACGCAACGACCCCGTACAGCAGGGACGTCGCCGCATCGCCTATAAACAGAAGCCCAAACGATTTTTTAGCCAGCAGCCCGGCCGTGGCAGGTCCGAACGCCCATCCCGCGTTGAAGGCCATTCTGTACGCGGCATAAGCGGTGACACGTTGACCGGTGGGCACGAGGTCGGCCAAAAGCGCGTTGCTGGCCGGCCGGTACAGCTCCCCCGTGAGACCGGCAATTCCCGAAAACAAAACAATCCAGGGCAGGCCTCTAGCTTGCGAGAGGCACAACATGGCAACGGCCGCCGAAAACATCGAAAGCACGATGGTCTTACGCCGGCCAATCCGGTCAGCCAGGTCGCCGCCCAGCAAACATGCGGCCAGCGTCCCGATTCCATAAGCTGCAATCGGCAGCCCGGCCTGCGCTACCGAATACCCGAGCCGGGTCATGTAAATCGCCAGGAACGGCACGACAAACGTTCCGAACTTGTTCAGGAAAGTTCCAAAATAGAGAATCCATGCGCCGCGGGGCAGCGCTTTGAGGTTTTCTCTTAAGGTGGCGTTTCTTTCGTTCATGTGTCGCCCTCCGGATTTTGGCTGGAGCCGGTGTAAACAAAAAACCCACCGGCCTTTCAGCGGGTGGGTTGCAAAAATTCGTTCGATTATTTCAGTTGAATTCGGCTCCCCAACCGCACGCCAAACGCCACATGACGTTCGCCGTCCGCCCCCCGTAAATGGCGCGGATAACCAGCGCGTTCGCGTCATGCGACGGCGCGGGTTTCGGTTGAGGCTTTAGTTGCATGTGCGGCTACTCTAATCCCTATTGAGCACAATTCAACTAATTAATGATGGTAACGGAAGCAGCGAGAGCACGTTTGCGGCTGAGCTGGAACTGCGGGCGGCAGCGCCACCTTCACTAAATCGGCCGACCCCGAGCTAGGATCTTAGAAACCGGCTTTCCCAACGACGCCAAAGGTCAGGCCGCCCGCTTTTTTCTGGTTGTGGAACTTGCTTCCTCTGCGGGCCGGCGCCGGGCCTGGGCGCGCTGCATCGGGGCTCGCAGCGTGTGTGGTTGAGCTGCGCCGTGTGACAAAGCGGCGCGGTACGATTCGATGATTTCGTCGTAGCGGGACATGACTTCACGGACATCTCGCTCGAGCTGGTAGGTCGGGCGCACTTTACCGGAACTTACCGCCCATTCGATTGCGTCCTGGCCAAACTGCTCCTCCGAACACTGCTGAAGCAGGTTCAAAAGGTAGTTCTTCATCATGCCCATAAATCGTTGATAACAAGTTGCTGCTACACGCGCAAATTGGCAATTGGGTGTTTAATACCTCAATTCCTGAGAAAAGTCCAAAAAAAGTCTACTGGACCGCCCGGGAGGCCGCCGCATGTTTTTCGGACTACTTCGAACCGGAAGCCGGTTTGAGCCGTACCGACCGGACATTGACAGGGTGCCACCCGTCTGGCACTGCGTGGATTGAAAGCAACCCTTTCCCCGGGTTTTGAATCGTTAACTGGCCAAGCTCGACCCATTGGAACTTTCCGTAGTCACCGGTAATAGGAGCGGCCGCTTGCAGTCGTTGATCTGTGCACTCGACCCGGATTGACGCGTCTGCCGGTGCGGCAATCTCCACCGCCACATCGAACTTACCCGGCTTTTTGACGTCGAACTCCCAGTCCACCCACTCCTTGGGATCAAACCAGAAGCCGATATTGTCGCGTTGATTGCCGGATTCGTAGCGGATCTGTTCGCCGTGCAGCCGGGCGTCGCCGGCAGCTAACACGAGCGTGCCATCGGGTTGCTGTCGGGGAACGGGTTGATCGACCTCGGGCATGCCCTTGATTTTTAACACGATGGTCGAGGACGCCGCGTCAGGGGCAGTTGCCGGAACGTTAATGACGACGCCTTCTGCGGAGGTGTGGGTTGAAAGCGACGAATGTTTCGAGGTCAAGAGGTATGCCTTTTCGACAGAATTCCTGAGCCCGGGGACGAGCAACTTCGAGCCAGGCGGCCAGTCAAACACGTGAAGATAGAGAGTTGCGCCTTTGGGACTCAGCTTTTGAGTGCAGCGGCCCCAGGGAAGCTTTTCAAATGGACTGGCCTGGGTTGCGTAAATGGCTTCTCCGTTGACTTTCATCCATCGGCCGATTTCAGCCAGGCGTTGGACGCTCGCCTGGGGGAACAACCCTTCGGAGGTTGGCCCCACATTCAGGAGGTAATTTCCGCCTTTGCTGGAGCAATCGATGAGGTTGCGAATTAGAGTCGTCGAGGATTTCCAATTCTGGTCGTATTTGTTGTAACCCCAATGATTGTTCATGGTCATGCAGGATTCCCAATCCACGCCCGGTCCAAAACCCTTCGCGGGTATTTCCTGTTCGGGGGTGCCGTAGTCGCCAATTCTTCCGCGCTGTGCAAACCCGACGCCGCTGGCGGAGTCGGCAGGTTTGCCGACGCGGTTGTTTACAATGATGTTCGGCTGCAGCCCGCGAACGTAGTTGTACAGGTCCAGTCCCCGCTCAGAGGTCCACGGCTTCTCCCATTGTCCATCAAACCAGAGAATCCCGATCGGTCCGTAGCCGGTAAGCAGCTCTCGCAACTGGCCTTTGAGATAATCGTTAAAGCGGTCCATGTCCGGTGAACCCGCGGCTTTGTCGTTCCAGGGACGCCGAGTTCCCCAGTCGGGATGGTGCCAGTCCATGATAGAATGGTACAAACAAAACTTGATCCCTTGTTTCCTGCAGGCTTCCGAGAGCTCTTTGAGCGGGTCGCGTTGGAAAGGGGTTGATTTGATGCACCAATCCGTCAATGAGGAGCGGAACATGCCGAAACCGTCGTGATGTTTGGAAGTGATCACGATGTACTTCATTCCGGCGTCTTTGGCCATGCGCACCCATTGGTTGGCGTCGAATTTCACCGGGTTGAATTGCGAGGCAAACTTCTCGTACTGGGAAACGGGCATCTTGGTTTCTTCCAGGAACCATTCTCCGTAGTTGGTGTTTCCGTTCCATTCGCCGGCAGGCACGGAATAAAGTCCCCAGTGGAGGAACAGCCCGAAGCGAGCCTGGCGAAACCACTCCATACGCTGATCATGCTCGGCAGATGACTCCGCGGCCTGCAGACCCGCCGCGGCTAAGAGAAGGAAACCAACAAAGGAGTAAAGCTTTCGGGTAACACGCGTTCTCATGAGTTTAGGAAAGTGCAGCGTTCCTCGAACAGACGAATACTGCTGGTGGAACACTACAGATTGTCAATTCCGTCGCAACGCCTTTCTTACCAGCAGCGCTTTTGGTCAAAACCACTTGCCTTGCTTTGGATGCTGGTGAAACATTGCCCGACATTTATGGGACACACCAAATTGCATATCCCCGGGCCTGTTGAGGTCAGCGAAAAGACTTTTCGCGCTTTTTGCCGGCCGATGATCGGGCACCGCGGGCAAGGGTTCAAAGATCTCTACGCCAAAATTCAGCCACGGCTGCAACAACTGCTTTCCACACGTCAACTCGTCTACATCAGCACTTCCTCGGCTTGGGGCGTCATGGAGGGTGCCATCCGCAACCTCGTGACTAAGAAAGTGCTTAACTGCATGTGCGGCGCTTTTTCGGACAAGTGGTTGGATGTGTCCAAGCGCTGTGGCAAAAACGCCGAAGCGCTTCAGGTCCCATGGGGATCGCCCATTCGAGCCGAGGAGATCGACAAAAAACTCTCCACGGGCCAGTTCGACGCCCTGACCTTAATCCATAACGAAACCTCGACGGGCGTGATGAGCCCGCTGAACGAGATCGCCGCGCTCAAGAAGAAGTATCCCGATGTCATGTTCATCATCGACTCGGTGAGTTCGATGACGGCGGTTCCTTTAAAGTTCGACGAACTGGGAATCGATGTTCTGCTGGCGGGAACACAAAAGGCGTTTGCCTTGCCGCCGGGCTCGGCGGTGTTTGTCTGCTCACCGGCCGCGCTGTCGAAAGCCGCGACCATTGCGGACCGGGGATACTACTTCGACTTTGTCGAATTCCAAAAAAATGCCGAGCAGCAGATGACCCCCAGCACGCCGAGCATCGGCCATGTAAACGCGCTGGATTCCAAGCTCGAGGATATTTTCGCCGAAGGCCTTGAAGCCCGATACGAGCGCCACCGCCGCACCAACCAGATGACGCGCGATTGGGCGGCTCGCCACGGCTTTACACTGTTTCCCGAGAAAGGTTTCGAGTCGCTCACGCTGACATGCATCAACAACGGCGCGAAAAGCGGCGGCCGGACCGCGGACGTGCCCAAGCTCCAGAAATTGGTGAAGGACGCAGGATTTCTGATCGACGGCGGGTACGGCAAAATAAAGGGCACCACCTTCCGTGTTTCAAACATGGGCGATGAGACTGAAGCCACGATGGGGCAACTGCTCGCCGCGATGGATGATGCGATAAAGAAGCTGTAACGGCTCGAAGACGAAAGCGGTTGAAACGTCGCAGGTTTGAGGCCGCGGGACAGACGTTGCGCGGGCGCTATTTTTCTTTCACGTACCCGTTTTGCTGGAACCATTGAACCGCGTCCGCCAGTGCCTGCTTGGGAGGCGTCTGAGGCAGGCCCAATTCCCGGATGGCTTTGGCCGGTGAGAAAAACATTTTATATTTTGCCATTCGCACACCCGCCAGGGGAGCTTTCGGTGGCTTGTGCGTGAAGCGCGAAACACCTTCGCTTACGTAAGCGGCGGTCAATGCCACAAAGTAAGGAATCCGGACCCGCGGGGCGGGGATTCCCGTGATTTGTTCGAGGACCTGAAAACTCTCGTTCAATGTCCAGTTGCCCTCGGCATTTCCGAAAATATAGCGCTCGCCGGTTGCGCCTCGTTCGGCGGCAAGAATGTGTCCGATGGCGACGTCTCGAACATGGACGTAATTCAGGCCGGTATCCAGGTACGCAGGCATCGCGCGGTTCAAAAAATCCACGATCACCTGGCCTGTCGGGGTGGGCTTCACATCGCGAGGCCCCACCGGAGCGCTGGGATTGACAATGATGATTGGCAACCCTTTGCGCGCAAGTTCCAGGGCGGCCTGTTCCGCCTGCCACTTCGATCGTTTGTACGGATTGCTCATCTGAGCTTCGGAAACGGGCGTCTGCTCATCCGTTGGAACGGGCAGCGCTTGATCTTGGCGGGGCAGTCCGATGCAACCGACCGTGCTGGTGTAAACAATGCGCGAGCAACCCGCTGCGGCGGCGGATTGCAACACCGTGCGCGTGCCTTCCACGTTGGCCTTGAACATCGGGCGGTAATCGGGCAGCCACAAATGATAACTTGCCGCGGCGTGAAAGCACCACTCGCAGCCTCGCAACGCGGCGACGAGCCGTTCCGCGTCATTCACGTCGCCCTTAACTAACTCGACCTCTGCTCCGCGCAATCCCCGTAGATCACTGGTTGGCCGGACCAGGGCCTTCACACTGTGTCCTCTCGAGATCAGCTCATGGACCAGGTTTGCCCCGATAAAACCGGCCGCCCCTGTAACGAAGCATTTCATCAAACATGCGGAAGTTTTTGTGACGCCCGCCTTGATCCACTGTGCGGTGGAATCGAAAATACGCGCGCGGGCCCATTTTAAAGGTTTCTTGACGCTCATGGAAACTGTTTTGAACGAAATCCGCGGGGCACTTGACTTGGAGATTGCGTTTGTGAAGAATGCGACGCGTTGTATGCCGCAAAAGAGCAATGCCCGAACCAAAAAGCGCTCGCGCAAAGAATCGCGAGATCTTGATGTCAAGATAGGCTTCCTCGAGGGGATTGTCGGACGCGACCCGCAGTACGTTGAAGCGCTCCAGATCCTTGGGGATCACTACACCCAACGCGGCAAATTCGAGGACAGTCTCAAAGTCGACAAACGTCTCTCCCGATTGGAACCCCGGAATCCGCTGGTCTTTTATAATCTCGCCTGCAGCTATTCTTTGAACCGCGAACTGGGACGCGCGGCGGCGGCGCTCGAAAAAGCGCTCGTACTTGGGTATCGCGATTTCAGTTGGCTGGCCAAAGATCCAGACCTTCGCCCGCTTCGTAAAGATCCGATCTACCGTGTGATCGAAGACAAGATCCGGCAGATGAAGGTTAAAATCCGGATCGGAAGTTGAATTGTCCCCTACCTGACGCTGCGGGCATCGCTCATATTCCGCGAACCAATGCCGCCCAACCACAGGCATGGTTATGAGCAGGCCTTCAGCCTGAACGCGAGCTCCTGAAATGAACGTCACCCTGCGTGGCCGAACCCGTGCCTACCGCACCGTTACCTTCGATTCAGAAACCAATTCCGTCGTCCTCATCGAGCAACGGTTGCTTCCGCACGATTTTGTTCTCGTCAAAACAAGGAATTTTCACGAGACCGCCCGAGCGATTCGCGACATGGTAGTGCGCGGTGCCGGGGCACTCGGAGCGACCGCCGCCTACGGATTTGCGCAGGGTGCCCGCGCTTTCAAAGGTTCGAGCCTGGAGAAATTTCAACTTCACATCGACGAAGTATTCCAGGTTTTAAAATCAGCCCGGCCCACGGCGGTTGACCCGGTGAACGCGATGGTCCAGGTGAAGACGGCGATGGGAGCCGGGGAAAGCGTGGCGGAGAAGCAGGCGCTGGCGCTGGCCGCCGCCGAGGAGTTTGCCGAAGAAGACGTCAGGCATTGCCGGGACATTGGCCGGCACGGCGCAAAATTGATTCGCAACGGCATGAACGTGCTGACCCATTGCAACGCGGGTTGGCTGGCGTTTGTGGATATCGGCAGCGCCACCGCCCCGATGTACGCCGCCCAGGCCCAGGGAAAGCGCTTTCATGTGTATTGCGACGAAACACGGCCGCGCTCCCAGGGAGCAACTCTCACTGCCTGGGAACTGGCGCAGCAGGGCATCTCGCACCAGGTGATCGCCGACAATGCAGCGGGATTGCTGATGCAGCGCGGGAAGATCGATTTGGTGATTGTCGGCAGTGATCGCACCCTCGGCCGCACAGGGGAGGTGGCTAACAAAATAGGAACCTACACCAAGGCGCTTCTTGCGCACCGGCACAACATCCCGTTCTACGTCGCGATTCCGCTGTCGACCATCGATTGGGATCTGCGCTCTGGAAAGGAAATTCCCATCGAGGAACGCGATGAGAGCGAAGTTTTAGGGGCGTGGGGCTCAACGAACCGCTCCCGACGGCTTTATGTTCGCGTAGCTAACCCCTCCAGCAGCGCGTTTAATCCCGGTTTCGATGTGACCCCGGCCGAGTTGATCACAGGGATCATCACGCCCATTGGAATTTTCAAACCCTCCCAGCTATGGAAGAATCGGCAGCGGCCCGGATGGAAGTAGCCGCCGAGGTCACGAGGCGGACGGTCACACGCCTGTCAGATGCAAAGAATCCGCCTCGTGACCTCGGCGGCTACGAAGAATCTTGACAACGCGTTCAAGATTTGAAACATGGACTCATGGAGTTGCGTGAGAAAGGAAACCTCCCCCGATTGGAAAAGCAATTCTACCAGGCGCACGCAGTGGTCTTTTGGACGAACCTCTGGAAGACCGTGCAAGGGGCTGGTTGACAAAGCAGTTTCACGCCGTCTTCCGCGAATTGATGCTGCATGCGGCTGCTCGTGAAGATCTGTTCTGCCCGGCCTATTGCCTGATGCCGGATCATTTTCACCTGATTTGGATGGGTATGCGCCGCGAAACAGATCAGCTCAGCGCAATGAAGTTTCTACGGACGCACCTCGAGCCGGCCCTGGGAAGTCAAAGGAAGTGGCAACATCAGCCGCATGACCACGTTTTGCGTCCACAAGAGCGCATGCGCAATGCGTTTGTCAGGTTCTGCTTCTACACGCTTGCGAATCCCGTTAGGGCCGAATTGACCACGGCTGAAAAGGACTGGCCCTTTCTCGGCGCGATTGTTCCAGGGTTTCCGAAACTCCATCCATTTGAAGACCGGTATTGGGACAAGTTCTGGAAGCTCTATTTGGCGAGACGGAACTCCGAACCGAGTCATGAGTAGCCGGCGAGCCCCAGCGACGTCTGGCCGTCCGCGTCGTGACCTCGGCGGCTACGGCCGGGTGTGCATCCAGACGCACAGTGACGAACCTCCAGCGGTGTGCTAAAGGGAGGCGTGATTCGGGTTGTTTTCCGTCCTTGGGTTGCTGCCGGCCAACTTGCTTGGTGCGCGGGAGCGCGATTCCAAACGGTCTTGCTGCGCCAGACAAAACACCTGCGTTCACAATCCGGGATTAGCGCCCAACCGGCCACCTTGCGTGCCATCGATATTGACATTCGACGCCGAAATTGTTAACTTCGTTAAATAAGACCTGAGAACCATGAAAACCAGCCCTAGTACCTCTCTCCAGAAACGTGCCTTTACATTAATCGAATTACTCGTCGTGATTGCGATTATCGCGATTCTTGCCGCGATGCTTTTGCCCGCGCTCTCGCAGGCGAAGAACCGCGCGCAGGAAACAACCGACCTCAACAATAACCGCCAGCTCATGCTGGGAATGGTCATGTATTCAACGGATCAGAATGATGTGCTTCCCGGTTGCGGTTGGGGGACGGCCGACAACTCCTGGGCTTATGCCGGCGGAATTCCCACCTATGGAAACGCCACCCCCACGACCTTCAATACATATTACTCCAACCAGGTGAATTATTTGCGCACCGGAGAATTGTTTCCCTACGTGAAAACGGAAAAGATTTTTCTCTGCCCCGCTGACAAACCCAACGGTTTATACTATCAACGGAACATTTACACGACCAGCTACGTGTGGAACGGCGCAATTTGCGGGTTCGGGAATCTAACCACGGGCAAACCCTCACCAGCTGCCCAGGGAAGCTACAAGATCACGCTGTTCAAACCTCAATCCATCATCCAATGGGAAACGGATGAACTCACTCCTTTCTTCTTCAACGATGCCTCCAGTTTTCCCGATGAAGGTATTTCCGGCCGCCACGGCAAGGGAGCTACTGTGGGTCTTGTTTCCGGGAGCACCGAAAAGATCAAGTTGGCGCAGTTTTATAGCAACAAATATGCTGGGGCCCAGGGTCAGCGAGGTGCCGGAATTCCGTTAGGAATGTTGCCCAATCAGTTGTGGTGCAACCCTGGGAAACCGAATAGCGGTCTTCCCTAAAATCACGTTTTGGAACTCTACACGGAGGAATGTGAGAATGTTAAAAAGACCACGCGACCTGTGTCGGAAACCCCTGTTATTTGCAGCGGCAATTTCGGTTAGTATTTTGCTGGGCTGTTCTAAAAAACAAGAAGCGGACGCACCTGCGCCCGCCGCTGCCAGTCAACCGGCGGCGGCGCCCGCTGCCGATGCGCAGCAGCAGCAACAGCAGGCCGACGCTGCCCCGCAACAACCCACCGGCCCAGTTTTGGATGCCTCACAAATGTCGGGTGACGCCAAAGCCGCGATGGCTGAAGCGGACGCCGCGATACGACAGCGCGAGTATGAAAAGGCCGTCCGAACCATGCTGGCCATCCAGCAAGCGCGGCTCGATGCGCAGCAGGCTGCTCTTGCGCGTCAGCAAATGATCAATTTGCAACGAAATCTCGCGGCCGCGGTTGCCTCCGGTGACCCCAACGCGAAAGCCGCTGCAGACATCCTGCGCGCCGGCCGCGGACATTAATCGGCCCCGCCACTGTCCTATTTTCGAAGGAGGCGATTCACCTTGGATCGCCTCTTTTCTTTTTCAGTCTCGAACGATTCTTGCCACATAGGCGCCGTCGACAGCGTCGCTAAACGGCAGCAACTCGCGTTCGTGCTCGAGTCTGACTCCCTTGCTCTGGTCCAGAACTGCTTTTACAACGCCTTGGTTCTCCTCGGGTTCAAGGCTGCAAGTACTGTAGAGGAACGTTCCACCGGGCTTGAGAAATTTCAGGGCAGAACTTAAAAGCGTAAGTTGCGTGCGCTGCAAGCGGGCGATTTCCTCCGTGCTCACCCGCCATCGAAGGTCAACCCTCCGCCGCATCACACCTGTGTTCGAACAGGGAGTATCTACAAGTACCCGGTCAAAGCCGGCGCTGGTCAACTCACGATCGTTGGAAGAAGCGGCTGCTTGTAAATCTCCAATTCGAGCCAGGAAGGTTTCGACGCAAGCGGCGCCCAGGCGCGCACAATTTTCCGTCGCCAATCGCAACCGCTCGCTATCAGTGTCGTGCGCGATGATTCGGCCCTGGTTGGCTAATGTTTGAGCAATATAAGTTAGCTTGCCTCCTGGGGCGGCGCACATATCCAGAACGCTTTCGCCCGGCCGGGGCGCAAGCTCAGTGACGGCCAGGAGCGTGCTGGGATCCTGCACGTAAAAGAATCCTTTTTGAAAACTTGGTAGCTGGGACAGGGGTGGATGCGATTTCAACTCAAAGACCGTATCGACTGGAAACCAATCGCGATGGAAAAAATCGTACTCGACGCCTTCATCGCGCCAAACCGGCAGCAGCCGCTCGGCGTCTATTTTAAGCGAATTGACCCGGGCAAATGTCCGGGGTGGGGTGTTGTTCCATTCCAGAAGCTTTAGTGTGCGCTCTTTTCCCCACCGGGTCGTCCAACGATCCACCAACCATTGCGGATGCGAAAAGCCCAATGCCGGGCGCTCCTGTTTGAGCTGCTCCAACCGTGCTCGTGTTGCGTCGAATTCTCTCAAATAGCCGCGCAAAACGGCGTTCACGAATCCGGCCTGGGGCCCAAATCCGCGTTGCTTGGCCAATTCGACCGTGACATTCACCGCCGCGTGGTCGGGAATGCGCTCCAGCCAGAAAATCTGGTACAGGCCCAGGCGGAGAAGATTTTGCAGCGCGGGGTTTTGGGCCCGGTCCGCGGTTTTGCGAGCGATGAGCCAATCCAGGGCGGATTGCCAGCGGACAACTCCGTAGACCAACTCCTGGCAGAGCCGGCGGTCCGGTCCCGAGAGGTTGGCAGTGGCCAAAGCGCGTTCGAGGATCTCCTCGGTGAAGAGGCGTTCGCCGCGGTGCCCGAGGACCTCGACCGCAATTTCTCTTGGTTTTTGCCCGCTCACTCTCTTAAATAAAGGCCATACAGCGGGTGGGCGCGAGCGATAAGATACTTTATGAGAGAAGAATTCGAGAAAATGGCGACTGCCGGCAAGCTGGACCGCCGTCATATCGATGCTTTGGTTGAATTAACCAACAGCGGCTTCTGCATGCATCGCAGCTGGGGCTTCGGCCGGATTAAGACTGTCGATACCGTGTTTGCGCGGTTTACGATCGATTTCACGGGCAAGCCGGGCCACAATATGGACCTCGCCTTTGCCGCGGAATCCCTCAAGCCCATTTCCAAGGACCACATTCTGGCCCGCAAAGCTTCGGACCTGGAAAACCTGCGCCAGATGGCGGCCACCAACCATTTGGAATTGGTGAAACTGGTTTTGAGCAGCTATGGAGGCAAAGCCAGCGCCGACCAAATCCAGCAGGCGCTGGTCCCGGAGGTGATCCGCGATGACTGGAAAAAGTGGTGGGAAGCGGCAAAACGCGAGCTTAAAAAGGACGGCCATTTCCAGGTGCCCCTCAAAAAGACCGAGCCCATTGTTTACCAGGCGAAGGAAGTTTCTTTGCAGGACCGTTTGATGGTCGATTTTCGGGCCGCGAAAGGGCTCAAAGCGCGCATTCTCGTGGCGGGGGAATTCCTCAAGAATGCCGCGGATTTAGCGGACAAAAAAGCGGCGGCGACGGAAGTGATCGCCGCGTTGAACGGGGAGATTCCCAGCTACCAGCGAACCCAGCCGGCTGTTGCGCTGGAAGCCATTTTTGTGAGAGATGACTTGCGCGAAATGGCGGGGGTGGAACCCACTCCGGGAGAACTTGGCGCCGCCGTGATTTGGTCCCAGGATCTCAAGCTCGGGCCTTTGATGGAACAACTGCCGGCCGCCAAACACCGGCGCGCGCTGGAATCGTTCAAGGCTGCCAACCCGGACACGTGGATTGAAACCCTCCGCAATACGTTGAACCAGGTCTCGGCGAAGCTTTGCAGGGAGTTTGCCGGGCTGCTCATCCACGAAGGTAAAATCGACCAGTTAAAGGAGACACTGGCCCGCTTGATCAGCCAGCATACCGCCAGCAGCGAATTGCTCCTGTGGCTGGCCAAGGATCGAAACGATTCCTTTGCCGATATCCTCGGCCCGGAGGTTTTTCGCGCGATGCTCACCGCGATGGAGCGGGACCAGTTCAACGAGCGCCGTTCCAACCGCCTCCGCGATTTCATTCTCGACGACCAGGAACTGCTCGTCGAACTCATCGGCTCAGCCGATCTTGAAGTAATCAAAGATTTGACCCGGGCGCTTCAGCTTTCCCCGTCGTTTGATGACATGGACAAACGTTCGCTGCTGGCGCGCATCGTGAAGAGCTATCCCGCCATTCAGTCGCTGATTTCCGGCGAACAGACCAAGCAGGAGGCGCACCTGGTTGTCTCCTGGGAAAGCCTTGAACGCCGCAAGAACGAATACCGCGAAATGGTCGAGAAAAAGATTCCGGCCAACTCGAAGGAAATCGCCGTCGCTCGCAGTTACGGCGACTTGCGGGAGAACCATGAGTATAAAGCCGCCAAGGAGATGCAGAAGCTGCTCATGAAACAGAAGTCCGAACTGGAAACGCAGTTGGTTCGCGCAAGGGGCACGGATTTCTCGAATGCACGGACGGACGCGGTCAGCATCGGCACAGTCGTGCGCGCCACGGATCTCGAAGCCAACAAACCCGAGCAGATAACCATCCTGGGAGCCTGGGATTCAGATCCCGAAAAGGGCATCGTCAGCTACTTGTCACCAATGGCCCAGGCGCTGATCAACCACAAGGTCGGTGAACAGGTGGAGTTCGAGGTTCACGGCCAGCGGCATCATCATCGGATCGATGCCATTGAGCCGTACAAGCAGGCAGCGCTCCAGAGTTGATTAGTTGAGAGCGGGAACTGCGCGGGTTAACGGGTTGATTTGCCGCTTCTTCCGGACTCAGGCAAACAGGCTGGTCACGGCCTTCGCCTTGACCAATTCTCTCGGTTGTTTGAGGTGGTTGAACACGATCGTATCCGGGTCGATTCCGAAAGCGTGGTAAATGCTTGCCAGCAGTTCCATGGGGTGAACCGGTGATTCAGACGGGCTGCTACCGGTCTTGTCGGATTTGCCATGGATGTATCCTCGTTTCACGCCGGCTCCGGCGACAATCGAGGTATAGCAATAAGGCCAATGATCGCGGCCATCAGAGCTGTTCTTGTTGCCTGAAGTGCTAACACCCTTTTGCGGACTGCGGCCAAATTCACCCACAGCCACCACCAATGTTTCTTTCAGGAGGCCGCGTTCGTCCATATCGCCGAACAAGGCTGCCAGGCCCTGATCGAGCATTGGACCGGACTGGGTTTTCATCCGCTTCGTCAGATCCACGTGAACGTCCCACGAGTGATTGTCCGAGTTGGCGACCTTCGGCCAAATCACCTCGACCACACGCGTGCCGGCTTCAATGAGCCGTCGCGCCAGCAGGCAGCTTTGTCCAAACGTGTTGCGCCCGTAACGGTCCCGCGTTTTATCAGGCTCTTGCCGCAAATCGAAGGCGTTGCGAGCGCGCCCTGAAATGACCAGGTTCAAGGCCCGCGCGTAGTAATCGTCCAGGTTGTACTTTTCGACGGCTTTGTCCACGTCCGGCATGGATGCCTCGATCGCCTCGCGCAATTTCGCCCGGCGTTCCAGCCGGAGGGCGAACAATTCCGGCGGCAACTTAAGATCGTCCACGTGGACATGGTCCATCTTGTTCATGTCCATGTCGTCGCCCTCGGGGTAGAGGGTATAGGGGTCGAAGGCCTTGCCGAGGAACCCCGCGCTGCCGCCCTTGCCCACAACATTGGATTCCTGGAGAGGGCGAGGGAGCATGACAAACGGCAACATCGGCTCGGTGGAAGGGCGCAACCGGACGATCTCGGACCCGAAATTGGGGAAGTCTTTTGGATCCGGCGGCTCGAGCTGCCCGGAAGGGCTGACCTTGTCGGTGGTGTAGCCGGTCATGATCTGGTAAATGGCGGCGGTATGATTGAACAGCCCGTTGGGGGTGTAACTCATCGACCGGATCATTGTGAATTTGTCATTCACCCTGGCGAGCTCGGGCAAAATCTCAGTGAAGTTCACGCCCGGGATCTTGGTGGGAATGGTTTTGAAGGGGCTCTTCATGTTGTCGGGCAGGTCTTCCTTGGGATCCCACAAATCGAGGTGACTCGGGCCACCCTGCAAATAGACCAGGATGATGTTTTTGGCCGTGCCCCAGCCCGGACCTCCCGCGATCGTGCCCGATTCGGCCGCGCGAGCCTGGAGTTTGAAAAGTGAACCCAAAGAAAGGCCCAGCATTCCCGCCCCGCCGATCCGCAACAGATCGCGGCGGGTCATTTTCAGGTTTCGATCGCACAGGTCGGAGCAGGTGCCGCCGGAAATTTTAATCATAGGTCATTTCCTCCTAATAGTTGAACAGGAACCCGGAGCTGTTAATAAGGGCCCAGGTCAGGTCCTGGAATACAACCAGGCGTTTCTTGTCGAGTTGATGCGCGCTGGTCACCGCGTCCTCGCGCAGTTGAACCAGCGCCGGGTCGAGATGAACCGGTTCCTCCGCCTTTTTCAACGCGCGCTGCAGTTCCGAGAATTTTGGATCCTCGGGAAGCGGTTCGGATGCCGAGGCGACCGCCTGCCGGCGCCTCCAAAATTCGGCGTCAGTGGATCGGTAATAGTCGAAAATGGCCGCCGCCTGTTCTGGTTTGCGCTCACCGGCATTGGCCCGCGAGGCTTGCACAACGGGATCGGGCATCCCGAAGTCCAGCGGGTCGTCGCTCGCGGTCACGTACAAACGGAACCTGCCGAGCAGAAAGTTCTCACCATAATGCTGCTGTAGATTGAAACGGACCGTAACGCCGTTGGAGCTCACGAGGGTGTCTTCGAGTTTGAATGTGGCGGTGTGGCGCTGGATAGATGGAGCGCTGCCGATGGCCCACCCGTTGCGGCCGCTGTAGACTTTCCCGTCGATGGCCTGGCTTACAGGGAAGTCGCCCTGGGAATAATCGGCCTTCGCATCCGAGAACTTCGCCGCGGTATCCGGGGCGTTGGTCCCCGTCGCCCACGACAGCTCCAATTCGCTGAGGACGAAGTTGCCGTCATCCGCCCGCCCCGGACCGAACTTGGGCAGCCGATCATCGGGCAGCACCTCCAGCATAACTCCGGTGATGTTGGTGAGCTGAGACCGCGCTAAAATCAGGTAGTCCGAGCTGCCTTTGCCACCGGAGCCGAACAAAGACCCGTCCTTGTCCCTGGCCAGTTTGCTTTCGCCAGTCGCGGAGGCCTCGATCACTTCCACGGGCACCCAGACGGTCTTTGCGTCGCCTGGGTTGTTCTTGCTTTCCCAGAAGGCGGCCTCGGCCGGGAGCAGTTTTTCGTATTCCTTCAAAGCCGCTTTTTTCGACTCAATTTCGACCTGGCGCCGCTTCTCCAGTTCCGTCTTCAGCGACTTCGTCATTTCGTCGTAGGTCGCCAGGTCGGATTTGGCTTTTTGGATAGCGTCGTCGCGTTCTTTGTTCAGCTCGGCAATGACCGGGATCATTTTCGCCTCGAGTGGGGCGAGCTGGTTGGTGATGTTGTGATAATCGGCCTCGACGCGCGGGAGCAAGGAAAGCGTGCTTTGGATTTCCGGTTCGGTTGGCGGCCGATTCAAGACGCGCATGAAGATGTCGCCGATGAGTTTGCGATCGTCTTTCTCTGCTTCGACAAGCGTTGCAATGGCATTGGTGGGCTCATCGATGGCATTGGCAATGGTGGACCCGCTCAACAACGCCATGACAGAGCCGAGGCGGATGTCGCTGGTGCGTTCGCATTCGCAGGCGCTTTGGCGCGCCGGCCGGCCCAGAGTGGCCAGCAGCCCGCTGCCCGCATCCATCGTCGGATCAGATAATTGCGTGGCCAATTCGCCGGGCTTGGCCCCGGAGATGTTTGGCACGCTGCCTGTCACTTTGAATACGGCGTCAAACAGGGTTTCGGCCGGCAAACGCCGCGCGATGGCGTGTGAATAGTTTAGCTTGTCGTCTTCGTTCCACTTGTTTGGCCGAATGGAGAGCTGGTACGTGCGCGACTGGCAAATCAATTGGACCAGGTGACGCGTATTGAAGCCGCTGGCAACGAATTCTTTGGTCAGATACTCGAGAAGCGCCGGGTTGCGAGGCGGGTTGCCCGCCCGGATATCGTCCAGCGGTTCGATGATGCCGACCCCGGTAAGATATCCCCAGATCCGATTGGCGTAGCTGGAGGCGAAAAAGCGATTGTCCGGCGTGGTAATCCATGACGCCAGCTGCTCCCGGCGACTCGCCTTTTCATTGGTTTCATGTTTTGCGGCAAACGGAAAATCCGGCGGCGCGATCTTCCCGGTCCGGATATGGGTCACGTCGCCCTCTTTTGCATCCGAGACGTCTTCGTAAAGCGGCTTGGCGCTCTCCACATCGTTGCCCGCCACCTTGCGTCCTTCGCTCTGCGGGTCTTCCTTAAACGAAACCTGGGCGAAGTAAGCGGCCAGATGATAATACTGGTCCTGCGTCCATCGTTCGAACGGATGGTCATGGCACTTGTTGCAATTGAACCGGGTGGCAAGGAACAGGTGCGTGGTGTTCTCCATCGCTTCGGCCGGGGTCCTGAGGATCTTCCAATAATTGGCGGCAGGGTTGTCGTGAGTGCAACCGTTAGCCGTCAGGATCTCGCGGACGAACTGGTCATACGGAGTGTTCTTCTCAACTTCCTTTCGGATCCACGCGCGAAACACTTCAGCCCCTTCCATTCCCAGGAACTTGCTGTTGCACTGGAGCAAGTCGGCCCATTTGTTTGCCCAAAAATCCACATACTCGGGACGCCCAATCAGCCGCGCAACCACCTCGTCGCGCTTCACCCTCGTTTCACGGGTGTCCTTGAGAAAAGCCTCGATCTCGTCGGGCGATGGGGGCAGCCCAATTAAATCCAAATAGACACGCCGGATGAACTCGAGGTCCGTGCACAATTCGGAAGGTTCGATCTTCATCCGCTTCCACTTCGCGGCGACGAGTTCATCGACTTTGCCCCACGAGGGCGGTTGATGCCACACAAAGCCGCTGCGATCGCCCATGACGGTCAGCGTGGTTGCGGCGTAATTGCCTTCGTACCGGGCCAGGACGGGGGCTTCGCCCCGGCGCAGCGTCGTGATGAGGCCCGCCGCGCCAGCGGTCGCGACATCGGAGTTGCCGCTTTCGATAAAAGCTTCGCTGGTGACGTCACGCGTCGATCCGTCGGCGTAAGTCGCAACCACGCGCATTTGCTGGCGCGACCCGATTTTTTGGGCAACTGGATCGTGTGGAAGAACCTCGATTTTGGTCACCCGCGGAGAAGCCATGTCCAACTCGGCTCCGTTTGCGATCCATTGGCGGAGGACCTGGTAATATTTGCTGTCGACGGTGGTTCGGCGCCCGCCTTCGTGCGGCACTTCGGCCACGGCTTTCAGCAGCATCAGGCTCTCGTCCGGAGAAGCGAAATTAATTCGGCGCGCCGCCAGGTCGTCGGTCAGGGACCGGACATCGGTCTCGGGGTCATAGCCCCGCAAGGAGAGCTTGAACCCGTTCTTGCCTTCCTTTGCGCCGTGACAGGTGCCGGCGTTGCAACCAAGTCTTGAAAGGATCGGGGTGACGTCGCGCACGAAATCGGCATGGTACTTCCTTGTTTGCCCGCCAATCGCCAGCGGCGATTCAATCGTGCGCCCAGCGAAAGATACGACCAGTTTGCCCGAACCGTTTGTTGAAGGAGACAAAAGTCCGGTGGGTGTGATCTCCGCCAGCGCGGGTTGCACCGTGAATTTCACCATGCGCGTGACATCGGCGGTATCGCCGGAATCGAGCCGCGCCGTGACCAGCAGTTGCGCGTAGTCGTTGCGGGTCGTGAACCTGAGCTGAGATGGCTGCATCTCCAGCGCCACGACCTTTGTCCCTTCGGGCAGGGACTCCGGTTCGAGGGTAGGCCCGGCCGATTTCGCGGGCCCTTTGCCCCATACAGGCGGCTTTTCCGCAATCGCGTCCCTGGCGATTGGGACGGACACAAACTCTCTGAGCACAACGCCGTTCGTTGCGTTGAAGAGACGAATCATTCCGTCCGACCCTGAAGCCGCTATCCTGTCTCCATCCGGCGTGAACGCGACGCAGTAAATCGCCGAGTTCGAAATGCCGACCCTCGTTATTTCACGAATGCCCAGCTTTTTGTATTCCGCCAATTTCTGCTTTTCCTCAGGTTTGCGCGTGTCGGGGACCTTGCCCATGATTTGGCGCAGAGTTCTGGGGACGTCATTGGTGTAATCGTAGCTGCAAACGAGCAACTGGCCGAACCGGTCCAGGCCGCTGCCACAGGCAATGCGCTTGCCGTCGAGGCTGAATCGCACACTGAACACGCGCCCCGTCATCGGGAACAGGTCGGCAATCAACTGGGCGTCGTCGCCTATCTCGCGGGAAACTTCGCGGAAAATCCGGTAGGCCTTGGGCAAGCCGTCCGACCCGGCCGCGACGATGTGGTCCAGGTAAGGATGCGTGGCCAGGGCGAGAACGCCGCCTTTGAGCGCATCCGGGGTAATCGAGGTGATGTTGTCGATGAAACGCTGGCTCGACACTTCGGTGAGCTTCACGCTCATGTCGCGACCGCCCGAAATAATGTGGTCGCCCTTGACGGAGAAAGTCGTGCATAAAGCCCAGTCGCTGTGAGAGCCCATTTGGACCACCTGCTTGCCGGACGCGGCTTCAATCGCCCTGACCGTATTATCGGCGCATCCAAAGGCCAGCAGCTTGCCGTCCGATGACCAACTCACTCCGTATAACGTGTCGTAGCTCACCGGCGCGGAGAGCGCGAGCTTGCGATGCGCAACGTCCCAAACCTGGATTTCTCCCAACCGCGCCGGATCTCCGCCGGCCACCGCCAGCCATTGACCATCAGGCGAAAACCGAAGAGATTGAATCCGTTCTGATAAGCCAATAAGCCTGCCGGCTAGCGCCTCCGAGGGCTGCTCATAAAGAAGCACTTCGTGAAACCCCGCCACCGCCAGCAGTTTCCCGTCAGGCGAAAAATCCAACGCCGTCACCACAGGCGGCCTCGAATACATCGGCGGATGGTCGGAGTCGTAGTGACGCCGGGCATCCTGCGGCGTGTCGTCCACGGCTCCCTGCTGAATCCATGACGAGAGCAGCGCTACTTCCGGTTCGCTCAGAGGCGCTTTTCCTTTGGGCATCCGCGCTTCGCCGTTTTGCGGTGTCACCATCTTGAGGATCGAGCTCTGGTCGGCGTGCTCGGGTACGATCGCCTTTCCTTCCGTTTCCCCGCCGGCGAGCAACCCCTTGAAGTCGGTCATCACATAGCCGCCCTTGGCTTTTGCGGGTTGATGGCAGCCCTGGCAATTCGCCTGCAGAATCGGCCTAACGTCCCGGTAATAACTGACCTTCCCGGAAACCGGTTCGGCCCCCGCCCTATCCATCGAAGCGCTCAGCGCAGGAAGGGCCGTTGCAAGTAACAGGCATGTTGCCGCGGCCCGGGCGCGGCGCCGCACTGCCGCGAGATGACTAAAAGGAGGGTCTGAAACAAGGGGATTTCTACGCGAAAATCCGGGCACGTTCAACTGACGTCCAGGGGCATTCATCGGGCTGCTAAACTATCTGCGCATTCGGAGAGGTAATCAAGAGCTTTAGAATCGGTTCTGCAATATCAATCAAAATCCACTGGCGTGGATGGGTTTGTGCATGCTCATCCGACTCCGTGGCAGGCCACTTTATTCAATCCGCCGCCGGGGAATGGAAGCTATTTCTCGACCGTGAACCGGTGAATCGTTGTCTGGTGATAGATTTCGCCGGGCTTGAGGATGGTCGAGGGGAACTGTGGCTTATTGGGAGAATCGGGATAATGCTGGGTTTCCAAGCAAACGGCCAGATGCCGTGGGTACGCGTATCCGCCCGGGCCGGTGAATGCCCCGGTGCCGAAATTGGCGGTGAAGATTTGCACACCGGGCTGAGTGGTCGAGACCTCCATGGTTCGACCCGACTTTGGATCCCTGAGCTTGGCGCAGAGCACAAGTTCGCCGGGTTTGGGGTTGTTGATGACCATGCAATGATCGTAACCGCCGCCGAACTGCCTTTCTTTAATCTGATCGATCCTTTCGCCCACCCGGTGTGGCTTGCGGAAATCCAGCGGGGTGCCTTCGACCGGGAGGAATTCGCCGGTCGGGATCAGGGCACCATCGGCTTGCAGATACTTGTCCGCGTTGACGGTGAGCTCGTGATCGAGGGCCGTTCCGGATTGCACTCCGGCCAGGTTCCAATAGGAGTGATTGGATAGATTTACGACCGTGGGTTTGTCGGTTTCGGCGGTATAATCCATTTTCCATTCATTGCGATTGTTCAACTCGTAAATGACCGTGCAGGAGAGGTTGCCCGGATAGCCTTCCTCGCCGTCTTTGGAAAGGTATTGGAGCTTGAGTCCGACGGCGTCGGCTGTTTGAAACGGCTCAGCTCGCCAGACCCGCTTGTGGAACCCCCGCACACCGCCGTGGATGTGGTTCGGTCCGGCATTTTTGGAAAGAGAAACAACGCGGCCATCCAGGGTGAACTCAGCTCGGGCGATGCGATTGGCGTAGCGGCCGAGCAACGCTCCAAAACACGGGCTGCGGTTCTCGTAATCGGCAAGAGAAGCGCAATTGGCGTTTACGTTGGTGAATCGGCCTTCCTTGTCCGGAGCTTCAAATGAAAAGATAGTGGCTCCGTAAGTAATGACTTTGGCGGTCAGTCCATTGCTGTTCTTGAGTGTGTAAAGATCGACGGGCTCGCCCTGGACGGTTGTGCCGAACGGCATTTTGTCGATGGACATCCTGGAGTCGCTCATATGGGAAACCTCAGCCGGCGCAATCCGAGCGCAGAAGCAAACCAGAAGTGCGGTGGAAATGAGCCTGCTGCGAAACGGTAGGTGCATAAGCCGAGGCTGAATCAAGTGCGGGCTTGTTTCAAACCGAAAAGCTGCGTTGAATCGGAGATTCACAGGCCGCCCGATGCGCTTCCTTTTTATTATCAATCCCGCCGCCGGAGCCGGCCGTGCAGGGATGCGTTGGAAACAGGTTGATCACCGTCTCCAGCGGTCGGACTTGAAAATCGCACACGTTTTCACGAAGGCCCCGGGGGAGGCGGCCCTTCTTTCGGCCAAGGCAGCCGGGGAATACGAAGTGATCGTCGCCGTGGGCGGCGATGGTACGGCGGCCGAAGTTGCCTCCGGGCTGGTGACCTCCGGGTCGAACGGGGCGGCGCTGGGAATCCTGCCGTTCGGGACGGGCAACGATCTGGCGGAGGTGCTTGGAATCAAGAGCAGCGAAGATGCTTTGCGCTGTTTGGCCGGGGGCCACACCAGACAGATTGACGTGCTCAGAGTCCAATGCGAGGTAGACGGCAAGGAAACGACCCGGTACGCATTGCTATTCGCAGGAGTCGGCATCATTAGCGCGGCTTTGCGAAAAACGACACCCGGGCTCAAGCGCCTCCTGGGCCAGCGGTTGGCGTATCCCGCCGGATTGTTGCGCGCCCTGGCGGGGTTCCGTTCGCCCCGAATGATCGTCTTGTGCGACCAAGAACGTTACTCGGGCGAATTTCTCTTTGCGGGCGCAAGCAATACCCCAATTGCGGGCGGCGGCATGAAGATCGCCCCGAGTGCGCGAATCGACGACGGCGTCCTGGACGTAAACCTGATTGGCGCACTCAGCCCCTTTCGCGCGATTCCAATGCTGCGGCGGGTTTGCCGGGGATTGCATTTAGGCCAGCCCGTGGTCCGTTATTTCAGCTCGAGCCGACTGGAAATCACGTCGGACACCCCTTTGGATGTGGCTGCGGACGGTGAACTGATTGGCCAAACACCCGTGCGGATTAGCGTCCTGCCGAGCGCGTTAAGGGTTATCACGCCGACCGGCAACCCGGAGGCACGCTGATCTGTATGGGCCCGTTCCCGCCCTTTTCAGGGCGGAAATCATCGGCAAGCTTGGGATCCACACAGCTCCGCTAATTCAGCTTTTAAAAGCCGTTTGGCCCGGTAAATCCGGGTTTCCACAGCCTTGACGGAGCATTTTAGAATTGCGGCAATTTCCGCCTGTGGCAGTTCCTGGTAAACGGCCAGGATTAAGGGCTGGCGCAGATCCTCGGGCAATGCGGCCATGGCTTTCCTTACAGCGTCCGCCCTTTCCTGGTTTTCAATCCGAAAGTCCGGACCTGGTTCAGAAGCTGCGACGTGATCCTTGAAGCTCGTATCGCTCTCGTCCTTCTCGGCATCGAGAGAAACCTGGGGATGCCGCGAACGCCATCGATAGCGATCCCGGACCAGGTTGCTCGCGATTGCATAGAGCCAGGTCGTGAATTTCTGGCTGGAATCGAACCTGGCGCGATTCTGGTAAACACGGACAAACGCTTCCTGCGCGAGGTCTGCGGCATCATCTTCATTCTGCAAAGAGCGCAGGAGGTATTGAAAAAGCCGGGTCCCGTGACGGGCCATTAGATCGTTCAACGCGGCGTCGATTCCCGCCGCGAGGCGTTGCATATCGCGCGCGTCCTCCCGGTCCGGTCCCGGCGTGTTCATGCCAGGAAGAAAACCGGCCTTTGGCGGGTGTGTTCGAGGCGGGTCAATGGTGGTGCGCCTCCATGGCCTGCCCGTTGAGGAACGCCTGCTGTTCCACCCATTGCAGGTAGCGCTTACCCTGTTCGGGGGGCATCATCCGGCTGACCGTGAGGAAATGACTCAGCATCTCGGCTTCGCAATCTGCTCGCATTTTTGCGCGCTGGTCCAGGAGCTTTTGAATTTCGGGCGTTACGGTTGAGGCCTGGCTCACCTGTTTCTCCAATTCCGAATTCAGCTCGGCAATGCGCTGGCAACGTTCCCCGCATTTGGGCAGGTATGCTTCATGCAATTGAACAATTCGCGCGTAATCGGCATCGCTGACCTTGAACTCGTTCTTGAGCCAGGCCAGGCCCGGCTGTGGCTCGTTCATCATCGAACGACAGCTGGCAGTGCCGATGTAATAAAACCCCGAAAAGGCCGCGGTGCACAGCAGCAGTCCTCCCAGCAATATCAGGAAAGCCTTCTTCATTAATCCGATGGCGATCGATGAAAAGGATCGATTGACTTAAGATATCGCGCCCCGAGCGCCGCATTCATCCGCGTGGACTCCCGTTGAGCAGCCAACGTCCCGCTGAGAACTCCGACCAGCAGAAGAATCGTCACATAAGCCCAGGCGAACTTCGGACGAGGTAAATTCATTTCAACGGCCCGGGCCAGCAAAGCCCAGAAACCTGGGGCTGAAGGTGGTGTGACTTCCGCCCGCGCGATACGGTCCCAGACCGCGTTCTGAAATCCTGGCGGCAAGGGAGCGTCAACCACCCACTGTTTCAGGACATGTTCCAGCACGCCTTTGTCCCGGTCATCATTCTGTTTCATGCTCAACTCAGCAATTTGAGATTAACACCTGGGCCGGCCCGCAACAACCCGCATGGTTGGCGGGCTCGACTTCGAATCCGACGCTTACATTCATTCTCTTCATATGTTAATACGTCCAAAACATCTCCAGCCCTCAACTCTGCTTAACCTCAAGCCGGGACTGGCGCCTGTTTCGCCAAACCACGGCTTCGCCACAGGTAAAAGAGCGCCGGGTAAACCATTAGCTCCATGAGAGTGGAAGTTATCACGCCACCGACCATGGGAGTGGCGATGCGCTTCATCACGTCGGCACCGGTGCCATGGCTCCAGAGAATTGGCGCAAGCCCGGCCACGATGACGCAGGCGGTCATGGCTTTGGGGCGGACGCGTTTGACCGCGCCGTGGTAAATGGCATCGCGCAAATCCGATACATTGCGCATTGCGCCTTTGCTCCGCCAATCGGCATAAGCAAGGTCCAGGTATAACAGCATGACCACTCCGGTCTCGGCGTCCAGGCCGGCCAGGGCAATAATGCCCACCCAAACAGCGACACTGAAATTGTAATGCAACAGGGCCAGCACGCCAATGGCGCCAACGAGAGAAAAAGGCACCGCAAGCAGCACAATCGCGGTTTTGATCGCGGACTTTGTATTTAGATAAATAATCAGCACGATAATCAACAGGGTCAATGGGATCACGACCATGAAGCGCTGACGCGCGCGTTGCATATACTCGTACTGGCCGCTCCAGAAAATATTGTAGCCGGCAGGCATATGAATTGCCCCGCGCGCAACGGCTTCGTTGAGCGCGTGCATCGCCATTTTGACATACGTCCCGACGTCTACGCCTTTCACGTCCACGTAAACCCACGCGTTGGGCACCGCTGCCTCGCTTTTGACCCCCATCGGCGCCCGCACCGTTTCAATCCGGGCAAGTTGGCCTAATGGCACTTGTGCTCCTGAGGCCGTCGGAATCGAAATTTCGCGCAGGGCTCCGAGGTTTTCCCGGAAATCCCGGCTGTAACGTAAGTTGACGGCGTAGCGTTCCAGGCCTTCAACGGTGGTGGTCAAGGGCATGCCGCCCAGGGCCACTTCCAGGACGTCCTGCACGTCTGCAATCCTGAGCCCGTACCGGGCGATCGCTTTGCGATCGATGGTAAACTCGACGTAATTGCCGCCCATCGTGCGCTCCGCAAAGGCGCTCGAGGTGCCGGGCACCGTTTTTATGACCGCTTCGATTTGCGAGGCGATACGCTCCAGCTCAGCCAGGTCCGGGCCGGCCACTTTGATGCCGACCGGAGTTTTGATGCCCGTGGCCAACATGTCGATCCGGGTCTTGATGGGCATCGTCCAGGAATTATTCAGGCCCGGCATCTGGACTGCCGTGTTCATAGCGTCACTTAATTCGTCCGGGGTGCGGGCTCGGTGCGCGATGAGTTTCCCCGAATCATCGCGAATATCCACTGCAGGCCATTCCTCTTCCGGTTTGAGCATAATGGTAGTCTCGATCATGTCCAACGGAGCGGGGTCGGTTGCTGTTTCGGCGCGGCCGATTTTTCCAAACACACTGCGCACCTCCGGGAACCGGCGAATAATCTTGTCGGTTGTTTGCAGGATTTCCCGGGCTTTGGTGGGGGAGATGCCCGGGAACGTTGTCGGCATGTAAAGCAAATCGCCTTCGTAAAGGGGCGGCATGAACTCGGAACCGATGTTCTGGAAGGGAAAGAACGGCCCGGCGCGCAGGGCCACTTCCCTGGCTTTGCCCTGAGGCAGCAACGCAGTGACGAGGCGGTTCCAGGGGCAAAACACCCAAAGAACGGTAAGACCGGCCCCGAGGACGACCAGCCAGCGCCAGCGGATGACAAAATCAATCGCCGGGTGATACAACCAGATCAGAAACCGGTTGATCGGATTTTTTTCCTCAGCTGGAATTTTTCCGCGGATAAAAAACCCCATCAGAACGGGGGCCAACGTTACCGAGAGAATCGCCGCGGCGGCCATTGAGTATGTTTTTGTGAACGCCAGGGGCTTGAACAGTCTGCCTTCCTGCGCTTCGAGCGCAAACACGGGAACAAACGAAAGGGTGATCACCAGCAACGAGTAGAACAAGGTTGGTCCCACTTCAATAGAGGCGTCCCGGATGATCTCCCAATGCGGTTTGTGACCCTGGTCACGTTCGAGATGTTTGTGCGCGTTTTCGATCATGATAATCGCCGCGTCGACCATGGCGCCGACGGCGATGGCAATGCCGCCCAACGACATGATATTCGAACTAATACCCTGGCCGAACATGATCAGCATCGAACCGAGGACGGCCACCGGGAGGATCACAATGGCGACGAATGCGCTTCGCAAATGCATCAGGAAAGCGATGCAGACCAGGGCGACCACAATACTTTCCTCGATGAGCTTGCCCTCAAGCGTCTTTACCGCGCGATCGATCAACGCGGTCCGATCGTAAACGATGGTGTAGGAAACATCCTCGGGGAGTCCTTGCATCGCATGGCTCAACTTCTTCTTCACGTCCTGAATCACCTGCCGCGCATTGGCCCCATAGCGCACCACGACCACCCCGCCAACGGTTTCGCCCTCGCCGTTCAGTTCGGCAATCCCCCGGCGCATATCGGGCCCATACTCGACGTTGCCCACCTGGCTCAACAAAATTGGAACGCCTTGCTCTCCCACTCCCACCGCCACGTCGCGAAGGTCTTCAAGTTTTTCCACATAACCCCGCACTCGCAGCATGAATTCCTTTTCGGATAACTCGATGGACCGCCCGCCGACTTCCCCATTGCTGCGTTGCACCGCCATGGCCACGTCCGAGATGGAAAGGTTGTAAGCCCGCAGCCTCGCAGGGTCGACTGTCACCTGGTACTGTTTTACAAAGCCGCCAACCGAAGCGACCTCCGAAACGCCTTCAACGGATGCCAGTTGGTACCGCAGGTACCAGTCCTGGATGGAACGGAGTTGCGCGAGGTCACGGTTGGTCGAGGTGATCGAATACATGAACGCCCAGCCAACGCCCGTTGCGTCGGGTCCCAGCGTTGGGGTCGCATTTCGTGGAAGTTGCGAGCTAAGCCCGCTCAAGTATTCCAGCACACGACTGCGCGCCCAATACGGGTCAGTCCCGTCGGAGAAGATCACGTAAACAAACGAAAACCCGTAGAACGAATAGCCCCGGACAACTTTGGCGCGCGGGACCGACAACATCTTTGTGGTGATTGGATAAGTGAGTTGGTCTTGAACAATCTGGGGCGCCTGTCCGGGCCATTCGGTGTAAACGATCACCTGCACATCCGAAAGGTCAGGGATGGCGTCCAGCGGAATGTTCTTAAGCGCGTAGATCCCGGCAAGCACGAGCGCGAGCGTCCCCAGCAGAACAACAAACTTGTTGTTCAGGGAGAATTCAATGATGCGCTTGAGCATGGGAATGTTCCGTCGGTGCCTATTTCGAAGGATCGCGGTTTTCCGGCATGGCGACCCCATCGCTGGCCTTCGGCGCCGTCATTACCGGTATGAGCGTCATGGAACATTTGGGGCACTTGCCCGGCCTGTCCGAGCGAACATCGTTGTGCTCAGGCATGGGGCAGGTGTAGTAGAGAAGCTTTCCTCCTGGTTGAAGCCGGGCCAGCGTTGCCTGGGTGACGGGAACGAGAGTCATCCCGCAAATTGGGCATTTGCCCGGATGATCGTACTCGATGGAGACATGCTCGGGCATGGGGCAGATGTATTTGACTGCATTCGTCGTGGACAAGGCGAGTGCCGGTTGGTTCGTAGGTGAACTTTGCGTCACGCCGGGAGATGCGCCTGGCGCTCGGCCCCCTTGCATTTTCTGAATCGCTTCCCGCAACTGACTTTCAGAATCGAGCATGAATTGGCCCGATGTGACGATTCGCTCGCCCGCGGTGAGGCCACTAACGATTTCATAGGTGTCGTTTTCGGCCTGGGGCCCGAGCACGACTTCACGCGGCTCGAATTTCCCTCCGTCCAGGGCGACGAAAACCGTGTTTTTTTCGCCGCTGCGCAGGATCGCCATGTCCGGAACCAGCAGTGCCGATGAATTTAATTCCGACAGCACATGAACCGTGGCGAACATCCCCGGCTTGAGAAAATAACCGGGGTTATGAAACTCCATTCTCACCCGAGCCGTCCGGGTTTTTTCATCGATGTTGGGATAGATATACGTGACTCGCCCTCGGAACTCGCGATCGGACAGGTACGACAGGGTTACATTTACTTCCTGCCCCAGGTGAATGAATGGCAGGTCCTGCTCGTACAGCTGGGCTTGAACCCAGACCAAACCCAAATCCGCCAGACGGTACGTTCTGGCGCCCGGCTCGACCATCTGCCCCTCGACCACCGCCTTTTCCATCACGAAGCCATCCTGGGGCGCGACAATCTTCAGGGTCTTCCGGGGTTGACGGGTCTGCTCCAGTTCCGCGATTTGTTCATCTGAAATGTCATAGAATTTGAGCTTGGTAAGCGCGCTGGTTTTGAGCGAAGCCAGGCCTGGCGAATTGATCCCGGCATCCAGCGCCAAAAGAAATTCGCGTTGGGCGCTATAAAGTTCGGGCGAGTAGACCTCGAACAACGGGTCTCCGCGCATGACGAGCTGCCCGGTCGCGTTCACATAGAGCTTTTCGACCCAACCTTTGAACTTGGTGGTAACCTCGGACAATGCGGTTTCGTTATAATCGATGACGCCAACGGTCCGAATCAGGCGCCGGAGAGGACCCCGGACCACGGAGGCGGTGCGAATTCCCATTGTCTGGATCGTTACGGGATCGACGGCGATTGCTGACGAATCTGTCGAGGCCGTGCCAACAACTTGCGCAGGATTCGCCTCATTCCGCAGCGGCGTGAGCTTCATACCGCAAATCGGGCAATCGCCGGGATGATCCTGTACAACCTGGGGATGCATGCCGCAGGTGTACAACAGGGGCCGCGCAGTTTCCGAGTCGTGGCGGTGGCACCCACTGGCCAGGAAAACGCCAAACGTCGCCAGAAGAAGAGCCGCGAATTTCAAATTGGCCTTGATACGGTTCATACGGGAGGGATCACATTCCAGCCGGTTTTTTGGGGGTTCCCAAGCTCATTGCGGCCCCGGCTCGGCTCGTGTTCATTCGATTCTCGCCGGGTGACATGCCGATGCTAATCAGCGAAAGCTCCGCCAGAGCCAGTTCGCGCTGCATCCGGGCTTCGACCTGGTCGAGTTTGAATGCCAGCAGTGTCCGCTCGGAATCTGTCAGGTTAAAAAAATCAATTTGCCCGGCGAGGTACCCGGTTTGGGCGAGCTCGAAGGATTGGCTTGCCTTCGGCAGGAGCTGCTCAGAGAGCAGCGCCACGTTCCGGTTAGCCTGGTTGTATAGATACGACTTCTCGGCAACGGCCACGGCAAGGGCGATTTCCTCGGCAGAAAGGCGGGCTTCAGTCGAGCGCTTATTAGCCTCGGCTTCGGCAATCTGCGCCGCGATTTTGTCTCGCCAAATCGGCAATGAGATTGTGCCCGGGTTTCCAGGGAACCGATACAGCGTGGGGTCGGTCTTTGCGTCGGCCATGAAGCCCAGCGTGACATCGGGAAACCGGCCCTGCTCAGCGAGTTTGATTGAAGCCTCGGCCGCCTGAATTTCTGACTGTAACCCACGAAGCCGCTGGTTGCGTGAAAGCGCAACGTTCAGCAGGTTGCCGGGATCCGTGTCCAGGGTGCTGGGCTCGAACTTCGAGGGAATCGGCGGGCCAGGATCCGAAGCGTTCAAGCCCAAGGCGGCTTTGAATTGAGCAACAAGCGCATTGCTGGAATCTTCGAGGTTCGCCAACTCGGTGCGCAGGCGTTGCTGCTCGATTTGGGCCCGCAAGACATCCTGCAACGTCGATTTGCCAACCTCATTCTGCGCGCGTGCCAGCCGTTCCAGACCTCCCAGGAGCTGCAGGGTATCCTGGTTAACCCGAAGTTTCTCCGATAGGAATTCGAGCTGGTAGTACGTTCTTTTTACTTCGAAAGCCGACTGCAGGATGGCGGATTGAAAGGCATAATATTTGGCTCGGCTATCGGCCGAAGCGACGTCGGCACCGGCCCGGAGTTTGCCTGGCCACGGCAGCGTTCCCATCAGGCCGGGCATTACCGACGTGACCACGTTCTGGATATCCATCTGAAACGCAAACTGGGGATCGGGAAACGAGCGAGCCTGGGTGATCCGTTCAACCGACGCCACCCAATCGTAATAAGCGGCGGAGACAGCCGGTTGATTGAGGAAGGCGAACTCGATAAAGTTGCTGAGCGAGGAATTCGACGTGAGCACGGGCAACACCGGGGGCAGCCCTCCCGGCCGGTACACGGCGGACACACGTTCAAGATCGTACCGGGCGGCCTTTTCGCTGGGGGTGGGAATACCCTTGCAGCCGCTTAATGCGAACGCCCCGGCAAGGGCGGCGGTGAACGCAAAAAGCCATTTGAGCCAGTTCCATGCGCCTATAATGAGCATCGTCCCTCGTTACTACGCCGCAAGGGAGGCTCGCCCTCAACAAAATCTCGATTTTTTCAGGGGCAATCCTCGACCGGCCGGCTTGGGTGTAGTGGCCGAAGGATCGCGGGGCAGATGTCTGCAGGCTGGCTATTCGGTCCGCTGCTCGGGCACAAAATCGTGCTGGACCTTCTGTTTACCCGTATCGGCAAAGAGGCGGTATTTGATCCCCGGGAGCAAAGGGTCGGGGGCGCTGCCTTTTTCAGCTGGATGCATGCCGCGAATCGGCATCCCGTACGTGAATTCCTTAATCGGGACCGAGTTGGATTCAGAAACCAGCGCCCAGACGGGCTGGGGGAACTTGTTGGTCTCAAGATCAAAAACGGGGACAACCTTGAGCGAAGTCAATCTGACTTTGCGGTCAAACCAAAATGAGATTGGATCAATGAGCGGATTATCGCCTCTTGCCTTCCGAAAAGCTCCGCGGGCCGGACGCGCAAGGTCTTTTGTTTTGAATTTTTCAGGAGCATAGGATCCTGAGGCTTTGGTTCGTTTTGCGGCCAAATTCCTCAATCAATACCGGTGAAGCCATATCTGGGAAATGCTGGGCCAGAACT
>Ga0070738_10001770_pt1 | contig 39338 bp, 35 predicted proteins | sample Coa_R2_2_FD_66446 | JGI IMG/M metagenome (GOLD analysis project Ga0070738, IMG submission 66446) | Surface soil microbial communities from Centralia Pennsylvania, which are recovering from an underground coalmine fire - Coalmine... | ecosystem: Environmental > Terrestrial > Soil > Unclassified ...
CGCGGCCCGACATTGCCGATGCGCAGGCAGGTCACGATCATGCCGTGCTTGTCGGAGTAGAGCGCGCCCAGCGCCTCGCCGAACGCCTTGCTGACGCCGTAGCGGCTGTCGGGCCGCACCGTCACGTCCGTGCCGATCTTGCGCTTGCGCGGATAGAAGCCGACCACATGGTTGGACGAGGCGAATACCATGCGCTTCACGCCGGCCTGGCGGGCCGCCTCGAACGTGTTGTAGCAGCCGACGATGTTGGCGTTGTGGATCTGGTCCCATGTCCCCTCGACGGAATGGCCGCCGAGATGGATCACGCCGTCGGCGCCCTTCAGCAGGCTCGCCATCTGGGCGGGCTTGGTGAGGTCGGCCTTCACGAAAGTCTCACCCGGCAGCAGGTTCCTGGGCTTCACGCGGTCGCTCAGCACCAGCCCGGGATAAAGCTTGGCCAGCAGGGGCCGGGTCATGGTGCCGATGCCGCCCGCAGCTCCGGTCATCACGATGCGGCGCGCTTTCTTCTTCACGGCCATCACTTCGATCCTTCTGCAAGCCGGCGATAGCGCTCGAGCGAGCGCGTGAGATGGTCGCGCATGGCGCGCCGCGCCTCGACCGGATCGCCGTTGGCGATGCCGGCGACGATGCGGGCATGCTCCTGCTGGATGCGCTCGAGATAGGTGCGGCGCTCGGCGGGCGTGTCGACCGACAGCCGCACGCTCTGGCGCGGGATGACGTGGCTGCCGAGGAAGGCGAGGAAGCGGGGGAACTGCGCGTTGCCGGTCGCTTCGGCAATGGCGCGATGAAAGGCGAAATCCTCCGCGACGGCGCCCTCGCCCGACTTCAGCGCGCGATCGATCGAGCGCAGCGCGGCCTTCACCACGCCGACCTGCCTGCGGGTACGGCGTTCGGCCGCGAAGCCCGCGGCCTCGACCTCGACCGCGAGCCGGAGTTCCATGACGTTCAGCACGTCGCCCAGCCGGCCGAGCGGGGAGGCGGCGATGCGGAACGGCGAGGCGGTGGGATTGTCGGCGACATAGGCCCCCGAGCCGCGGCGCGTCACGACCAGCCCGTCGGCGCGCAGCGCCGCGACCGCCTCGCGCACCACGGTGCGGCTCACGCCCATGGTCGAGGTCAGCTCCTGCTCGGTCGGCAGCCGGTCGCCCGGCGCCAGCCTGCCGCCGCGGATTTCCGCGCTCAGCCGCGCCAGGACTTTCTCGGCAAGGTTGCTCGAACGGTTGTCCGCCATCGCACTCATGCTAGCGCGCCGGCAGGTTGTCAGACAACTTTGGAAGACGACCTCGCCTCACCCTGCGCAACCGATGTTGGCGCGACCGGCATCGAGGCTATCGCCTGGTTTGTGCCGGGCACAATCCGGGCACAACGTCCGGGCCCGTACCGTAACCGAGGCGGGGGTAACAAGGCCGACAAGCCCATCATTTAAGCGACATGAGAGCCGCCAAAACCCGCGCGCGGCCCGGTCGGCTGCTCTCGGCCGGTCGCACGGCCCGGTCGTCGCGCCCGTCCGCGGTGCAGGGAGGTGCGGCATGACCGCCGTCGTCTCCTCGCCGTACTGGGAGCGCTATGGCTGGCCGACGCGGCCGGCCGCCGGTGCCGTCCGTCGAGGTCTCACCGGCTTCGACCTCGCCCTTATTTGCCTGTTCATGGCGGGGCTCTACACCAACTACACCATCCCGATCTCGGACAAGCTGCCCTTCCCGTCGGCGCCGGCGGGCCTGGCGGGCGTGATCATGTTGTGGCGCCGGCGCCAATCGATCGGCGGCAAACCCTTCGCCGGCCTCCTCGTCGTCCTTCTGCTCTACGTGCTCTCGATCCTGGTCGCGCCGGACATCACGTTCCTGCCCCGGCGCTTCAACGGCCTCGTCCAGCTGACCTACTCGATACTGATCGGATACGGGCTGTTCCTGACGGTCTCGCAGGGCACACGCCGTCAGATCAGTCGGCTCTTCCTGTGCGCCTCGCTCATCATCCTCACCGGTTGCCTGCTCGAGACCTATGGCGGACTGCGCCCGATCAGCGATTCCGTCCGCCAGGTGCTGTACCCGCGCGGGCTCTACGAGAACGACCTGCGCGACATGCTGATGTACAGGCGCGTGCGGCCGAAGTTCTTCGCCTCGGAGCCCGCCAGCGTCACCTTCTGCTATTCGCTGTTCACCTTCATCTGGTTCGTGGTCAGCCGGATGCGGCTGAAGCTGGTGCTCTACGTCGCGCTGATGGCCGCGGGCATCTTCGCCATGCCCGGGCCGACGCTACTTCTGATGCTGCTGCTGGTCCTGCCGTACATGCTGTTCCTGGCCAGCCGCCGCAACGGCCGGTTCAACGCGCTCCGCTTCGCGCAGGTGGGGGTCATCGCCGCTCTGTTCTGCGGAAGCTTCTTGGTGCTGGTGGCGGTCGTCTTCCCCGAGCGCTTCCAGCGCGCCCAGGCCGGTGACGACGCCAGCTTCTTCTACCGGGTGCGGGGGCCGGCCATCGCCGGCATCGACAGCCTGGAGCACGCGCCCACCGGAGCGGGTCTCACCGGCGAGCCCTACATCGCCGACCATGTGGTGAACCTCTACGTCCAGTCGTCCGCCTACTCGACCGGCTGGAGGATGGTGACGCCCGCGACCGAACTCCTGATCAACTACTTCTGGCTGCACTGGATCTACCTGGGGCCCTTCCTGGGCCTGATCCTGATCGGCGCGATTTCGCTCTGGCTGCGCGCTCTCGGCGTGCCGAGTCCGGCCTTCTGCTGGTTCGCCTGGGCGATCCTCGGGCAGGCGTCCGGCGCGTATGTCGGGCCGACCTGCTGGGCGGTGCTGTTCCTCACCGGCGCCGCCGCGATGATCCACCAGCGCAGGGACGAGCCGGCGCCTGCCGGTTATTGGGCCCAAGCCGTGCCGCGCTCGTCTGCTTCCCGGGCGCTGCCGCGCACGTCTGCGTCAAAGAACGATCAGCCGCCGGCGCCGGACGCGGCGTGAGGGCCGCCGGGCCCGCGCTTGTTCCCCCGCGACTTCTCGGGCATATGCGGCCGCCATGCCTGCCACCATCCGACGCGCGACCGAAGCGGATCATCCGCGCATCACCGAGATCCGCAACAGCGTGACCGAGAATGTCCTGCGCGATCCCAGCCGTGTGACGGTCGAGATGTACAAGTGGTTCGAGCAGAATCCCGGCGTCTGGGTATGGGAAGAGAACGGCCGCATCTTGGGCTTCTCCGCCGCCGACACGCGCGACGGCACGATCTGGGCCCTGTTCATCGATCCGACCCAAGAGGGCCGCGGCATCGGCCAGGCGCTGTTTGCCAAGGCGTGCCACGTGCTGCGCGAAGCGGGCCACACGACCGGCGCGCTCACCACCCAGCCCGGCAGCCGTGCCGACCGCTTCTATCAACGCGCCGGATGGAAGGCGGTCGGCACCAGCGAGCGCGGCGAGCGGATCTTCCACGGCGAGCTGTAAGACGCGCGAACACGGCGCTGTCATCATCATTCGTGTTTCGCGTGTAACGGGTTTCGTCGGGCAACCCCACGGGATGCGCGCATCGATTGTGGGAAAGGCCACATCCGCCGTTCCGGCGAATCGTCTTTGGTCCGCCGCCACGTTCTCTTGTTTCGCCATTCTTCCGACACCAAGTGTTGGCCCCATCTGATCGGTTCCAAGGCGGGGGGAAGCGTCGAATGCTGTGTCCGCGCTGTCAGACCGCGATTGCGGAGGGTGCACGCTTTTGCGCCCGTTGCGGCACGACGCTGGCGCCGCACCCCGCCTCGCCCGCCGAACGGCGCCAGCTCACGGTGCTGTTCTGCGATCTCGTCGATTCGACCGCGCTCTCGGTGCGCCTCGATCCCGAGGATCTGCGCGAGGTGATGCGCGCCTATCGGAAATACGTGAGCGACACGGTCGCCCGCTTCGGCGGTTTCGTCGCGCAATATACCGGCGACGGTGCGATGGTCTATTTCGGCTGGCCGAACGCGAACGAGCACGATGCCGAGCGCGCCGTGCGCACGGGACTGGCGCTCGTCGAGGGGATCGTCCGCGATGCCTGGCCGCTCGGCGTCGAGCTGGCGATCCGCGTCGGCGTCGCCACCGGTGTCGTCCTGGTCGAATCGCGCGACATCGCCGGCGACACGCCCAACCTCGCGGCGCGCCTGCAGACGCAGGCAGAGCCGAACACCGTGGCGATCTCACAGGCGACCCTCAGCCTCGTGCGCGGCCTGTTCGAGTATCGCGATCTCGGCGCGCGCCCGCTCAAGGGCTTCGCCGAGCCCGTGCCGGTGTGGCAGGTCTTGCGCGAGAGCAGCAAGGCGGCGAGTCGCTTCGACGCGCTGCGCGGCAGCCGCCTCGGCCCGCTGCTCGGCCGCGAGGAGGAGCTCGACCTCCTGCGGGCCCGGTGGCAGGAAGCGAGGACGGGCGCGGGCCGGGTCGTGCTGGTCACGGGCGAAGCGGGCATCGGCAAGTCCCGGCTGGCCCGGGCGCTGATCGAAAGCGTCGGGGAGCCGCACCAGCGGCTGCGCTATTTCTGTTCGCCGCATCACATCGACAGCCCCCTGCATCCGGTGATCGGCCAGATCGAGCGTTCGGCACGCTTCGAGCGCGGCGACGATGCCGCGGTGCGGCTCGACAAGCTCCAGGCGGTGATGACCTATCTCGCGACGCCGACGCAGGACGCTGCGCTGATCGCCGATCTGCTGTCGATCGAAGGCGCCGCGGCGCGCTGGCCGCTGCCCGATCTCGCGCCGCTGCAGCGCAAGCAGCGCACGCTCGAGGCGCTCGTCCGCACCATCGAGGCGCAGGGCGGCCGGCTGCCGATCCTCGCCGTCTTCGAGGACGTGCACTGGATCGATCCGACCAGCCTCGAGCTGCTCGACCGCACGATCGCCGCCCTGCAGCGGCTGCCGGTGCTGCTGGTGGTGACGGCGCGGCCGGGTTTCGAGGCGCCGTGGGCCGATCGTCCGCACGCCTCCGAGCTGCCGCTCCACCGGCTCCGGCGCGCCGCCGCGGCCGAGCTGATCCGCCAGATCGGCAAGGACCTGCCCGACGCCGTGGTGCACGAAATCCGCGACCAGACCGATGGCGTGCCGCTGTTCATCGAGGAGCTGACGCGCGCCGTCATGGAAGGCGGCCGGGACGGCTCGGCCGGCGGGATTCCGACCACGCTGCAGGCCTCGCTGATGAGCCGCCTCGATCGCCTGGGCCCCGCCAAGGAGCTGGCGCAGCTTGCCGCGGTGATTGGCCGGCGCTTCTCGTGGCCGCTGCTCGACGCAATCGCTCAGCGCAGCGAAGCCGAGGTCGCCGCCGGACTCGAGCAGCTGATCGCCGCCGGCCTGGTCTTTCCGGAAGGGTCCGGCCCTCACCGCAGCTACCGCTTCAAGCATGCGCTGGTGCAAAGCACGGCCTACGAAAGCCTGCTGCGCCAGGCCCGCCAGCAGCTTCATGCGCGGGTCGCGGCGGCCCTCGAAGATCGCTTTCCCGCGACGCTGCCCGAGCAGGTCGCCGAGCACTGGGCTCAGGCGGGCGAGCCGGCACGCGCCGCCGTCTTCTGGCAGAGGGCGGGCGAGCAGGCGATCCAGTCCGGCGCCAACCGCGAGGCGATCGCGCTGCTGACCAAGGGCCTCGATGCGCTGGCGCACGCACCCGATTCGGCGGAACGCGACCGCAGCGAGGGGGCGCTGCAGCTCTCCCTGGCCGAGGCGCTGATCGCCGATCGCGGCTGGACTGCCGCCGAGACGCAGCCCTGCTGGGCGCGGGCGCGCGAGCTGTGCGAGCGTACCGGAGACACGGCGGCGCTGTTTCCCATCCTGTTCGGCCAGTTCTCCACCTCGCTCTCGCGCGGCGCGGCCGACATGCACGACCTTGCGCAGCAGGCGCTACAGCTGACACAGGGCGGCGGCGATACGGGCTTGAGCGCCGTCGCCCATGCGATGGCGGGCATGAGCAACTTCGCGCGCGGCCGCTTCTGGGTCGCCCGCGTCGAGCTCGAGATCGCCTTGTCGCTGAGCGGCGCTGCGGGCCGCGCGAGCACCTTCGTCACGGCCGAGCACAACATCGCCATCACCTCGCTGTGGCTGGCCATGACGCTGCTTCTGCTCGAGCGGCCGGCGGCAGCGGCCGAGCGCGCGGCAGCCGGTCTCGCGGCCGCACGCCGCCTCGACAATCCGCACACGCTCGCCCATGCGATGGCGCTCTACTGCCGGTACCTGTCGATCGCGGGCGACGTGCGGGCGTTGCACCGCGCCGCGGAGGACCTCGCCGTCCTGGCCGCCGAGCATCGCTTCCCGTTCTACGCGGCGGCGGCCGACATCTATCGCGGCTGGGTGCTGGCCGAGCGCGACACGCCGCGCGGGCTTCGCCTGATGCGCGACGGCACCGATGCCTTCGTCGCCCTCGGCGCCACCGGGCTGCGGCCATGGTTCCTCGGCCGGATGGCGATGCTGTCCGCCGCCCTCGGCGAAACCTGTGCCGGCATCGACCTGCTCGACGAGGCGCTGGCCGAGATCGACCGGTCGGGCCACCGCTGGTGCCAGGGCGAGCTGTGGCGCCTCAAGATCGAGCTGCGCGGCCGGCTTTCCTGCGAGGCGGCTTAGAGACAGGCAAGTCCTCCCCGTTCAAACGGGGAGGTGCCGGCGTCTTACGCGGGCGGAGGGGTCATAACCTCCACCGAGACTGCTACCTCTGACCCCTCCGTCGGGGGTTACCGCGCCATCTCCTCATCAGAATGGGGAGGGGTTCGCAGTCACCCCTCGGCCAGCTCGAGCACCAGGTTGAGCAGCACCTCGGCGCCGGCGACGAGGTCGGCCGCCTCGGTGTGCTCCTTGACGTTGTGGCTGAGGCCCGCGACCGACGGCACGAAGATCATCGCCGTGGGGCAGATGCGCTGCATCATCTGCGCGTCGTGGCCCGCGCCGGACGGCATGCGGCGGGTCGAGAGCGACAGCGCCTTCGCATGATGCTCGACGCGATCGACCAGGCCTGCATCGAAGATCACCGGCTCGAAGCGCGCCAGCACCTTGGCCTCGACCTCGACACGCTCGGCGGCGGCGACCTCGGCGATGTGCGCGGCGACCTTGGCTTCGGCTTCCTCGAGCTTCGCCTCGTCGGTATTGCGCAGGTCGACGGTGAAGACGGCACGGTTCGGCACGACGTTGATCAGGTTGGGCCTGAGCGCCAGCGCGCCGACGGTCGCGACCTGGTGGCCGCCCATCTCCCACGCCAGCTTGCGCGCGAACAGGTTCACCGACGCCGCGACATAGCCCGCGTCGCGGCGGAGCCGCATCGGCGTCGTGCCGGCATGGTTGGAGACGCCGGTCACGGTGTACTCGGTCCACGAGATGCCTTGCACGCTCTCGACCACGCCGATGCGCACCTTCTCCTCGTCGAGGATCGGACCCTGCTCGATATGCAGCTCGACGAAGGCGTGCGGCTTCAGCGCTCCGGGCCTCGCGGTGCCGAGATAGCCGATGCGGCGCAGCGCGTCGCCGACCGCCACGCCGTCCTTGTCGGCGGCGGCGTAGGCTTCGTTGAGGCCGATCCCGCCGGCATAGACCAGGCTGCCCATCATGTCGGGCTGGAAGCGCGCGCCCTCCTCGTTGGTGAAGAAAGCCACCGCGACCGGCCGACGCGTCGTGACCTTCGCTTCATTCAGCGCCCGTACCACCTCGAGGCCGGCGAGCACACCATAGTTGCCGTCATATCGGCCGCCGGTGCGGACCGTGTCGATATGGCTGCCGGTCATGACGGGCGCGAGGTTTTCGCGCCCGGCGCGCAAACCGATCACGTTGCCGATCGCGTCGATGTGCACTTCCAGGCCGAGCGCCTTCATCCAGCCGACCACCAGGTCGCGGCCCGCTTTGTCCTCGTCGGTGAGGGCCAGGCGAGAGCAGCCGCCTCCCTCGATCGCGCCAATGCGAGCCAGTTCGTCCAGCGTGTCCAAAAGATGGCGGGCGGAAAGCTTGGGCGTCATCACGGGTCCAACCTATCACAGTGGGGTGATCCGGTTTGGCTTGCCAGAACCTGCCCGCGGGGTCACTTAAGGCGCTGATCATGACCCGTTTTTTGGCGTTCCTGCTTGCCCTCCTCGTCACCGGACCGGCACTCGCGCAGTCGTCGCTCCCGCAGTCTTCGGTGGTGAAGACCGAGAACATCCGCGCCGAACTGGTGTCGGAGGTGTCCGAGGTGAAGGCCGGCGAGCCGTTCTGGGTCGGCCTGCACTTCACCATCAAGCCCAACTGGCACACCTATTGGAAGAACCCGGGCGATTCGGGCCTGCCGACCGAGATCAACTGGAAGCTTCCGGCCGGCGCCAAGGCCGATCCGATCGTCTGGCCGGCGCCGACGTTCTTCGACATCGGCGGGGTCATCAATTACGGCTATCACGACGACGTCGTGCTGTTGACCAGGATCACGCCACCGGCCGATGCCTCGAGACCGCTCGTGCTCGACGCCGACGCAAACTGGCTGGTCTGCGAGGACGTGTGCATCCCGGAGGAGGGCAAGTTCTCGCTCAGCCTGCCGGTCGGGCCCATCGCCAAGCCGGGCGACGCCGACACGCGCGCGCTGTTCGACAAGGCAAGGCGCACGGTGCCGATGGAGAGCCCGTGGCCGGCACGCTTTGGCCTGTCGAAGGCGGGCGATCCGACCCTGATGATCGACGCCAAGGGGCTGAAGGCCGACACGATTCGCGATGCGTATTTCTTCCCGGCCGAATGGGGTCCCGTCGCGAACATGGCCAAGCAGAGCGCCAGCGTGACCGCCGACGGCATCCGCATCCCGCTCAAGAAGGGAGACGCCAAGGCCGCGGCGCCCCAGCAGATCGCGGGCACGCTGGTGCTGACCGAGAAGACCGACGGCGGCGAGCAGCGCCAGGCGTTCGACATCGTCGCGAAGAACGATCCGGCCGTCGCGGCCGCGGCGCCGCTCGGCGCGTTCGGCGGCGAATCGATTTCGCTCGTCCAGGCCCTGCTGTTCGCGCTTTTGGGCGGCCTGATCCTGAACCTGATGCCCTGCGTCTTCCCGGTGCTGGCGATGAAGGCCGCGGCCTTCGCGCGGCTGGCGGGCCACGAGCTCGGCGCGATGCGGCGCGACGGCCTTGCCTACACGGCCGGCATCCTGGTCGCGTTCGCCGCGATGGCGGCGGTCGTGGTGGCGATCCGCGCTTCAGTCGGCGACGTGACCTGGGGCTTCCAGTTCCAGTCGCCGATCTTCTCGCTGCTGATCGCCTACCTGTTCTTCGTGGTCGGGCTCAACCTCGCCGGCATGTTCGAGATCGCCGGCAGCTTTGCCGGCGTCGGCCAGAGCCTCACGGCGAAGGGCGGCGTCACGGGCGCCTTCTTCACCGGCGTGCTGGCGGTCCTCGTGGCGACGCCGTGCACCGCACCGTTCATGGCGGCGGCGCTGGGCTTCGCGCTCGGCCAGCCGGCGCCACAGACCGTGGCCGTGTTGCTGGCGCTGGGGCTGGGCCTGGCCCTCCCCTATCTCGCGCTGTCGATAACGCCCGCGCTGCAGCGGCTGATGCCCCGGCCGGGCCTCTGGATGGACCGGCTGCGCCAGTTCCTGGCGTTCCCGATGTTCGCCTCGGCGGTCTGGATGATCTGGGTGCTGACGCAGCAGACCGGACCGGACGGCGTGATCTACGCGCTGGGCGGCATGGTGCTGATCGCCTTCGCGATCTGGCTGATGCGCATCAGCAGCGCCGGCACGATCGGCTCCTGGCTGCGGCGCGGCGTGGCGGCCGCCGCCGTGCTGCTGGCCTTCGCCGCCGTGCTGAAGCTCGAGGACGGGCCGGCAGCCGCGTCGAGCGCGGGCGGACCATCGCAGGGCGTGAGCTTCGAGGGATGGGAGCGCTTCTCGCGCGAGCGCATGACTGAGGCCGCCGCGGCCGGCAAGCCGGTGTTCGTCGACTTCAGCGCCGCGTGGTGCATCACCTGCCTGGTCAACGAGCGCGTGGCGCTGGAGACGCCGGCCGCGCGCAAGGCGTTCGAGCAGACCGGCACCGTGAAGCTCAAGGGCGACTGGACCAACCGCGATCCGGAGATCACCGGGCTCCTGAAGGAACTGGGCCGGGCCGGCGTGCCGCTCTATCTCTACTGGGCGCCAGGTGCGCCCTCGCCGAAGATCCTGCCGCAGGTCCTGACCGAAGCATCCGTCATCGCCGAACTGCAAGCCAAGCGATAAGCGGCCCGCATGCCGATGCCAGAGTTGGGAATCGTCCCGCGCCGCTCACTGCTGCTCGTCACCGGCGCCTCGACCTGCCCTACGGCTGCACGCTGAAGTACGGTCACAACGCCTAAGGCAACCGGCATCCCCTGGTGCATTTCCGAACAGATGGGAATCGCTCGCGCGGACCCCATCTGTTCGAAAAACGCTCCAGCGGGAGGGCACCATGCCGCACGACGGCTGGCATCCGCACGACCATCCGCATCCTCTGCGGCGCATGGTGCTCGCGGCCGCGAGCTTCCTGCCGTTCGGCGGGACGAGCGCGCAGGCGGCGGATGCCGCGCAGCGCATCGCCGAGGCCGCCCAACGCTTCCTCGGCGGGCTCGACGAGGCGCAGCGTCGGCAGGCGATGATCGCGTTCGAGTCCGGCAACCGGCTCGACTGGCATTACATTCCGCGTGACCGGCAAGGCCTACCCTTCTCGATCATGAGCCGGCAACAGCAGGACCTCGCGCACGCACTGTTCGCGACCGTGCTGAACGAGCGCGGCGTGCAGACGATCGACAGCATCCGCACCATCCTCGAAGACCTGCTGCGCCAGCAGCAGGGTGGCCGGCACGATCCCGGCCTGTACTACGTGTCGATCTTCGGCACGCCCGGTCGCTTCCCGTGGGGCTGGCGATTGGAGGGCCATCACCTGTCGCTCAACGTGACGCTGCCGAGCGCCGGCGAGGTGAGGGCCACGCCGTTCTTCCTCGGCGCTCAGCCCGAGACCGTGCATGGCGGGCCGCATCGGGGCTTGCGGGTGCTCGGCCCGGCGGAGGACCTCGCGCGCCAGCTGATGGGCTCGCTCGACGACGCCCAGCGGCGCACCGCAATCATCGCCGAACGGGCATTCGACGACATCGTCGCCGGTCCCGGTCGCGAGCACGAACTCGCCCGACCGAGCGGCCTGCCGCTGGCCGAGATGGGCGAGCCGGCGCGCCATCTGGTCGAGGCGCTGGTCGACCACTTCGTTGACACGCTCGCGCCGGACCTGGCGGCGATCCAGCGCCGCCGCGTGATCGAGCAGGAGCTCGCGCGATTCCATTTCTCCTGGGCAGGCGCGCTGGAGCGCGGCCAGCCGCATTACTTCCGCGTCCATGGTCCGATCACCCTGATCGAATACGACAACACCCAGGATCACGCCGACCACGTCCACTCGGTGTGGCACGACCTCGAGGCCGACTTCGGCAACGACGCGTTGGCCGAGCACTACCGCCGCCAGCCTCACCGCTGAACCATCCACAGCATTCTGTGGGTAAGTCCGGCTGCGCCGAACCGCGATGGGCAATGGCCCCCTCAACGAGCTCCCGAATGCTCGGGAATCATCGAAGCCATTGCCCATAATAGGTGTGCGACGTGCGCGGGCGTAAAATCCTGGCCTGTGCTTGCTGGAAGCACAGCTCATGCTCTTGCGGATCGCGGGGCTGTTGCGCTCCCAGCACAGCCCAATGTCTCGAGGCCCAGCACCAGGAGTTCCCATATGTCCGTTTTCGTGCCGTTTTTGCTCCGTTTTCGACCGTTTATGCCGAGGCAGGACTGCCTGAAAAGGCCGTCGAATCAGGGCTTTTCCGCGTCTCCGCTCGAAAACACCGATTAAAAACCGCCAAAACGGACGAGCTACAGCGCGAGCTCGACGAACACCGGCCAATGGTCGGACGCCGGCGTGCCCGTGTCGACCCAGGCGCGCGTGACCTTGGGCGCGAGATCCGGCGTGACGAACACATGATCGATCCGGCCGTCGCCAGGACAGGTCTCGCCGACGCTGCGGCAGGCATCGAGCAGTCCGGCATCGGTGAACTTCGGATATTCGGCATGGTCGGGCGTGAAGTTGAGATCGCCGGCGACGATGGCCGCTTCGGGCATCGGCGGCGCAGCCTCATGGAACATGAATTCCGCCGGTCCGCCGCCGTCCCACGTGGCGCCCTTGGCCTCGGCGTCGCGCACCGCCGCGAGCAGCGCCTCGACCTGCGGCAGGCGCTGCGCGGAGCCGACGTGGCTGAGGTGCGTGCCGTAGATGCGGATCGGTCCCGAGGGTGCCATCACCACCGCCTCGATGTAGCCGCGCTGCAGGTCGAAGCCCTCGGCGAGGCGAGTCTTGGGCAGCATCACGCCGCGCGACCAGGCGATCGGCCAGCGCGACAGGAGGACGTTGCCGAAGCTGCGGCGGCGGCTGGTGATGCGGCCTTCGGCATCGACCGTGCTGGAGTCCGCTTCCATCGGGCCGTGGAAACGATAGTAGCGGTTGAGCTTGCGGCCGATCTCGGCGGTCTGGTCGGCATATCCGTTCTGCGGCCAGCCGCGCACCACCTCCTGCAGGCAGGCGATGTCGGCGTCGGCCAGCACGTCGGCGATGCGCGCGATGTCATAACGGCCGTCGGCACCCACCCCGTAGTGGATGTTGTAGGTGGCGAGCAGCACCGGTCAGCTCCCGGTCGAGAAGAGGCGCGGGCCGGCGATCGCCGCATCGATGGTCGACTCGGCGTAGCGATCGCCGTCGACCGTCGCCTTCAGGTCGTGCAGCAGCCCGCTGCCGATGTCGTAGATCCAGGCGTGTACGGACACCTCCTGGCCGCGCCGCCAGGCCTGCAGCACGATCGGGCTGCGGCAGACGTTGCGCACCTGCTCGAGCACGTTGAGCTCGCACAGCGCGTCGATGCGGTGCTGGCGGTCGCTGAGCGCGTCGAGCTTCGCCTTGTGCTTGCGGCTGAGCTCCGCCACCCCGTAGAGCCAGTTGTTCAGGAGGCCGAGCTCGTTCTGCTTGAGCGCGGTCTTCACACCGCCGCAGCCATAATGGCCGCACACCACGATGTGGCGCACGCGCAGCCAGTCGACGGCGTATTGCAGGGCGGAGAGGCCGTTGAAGTCGACCATCTGCAGCTGGTTGGCGACGCTGCGGTGATAGAAGATCTCGCCCGGCATGATGCCGATGCTCTCGTTGCCCGGCACGCGGCTGTCGGAGCAGCCGATCCACAGCACGCTCGGCGCATGATGATGGGCCATGCGCTCGAAGAAGCCCGGATCGTCCCGGTCGACGCTCGCCTTCCAGGCGCGGTTGTTGGCCATCATGCGCTGCAGGATCTCGTCGTCGTGGCGCATCTCGGTCGGGAGTCCTCAGGCGTCGGGGATGCGACGGCCGGTTTGCGAATCGAACAGGTGCAGCCGCGTCGCGCCGATCGAGAAGCGGCGCTGCTCGCCCGGCGCCGCGGTGACGTGGCCGCCCTGGCGCACCGTCACCAGCTCGCGTGCGTCGCCGAAGCGGCCGTGCAGCAGGGTGTCGGCGCCGAGCGGCTCGGCCAGCTCGATGGAGAATTCGAGCGGCCCGTCGCTCGACGGCAGCAGGTGCTCGGGCCGCAGGCCGAGCGCCACCGGCGCGCCCGGCGCGGCCGAGGTCGTCGTGGCGAGCGACAGGCTGACCGGCTTCGAGCCGGTGCCGGCCAGGTCGACCGACTTGCCGTCGCCGCCGACCTTGGCGGCGAGGAAATTCATCGCCGGCGAGCCGATGAAGCCCGCGACGAACACCGAGGCCGGCCTGTCGTAGACCTCCATCGGCGTGCCGATCTGCTCGGCGACGCCGGCATTCATCACGATCAGACGGTCGGCGAGCGTCATCGCCTCGACCTGGTCGTGGGTGACGTAGATCGAGGTGACGCCGAGCTCGCGCTGCAGGCGCTTGATCTCGAGCCGCATCTGCACGCGCAGCTTGGCGTCGAGGTTGGAGAGCGGCTCGTCGAACAGGAACACCGCGGGCTCGCGCACGATGGCGCGGCCCATCGCGACGCGCTGGCGCTGGCCGCCCGAGAGCTGGCGCGGCAGCCGGTCGAGCAGCTTCTCGAGCTCGAGGATCTTCGCCGCCTTGCGCACCCGGCCGTCGATGTCGTCCCGGGCGAGGCCCCGGATCTTCAGGCCGTAGGCCATGTTCCTGTACACGCTCATGTGCGGGTAGAGCGCATAGTTCTGGAACACCATGGCGATGTCGCGGTCCTTGGGCTCCAGCTCGTTCACCACCCGCTCGCCGATCGCGACCTGGCCGCCGGTGATGCGCTCCAGCCCCGCCACCATGCGCAGCAGGGTGGACTTGCCGCAGCCGGAGGGGCCGACGATGACGATGAACTCGCCGTCGGCGATCTCCATGTCGATGCCGTGGATCACCGCGACCTTGTTGTCGTAGGTCTTCTTGACCCCGCGCAGGTGGACTTGCGCCATGGCCTATTTCTCCGTTTCAACCAGGCCGCGCACGAACTGGCGCTGCATGAACACCACCACGAGGACCGGCGGCAGCATGGCGAGCATCGCCTGCGCCATGATCAGGTTCCACGACGGCACCGTGTCGACCACGGTGGCCTGGCGCGAGACCGTCATGACGACGGTGTAGAAGCTCTCCTTGTTGGTGATCAGCAAGGGCCAGAGATACTGGTTCCAGCCGTAGATGAACTGGATCACGAACAGCGCCGCGATCGACGTGCGGCTCATCGGCAGCAGGATGTCGACGAAGAAGCGCATCGGCGAGGCGCCGTCGACCCGCGCCGCCTCGGCGAGCTCGTCGGGCACGCTCAGGAAGAACTGGCGGAACAGGAAGGTCGCCGTCGCCGAGGCGATCAGCGGGATGATCAGGCCGGCATAGGAATTGACCATGCCGAGGTTCGCCACCACGCCGAAGGTCGGCACGATGCGCACCTCGACCGGCAGCATCAGGGTGACGAAGATCGCCCAGAAGCAGGCGTTGCGGAACGGGAAGCGGAAATAGACGATGGCGAAGGCGGCGATGATCGAGATCAAGAGCTTGCCGACCACGATGCCCAGCGCCATCACCATGCTGTTGAACAGCGTGACGGAGAACGGCACGCTGCCGGTGCGGTAGCCGTTCAGGATCACTTCCTTGTAGTTCTCGAACAGGTGCGTGCCGGGCCAGATCGGCACCGGCGCACGCAGCATGGTCGCCTGGTCGTGCGTCGAGGCGACGAACGTCATCCAGATCGGGAAGGCGATGATCACCACGCCGATCAGCACGACGATATGGCTGAGCCAGGTCAGGAAGGGCCGGTTCTCGACCATCTAGTAGTGCACCCGCCGCTCGATGAAGCGGAACTGCACGACGGTCAGCAGGATGACGACCAGCATCAGGATGACCGACTGGGCCGAGGAGCCGCCGAGATCCTGGCCGCGGAAGCCGTCATTATAGACCTTGTAGACCAGGATGTTGGTCGCCTGGCCCGGGCCGCCCTGGGTGAGCGAGCTCACCACGCCGAACGTGCCGAAGAAGGCGTAGATGATGTTGACCACCAGCAGGAAGAAGCCGGTCGGCGAGAGCAGCGGGAACATGATGTCCCAGAAGCGCCGGGCCGGCCCCGCGCCGTCGATCGCCGCCGCCTCGATCAGCGACTTGGGGATCGATTGCAGGCCGGCGAGGAAGAACAGGAAGTTGTAGCTCACCTGGTTCCAGACGGCGGCGATGATGATCAGCGCCAGCGCCTGGTTGGCGTTGCTCACGTAGTTGAAGTCGTAGCCGATCGCCTTCAGCGACCACGACACGACGCCGACCGAGGGGTTGAACAGGAAGCCGAACAGCACGCCGGCGACGGCAGGCGCCACCGCATAAGGCCAGACCAGGATGGTCTTGTAGAACGAGGAGCCGCGGATGATGCGGTCGGCCATCACCGCCAGGAAGAGCGACAGCGCGAGGCCGAGCGTGGCGACCAGCGCGCTGAACACCAGCGTGATGCGCGCCGAGTCGAAGTAGGCCGGGTCGTTGAACAGCGTGACGAAGTTCTCGAACCACACGAACTTCGAGTTGCCGCCGAACGCGTCCTCGATCAGCAGCGACTGCCAGATCGCCTGGCCCGACGGCCAGAAGAAGAAGACCAGCGTGATGATCATCTGCGGCGCTACCAGCAAGTACGGCAGCCACCGCTCGTTGAAGGTGACGCGCTTTTCCAAGCGCGACTACTTGTTTGCCGCTTCGAACTTGCGCAGCTGCTCGTTGCCGCGCTTGACCGCCTCGTCGAGCGCGGTCTTGGCGTCCTTCTGGCCCGACCACACGGCCTCGAGCTCGCTGTCCTCGATGTCGCGGATCTGGATGAAGTTGCCGAGCCGCAGGCCCTTGCTGTTCTCGGTCGGCGGGTTGAGCGTCAGCTCCTTGACCGCCACGTCACGGCCCGGGTTCTTCTTGTAGAAGCCCGACTCCTCGGTGAGCTTGGCGGCGGCGTAGGTGATCGGCACGTAGCCGGTGTCCTGGTGCCACTTGGCGGCGACCGCCGGACTCGACACGAAGCTCAGGAACTTCGCCACGCCCTTGTACTCGGCCTTCGGCCGGCCCTGCAGCGTCCACAGCGTGGCGCCGCCGATGATCGAGTTCTGCGGCTTGGCGCGGACCGACGGATCGAGCGGCATCATGGCGATGCCGACATTCTCCGGCTTCAGCGTCTTGAGAAGCTGCGAGGCCGTGCCCGACGAGGCGAGCTCCATGCCGCAGTCGCCGGCATTCATCATCGCCGTCGGCTTGCCCTCGCGACCGCCATAGACGAACCGCTTGTCCTTGGTCCAGTCCTGCAGCATCGAGATCAGCTTGACGCGGGCCGGATCGTTGAAGACCAGCTGCGTGTCGAGACCGCCGAAGCCGTTGGCCTTGGTGGCGAAAGGCAGGTCGTGCCAGGCGCCGAAGTTCTCGAGCAGGATCCAGGTCTGCCATTCCGAGGTCAGGCCGCACTTGGCGCCCGAATCGACCAGCTTCTTGGCGGCGTCGCCCACTTCCGGCCAGGTCTGCGGCGGCTTCTCCGGATCGAGGCCGGCCTTCTTGAAGAGGTCCTTGTTCCAGTAGAACACCGGGGTCGAGGAGTTGAACGGCATCGACAGGAGCTTGCCGTCGGTCGTCGAGTAGTAGCCGTAGACCGGGCCGATGAAGCCCTTGGGATCGAACGGCTCCTTCTCGTCGGCCATCAGCTGGTAGGTCGGATAGACCGCGCCCTTGGCGGCCATCATGGTCGCCGTGCCGACCTCGAAGACCTGCACGATCGCCGGGCCCTGCTTGGCGCGGAACGCGGCGATCGCGGCGGTCAGCGTCTCGGGATAGGAGCCCTTGAAGACGGCGTTGACCTTGTATTCCGACTGGGACTTGTTGAACTGGTCGACCATGGCGTTGACCGCCTCGCCCAGCGCGCCGCCCATCGCGTGCCACCACTGAATCTCGGTTTGCGCAGCGGCTCCCTGCGCGCTGGCCAGCACGGCTGCGGCGGCAGCGACGGACGACAGCAGAATACGTGACATGATCGAGCAGCCTCCCAAATGAGCCCCGGGCTTGTATCCGTGGGTCTCGCGACTTCAATGCGTCTGTTTTATTTCATTAAGCTTACAGTCCTCAAGACTATCCCCCGGCGCAAGCCCTTTGTCGCCGGTTGGACTGCGCCCCTATTGCGCCAGCGTGCGCAGGATGACGTCGGGCGCGTCGGTGATGATGCAGTCCGCCCCCATGCCGACGATGGCCCGCGCTTCGTCGGGATCGTTGACGGTCCAGACCGACAGGAGATAGCCCGCGCGCTTGACCGCCAGCGCGCCTTCAGCGGTCAGCTTGCGCCGGCCGACATTCATGCCCGTGGCGCCGACCGCATCGGCGCGAGCGCGCCAGTCCTCGCCGAGCTCGCTCACCAGCAGGGCGCGCGCGAATTCCGGCGCGGCTTTTCGCGCTGCCTTCAGCGATTCGTCCTTGAAGCTCGACAGCAACGGCGCCGGCAGCGCGGTCGGCCACGAACGCCGCAGCGTCTCGACCGCGACCCGCGCCGTCTCGGCCTCGCGGCCCTCGCAAGGCTTGATCTCGACGTTGCAGCCCAGCCCGAGCTCCAGAAAGCAGGCGATCGCCTGCTCGAAGGTCGGCACCCCGGCCGGCAGCTCGGCGCGCGGCGTCTGCGCGACCAAGCGGTCGACGCCCATGGTGCGCTTCAGCGAGTCGTCGTGCATCACGACCGGCACGCCGTCAGCGGTCAGCTTGACGTCGATCTCGACCCACGCCGCGCCGCGTTTGCGGGCTTCCCGGAACGACGCCAGCGTGTTCTCCGGCGCGTAGGCCATCGCGCCACGGTGTCCAACGACTTGAGGCAGTTGCAGCATTCGCCAATCCAACGCTTACTCGGGCTGCTGCAATAGACGAGTGCCCCTGCCGATGTCGACGTTCCCCGACCAATTCCGCCTCGATGGCCGCACCGCGCTGGTCACCGGCTCGGGCCGCGGCCTGGGCTGGGAGATGGCGCGCGGGCTGGCCGAGGCCGGCGCCCGGGTGCTGCTGCATGGCCGCTCGGCCGAGCGGCTTGCGCCCCGGGTCGAGGAGCTGCGCCGCGCCGGCCGGACGGCCGATGCGGTGGGCTTCGACATGGCCGATCGGACGGCGATGCGCCGGGCGCTGGCCGGCGCCGGACCGATCGACGTGCTGATCCACAATGTCGGCGAGCGCGATCGGCGTCCGTTCGACGCGATCGAGCCCGAGGACTTCGCCCGCCTGATCGACGTCGACCTGTCCGCCGCCCATGCGCTGGTCCGCCTGGTGGTGCCCGGCATGATCGAGCGCGGCTGGGGCCGGCTGATCCTGGTGTCCTCGATCGCCGGGCAGCTCGCGGTGCCCGGCGCCTCGTCCTATATCGCCGCCAAGGGCGGGCTGACGGCGTTGGCCCGGGCGCTGGCGGCCGAGCTGGGGGCCAGGGGCCTGACCGTCAACGCCCTGTCACCCGGTTTTTTCGCCACGGAAACCAACGCCCAGCTGATGGCCTCGCCGATGGGGGAGCGGCAACGCGAGCGCTGCCCCGCCAAGCGCTGGGCCGAGCCGCGAGAGATCGCCGGAGCGGCGGTTTTCCTTGCCTCGCCGGCCGCCTCCTACGTCAACGGCCATACCTTGGTGGTCGATGGCGGGGTGTCGGCCACCTATTTGGCCTGAAGCGCCACAACCGTAGGGCGCGCTGGCGGCGGGCCGCCCCTTGTTTCGCAGATGCGGAAATGAGACAAAAAGTGGGGGTTGGGATGGGTTCGTTTCTCGGGGAAGGACGCCGTGCTGAAGGGCAAATCCGCCAACGGCTGCAGGCGGGTCCAGACGTCATGATGCGCATCGCCACCTTCGACCGCAACATGGCGTATCCGTGACGAACACCGCCGGACAGCAACAGCCGCAGGCGAACGGAACCTTCGCCGACTACGTCGCGATCGCCCGGCTCGACCATGTCACCAAGCACGTGCTGATCGTTCCGGGCGCGGTGTTCGCCTACCTGCTGCGCGGCGTGCACACCCAGTCGCTGGTGCTGGCCGTCGTGCTGGGCTTCGCCTGCGCCATCTGCATCGCCTCGGCGAACTACGTCATCAACGAGTGGCTCGATCGCGACTTCGACAAGTTCCACCCGACCAAGTCGCAGCGGGCCGCGGTCCAGAAGAACCTGCGCGGCGGCTACGTGGTGCTCGAATGGGCGATCCTGGTCGCCGCCGGCCTGGCGCTCGCCTATGCCGGCGGGCGGCTGATGCTGCTGGCCGCGGTGATCTTTGCGTTGCAGGGCATCGTCTACAACGTCCCGCCCCTGCGGACCAAGGACAAGCCCTACCTCGACGTCATCTCCGAGTCGATCAACAACCCGGTGCGGCTGATGATCGGCTGGGCGATGCTCGATCCCACCACGCTGCCTCCCTCGTCAGTGCTGCTGCTCTACTGGACGGGCGGCGCGTTCCTGATGACCGCCAAGCGGCTGTCGGAGTATCGCGAGATCACCGCCAGCCACGGCCACGACCTGCTGGCGCGCTATCGCGCGAGCTTTGCCGGCTATTCCGAGATCAGGCTCACGGTGTGCTGCTTCGCCTATGCGCTCGCCTCCACCTTCGTGCTGGCGGTGTTCCTGATGAAGTACCGCATCGAGTATCTCCTGACCGTGCCGGTGGTGATCCTGCTGTTCGCCTGGTATCTCGGCCTGTCGATGCGTCCGGGCTCGTCGGCGCAGAAGCCCGAGAAGCTGTTCCGCGAACGCGGCCTGATGATCCTCGTGGCCATCCTCGGCGTGCTGTTCCTGCTGCTGACCTTCGTCAACATCCCGCTGCTCGAACCTCTGGCCGGCCAGCGCTACATCTCGATCCAGTGATGACTTTCGGGCCGGCCGACTGGGACGGCGTGCGCCTGGTCGTGTTCGACGTCGACGGCACGCTCTATCGCCAGCGTCCGCTGCGGATCCGCATGGCGCGCGATCTCGCGCTGCATGCGCTGACCCGGCTCGATCTCCGCACCCTCGCCGTGCTGCGCCGCTTCCGCCATCTGCGTGAGGCGCTGGGCGAGGCGCGGGTCGAAGGCTTTGCCGACCGCCTGGTGGCGGAGACCGCGGCCGCAAGCGGCTGCACGCCCGGCGAGGTGCGTGCCATCGTGAGCCGGTGGATCGACCGGCATCCCCTGCCCTACCTGCGGCGCAGCCGCTACGCCGGATTGACCGATTTGTTCGCCGGCCTGCGCCGGCACGGCAAGGCGATCGGCGTGCTGTCGGACTATCCGGCGGCCGCCAAGCTCGCAGCGCTCGAGCTCGCGGCCGACCATATCGTCACGGCCGACGACCCCGACATCGGCGTGCTGAAGCCGCATCCCCGGGGCCTTGCAACGCTGATCGAGCGGGCCTACGCGACGCCCGCCACGACCCTGATGATCGGCGACCGGGCCGAGCGCGACGGGCTGGTGGCGCAACAGGTCGGCGCGCGCGCGCTGCTGCGATCGTCGCGACCGATCGCGGGCTGGCAGACCTTCGCCCGCTTCGACGACCCGCTGTTCGCGCCGATGCTCGTGTGAAGTTCATCGGACCGCGCCACTCCAGTGGCGCTCATGTACTCTGAGCGCCACTGGAGTGGCGCGGTCCGATGAGAAGTACGCTGTCCAAATTGCTGCGCTACGGGGTGACCGGCGGCATCGCCGCAATCGTCGATGCCGGAGGTTTCGCGCTGCTGCTTGCGGCCGGACTCGCCGTCGCTGCCGCGGGGACGCTGAGCTTCTGCATCGCCGCCCTGGTGAACTACGGCCTGTCGAGCCGCTTCGTGTTCGCCCGCAGCGCGACGCCGCAGGGCTTCGTGCTGTTCTTCGTGGCTGCGCTGATCGGGCTGTCGGTCAATCTCGGGGTCACCCTGGCCGGCGTCTATCTGGCCGGTCTGGTCCCGATCGTCGCCAAGATCGTCGGCATCGGCACCGCGTTCCTGGTCAACTTCGCCCTCAACCTGCTGATCGTCTTTCGTCCTCCAGCCGCAGCAGCGAAGCGGCCAGGAATGCCAGAATGACCAGCGGCCCGATCGGATAGCCGTGGCCGGATAAATAGAGCGTCAGGGTCGGAATCACCCATATGCCGGCATAGACCAGCGGCTCCAGCGGATAGAAGCCCTCGGCCGCGCCGCGGCGGTAGAGCGCGATCACGACCGGCATCAGCAGCAGCAGGTCGTAGTTCAGCATGTAGGGCGAGACGAAGAACGTCCCGGCCAGCAGCACGGCCGTGCGGGCCGCGCCCGAACGGTGACGGCGAAAGGCATACCAGGTCGTCGCGACCGCGATGGCCGTGAAGCCGAGCTGGATCGAGCTCGCGACCCCGCGCGGCAATCCGATCGCCAGCGCCGACACGTAGGGCGTGGTGATGTAGGCTTTCAGCACCTCCATCACGTAGTGGTGCATGCGCTCCGCGCTCGTGGCGCGCATCAGCTCGACGAAGTCGAGCCACGCGCCGACGCCGAACACCGCGGCGCTCGCCAGCACCAGCACGATGCCGGTCGCCGCGGCCCAGGCGAGGGCCCGCCACTGACGGGCGGCGATCAGCGCCACCGGGAACAGCAGGCAGAGCTGCGGCTTGTAGCCCAGCAGGCCGAACAGGATGCCGGCCAGTGCCGGCCTCTTGTCGAGCAGGCGCAGGCCGCCATAGGCCAGCGCCACCGCGAGGAAGGTCGCCTGGCCCGACACGACAACATGCACCGCTGCGGGCGAGGTGGCCATGGCGAGCCAGCCCCATGGATCGCGCCGCTGCTGCCAGGCCGACGCTCCCACCGTCAGCAGCATGAACACCCAGTAGGCCCCATCGACCGCGATCAGGCCGAGCGGCAGCAGCACCATCAGCCAGAACGGCGGATAGAGGAACGGCCGATAGTGAACGATGTCGGGAAAGCGGTCGGCGAAGAGAGCGTTCTGGAAGTCGGTGAAGGCGTCGATGTCGACATAGACCATCGCCAGCCTGCCTTCGAAGAAGGCGCGCACCGCGGCCCAAGGCGTCAGGAAGTCGGGATACATCACCCATTGCGGCCGGCCGAGCCGCGGGCCGTGCAGCGCCAGAGACGCGACATAGAGCACGTCGTAGAGGCCGATGACGACGCAGAAGACGATGGCGAGGCGGATATACCATCGCGATGGGATCGACATCGCGCTCAGTGGCCGGCCTTCGGGTCCTGCTGCGCCATCCAGCGGTTCCACTCGTCCGCCATGTCGGTCCATTTGAGCCGCGCCTGCGGATGCAGATAGAGCACGTTGGCGAACAGGATGAATTCCCGGCGCGGGCCGTAGCGCAGCGGCTCGTACAGTCCCGACAGCACGAAGCCGCGCGCCTCGAGATGGTCGTGCAACTCGGTGAACTGCTGCATCTCCGTCTCGTCCGAGCGGAAGGTCATTTCGGCCAGCACGAAGATCAGGTTGTGGTCGGCGATCAGCCGGCTCGCGCCCCGCACCACCTCCATCTCCCAGCCCTGCACGTCGAGCTTGAGCACGTCGACATGGCTGATGCCGTGCTTCGCGACGACCGCGTCGACGGTCGACACCTCGGTCGCCTGGGTCTTGCCGTCCGCCTTGTCGGCGGCGACCAGCGTATTGAGTTCGGAGTTTGCGCGAACCTGCAGCGCCATCGTGCCGGGCGTGCTGCCCAGCGCCATCTTCTGCAGGTGCACGTTCTTGCGGCCGCCGAAGCGTGCGGACAACGTCGCGAACGCGCTGTCGGTCGGCTCGAAGGAGTAGATCTGGGCCTCGGGGGCGTATCGCAGCATGTGGCCCAGCGTCTGCCCGACATTGGCGCCGACATCGAACAGCACGCCGAGCGAGCGCGTGCCCATGAATCGCTGCGCGTCGTAGAGCCACGACACCCCGTACGGGACGTGGCGCGTCAGCGGAAAATGCCGCGATGCGAGCGTCGCCTGGACCATCCCGTCCAGCGCCGCGCCGATCCGATACTTCAGTCCCACCGTGTTCCCCCTGCGGCAAGGATAGCACGGACCGTGCGGCGGCGTCTCAGACCGGTGCGGGGCCGCCTCCCTTGCCGGACTTGCGCATCAGGAGCACCAGCGGCACCGCAGCGAACACCAGGAACATCAGGGTGTGGAACACATCGATATAGGCCAGCATGCTCGCCTGCTGGCCGAGCGTCCGGTAGAGCTGGGCAACGGCGCCGCGCGCGGCATCGACTTGCGACATGCCCTGGCCCATCAGCGCATGGATCGTCTGGTTGAGGGCGTTCGCGTAGTTCGGATTCAGCGGATTGAGGGTTTCGACGTAACGCGCCTGATGAATCTGGCTTTCGCGCGCCAGCATGGTCTGCACCAGCGAGATGCCGAAGGTGCCGCCGAGATTGCGCGCGGCGTTCATCAGGGCCGAGGCCTGATTGTTGAATCGCGGGTCGAGGCCGACATACGCGGCGGTGGTGATGGGAATGAACAGGAACGGCAGGCCGACCGACTGGACCAGACGCGCCATCGCCGCATCGTCGAACGACATCTGGGTGTCGAGCGTGCCCATGTTCCACAGGGCAAAGCCCTGGGTCAGCAAAGCGAAGCCGATCAGATAGCGCGGATCGACTCGGCCGCTCAGGAATCCGGTGAGCGGCATGACGACCAGGGTCGCCAGGCCGCCCATGGTCAGGGCGAGGCCGGCGTTGGTCGCGGTGTAGCCGAGCACTTCCTGCAGGAGCTGCGGGATGAACTGCGTCGTGCCGAAGATGATCACGCCCATCAGGAGCATGAAGATGTTAGCGATCATGAAGTTGCGCTCGCCGAACAGCCGGATGTGCACGATCGGATGGCGCCGCGTCAGCTCCCACGGGATGAAGGAGACCAGCGCGACGCCGCCGACGATGGCGAACGTCGTGATCATCGAGCTCGAGAACCAGTCGTCGCGCTGGCCGCGGTCGAGCGTGACCTCGAGGCAGCCGAGGAACAGCGCGAGCAGCACGAAGCCCTGCCAGTCGATTCGCAGGCCCTTCGACAGCAGCTTGCGCCGCTCCTTTCGCAGGGTCGGCGGCTCCTCGACGAAGATCGTCACCAGGAAGAGGGACAGCAGCCCGACCGGCAGGTTGATCAGGAACACCCAGTGCCAGGACAGATTGTCGGTGATCCAGCCGCCCAGCGTCGGCCCCAGGATCGGGCCGACGATCACCACCACGCCGTAGGCGGCGAAGGCGGCGCCGCGCTTGGCCGGCGGGAAGGTGTCGACCATCATCGACTGCTCGACCGGCGCCAGCCCGCCGCCGCCGATCCCCTGCAGCACGCGCGCCACGACCAGGAAGGCGAGGTTCGGCGCCAATCCGCACAGGCCCGAGGCCAGCGTGAACAGCGCGACCGAGATCATGTAGTAGCGCTTGCGGCCGATCACGTCGGCCAGCCAGCCGCTGATCGGCACGACGACGGCGTTGGCGACCAGGAAGCTGGTGATCACCCAGGTCGATTCGTCGTAGCTCGCCGCCAGGCCGCCGGCGATGTGCTGCAGCGCGACGTTGGCGATCGAGGTGTCGAGCACCACCATGAAGGTGGCGATCGAGATGACCGCGATGATCGTCCAGGGATTGCGCTTGCCGGCGACGGAGCGGTCGGCGCTCCACGCGCCATGCGCGGCTTCGGCCCGCATCAGCGCACCCTGACCGTGGGCTCGACGCTCATGCCCGGGCCGAGCGGGCAGTCCTTGGGCACGTTGTTCAGCACGATCTTCACCGGCACGCGCTGGACCACCTTCACGAAGTTGCCGGTGGCGTTCTCGGGCGGAAGGATGCCGAACGCCTGGCCGGCGCCGCGCTGCAGGGAATCGACCCGGCCCTCGATCCTCGCGCCGGGGCAGGCGTCGACCGCGACGGTCACGGGCTGGCCGACGCGCATGTGCGCGAGCTGGGTCTCCTTGAAGTTCGCGGTCACCCAGACCTCGAGCGGCACGATCGCCATCAGCTCCTGGCCGGGCGTGACGTAGTTGCCCACGGCGACGTTGCGCTGCGCCACATGGCCGTCGATCGGCGACACGATGTGCGTGTAGTCGACGTTGAGCTGCGCCGCCTGGAGCTGGGCCTTGGCAATCGCGATCTGCGCCTTATCGCTGGCGATCTTGGCCTGCGATGCGGCCGCCTGCGCCGTCGCGTTCTGCGACGTGGTGACGGCCTGGTCGACCGTCTGCTGCGATACGGCCTGCGGCGTTCCCTGCTGCAGCGTGCGATAACGCTCGGCGTCACGCTGCGCCCGCTCCGCCTGCGCGCGCAGGCCGGCATCGGCGGCGACATCCTGCTGGTAGACGTTTACCGCCTGCGCTTCCTGCGCCTCGGCCTGGGCAAGCCTCGCCTTGACGTCCGCCGGATCGATCTCGACCAGCGCCTGGCCCTTGCGGACCTGCTGGTTGTCGTTGACGTAGATCTGCATCACGCGGCCCGACACCTGGGGCGAAAGATGCACGATGTGCGTGTCGATGAAGGCGTCGTCGGTGGTCTCGTAGTGGCGCGCATTCAGCCACCACACGAGGCCTGCGACGACGACCACCAGCGCCGCGGCCGCCGCACCGATCTTGAAAGTCCGGCTGCTGAAGAACGAAGGCGTCGAGCCGCCCTCGGCCTCGTCGTCGTCCGGCCGGTCGTCCTGCTCGTGCTCGATCTCGTTTAGGCGGCGGCTTCCGGGACGCGGCGACAATTCGTCATGAGCGTCGTCACGGACGAATGCACGCCGACCTTCATCCGGGGCCATGGCGATTTCCGTCGGACAGTCCGAAGAAAAACGATCCCAATGTCGGTTTGTTGCTTTCCCTGCAGCCCGACTGAGGCGAGGGAAGCGGCTATGCCCTAACGCAAGGGCTCGCGGACATACAGCGCCGGCTATGTCGCCCGGCGCGAAGCGAGCGCCATGGCCACATAGGCGCCGCCTGCGCAGAGCAGCGAGACCCCGGCCATCGTCGCGGGGGTGAAGGAGTGCGTGTACGGCAGCTTCATCAGCAGCAGGATGCTGACGATCAGGGCGATGCATCCGGAAAGCAGGAACCAGTGCCAGCCCTTCTGGCTCCGCACGCGGATGGCGAAGGCGATCTGGGTCAGGCCATGGACCGCGAACACCGCGGCGATCAGCACGGTCAGGGCGATCACGCCGGCGAACGGGTCCATGTAGATCAGCGCGCCGCCAACGGTGGCGAGGCTCGCCAGCAGCATGTGCCACATGAAGCCGGCCCAGTTCAGCATCTTGCTCGACTGGATGACCTGGAGCAGACCGCTGCCGACCAGCACGATGCCCAGGATCCGGCTCGCCGGAATCTCCGACACCGCCGGGACCAGGATCGCCGCCGCTCCGGCGACGGCGAGGGCGACGCCCAGCAGCAACAGGTACACCCAATTGTCCCGGAAGACTTCGGCCGTGTGGCGGCGCTCCCTGCCGCCGGTGTATCCGATGCTCATGTCGCGCCCTCTCCCGATCAGAAACCGTGCAGGTTATCGCTGAAGCTCGAGACGCCGGTTGCCTTCGCCCCGACTATCCTGGAGGGGGCAATCTTCTGGCCCGCGAGAGAGGCCGCGCGCACCTCTCTCGGCGTGACGCCGAATTCCTGGCGGAAGGCGCGGCTGAAGCTCGACGGGTCGGCGAAGCATAGCATTTCCGCGATCTTCGCGATCGGGTAGGCATTCGACGCGTCGCACAAAATCGAAAAGCTTTCGGAGAGCCGCCGGCGCCGGATGTAGTGCGCCACGCCGCCCTCGCTGCCGAGCACGCGGTAGAGCTGGGAGCGGGACATCGCCGCGTCGCGACACAGCCGCTTCGGCCCGAGGGAGGGCGAGAACAGGTTCTCACGCACCGCCTTGCGCACCCGTTCCATGAGCGTGAACTCGATCTGGCGCCGCGCGGTGGCGACGCGGTCGGCCGACGGTGCGAGGCAGGCCGCAACCATGGCCTCGACGGCTTCGGGAAGGCGGTCTGCCTCCGCTGTCGCCAGGGTCGGCAGGTTGCGTTCCAGCAGGCGCATGTAGTCGGCCAGGAAGTCGCCCTGCGCGGCCGGCAGGAGCTCGGCCTTCACGGCATCGAGGATATGCCCGATCGTGTCGAAGCGGTCGCGCGACAGGAAGAGCTGGATGCGATCGTCGTATTCATGATGGTCGACTTGGAGCTCCTCGCCCAGGGACAGTACGACCGGCGCCGAGACCGGCACGGCCAGCGACTTGTCCAGTACCTGGACGTCGCTTGCGCTCAGCGCGCTCAGGCTGATGACCCAGTGATCGACCGCGCTGCGGCGGATCGCCGACTTCGGCCGGCTGACCGACGCCGCCGGCGAGCGAACGCGGCTTACCGTCAGCCCCTCGAGGCTCCAGCTGGAACTCGTTGCCAGAAATCCGTCAGAGGAAGGGCTCGGCGATTGGACTTCGAAAGTCGGTCTATGCCAATGGCGCCAGCCCTCGAGCTGCTCGAATACCGGCAACGGCTGAGTAGAAAATGTCTGCGGGACCATGACATTCTCGCGCTCAACCAGTGATAGATGCGTACGGTAGGCGGGCTACGGTGCCGGACGGAAGTGCCATTGGCGCATAGCTCGCGTGCGGCCCTGCAGCGGATTGGGACGCCGGAACCAGTCGCGGGATGCCCCGCCAATGCCTTCCAGGCCACCGCTCCTACAATAGGTCGTCGTCCAACAACGCCATTGGTGGAAAGCCATGTTCTCCTTGGGAGCCTCCCCGTTCGCCAATTTCGTGGCCGATGCCTTCGCGGTGTTCATGTTCATTCTCTGGTTCTGGCTGTTCATCACCGCCGCCAGCGACCTGTTCCGCCGCAAGGACATCTCCGGCTTCGGCAAGGTCCTCTGGGTCATCCTGCTCATCGTGCTGCCCTACATCGGCATCTTCGCCTACATCCTCACCCAGGGCGGCGGCATGGCGGAGCGCAACCGGGCTCAGGCCCGGCAGGTCCGCGAGGAGCTGCGCCAGACCGTGGGCTTCAGCATTGCCGACGAGCTCGTCAAGCTCGATCAGCTGAAAGCCAAGAACTCGATCTCCGAGGAAGAATATTCGAGGTTGCGCGGGCGGCTCGTTGCCTGATTGGAACGCATGCTGTCCTGCACCGCCGCCGACGCAGCGCCGCAAGGACATGCCGGCAACTGCCTCTGTCATCGTCCGGAAATCCAGGCCCTGAACCGGCGCCTGGGCGCCGGCCTGTCGCGTCGCGGTTTCGTCAGCGCGCTTGCCGCCACGCTGGCGTCGCCCGGCCTCGCCCGGGCACAGGACGGGCGATCGATCCTGTTCAGGAACGTTCGGGTGTTCGACGGCAGCTCGAACACTCTGCGGTCCGGACAGAACGTGCTGGTCGAGGGCAATCGCATCAAGGCGATTGACGGCAGCAACACGCCGGCACCGGACAATGCGCGGGTGATCGAGGGCGGCGGGCGCGTCCTGATGCCGGGCCTGATCGACGCACATTGGCATGCGCTGTTCGCCGCCCTGCCGCTGCCGGTGCTGCTGACGGCCGAGATACCGTTCATCCATCTCGCGGCGGCTGCCGAGGCGCAGCGTACCCTGCTGCGCGGCTTCACCACGGTGCGCGATCTGGGCGGCCCGGCCTTCGCGCTCAAGGCGGCGATCGACCAGGGCATGACGCCCGGCCCGCGCATCTACCCCAGCGGGGCGATGATCACGGCGAGCGGCGGTCACGGCGATCTGCGGCCGCTGAGCGACATCCCGAGCGACGGCAAGCCCACCGCCCCGGAGAAGACGGGCGCGAGTATCATCGCCGACGGACCCGACGCCATCCGCAAGCGGGTGCGCGAGCAGCTATTGCAAGGCGCGTCGCAGATCAAGCTGGTGGGCAGCGGCGGCGTCTCCACCCCGCGCAGCCCGCTCGATTCTGCCAGCCTCACAGAGGCCGAGCTGCGCGCCGGCGTGGAAGCTGCGCGCGACTGGTCGACCTACGTCACCGTACACGCTTATACGCCGCTCACCATCCGCCGCGCGCTCGAGTCCGGAGCCGGCTGCATCGAGCACGGCCATCTGATGGACGATGCGACCGCCAAGCTGATCGCCGACAAGGGCGTCTGGCTCAGCATGCAGCCGTTCGTCAGCGAGGAGGATAACGGCCCTTTGCCACCGGAAACCGCCGCCAAGGCGCGTCAGGTCCGCGCCGGAACGGATGCCGTATATCGAATGGTCCAGAAGTATCGCATCAAGACGGCGTTCGGCACGGACCTGCTGTTCTCGCCGGCCCTGGCGACACGCCAGGGCATCATGCTCACCCATCTCCGCCAGTGGTTCACGCCGGCCGAAGCCCTGCGCACCGCGACCAGCGGCAATGCCGAGCTGCTCGGCCTGTCGGGCCCGCGCAACCCCTATGCCGGCAAGCTGGGCGTGGTCGAACCCGGCGCGCTGGCCGACCTGCTGCTGGTCGACGGCAATCCCCTGGACGACATCGCGCTGCTCGGCGAACCCGAGAAAAATCTCCTCGTCGTCATGAAGGACGGTAAGGTCCACAAGGACATTGTGAAGTCCTAGGGGATCGTGTGACGACCGTCGAAGACCGCCCCGCTGCGCCTACATCGGCGGCTGCCGGCCCCCCGCCGGCATGGCGGCCGGTGATTGCCCTGCCGCTGGTCGTGTTGGCGATCGCAGTGGGCCTGGCGTTCGTCTGGTACACCGCGCCGAGCCTGTTGCTGCTGTTCGCCGGCATCCTGTTCGCATCGCTGCTGGATGCCTGCACCCGCGGGCTCGGCCTCGTCCTGCCTCTGCCGCGGCGCGCACGATATGCGCTGGTGCTTCTCGTTCTGGGGGCCGCGACCGTCGTTCTCGCCGTCTGGAGCGTCGGCCGCCTGCCCGCCCAGGTGCACGCCCTGATCGACGTGATGGACACGCAGATCAGCGTGCTGGAGCGCGAGCTGGCCAACTTCGGCATCGAGCTGTTCGGTCCCGGCGGACGGCAGGGCCTCAGCCAGTTCCTGAACGATCCCGGGCGCCTGTTCGGTCACGTCCACTCCGCCGTCTCGGGCGCCTACGTGGTGGCGATCAACACCATCGTGGTCGTGTGCCTCGGCCTCTTCTTCGCCGGCGAGCCCGCGGCCTACCGGGAGGGCCTGCTGATCCTCCTGCCGCCCGGCCGGCGCGACCGCGTCCGCGGGGTGATGGACGAGATGGGCCGGGTGATGCGGCGCTGGCTGATGGGCCAGCTCCTGCGCATCGTCATCGTGGCCATCGTGGTCGCCGTGACCTTCGACCTGCTGGGCGTCCCCGGGGCCTGGCTGCTCGGCCTGCAGGCCGGCGCCGCGAACTTCATCCCCTATCTCGGCCCCCTGATCGCGGCCTTCCCGGTGGCGCTGGTCGCCATGCCGCTGGGCTTGTCGACGCTTGCCTGGGTGATGATCCTCTACGTGGCGATCCAGAGCATCGACGGCTTCGTGGTCGCGCCGATCATCCAGAAGGGCTCGCTGGACCTCGCACCTGCCTGGACCCTGTTCGCCATCGTCGTCTTCGGCGCGATGTTCGGCGGCCTCGGGATTGCCCTGGCCGCCCCCGTGCTCGGCCTCGCCCGCATCGCCGTTCTGCGCTTCTACGTCGAGGACTGGCTCGGCGCCCGGGCCGATGACTTAACCCGCGACCGACTCAGCTGAGCTCTTGGGCGAGCCCGATGAGGAGCCCTTCGGGCCCGCGGATGTAGCAAAGCCGGTACGCGTCCTTGTACTGCACGACGTCGCCCACGAGCTGAGCGCCGCGATGGCGGAGCCTTTCAAGCGTCTCGTCGATGTCGTCCACGGCGAACATGACGCGGAGGTAGCCGAGAGCGTTGGCCGGGGCGCGGCGATGATCCGCAACGACCGCGGGCCTGATGAACCGGGATAGCTCGAGCCGGCCGTGCCCGTCCGGCGTGCGCATCATGGCAATCTCGACGCGCTGGTCGCCCAGCCCGGTGACACGTCCGGCCCATTCGCCTTCGATCGTGGCGCGTCCTTCGAGCTCGAGGCCGAGCTCGCGAAAGAAATCAATCGCTCCGCCGAGGTCTTCGACGACGATTCCGACGTTGTCCATCCGTTTGAGCGCCATGTGTCCAATCTACAAAGGCATTCCGGCCGTAACCACCTCTAGGAGCCGTCCGCCTTCGGGTGAATGGTCTGCTCGATACGCCCGAGCTCATACGGGAAGAACGGATTGGACGACACGCGCAGAAGCGCGTCGAGATTGACGATCAGCACGCCCCGCTCGCCGCGCGGCGCCAGCGCGCCGAGATGGATGCCGAAATCCACGTCGGGCTCGTCGGGCTCCATGCCGTAAAGCGAATCGCTCATCGGGAACGGCAGGGCGACATGCGACAGGGAAAAGATGCCCGAAGGAAACGCCAGGCCGAGCGGATGCACCCGTTCGTCAGCCGCCCCCGCCTCCGTCGCGCGCTCCACGACGTCGTATCGATCGGCCGCCGCGTTGGTGATGATCACCGTCCGATAGGGTCGCGGCGGCGCCGGCAGGATGCGCGACAGGACGCTCTCGGCGGCATCGCGCAGGAGCGGGCTCACGGCGGCGGCCCGGTTGAGGTCGAACAGGACGAGCTCGCTGCCGTTTGCCGGCAGATGGGCATAGAGCCCGGAGATCACCGCCGGCGTGCTGACGGTGAAGTCGACCACCGACTGGAAGGTCAGGACCGGCGGCAGGCGCGCAATCCGCCCCTCGCGGCTGCCGCGGGCAATCCGCTCCTGCAGGGCGACGGTCGCGCGGTACGACTGGCGCGCGCCGTTCACCGGGAACGAGTTGTACTTGAACGGGTTGAACTCCGGCACGATGCCGAGCCAGGCGGCCTTGGCGAAGGGCGGCAGCAGCGCGGGCAAGGCGGCGAGGCCGGCGAAGCGCGCGAACCGCGTGATCCCGATCATCGGCGAAATCAGGATGAGCCTGTCCGGCCGCGCCAGCCGCTCGTCCTCCAGCGCATCGAGCGCGTACTTCATCGCCAGCGTGCCGCCGTTGGAGAAGCCGACGACGTGCAGGGGCTTGGACGGTCCGACACGCCGGCGGGCCTCGCGCACCGCGAGTCGCGTGGCGGCGTCCCAATCCTCCCACTCGACGTCGGTCAGCGCGGCCGGGACCGTGCCGTGGCCCGGCAGTCGGATCGCCACGGCGACAAAGCCATTGTCGCGGTAGAGGCGCGCGATGTGGCGCAGGCTGTAGGGCGAATCGGTGAGGCCGTGCAGCAGGACGACCGCCCCGGCCGGCGGACCATCCGGCTCGAGCACATAGGAACGATTGAAATCCTGCTTGAAGCGGCCGGGATAGACGGCGCTGCCGGCATAGTAGCGATTGACGAGACCGGCCGTCTGCACGTCGACCTTGTCGACGACCTCGCGCCGCACGTCGCGGAAGATCGCCTCCTCGCGCGTGAGGTACGACGACCAGTCGGACTTGTCGATCCCGGCGGCGTGCAGATCGTCGGGTACGTAGGTGTGCCACGGCTCGAGCGGCGGCCCGCGCTGGGAGTCCCAGGCGCGAAACACCAGGATCGCGCCGGCGACCACCGCCGCCAGGACGAGCGTACGCCTGAGAAACCTGAGGAACATCGCAGTCATGGCGGCTCGGCTTGGCTTTTGGGACGCACAGGATAGTGCGGGGACGGGCGGCCGATCAAAGCACCATCCGCCGCTTCTATGATGCCCCATGCGTGATACGTGAGCGGCCCCAGCGAACGTGGAGGGATCCATGAGTGATCTGGTCATCCTCGGCTTTGACGGTCTTCATACGGCAGATGACGTGCTGAACAAGCTGCGCTCGTTGCAGAAGGAGTATCTCATCGATCTCGAGGACGCCTGCGTCGTGGAGCGCGGTGGCGACGGCAAGGTCCACATCAAGCAGGCGGTCAACCTGACGGCGATCGGAACGGCGTCCGGCGGAAGCCAGGGCGCGATCTGGGGAATGCTGTTCGGATTGCTATTCCTCAATCCCCTCGCCGGCCTGGCCATTGGTGCGCTGGCCGGTGCAGGCGCCGGCGCCTTGTCCGGCTCGCTCTCCGACTACGGCATCCGGGACGACTTCATAAAGAAGATCGGGGAGACGATTCCCAATGGCTCATCGGCGCTTTGCGTGCTGATCCGGCGCGTCGCGACGGACAAGGTCATTCCCGAGCTGGAGCCCTACAAGCCGCGCGTCCTGAAGACGTCGCTGTCGAACGAGCAGGAAGAGAAGCTGAAGGCAGCGCTCGCCAAGCTCAACGCATAGCCGTCTCCTTGCCGGCGCCTTCCGAGTGCTTCGATCCACGCCGGCGGAGGACTTCAGCGCCGATCCAGGCGGCGCCGATTGCCAGCAACGGATTGGCGAAGTTGAATATGGCGTAAGGCGCGTAGCTCAGCGTCGCGACGCCGAGCGTGGCCGCCAGATAGGCCCCGCAACTGTTCCAGGGGATCAGCGCCGACGTGGGCGTCGCCGACGCGCCGAGCGAGCTCGACAGCAGGACGGGCGGATGGCCGCGATCCTCGAAAGCCCGCCTGAACATCCGTCCCGGCAGCACGACCGCCAGATATTGATCCGCCGTCGCAATGCTCGTGGCCAGGACCGATACCACGAGCGCGACGACCAGGCTGACGGTGGACTTCGCCGCCCGCGTGATGGGGGTGATCAGCCGGTCCAGCACACCGATCCTGTCGGCGACGCCGCCGAAAGCGAAGGCGGCCATGACGAGCCAGATCGTCGACAGCATGCTGGCCATGCCGCCTCGCGTGGTGAGTTGATCGACCATCGGGTGCCCGGTCGTCGATACGTATCCGCGCGCAAGCGCCTCCCAGACGCCCTTGACCTGTGCCAGCCAGACCGGGACGTGCTTGTCGGCCTCGGCGAAGGCCTCGACGCGGTCGGGCGCCACGATCACGGCCATCAGGCCGCCAGCGATGGCGCCCAGGAAGATCGTGGTGAAGGGCCTCACCTTCAGCAGCGCAAGCGCCACGACGAAGAGAAGCGGCAGGAAAAGAACGAGTGAGACGTGAAAATCGCCGTCCAGCGTCGCCATCTTGTACGAGGCGTCGACGCTGGCCGTGCCGCCGGCGAACCAGAAGAAGACGAGCGCAATGGCGAGCGCCACGGCGGCGATCTGACCGGTTCGGCGGATATGCACGTACAGCTCGACGTCGGTGACGCCCGCCGCGAGATTGGCCGAATCCGACAGGGGTGACACGGTATCGCCGAAATAGGCGCCCGAGACGATCGCGCCGGCAGTGATCGCCGGATCGAGCCCCATGGCGCCGGATATGCCCATGAGGCCGATGCCAACGGTGCCGGCGGTGGTCCACGAGCTGCCGATACCGACCGAGATGGCGGCGGTGATCGCCGCGGCAGAGACGTAGAAGTACGCCGGATTCAGGATCTTCAGGCCGTAGAACACCATGGTGACCAGCGTGCCGCTCATCGCCCAGGTACCGATCAGGGCGCCGACGGCAAACAGGATGAAGATCGCGCCGATCCCCGAGCTCACGCTCGCGACGGCGGCATCGCTCAGCTCATGGAGCGTATGGCCGCGCCGCCATCCCAGGAACACGGTGATCATCGTCGCCATCACCATGCCGACCTGGTTGGGGCCGTTCATGCCGCCGTCCTTGAAGAGATAATACGACAGGCCGACCAGCAGGATGAGGCTGGCGACCGGGACGATCGCCTCGATCAGGGACAGCGGAGGACGGGTCTTCCGGTCGGCCATGACTCAGAAATCGACCGGATCGCGAATGATCGGGCAGGTCATGCAATGGCCGCCGCCGCGCCCTCGGCCGAGCTCGGCGCCGACGATCGTGATCACCTCGATGCCCGCCTTGCGCAGCAGCGTGTTGGCGTAGGTGTTGCGATCGTAGGCGAAGACCACGCCCGGCGAGGCGCAGACGAGATTGGCGCCGCTGTCCCACTGGGTGCGCTCGCGCATGTAGGCGGTGCCGCCGGTCTCGACGACGCGCATCTTCTTGATGCCGAGCGCATCGGCGACCGTGTCGACGAACGGCTTCTCGTCCTTGTGCAGCTCCAGCCCGCTCGGCGTGTTCGCGGGCCGGTACGAGTAGGCATGGATCTTGTCGACGATGTCCGGATAGATCAGCACGCAGTCGCGGTCGGCGAACGTCATCACCGTGTCGAGATGCATCGCCGCACGCAGCTTGGGCATGGCCGCGACGATGACGCGCTCGGCCGCGCCCTGCTCGAAGAGCGACCGGGCGACCTGGCTGATGCCCTGGCGCGAGCTGCGCTCGCTCATGCCGATCAGCACGGTGCCCTTGCCGATCGGCATCACGTCGCCTCCCTCGAGGGTCGCGAGGCCGTGATCGGCCGTGGGATCGCCCCACCATACCTTTACCTTGCCGGCGAAGTCGGGATGAAAGCGGTAGATCGCGGCGGCGAGGATCGGCTCCTCGTGGCGCGCCGGCCAGAACAGCGAGTTGATGGTGACGCCGCCGTAGATCCAGCAGGTCGTGTCGCGCGTGTACAGTGTGTTGGGCAGCGGCGGCAGCAGGTATTCGGTGACGCCGGCGGCGTCCTTGACGAGCTTCAGCATCTGGCCGCCATGCGTCTCCGGGAACTCCTCCGTCGACAGCCCACCGATCAGGGTCTCGGCCAGATCGCGAGGCTTCAAACCCTCGAGGTAGCTCCTGATCTCGTCGACCAGGCCCAGCCCCACCTGATTGGGAATCACCTGGTTGTCGAGGATCCACTTGCGGGCCTCCGGAATGGCCACCGTCTCGGCCAGCAGGTTGTGCATCTCGACGACCTCGATGCCGAGCCCGCGCATCTTCTGCATGAAGTCGAAATGGTCGCGCTTCGCATTGTCGACCCACAGGACGTCGTCGAACAGCAGCTGGTCGCAGTTCGACGGGGTGAGGCGCTGGTGCGCCCGGCCCGGCCCGCAGACCATCACCTTGTGCAGCTTGCCGACCTCGGAATGGACGCCGAAGGCCTTTTGCTTTTCCTGTGCCATCTTCCGCTCCGTTGCCTAGATCGTGATGTAGCCGGTCACCAGTGCGTAGACGCCGATGACGGCGCCGATCACCGCCACGATGAAGATCAGCCATTCCCACAGGCCGGCAAAAACCGGCTTGCCCTGCTCGCGACGCGCCCAGAAATAGAGCGCCGTGCCGGGCGCATAGAGCACCGCGCCGAGCAGGATGAACTTGAGCCCGCCGGCCCACAGCAGGAACGCGGTGTAGATCATGGCGATGGCGGCGATGATCAGGTCGCGCCGACGTTCGCCGGGGCGCAGCTCGTAGATCTCGCCGCGGCGGGCGAGCTTCACGCCGTAGGTCGCCACCAGCAGGAACGGGATCAGGTTCATCGCGCTGGTCAGGTTGAGCATCAGCGCAAAGGCATCGCGCGACCAGTAGGTCGTGATGACGATGATCTGGACGACGATGTTGGTCGCCCACAACGCCGCCGACGGCACCTTGTTCGCGTTCTCGCGGGCGAACACCGCCGGCATGTCCTTGGTCCTGGCGGCGGCGAACATGACCTCCGCGCAGATCAGCGACCACGCCAGATAGGCGCCGAGCACCGAGACGAGCAGTCCGATGCTGACGAACACCGCCCCCCAATGGCCGACCACGGCCTCCAGCACGGCCGCCATGGAGGGCTGGCGCATGCCGGCGATCTCGGCGCGCTGCAGCACCGCATAGGGCAGGATGGTCACCAGCACCATCAAGGCCGTGACCATGACGAAGCCCATGATGGTCGCCCGCCCGACGTCCGAACGTTCCCGCGCGAAGCGGGAATAGACGCTGGCCCCCTCGATGCCGAGGAACACGAACACGGTGACGAGCATGGTGGCGCGCACCTGCTCCAACACGCTGCCGGTGAGGTCGCCGCCGTAGAGATTGAAGCTGAACAGGTCGAGCCTGAAGGCGAAGAACAGGATCAGGATGAAGACCAGGATCGGCACGACCTTGGCCACGGTCACGATGCTGTTGATGAAGGCCGCCTGCTGGGTGCCGCGCAGGATCATGACGTGGAACAGCCAGATGCCGATCGACGCGACGACGATCGCCACGACCGTGTTGCCCTCGCCGAACACCGGGAAGAAGGCGCCGAGCGTCGACTTGATCAGCACCCAGTACGAGACGTTGCCGATGCAGCTGCCGATCCAGTAGCCGAAGGCCGACAGGAAGCCCGGATAGTCGCCGAATCCCGCCTTCGCATAGGCGAACACGCCCGCGTCGAGATCCGGCTTGCGCTCCGCGAGCGACTGGAAGACGCGCGCCAGCATGTACATGCCCGTGCCGGCGATCAGCCAGGCGATGAGCGCGCCGATCGGGCCGGTGGCGCCCGCGAAGGTGCGCGGCAGCGAGAAGATCCCGGCCCCGACCATGCCGCCGACCACCATCATGGTCAGGGCGAACAGCGAGAGCTTCTGCGTGCTCGGCGCCGCCGCTACCGGAGCGTCGCTGTAGGCTTGTGTCGTCATCAGAACCTCCAGCCGAATTTCAGGGCCGCACCGACAACCCATTGGTCGTAGTTGAAGGTGGCCAGGGGCGACCAGTTCTTCTCGTAGGCCACCTGGAAATCCAGCGCGGGCCGCCCTATCAAAGCGGCGTTCGCCTCCGAGCCGAACCAGCGGCTTGGGAGAACGAACTCCAGCGTCGCGATCGGCTCGATGAACCACTCCTCGTCGCTTTGACCCAGGAAGCTGTCGAACCCGCGGCGCTGCATGAATACGCCGACGCCGAGATTCCACTGCGGCGAGATCACGTAGCTCGCCGACGGGACGAGGAAGACCGCCCAGGACGAAGGCGGTGGGTTCGCGAACCGCCGCTGGAACCCCGTCGTCACGCCGAACGACCAGGTGGTCTCCGCGAACGAGTTGCCGGAGAAGGCCACGCGTTGGAAGTTGGCGTCGTAGTTGAACGTCTTGTTGATGCCGAAGGTGAGGTCCTGGCGCGTCTGGAGCCAGCCCGCATAGAACGGCGTATAGGACAATCGCGGCCCGTATGAGACGTAGGGCGAGAAGGCCTGGTCGTTGTTCGCATCGACGTACTGCAGCCGGCCCGACAGGAAGATCTTGTCGAAGTCGGCAGACGGCACGACAGTAAAACGATCGAGCTCGGCACGCGCGTTCACCGTGATCTTGAACGGCAGGTCGAACACGGGTGCCGTCCAGGAGAGTCCGGCGGAGGGGTTGAATTTCGCGGAGTTCTGGTCGGTCGGAACGCCGGACGGCCCGGACAGGGCATTCGAAGTGAAGGCGATCGGCGCGACGATATTGAAGGTGAAGGTCGACCGCCGCGCTTGCTGCTCGAGGCCCGGCGCGGTTGCAAAGACGTTGTCCTGCGGCACCGGCGTGTAGCCGTGCATTCCGAACATGGCGTCGGTGCGCGCCTGATCGGCATCGTCGTGACCTCCGACCTGCGCGACCGCCGAGGCGGCGAGCATGGCCAGCGACACGGTCAAGAGGCAGGCAGGTGCCTTCATCCGACGGTAGGACATGTCTTCGACGCAACACGTTGTGTTTGCGCGAGCATCCTAGGGGCGGTCCGGCGGGCTTTCCTGAGCGCCAAGTCCCGGAACTAGGCTGCGTGTCCCAAATGCAGGCGCGCAGCGAGTCCTGCCGCGGCGCATGCGCTATCATCGGTTGCAACTCGGCAGGAGGTGGCAAATGAAGACAGCAGTTGCAGCCGTGTCGGTCTGCCTGATGGGCATGATGTTCGCTCCGGCCGTGCTGGTGCCGGCCGCGTCGGCCCAGCCGGCCAAGAGCAGCGTCGAGGTCGCGGCCACGACGGGCCCGTTCGAGTTCCGCGATCCCAAGACCGGCCGGGTCTGGACCCCGGAGAATGTCGGCCAGGACGGCAAGCCCATCGGGCCCGACGATCACGCCTTCGATCCGCGCGCCCAGTCGGCGCCTTTGCAGGCAGTGCTTCAGAAGTCGGTGGCCAAGCCGGTCGGCTCGGTGCCGATCACGGCCGGCCCCACCGTCCCGATCGCCGAGCTGCAGAACCTTGCGCTGCGCGTCATGCCCGGGAAGCGCTGGCAGGTCGC
>Ga0070738_10001772_pt1 | contig 39289 bp, 37 predicted proteins | sample Coa_R2_2_FD_66446 | JGI IMG/M metagenome (GOLD analysis project Ga0070738, IMG submission 66446) | Surface soil microbial communities from Centralia Pennsylvania, which are recovering from an underground coalmine fire - Coalmine... | ecosystem: Environmental > Terrestrial > Soil > Unclassified ...
CCACGTGGGCCGGCGAGCGCGACACGATGCCGGCGCACAGCGCGTAGTCGGTTGCGTTCGCGATCGCGATGGCCTCGTCGAGGTCACCGGCCCGCATGACGGTGAGGACGGGCCCGAAGATCTCCTCGGTGGCGACGCGAGAACCTGGTGGGACGTCGGCGACGACCACGGGGCCGACGAAGTAGCCGGCACCGGGCACGTCCTCTCGCTCGAGCACGATGCGGCCCTCCCGGCGTGCGACGGCAATGAAGCCACGGACGCGCTCGTACGCCTCGCCGTCGATGAGCGGTCCCATCTCGGTGCCCGCTGACGCCGGGTGACCGATGCGGAGTCCTCGTGCGGCTCCCACCACGCGGTGGACGAGCTCGTCGTACACCCGGCCGACGGCCACAAGGCGGGAGCAGGCCGAGCACTTCTGGCCCGAGAAGCCGAAGGCCGAGGAGATCACGGCGGGCACCGCCAGGTCGAGATCGGCGTCGGCGTCGACGATGATGGCGTTCTTGCCGCCCATCTCGGCCACGACCCGCTTGACCTGCCGCTGGCCCGGGCGGTGGACGGCTGCCTGCTCGATGATGTCGAGGCCCACCGCCTTGGAGCCGGTGAAGGCGATGAAAGCCACGCTTGGATGGCGGACCAGCCGCGCGCCGACGACCTCGCCGCTGCCTGGCAGGAAGCCGAGCACGCCGTCGGGCAGCCCGGCGGCACGGAGCGCCTCGACGAGGCGCCACGCGGTGGCCGGTGCCTGCTCTGCCGGCTTGAGCACCACGGCGTTGCCCGTGACCAGCCCGGCGGCCACCATGCCGGTCGGGATGGCGAGCGGGAAATTCCACGGCGCGATCACCGCGCCGACGCCGCGGGGACGGTACTCGAGGCGGTTGAGCTCCCCCGGTGGCGACTGCACCGGGCCGCCGCCCGCCAGCACGAGCGCCATGCGGCCGTAGTACTCGCAGTAGTCGATGGCCTCGCACACGTCGGCGTCCGCCTCGGCCCACGGCTTGCCCGTCTCGAACACCTCCAGGGCCGCCAGCGCGGCGCGACGCTCCCGCATCCACGCCGCGGCGCGGAACAGGACCGCCGCCCGCTCCCCCGGGCGGGCTCGAGCCCACCCGGCCTGCGCCCGCTGGGCCTCCTCGAGCGCCAGGTCCACCTCGTGCTCCCCGCACGAGGCCGCCGTGGCGACCTCGTGCGTCGGGTCGCCGGGATCCACCGAAGCCATCGTGCGTTCCGTTGGGACCGCTCGCCCCCCGATGAGGGCAGGCACGGACACGTGCATGCGGCGCGCGCCCTCGACGGATGCCGCGAACTGTCGCCGCACGGCCGGGCGCCGCCACTCCGCCACGGGCTCGGGCCGGTAGGCACCAGGGGCTGCGGGATCGGTCGGGGCGCGGCGCACCTCGTAGCCGGGACGAGGCAGCGAGCGAGCGGCCGGCGGGGTCGACGGGCGGGCCGCCCGCGGCGGATGGCGGCGCAGGATGCTCTCGTTCGACGTGTTCTCGAGCAGGCGCCGGACGAGGTAGGCCATGCCGGGCACGAGCTCGCCCACCGGCGCGTAGACGCGCACCCGGAGGCCGAGGCGCCGGGCGGCGGCCCGCAGGTGCCCCGACATGCCGAAGAGCACCTGCACCTCGTAACCGTTGTCGGGCACGCCGCGCCGGCGCGCACGGGCGACGACGCGCGCCAGCGTCGCGTGGTCGTGCGTGCCGAATGCCGCCCTGATGTCGCCGTGGTGGTCGTGGAGGAGGACCGCGCACCGATCGAAGTTGGCATCGGTGTCCTCCTTCGACTCGTACACGGGAACCGGCCACCCCGCGGCGCGCGAGCGGATCGTCTCGGCGTCCCAGTAGGCGCCCTTGACCAGGCGGACAGTGGGCGGGACCACCGGCCCTGCGGCCTGGCGCGCCCGGTGCCGGGCGAGGTCGATCAGGTGCGCCAGGTCGTCGAAGGAGTCCCTGAGGTAGGCCTGGACGACGACCCCGAGCGAGGCCGCGTGCAGACCGGGGTCGACGGCCAGCTCCTCGAACAGGGCGAGTGTGAGCTCCTTCACGTCGTAGTGCTCCATGTCGAGCTGCACGTGCGCCGGTCCCGCCCGGGTCCGCTCCAGGATGGGGCGGAGCCGGCCGATCACCTCCGCCAGCCCCTGCTCGGCCGTGAGGGGTGCGAAGTGCGCCGAAAGGGCCGTCGGCTTGACGCTGATGTTGACCCGGGGCAGGGGCCCGATGTCGTCGCGCTCGAGGTGCTCGTCGGCCGGCCACGTTTCAGAGTCGGCGAGCAACGTGTCGAGCAGCGCGCCGAGGCGCGCCGCGTAGCGGTCTGCCTGCTCGTCGGTCACCGTGGCCTCACCGAGGAGGTCGACGGTGAAGGCGTCGCCGGCTCCCCAGATCTGACGAAGGGTGCGGGCCGCCGAACGCGGGTCCTCTTCGGCGATGAAGCGGCGACCGAGACCGGTCACGCCCCGGCGGGCCGCCCAGGCGACGGTGCTCGTCCCCATCGGGAGCTGCCCGGCGAGGCGCACGGCGCGCGCCAGGTGCCCGTGACCGCCGGCGGCGCGAAGGTGCTCCTCGAGGTGGCGCACCACGTCGCCGTTGCCACCGGCGGCCGGCAGCACGTCGACGAACCGGAAGAGCTGGGTCTTGAGGGCCGGGTCCGCCATCGCCCAGTCGAGGACTCGTTCGCTCCACCAGCCGCCGCGGTCGCCCCCGGTGCCGCGATGCCGGCGCCGGCGTGCGAGGAGCCGACTGAGCACGACGACGTCGCGCTCCAGCTCGGCTCGTTCGGCGTTCCCCATCGGGCGATGTTCCCCTCGGGCGATCGTACCTGCCTGCAGCCCCGGCCTGCGGGCCTGCGGCAAGGGCTCCGCGCACCACCCCCCGGGTAGGCTCCCGGCATCGACCGTTTCCAGTGGGAGGCCTGCGGTGGAGCGACGGCGAACGGCCACGTCCAACTTCGGTGTGGGCCGGCGCGAGAGCCACGACTCATCGGCGTTCTACGAGCGGTTCCGCGCGCCCGAGCTCAGCGACGACGACACCGTCCTTGCTCCCGAGCCGGTGGACGAGCCGTTCGTCTGCGGTGATGCCCGGCACATGGCCGAGGTCCCGGACGGGTCCGTTGCGCTGGTGGTGACGTCTCCGCCCTACTTTGCCGGCAAGGCATACGAAGAAGAGCTCGACCGTGAAGGGATCCCGACCTCCTACCTCGAGTACCTGCGCCTCCTCGAGGACGTCTTCGCCGAGTGCGTGCGCAAGCTCGAACCCGGCGGCCGCATCGCCGTCAACGTCGCCAACCTCGGGCGCAAGCCCTACCGGAGCCTGTCGGCCGACGTCATCCGGATCCTTCAGGACGACCTGGGCCTCCTCTTGCGGGGCGAGCTCATCTGGCAGAAGGGGGAGGGGGCCAGCGGCTCGTGCGCATGGGGATCGTTCCGCAGCGCGGCCAATCCGGTGCTGCGCGACATCACCGAGCGGGTGGTCGTGGCCAGCAAGGGGCGCTTCGACCGTGCGCGGAGCCTCAGGGAGCGCGAGGCAGCTGGCCTGCCGTTCGAGAGCACGCTCATGACCGAAGACTTCATGGCCCTCACGCTCGACCTGTGGAACATTCCGCCGGAGAGCGCCCGCCGGGTCGGCCACCCCGCCCCCTTTCCCGTCGAGCTGCCCGAGCAGCTCATCCGGCTGTACACCTTCCGCGACGACCTGGTGCTCGACCCCTTCATGGGCAGCGGGTCGGCGCTCGTCGCCGCGGCGCGCCTGCACCGCCGCTACGTCGGCTACGACCTCGATCCGGCGTACGTGGACATCGCCCGCAGGCGGGTGAGCGAGGCGCTGGAGCACGCGGCGCCGGCAGCGCCGCCGGTCCGGCGCAGGCGGCGGATCGCCCGTCCGGGCGGAAGCGCGCAGCAGGGGGGCGAGGATTTCCAGAGCCGCGCCACGAGGGAGGGGAAGGCGGCCCAGAAGCTCGCCGAGCAGGTGCTGGAGGACGCAGGCTTCGTGATCCTCGAGCGCAACCACCGCATCCCGCGGACCGGGGTGGTCGTCAACTTCATGGCCGAGGACGCCGGGGGCGGCACCTGGCTGTTCGACGTGTCCGGCGCGTTCACCAGCCACCGGGGAGGCCTCCTTCGGACCGACACGGTCTGGAAGTCGCTCGGTCGTGCGCACGCCATCCGCGGGAAGCTGCCGCGCGACATGCCGGTGGTGTTCCTCACCACCCACCTGCCGAAGCGGCCGAGCGAGGGCGATACCGCGTTGCGTGCCGCCGGTCCCGAGGCGTTCTTCGACGCCATCGAGATGCTGTCGGACGAGGGGCGGCGCCGGCTCGAGCGGTACGCAGCGGGCGGCGCGACGGAGCGGCCCTTGCCGGGCTTCTGGAGCCGGGAGGATCTGGCTCGATGCCCACGCTGATCCTGCGCGCCGGATCGCGGTCCGCCCGTCGGGCCGCGAGGCACCGCTTCGGTGCCCTGGCGGGAGCCGACGACACGCTCACAACCGGCGCCCTCGTCGAAAAGCTGCGATGATCTGGGCAGTTCGGAGGTACGCGACGGTGGACGGCGACGTGGTGGATGTGGTGGTGGGTGCCGGTTCGGGCATGGGCGAGGCGGTCGCCCACGCCATCATGGGTGACCGGAGGCTGCTCGTGGCGGACCAGCGCGGCGCTGCGGCCGAGCGGGTGGCGGCCGCGCTCGGCGGCAGCGCGGAGGCAGTCGAGTGCGACGTCACCGACCCGGGGGCGTGCGCTCGACTGGCTGCCGGCGTCGGACGGCTCGGCAGGCTGGTCGTGACGGCAGGCCTGTCGCCGACGATGGCGGGCGGGGAGCGCATCGTTGCCGTCAACCTGGTGGGTGCCGCGCAGCTCCTGGCCGCGTTCGACAGCGCGCTCGCGCATGGGAGCGCGGCCGTCGTGTTCGCGTCGATCGCGGGTCACGGGCAGACCGTCCCCACCGAGGTGGCGGCGGCGCTCGACGACCCGCTGTCGCCCGACCTGCCCGGCCGCCTGCGGGCGGCGGGCGTCGAGCCGTCCGATCCGGGTACCGCCTACGGCTTGTCGAAGCTCGGCGTCATCCGGCTCGTCAGGCGCACGGCGCCCGCATGGTGGCGCCGAGGTGCTCGGATCCTCTCGCTGTCGCCGGGGATCATCGACACGCCGATGGGAGAGCAGGAACTGGCGCAGCAGCCCGTCATGCGCTCGATGATCGACCTCGTGGGGCGCATGGGGACCCCCGAGGAGGTCGCTGCCGTGGCGGCGTTCCTCGTTTCGGACGCCGCATCGTTCATGACCGGCTGCGACGTCCTCGTCGACGGCGGCTTCCTCGCCATGGCGAGCGGCACCGCCTGAACCCGTCCCGGCCGGTCGCGGAGCTCGCGCCTCGCTATCAGCTAGCTAGAGGCAGCGCGTTTCTGGTGCATTGCCCGGTGGTCGTGGTCAGACCCTGGCGCACGCGCCCAGGAACTCCCAGGTCGCTGCCACCTCGTCAGACCGCCCAAAGGGAATCGCCGCCACGTCGGTGGCTCCCGCCGCTCTGAGCTCATCGAGCGCCTCTCGCACCGTCTCAGCGTCGCCCGCAATCGCAATATCTCTCGGATCGTTGACGCCCTCGCGTTCCAGCATGGCCCGATATGAAGGGAGGTCACGGTAGTTCGCCAACTGAGCCAATCTGTTCAGGGCTTGCTCACGGTTCTCTGTGACACAGAACGGCAAGCAGACCACGACTCTCGGGTTGGCGCGATCGGCCGCCTCCGCTGCAGCCCGAATGGTCGGCGCGATGTACTCTGCGATGGTCCGAGGGCCGGTCGCCCACGTGATTGTCCCAGCGGTTCGCTCGGCCGCCAACTGGAGCATTCGTGGACCCAGCGCGGCGATGAGGACCGGAGGCGGGGTAGGCAAATCTGCTCCTATTCGGGCGCTGATACGGAATGTTTCGTTGAAAGCTGATTTGGTGCCCGCGAGCAATGCTTGCAGAGTGTCAAGGTAGTCCGCCAGATATTTCACCGACCGCCGGGGTGAAAGACCATAGAACCGCTCCAGTGTTGCCGAGTGGGCCAGACCCAGCCCGAGCGTCAACCGGCCACCAGTAAGCGTCTGAGTTGTGATGGCCTGCTCGGCCAGAGCGATCGGGTGGCGCGTCTGCACTGGGATCACGGCCGTACCGAGTTCGGGGCCATCGTGGCCGCCCCACGACGCCATCAAGGTGAGCGCGTCGAACCCCGCATGCTGGGTCATCCAGACCGTGGACAGGCCCTGAGCTCGCGCACGCTCATAATCGCACGCGAGGGAGGACGCCGAATCGCCGACTCCACCTGGGTTACCTATCACCACGCCGATCCGCATCTACAAATTCACTCCTCGGTCAGCCCTCGACGTTATCCATCTCGAATCCCGACAGCAGCGGCGCGGTTGGACATCCGGTTTGCCATCGCCGAGAGCATCCACCCGGAACCGGCGCGCAGAACGCCGTCCACGGCCAAGCGCTCCCCGCTCTTTCGGCTAGTCAGCGAGCTCGCTGGTCGCGCTGCCGATCTCGACGGATTGCCCGCTGGCCCACTGGCGCAGCACGAGGTAGCGGCCGTGGAGCGCCCCCCGGTCGTGATGGCCGAAGCCGAGCAGCGTGCCGTCGTGCCCCTCGGCTGCCGGGAGCCACTTGACCTGTTCGAGCCCCTCTTTGACCCCGTCGCGGGTCCGCTCCGGGGCTCGAGCGAGACCTTCCGCGACGAGGCGGCCCAGGTCGAACCCGTAGGCCGGCCCGGGCCCCGTGTTCGCCGGCAGCTCGAGGCGCCGGCGCAGCTCGGCGAACGTGGCGTTGTCGTCCGACACCATGTCCACGTAGACCCAGCCGTCGATCCGGACGCCGAACTCGGGGTCGTACCCTCGGAGGCCACACGTGTTCATCGCGCGCGGCCCGTTCCAGCCCTGAGCCGCCAGGGCGCCCGCGACCGCTGGGGCCGAGAGGCCGAGCCCGAGGTAGACGACAGCGTCCACCGCGGAGCCCAGCACCCCGCGGACTTCGGTGTCTGCGTCCTCGGCCAGGGGTGCCACCGACGCCGATCCAGCGAGCTGCATGCCGAGCGCCTCGGCTTCGGAGTGCAGGAAGAGCAGGTGGCGGCGCCCGATCGGAGAGCGGTCGAAGACGACGCCGATCCGTCGCGCGCCGAGCGCGGCCAGGTGGCGGGCGAGGATGATTGACTCGTCCTCGTGGGAGCCGACCTGCAGGTGGAACATGTACTCGCTGCGGGCCCGCTCGCTGCCCGCCCAGTTGATGGTCGGTACCCGGAACCGATCGGCCAGGGGGGTGGCGACGAGTGCATCGTCGCCGATCGCCGGACCCACGATCAGGAGCACGTCTTGGTCGACGAGCTCCGCGTAGGCGCGCTCGACCGCCGCCGCGCTGCCCGAGGGGAGGCCGAGTCCCCACGCCTGCACGAGCTCGACGTCGCGGTCGAGCCGACCGCTGGACCGGAGGTCGTCGACCGCGAGCCGGAGCCATCGCTCTGCGTTCCCGGGCACCGGCTCGTCGGACATGTCGTTCAAGATGCCGACCCGCAGGGGTCTCGCCATCCGTCCGCCCTCCCCATCGTGCCGACGCGACGGCCGGCAGCGTACCGCGCCAACTTGGGAGGGTCCCCCTGCGGCGCTGCTGCCCCATGGTCGCGACGGCCTAGAGTCGGGGCGTCACGGCTTCGGCAGGGGCCACGCAGGGCGGGGCAACGAGGGCACCGGTGCGAGCCGTGGGCGTGCCGACGGGTGTCGGCAGCGGCAGGTTCGAGAGAGCGGACCGGTCGGCGACCGAGAGGGGGAACGGCATGGACGACGTGCTGGGGTACGCGGGGCGCAACGTGATCGTGTCGGGGGCGGCATCGGGGATGGGCCAGGCGACGGCGCAGATCCTCGTGGACCTCGGCGCGCACGTGACAGCGCTCGACATCAAGCCCACGACCGTGGCCGTGGAGGAGGCTTTCGAGGTGGACCTGCGCGATCCACGGTCCATCGAGCAGGCCGTGTCGCAGATCGACGGGCCAGTCCACGGGTTGTTCAGCTGCGCCGGCCTGCCGGGCGCGCCCTTCAGCGAGCTCGACACGATGCTGGTCAACTTCGTGGGTGCCAGGCACCTCGCCGAGCAGCTGGTCCCCAAGATGCCCGAGGGGTCCGCCATCGGGGCCATCTCGTCGTCGGCTGCGATCGGCTGGCAGCAGCAGCTCGACAAGGTCAAGGAGCTGCTCCAGACCGACGGGTTCGACGGCGCCCTGAAGTGGCTCCGCGCCAACGAGGGCACCTGGTCGTGGAGCGGGTACGTCTGGTCCAAGTACGCCATCGACGCCTGGGTCGGCTGGTGGTGCCCCGAGCTCATGGCACGAGGCATCCGGATCAACTGCATCAATCCGGGCCCGACCGACACGCCGATGATGCCGGCCTTCCACGCGCTCGCCACCAAGGAGGTCGTCGACAAGGCGGTGGGGCCCATCGGCCGCTACTCGAGGCCGGAGGAGCAGGCGTGGCCGCTCGTGCTGTTGACGAGCCCCCGCATGAGCTACGTGACCGGCGAGGTCCTGTGGACGGACGGTGGCTTCTACGGTGCGGTGACGGCCGGGCGCCAGCAGACCGACATGGGGGCCTGACCCCGCCGTCCCCTGTTGGGCGCCGTCCCCTGTCGGGCGCCGGGGGCGGGTGCCGTCCTCGCCTCCTGTCGGGCAAGGCGCGGGCAGGTCCTCTGCGCTGGAGCGTTCGGGTCCGGCCATCATTGACATCGACGTCGATGTCATGTGACACTGGGTGGGCCAGCCTGGACGACAGAAACGACAGCGACGACAGGCCGGCGGTCGCGGCGCGCACGGTGCACGTCCGGACGGCAACCGAGGAAGCCACATGAAGGTCCGAGTCGATCCCGACAAGTGCCAGGGTCACACCCTCTGTGCCATGGCGGCGCCCGAGGCCTTCGAGCTGAGCGACGTCGACGGGCACTCCACCGCCCGCTTCGAGGACGTGCCTCCTCACCTCGAGGAGGCCGTGCGCGACGCCGCAGCCACCTGCCCCGAGCAGGCGATCGTCCTCTGGGACTGAATGGGGGAGCTGACGCTGACGCCACCCGACCCGATCCAAGGAGGGAACGTGATGAGCCGCGAGGGCGACAAGGACGCACCGGTCCATTTCGACCGTCACACGCCGGACTACATCGACCACTTCTCGGAGATCACCCGGCAGTTGCACGCCAGGTGCCCGATCGCGTGGACGGACACCTACGGCGGTCACTGGGTGGCCAGCGGTTACAAGGAAGTCTTCGAGATCGCCCGCAATGCCACGCTCCTCTCGAACGACCACGACCCCAAGGGAGAGCGCAAGGGCTACCAGGGCATCTCAATCCCCGGGTACCCCGGGCGGGAGTCGCGGGGCGGCTTCCTCGAGATGGACCCGCCTGAGCAGCGTGACTACCGCCGCGCGCTCGACCCCTACCTGTCCCCGGCAGCGGTCGCGCGCTGGAGGCCCATGATCGAGGACCTGACCCGGGCTTGCCTCGACGAGCGGATCGAGACCGGGAGCATCGACTTCGTCGACGACCTGGCCAACGTGGTGCCGGCGGTCATGACCCTGGCCCTCATGGGGCTGCCGCTGGTCGATTGGGTCGTCTACTGCGAGCCCGCGCACGCCCAGGTGTACACGCCGCCCGACTCGCCCGACATGGCGAGGGTGATGGCCATGACCCAGGCCATGGTCGATCGCCTCGGGGCATCTATCGCCGACGTGCGCCGGAACCCCCGGCCGGGCATGGTCCAGGCGCTCATCGAGGCGAAGGTCTGCGGCCGCCCCCTGGGCGACGACGACATCAGGGACACCCTCACCCTGCTCATCGGCGGCGGGTTCGACACCACGACCGCGCTCACTGCCCATGCGCTGGAGTGGTTGGGCGAGCACCCAGCCGAGCGCGATCGGCTGCGCGCCGACCTCCCGGGGTTGATCGACACGGCGACCGAGGAGTTCCTCCGCTACTACACGCCCGCCCCCGGCGACGGGCGCACGGTCACCCAGGACTACGAGCTGTCCGGCATGCGCCTCGAGGAGGGTGACCGGCTGTGGCTGTCGTGGGCCATGGCCAATCGCGACCCGTCGGTGTTCACGGACCCCGACACCGTCAAGATCGATCGGAAGCACAATCGCCACACGAGCTTCGGCCTCGGGCTGCATCGCTGCATCGGCTCGAACGTCGCACGTGCCGTGTTCAAGTCGATGCTCACCGCCGTGCTGGCGCGCATGCCCGACTACCGGTGCGACGCCGCAGGGGCCGTCCACTACGACACGGTCGGGGTCATCAACGGGATGAAGCACCTGCCGGCGACCTTCACCCCGGGGAGGCGTCAGGGCGTGGGCCTCGACGAGACCATCGCCCGCTGGCAGGCCGTCGTCGACGAGCAGCGCCTGGCCGAGCCGGTCACGCGCGCCGCCCAGGCCGGGGCGGGGACCGCCTGACCCCACGGGCTTGGCGGCCCCGGGCGGGGTGCGCCTCGGAGGACGCCTGCGCCTCGGTGCTCCCGTGCCACGCGGCACGGTCGATCCCGGGCCGAGGCATTGCTCCGGTGCCGGTCCCCGGGTAGGTTCGCACCTGCACGAACGGCCTGGAGGCTCGATGCCCCGGGACCACCAAGGAGCCACACCCATGCCCACGACGGTCCTCGACCTTCGTCGGTTCAAGGACGACGGTCACCGCTTCGCGATGCTCACCTGCTACGACTACCAGTGCGCCCGGATATTCGACGAGGCCGGCATACCCGTGCTGCTCGTCGGCGACACCCTCGGCATCATGGTGCTGGGGCACGACACGACCATCCCGGTGACGATGGAGGCCATGGTGCACCATTGCCGGGCCGTGTCGAGGGGTGCACGGCACGCGCTGGTCGTCGGGGACCTCCCGTTCGGCTCCTACGAGATCTCCACGACCCAGGGCGTGGCGAACGCCCTCCGGCTGGTGAAGGACGGGGGCGTGGCCGTCGTCAAGCTCGAAGGCCCCGACGTGGCGCTCATCGAGGCGCTGACGGTCCACGGCATACCCGTCATGGGGCACCTCGGCCTCACCCCCCAGTCGTTCCACGCCATGGGCGGCAACAAGGTGCAAGCCCGCACGGAGGAAGCGGCAGCCCGTCTGCTCGACGATGCCCGCCGGGTCGAGGCGGCCGGTGCGTGCGCCGTCGTGCTCGAGGCCATCCCGTCCGAGGTTGCCCGCCGCGTGACCGAGGCGCTCGGCATCCCGACGATCGGCATCGGCGCCGGCCCGCACTGCGACGGGCAGGTGCTCGTGAGCACCGAGATGCTCGGCATGAGCACCGGCCCGAGCCCGCGCTTTGCCAAGCGTTACGCGGACCTGGGCGCGCAGGCCGCAGCGGCTGCCCGGGCATTTGCACGCGACGTCGCGTGCGGCAGCTACCCCGACCCCGAGCACTCCTACGACTGGGCTCTTCGCTGAGGTGCCGGGGGCCGGCGCGGTCCCGACTCGCTGCCTCGGGGTAGGCCTCAGCCGGGCGCCGGGCGGAACTTTGGGATCTTCATCCCCCCCTGTTCCTCGAAGCAGACTTCGAGCGCCATGTCGAGGACGAGGTGCTCGGGGGTGTTGGGGATGCCGACGATGTTCGTCGCCAGTCGTGGCCCCTCTTCCAGCTCGACGAGGGCGATGGCGTAGGGGGCATCGCCCTCCCAGCCGGGGACCGGCCGGTGGTTGATGACATAGGAGTGCAGGGTGGCCCGCCCGCTCACCTGCACCCACGCCACGTCGTCGGAGAAGCAGTGCGGGCAGAACGGTCTGGGATAGAAGTAGTACTTCGTGCAGGCATTGCAGCGCTGGATGCACAGCTGCTCGCGCTGGGCGGCGTCCCAGAACGGCCTGGTCTCGGGCGTCACCACCGGTGCCGGCTTGGGTCGGTCGGTCATCGCGCCCGCTGGAGGGTCTGAGCCGCTTCTTCGGAGCCGAAGACGATCGTGCTGGCCGAGGTGAACATGCTCCCCACCCCGTGGGCCACGCTGACGTGCACGTCGGTCACCTGGGCGGCCGCCTCGCCACGTACCTGGCGGATCGACTCCTGCATGAGGAACATCCCGTAGAGGCCGGTGTGGGTGTAGGAGAGACCTCCACCGTTGGTGTTCATCGGCAGGGAGCCGCCCGGCGCGGTGTTGCCCTCCGCGATGAACGCGCCGGCTTCGCCGCGACCGACGAACCCGAGATCCTCAAGGGTGTAGATGGGCAGGTGCGCGAAGGCGTCGTAGGCCATCAGGTGGTCGACGTCGCGGTGCGTGATGCCGGCCTGCTCGAAGGCGAGCTTCCCGGTCGTCCGGTACGCCCGGGCGCTTGTGACGTCGGCCATCTGTGAGGCGAGGGGCGACTCCGAGGACTCGGCACCGCCGAGCACGTGCACGAGGGGCTTGCGGAGCGGAAGCGTGCGCGCGTGCTCCTCGCTGGTCACGATGATGGCGCCGCCGCCGTTGGTGGACAGGCAGCACTCGAGGAGATGCAGGGGGTAGCAGATCAGGGGCGACGCCAGCACGTCCTCGACGGTGATGAGGTCGCGCATCATCGCCCGGGGCACCTGTGACGACCACCGGCGCTGCGCGACGGCGACCGAGGCGAGCTGCTCGTGGGTGAGGCCGTAGGTCTTCATGTAGCGCAGGAGGCCGAGGGGGAACTTGGTGACAGGAGGGCCGATCCCGTACACCTGCTCGAACTGCTGCTGGAGGTTGGCGAGATCGAGCGCGCCTGGGCTGCTCGCCGGGCCGCCGCGCGACACGGCATGGCTGATGGCGACGACCTTGGCCATGCCCGCGGCGATGGCGGCGGCCGCATGGTGCAGGTGGACCAGGAACGAGCATCCGCCGACGAACGTGCCATCGAGCCAGGTCGGGAGGACGCCGAGGTAGTGGGCCAGGCCGGCAGGTCCCTCGCCGACGCAGGCGATGCCGTCGATGTCGTCGCGGGCGATGCCGGCATCGGCGATCGCATTGCGGACTGCCTCGGCATGGAGTTGCACGGGCGAGACGTCGGTGATGACGCCGAGGCGGTCGGTCTCGGCGGCTCCGATCACGACGATGCGTGGCAACACGGAGGCGATGATAGGAGCTGGAGGCATGCAGTCGGCTCAGCCAGCCTGCCCCGCCAGCCCGCCTGCCCTGGGTCACGCCACGAGGCCGGACGTCACGCGCCGCCGGGCCCGCCCGTCGCCCGGTGGAAGTGGCGCGCCCGGTGCTCCTCGCACACCGAGATCGAGTACTCGGCGTAGAACGACTCCCGCCCGCGCCGCTGGGCGGCTCGATGGCCGGGATCGTCGCGCCAGGCGGCATGATGGTCCCAGCCGTCGAACACGATGATCGAGACGCGTTCGCCGTCGGGGGCCAGGAACGTCTTGAAGTCCACGAATCCGGGCATCGCCCGGGCGCGCGCCTCGACCTGCTCGGCAACCGACGCGTAGCCGTTGGTCTCGGCATCCGCGCGCAGCCGCGACCGGAAGACGGTCACGACTCGGGGGCGTAGGGCGGTCGTCACCGCACCATCCTGCCGGGGAACGGCGGGCGGCGCCGCCGCCCGTGCCGCCCGGTCCTCGGTGGGGGGTGGGGCCCGGCCCGGGCGCTGGAGTTGGGGCCTCTGGCCGGCGCGGGCCACAATGACGCCCGACGAAGGGAGTGGGAGATGGTCGCCAGGGTCGAGGAGTGGGAGGCAGCCGGTCTGCTCTACGAGGTGGACGACGGGGTCGCGTGGTTGCGCCTGAACCGCCCGCAGAAGCGCAACGCCATCGACCGACCCCTCCGCAACGCACTGCTCGCCGCCATCCACGAGGTGAGCGAGGACCCGACGGTCAAGGTGGCGGTGGTGACGGCAAACGGCAGCGCCTTCTCGTCGGGTGCCGACCTCACCCAGGAGGGCGGACCTCTCGAGGTCCCGCCCGAGCGCCGCCGGCCGGCCCCGAACACGGCGCGAGACGACGGCATCCTCTACGGGTGGTACCGGCTGATGGAGGCCATCTGGCACAGTGAGACGCCCTTCATCGCCGCCGTCAACGGCGTGGCCGCCGGCGGCGGGTGCCAGCTGGCCCTGGCCTGCGACCTCATCCTGGCGTCCGAGGAGGCGAGCTTCTGGGAGGTGTTCGTCCGCCGCGGCCTCCCGCTCGAGGGTGGCGGGGCATGGATCCTGCCGCGCGCCGTCAGCCTCGTGCGGGCGAAGGAGCTCGCCCTGTTCGGCGAGCCGCTGCCGGCAAGGCGAGCGGAGGAGTGGGGCCTCATCAACCGGTGCGTACCCGCAGGAGAGCTCGAGGACACGGCCCGCGAGTGGGCGCGCAAGCTCGCCACCCTCGCCGCGCCGGCGAGCGGGCCGAGCTCGCCCGGCGCTCCCCAGGGCGGGCGGGGCCCAGATCTCAGCGTTCGCGTCGGCCACATCAAGAGCCAGCTCAACCAGTCGCTCGAGGCCACGATGTACCAGACCTTCCGCGACGAGGTGACCCTGCTGTCGCTCGGACCCGGCCTGCCGCCCCACTGAGTCGACGGTCGGGCCGCCCGGGCCGACCGGGGCCGCCCGGGGCCCGCCCGGGCCGACCGGGGCCGCCCCAAGCCCCTCGGGCCGCCTGTGCAGGTTTCGAGCAATCCCTGTCGGGTACCCATGCGGTGACGAGGAAGTAGGCATTGCGGACGGGACGGATGCTCGCTGCCGTGAGCCGACGGGCGAGTTGCCGCGGCGAGAGTGGGACGGCGTCCCCTCGTCGCTCGCCTCGAGATCCCGCTCGCGTTGGCACTCATACGTGGACCGCCGAGAGGATGAGAGAAGGAGCAGTGGTGTCCATCTTCCGTCGAAAGGAGGTTCCCGCTCCCGTTGTCGAGGCCCCGGTGCGAACCGTACGGGTCCTCCACACCCGCGAGGAGCTGCAGCAGGCCGTGGAGCAGGCGAGGGAGTTCGAGTGGAGGGGGATCGCCGAGCACGAGAGGCGCCTCGGGAGCTACGAGCGCGTGCTGCACCAGGCGGCAGACGACGTCGGCTCCGGCCCCTTGGCCGACGTGGTCAGCTTGGAGCCGTCGGCGGACGCCTCCTGACGGGCGGCCTCCGCGCCGGGCAGGGCGGGGGCCTCGCCGAGTACGGTCCGGGTCGGGCCGGGCTGGGTGCGCCACGGCTCGGAGGTGGTCGTCATGGACGTGCCGAACCCGGAACGTGAGGCGTACGACGGCGTGCGGGCGAGCGAGATCCGCCTCGAGGCGGTGGGTCAGGGCGCGAGGATCCTCGTGTACGAGCCGGTGGGGACGGGGCCCCGGCCGGCGGTCGTCATCGGTGCCGAGGGGGGCGGCATCAACGGCTTCATCCGGAACGTGGCGGCGACGCTAGCCCATATCGGGTTCGTCGCCCTCGTGCCCGACTACTACCGGGGCCTCCGCCTCACCGATCCCGACGACTACAGCGACATCCCAGGGATGCTCCGGATGATCGAGGCGCTGGACTTCCGCCGGGCGGCTCACGACTTCCTCGACGCGATCACCTTCGCCCGTCACTTGCCCTCGACGGACGGGAAGGTCGCCGTCTGGGGCTACTGCACGGGAGGCACCGTCGCCTTGTTCGGCGCGTGCCTCGACCGGCACCTCGACGCGGCTGTCCTCTTCTACCCGAGCCAGCCTCGGTTCGAGGCCATCTCGGCCACCCGGCCTGCCCACGCGCTGGACCTGGTGTGGAACATCGCCTGCCCGGTCCTGATTGGCTACGGCGACCAGGACCAGGTCATGACGCCGGCCCAGCTCGCCGACCTCGGCCGGCGTCTTTCAGGCTGGGGCATCGACCACGAGATCGTGCTGTACCCCGGCGCCGGGCATGCCTTCAGCTCGCCGGGGTTCGCCATGCACGACCCCGAGGCCGCTGCCGCGGCCTGGCGCGACGGGGTCCGCTTCCTCGCCGAGAAGACGGGATCGGGCAAGTGGGTCGCCGAGTCGGCCCAGGCGGCGGGTGCTCCCGCCGGAGGGGCGGGTGCTCCCGCCGGAGGGGCGGGCGGGGGGCGGGCCGGCTGAGCCCTGGTGTCCTCTTCCGTGCCCCGTGGCCGTGCCGGCCGAGCCCCGGCAGCGGCCGGTCGCCTCTCTGCAATGCCAGTTCAGCTCCTGTCGGGCTCGGCCGGATGGCCCAGCAGAGGGTGTGCGATGCTGGCGGCCACCTATGAACATCGTGGTGAGCAACGTGAAAGGCGGGGTCGGCAAGACGACCACGACGGTCTACCTGGCCGCGGCGGCAGTCGGGGAGGGGTACGCCCCGGTCATCCTCGTGGACGCCGACCGGCAGGCCTCCACGGCCGAGTGGCTGGAGGCCCGCCCCTTGGAGGGCGTCGAACTCTTCGAGGCTCCTTCGGAGCGGACCGTGGCTCGGGCCATGTCACGAGATGGCCTGGTGATCGTCGACACCCCTCCCGGCGACGAGCGGATCGTCCGGGCGGCGCTCGAGCGGGCGGACGCCGTGGTCGTGCCCACCCGGGCCGGCGGAGTCGAGTACACCCGAGTCGCCGCCACGCTGGAGATGATCGCCGACGGCGTGGCATTCGGCGTGGTGATCTGCGCCGCCCGGCTCGGGACGAACGACCTGGCGCAGACCATCGAGTGGTGGACGAGCGAGAAGGTCCCCATCTGGGGGATCATCCCCGAGCGCGTCGGCATCGCCGCCGGCCCCGAGGCCCGTCTGCACCGCGAGGGCCTCGAGGCTTACGAAGGGGTGCTCAAGCGCGCGCTGCGTCGCAGGAACAGGTAACGGGCGTTCTGCAGGCGCGGGTCCTCTGGCCGCAATGCAACGTGCGGTGAGCTGGCGTGAAGGCACCGACCGGGTCGCCACGCGAGGAGCGGTGTCACCACCGGTAGAAGCGCCTGGCGCCAGCGCTTTCCCCGCGGCCGATGGCCCATCCGAGCATCCAAAAGACGAACAGCACGGCGGCCACGATCCAGAGCAGGTGGAGCGCGAACCCGAGGCCGAAGAACAACAGCACGATCAGGAAAGCCAGCAACAGGACCATGAGTGACCTTTCTTTGAGCGATACGTGAGCCGCGCGACCGCACGAATGGGTTATGGATGGCGCCCTCTTCTTACCGTCCATCAGCCCTTCCGAAACCTCCTTCCATCGGCGCGGGCCCTACCGGGACGCGAGCACAAGAGGTCGCCATACGACAGGACGCGGTGACCTGCGTTGGTGCGTGGCAGGCGCAGGACCTTGCTTGGTCGGCGCGGCGCCTGCGGGGCGATCCGACCCCCAGACACTTCGCGCAGATGCTGCGCGCAGACGCTGCGCGCGATCCCCCTTGACGACCGTGCGACCCGGTGCTACAGATGCGTGACCGGACGACGCGAGGCCGGTTCTGCCGGCCGAGCAGGAGCCGAGCAGGATCGGGGGGCCAGGCAGGATCGAGGGGGGGAAGGGTCGTGACCTTCGGGCGACACATCGTGCGCTGGCGCGCCGGGCGCGTGGCCGCGGCCGTGGCAAGCCTCGGGATCGGCGTGGCGCTGGTGACGGCGCCGGCTTCGCCGGTCGGGGCGGCGGGCAAGGGGTCGAAGAGCCCCATCGTCATCGGGCTGGTGGGATCGCTGACCGGCGTCGCCTCGTCGACGTTCACCGACGGCCCGGGTGGCGCTCTGGCCCGTATCGACCTGCAGAACGCTCGGGGCGGCATCGACGGGCATCCGCTCAAGCTCGAGGTGGCCGACGACCAGTCCAACCCCACCCAGGTCGTGACCGCGTCCCAGGACCTGGTCGAGAACAAGGGCGCCATCGGCCTGATCATGGACGGGCCCTTCGGCTATGCCGCGGCCGCCTACACCCACTCGCGACAGATCCCGGTGACGACCGATTGCGCCTGCGGCCCCCAGTTCGCCCAGCTTCCCTACACGAACCTCTTCTCGTACTCGGGTGGCGGGTCGCCGACGATCTTCAACGGCCTCATGTACACCAATACCGCCGATGCCATCTTTCTCAAGGAGATCGGCGTCACCAAGCTGGCCGGCCTTGGCTACGGCATCTCGGCGGCCTCGATCGACTCGGTGAAGCTCCTGTTCGGCGCCGCCCAGCGGGTGGGTGGCATCTCGCAGTGCTACACGAACTATTCGATCCCCTTCGGCGGCGTGGACTTCACCGCCAGCACCCTTCAGATCAAGTCGGCGGGATGCAACGGGGTCGTCGGCTCCTTCGTGGACGCCTCCGACGTGGCGCTGGCCCAGGCGGTGAAGAACGCGGGCATCGCGGCAAAGCAGCTGTACTTCACCGGCTACGACGAGGACGTGTTGACGAACCCCACGGCCGCCCGGGCCTTCGACGGCGTGTACGTCACCTCCGGCATCAACTTCACCACGCCGAACGGGCCCACCCGTGCCATGCTGGCCACGCTGAGGAAGTACGACAAGAGCTACACGGGCGGCATCCCCGACCTGGGCCTCTACGGCTCCTATCTGGCTGCGGACAACCTCATCAAGGGTTTGCAGATGGCGGGGAGGAACCTCACGAGCGCGGCGGTGATCGCCAAGCTGCGGACGTTGAAGAGCTACAACGCCGGAGGGATCCTGCCGTCTGCGGTCACCTTCCAGCACTTCGGCACTCCCGCCATGCTGCCCAAGCATCCCTGCACCTATGTGATGCAGCTACAGGGCTCGAACTTCGTGGTCTACAAGAACAAGCCCATCTGCGGCACGGAGATCGGCGTGCCGGGGATCGCCTGACCACCGAGGGCGCCGGGGCACGCAGGTTCGCGCGGGGCCGGCGACGCCAAGGCCGAGTAGGCCCGGGGCCGGGCGTTGAACCGTCCCGGCCTGGGAGAGGTCCGTGACCGTCGTCATTTCCGGCCGTATGCTCCCCGACCGGGTCAGGTTCGCCGACGCGCGCGTGATGGGCTCGTCCACCTTCCCGGGCCAGTGGACGATCGCCGGCATGGAGTGGTCGGCGGGCGTGCAAGCCCGGTCAGCACCGACGCGTGCGTGCCGTTTGGGCGTTGGGTCAGATGGGGCTGGCCACGTTGAGGCCGAGCTGTCGAGCTGCAGCAGACATCCTCTGGTCGTAGGTGACGAGCTGACCGAGGTCGGAGCCGAGCAGCGCCGCGCTGGTGAGGTGGATGGCGTCGAGGGATCGCAGGTCGGGAGGGAGCAGCACACCGGCCGCCTCGAGGACCCGTTCGTTGACCCGGATCATGTCGATGCGTGCGAGCGCGGCCCGGCCCCGGGCGATGCCGACATCGCCCTCCTGAAGAAGGGCGCGGAGAACCTCGGTGCGGGCAAGGGCGCTGGAGACCAGCGGTCTCCGGCGGCGCAGGTGCCGGCGGAGTGCCCTCGACTCCGGCTCCTCGACTACCAGCTTGACGATGGCCGAGGAGTCCAGGTACGTCGCGGCCATCAGCGTTCGTGATCTCGAAGGCGGGCCAGGACCTTCGAGGGCGGCTGGGAGGCTCGTGAGGGCAGTGGGTCCGGGAGATCGTCGAGACTGGCGGTGGCGGCCTCGACTTCGCCGGCGAGGCGCATCCGTTCGAGCGGGCTCCCCTCCGGCAGGGGCGAGAGCAGGGCCACGGGTCGGCCCCGGTCGGTGATCTCGATGGTCTCGCCCTGCTCCACCTGGCGAATGAGCTCGCTCGCCCGTTGGCGCAGCTCCCGGATCCCGACCCTCGCCATATGCTACTTATAGCACATGGGAGGGCGTCGACCTCACGACGGCACGAACCCGCCTCGGGCACTCGGACCCCCGCCTCACCCTGGCTGTCCATGCCCAGGCGACCACCGAGGCCGACCGGTCAGCAGCCGGGCGTCTCGTCTTGGAGCCCGGTTCCTGCCCTCACCCGCAGCGGTGGGCGATGCCGCCCCACGGGTCACCCGGCGCGCCCGAAGGCGCCCAGACCAGACCAGAACGTGCCCAGCTTGAAAGGAGCGAATCCAGCGGAGGGGGAGAATCGTCCTCTGAACAGGGAGCTCTCTGGTCGGGCTGCCCGGATTTGAACCGGGGACCTCTGCGTCCCGAACGCAGCGCGCTAACCAAACTGCGCCACAGCCCGTCGGCACGGCCCGGAGGGCGGCACCACAGGGAGCCTACCTGCCGCCGGCCGGGCTGATCGAGAGGGCTCTGCTCAGGCCCGGTGCCGAGTGCCGTGGGCGGCGTCGCCAGCTTCTGGCGCCACCCCGTCCCTTCGCTGGCGTGGCGGAGCGGCCGATCCGGCGGGCATGTCGACGTCGGTCGCACCTTCCGCGCCGGCGGTGCCCACGGCTGGCGGGGGCTCGACGTGACGCGCCACCACCTTGGCCACGCGCCGCTTGTCCATCTCGACCACCCGGAGCTCCCAGTCCCCGAAGGTGAGGGCCTCGCCCTCGGTGGGGATGTGGCCGAAGCCGTCGAACATGAGCCCCCCCATCGTGACGTACTCACCGTCGGGTAGGTCGATCCCGAGGCGATCCCGCACCTCGTCGACGTTGGCCCGGCCGTCGATCAGCCACCTCGAGCCGTCCACCCGGACGACCGGGGGCTCCTCGACCTCGTCGAACTCGTCGCGCAGGTCCCCGACCAGTGGCTCGAGGAGGTCCTTGACGGTCAGGACGCCCGCGACGCCGCCGTACTCGTCCACCACCACCGCAAAGGCGCGGCGCTGGCGTCGCATGTCGGACAGGGCATCGAGGACCCCGAGCGACTCGGGCACGACGTAGGCAGGTCGCAGGCGGCGCGAGATGTCCAGCGGGCTGATACCGGCGAGGGCCTCAGGACCGGGGCGCCGCCTCGTGCGGAACAGGTCGTTCACGAAGAGCACACCCACCAGGTCGTCCAGATCGCCGTGCACGACCGGGAAGCAGCTGTGACCCGACTCGCGCACTGCCCGCGCGACGTCGTCGGCGTGCACCGGGATGCGCAGCGCGACGACGTCGACGCGCGGGGTCATCACCTCGCGGACGTCCATGTCACGGAGCGCGGTGAGGGCCTGCTGGATCAGCTGCTCCTGGGACTCGCCTCCCTCGCTGCGTGCAGGCGGCGGCGCACCACGCTCAGTGCGCCGGGCGAACCACGGAAAGCGGCGCCGCGGCCGCCCCGGTGGTGGGGGCTGGGTCTTCTGGGCGCCGCCGCGGGCCATGCGGTCAACCAGCGGGCGGGCTCGGCGCGGCGGGAAGGGGCGCGCCGCCCCCGACCAGGACCGGGATCGGCTGGTACGACTCGTCGGCGAAGCCCTCGCCGGCGAGGAGCGCCGCCGTGGCACGCCGGAGCCGGAGGGGGTCGAGGGGCTTTACCACCCACCCCTCGGCACCCGAGCGGCGGGCGAGGAAGACGTCGGGCCGCCGGTCGAGGAGCATCAGCACCGGCACGTGCCCGATGGCCCCGTAGGACTCGCGCAGGCGCAGCTCGAGGCAGACGGCCATGCCGCCCATGTTGCCCATCTGCATGTCGAGCATCACGAGGTCGTAGGCCTCCGCCTCGACGGCTGCCAGGACGTCGGGCCCGGAGGGGACCGAGCGCAGATCGAGGTCGGGCCCCGCGATCGCCGCCTCGACCTCGCCGATGACCGACAGGGCGTCGCTGGCGACCAGGATGGTGCGCACGCTGCGAGGTTAGCCGACCGCCCCGGCCTCTGGAACGGGCGAAACCTCGCCGAGGAGCCGGTCCGTCAAACCTGCCAGGCCGCCCAGATCGTGCACGTCCGAGCCGAGCAACGGCATCCGCCACACCGGGGCGGGCGCCACGAGCTCTTCGAGGCCGGCCACGGCCGCCTCCTCTCGCCCGGCGACCGTGTCGAGCTCCTCGAGGTTGGCCACCAGCGCCGCCAAATCGGAGTCTGCGGGCGGCGCCGGGGCAGGCTCGCCCGGCGTGCCGAAGCGCGGGTGCAGCCGGTTCACGACCAGCGCCGCCGGGGTGATGCCCTTGTCGGCCAGCTTGGTGGCGAAGTATGCCGTCTCCTCCACGGCGTCGGGACGAGGCGACGTCACGAGCACGTACGCGGTGGCGGGGTCGGCGAGGATGACCCGAACCGCTGCGGCGCGGGATCGGAAGCCTTCCTCCATCCCCTGGAAGGCCTGGAAGAAGGCCATGGCATCCTGCACGATCTCGGCACCGGCCACCCTCGAGATGGTGCGCAGGAGCGCCTGGGCGGCGATGCTCACCGCCCGCAGGTACGCACGGGTCGGCACCATCAGAGCTCGGAAGAGCCGGTTCTCGAGGAAGTGGGTCAAGCGCCGGGGGGCATCGAGCAGGTCGAGGGCGTTGCGCGACGGCGGGGTGTCGACCACCACGATGTCGTAGCCGCCTGCCTCGATCAGCTCGTGGAGCTTCTCCATGGCCATGTACTCCTGGGTACCGGACAGCACTCCGGCCACGTTCTGGTACACGCGATTGGAGCGGATCGCCTCGGCCTGCTCGGGTGAGCGCGAGTAGCGCTCCACCAGGTCGTCGAAGGTGCCCGGGGCGTCGAGCATCAGGGCATGCAGCTCCCCGGGCCAGTCTCCCTCGACGAGGACGGGCGTGTTGGGCAGGGACTCGAGGCCGAGCGAACCAGCGAGCCGTCGTGCGGGGTCGACGGTCACCACGCATGCGCGTCGTCCGAGACGGGCGGCCCCGAGGGCCAGGCTGGCGGCGAGGGTCGTCTTGCCGACACCGCCAGGGCCGCAGCACACTACGACCTCGCGCTCGGCCATCAACCTCCGTGCCGCGCCGGCGCCCGCCGTCTGCCCGGTCACGCGGCGTGCACGTCCGGGGCCAAGGCGCGCACGCCGTCAGCCAGCGCGTGGGCGAGGGTGCCCACGTCGGTCGGCCCGAGGGAGAGAGCCGGGAGCTGCGGTGCGTGCAGCTGGGGAAGGGGCAGCTCGCGCCCGAGCCGGTCCACCAGCTCGGCCTGCAGCTCCCACCGGCGCAACCGGAAGATCCGGGCTTCCTCGAGCGAGGCGAGCTGGGCAGCGCCGAGCTGCACCCCGGCCCGTGCCGCGGCCACCGCCGCTTCGACGTGCATCCCTGCCCCAAGGGTGTCGACGCTGTTCACCACCACCGGCCCGAGCTGGACCCCCGCCCGGTCCTCGATCTGGTAGGCGGCCTCGACCGTTTCGCTGATGGGCATCTCCTCGGGGATTGTGACCAGCACGACCCGGCAGCGGCTGGCGTCGCGGAGCAACTCGACGACCTCGGCGGCCTGCGCCCGTACGGGCCCGCCCCGGGCCACGTCGAGCAGGCCCCGGGCCGAGGTGAGGAACGTCATGGCGTGGCCGGTGGCGGGCGCGTCGACGACGATCAGGTCAGCGGCGCCGGCCTGCTCGAGCTGCTTGATCTTGCCGAGCACGAGGACGTCGCGGATGCCGGGGATGGCGGTGGCCACCACGTCGAGGACGCCAGACGAAAGCAGGCGTTTCGTCACCCGACGGAGGCCGTGGTCGTCGAGGTACTCGATCAGGGCCTCGTCGGGGGTGATCCGCCGGGCGAGGACCCGGCCGGGACCACTCGCAGGGGATGGGGCGCGAAGCTCGGTCTCCTCGTACCCGAGGGGGCCCGACCCGCCGAGGGCTGCGGCCAGGACCGGCCGGCCTTCGAGCTCGACCAGGAGCACCGACAGCCCGGCGTCGGCCGCCATCCACGACAGCGCTGCCGCGATCGTGGTCTTGCCGACGCCACCCTTGCCGGCCACCACGAGCACCCGGCTTCTCCGGCAGAAGTCGGCCACGTCCATTCCGGTGGCAGCGTAGCGCCGGGGTTCCTCGGGCCGGCGACGGCGAGCGGCGTACCTGGGGCCTCGGGCGGAACGGTTCGCGGCACCGGCTGGGCAGCGCGGCCGCCCGCCGCGGCCGGGGCAGCCGGGCACCGAGGGCGTGGGAGTGGAACGGCGGCCATCGGCTGCGGGGGAGATCGCGAAGGGGCAGGTGGCGGGCCCTTGTTCCCCTTCCAGGGGCAGGGATACCCTGGCGCCACACGGAGGGGTCCACTGGGGGTGGTCATGCGGCAGTCGGGCGAGACGTGGCAGGTACGGGCAGCTTGCCGGGGCCCGCAGGCGACGGCGTTCTTCCCGCCATCCCACCCTGAGCGCAAGGACGAGCGGTCCGCGCGCGAAGCCCGTGCCAAGGCGATCTGCGCCCAGTGCCGGGTTCGCAGGGAGTGCCTTGACTACGCCATCCGCATCCGTGAGCCCCACGGCATCTGGGGTGGCCTCAACGAGATCGAGCGCAAGATGCTTCTGGAGCGCCGGGCCGGCTGATCGAGTCCAAAGCCGGCTCGCCCGGGTCTCTCGCGAGACCGGCTGATCGGGCCCAGTGCCGCGCCGGAGGGCCGCCGGGCGCGCGCCGATCGGCGCGGGGGCTCCGGTTCACGGCTCGCGTCGCGCCCAGCCGAGCATCGGCGGCACGGTGGCCACGACGAGCACCAGCAGCAGGAAGGTCACGACGTGGACAGCCGTGCACCAGATGCAGATGCTGCCGATGATGAGGAGCTCTGCCGAGACGAGGTACAGCACGAAGAGCATGCCGGCCGAGGCCAGTGCCAGGCGCGCCACGTGGAGCCGCCGGTCGCTCGAGCGCCAGGCGGCCGGCAGGTTCAGCGCCGTCACGACGAGGTAGTAGGCGAGGCCGAGCACCGCCACCGGCACGCCGGCGATGTGCGACTGGGCGCTCGTGGTGACCTTGGCGCAGTTGACGATGCCGTTGTCGCTGCACGCCAGGGCCTGGGTGCCCACGTAGTGGGCGGCGGTGAGGTAGGCCGAGATGCCGAGCCCGCCCAGGGAGAGGAGGAATGCCAGCCCCACCACATGGCCCCCCGGCGCGGCGCCAGGCGCCTCGAGGGCTCGCCGGCGGGCCGAGGCAGCCTGGGTCACCTGGGTCACCTGGGTCACGGGGTGAGCTTGAGCGCCCTGGCGGCCGCCATCACGCCCTTGCTGGTGCAGACCGAGGCCGGTTGCCCGCCGTCGACGGCGCAGATGGCTGCGGTCAGGTAGTTGGCGGTGCTGACGATGGTCTGGGTAATCGGGTTGGTCGGGTCGTCGAGCGCGCTCGCGATCTGCTGCTGGCTGAGGTTCTGCAGGATGCTGGGCGAGTAGCTCGCCGAGGTCACGAACACCTTGTTGCCGATGTCGACGAAGGGGTACGAGATGCTGCCAGGCGTGACGCCGGGGAGGTACTTGGGCTGGTAGTAGGTGGCAAGGAGCTTCTTGTCGGCGTTGCTGAGCGGCATGAGCGGGGCGTAGTTCCCCGAGCTGTCGACCACGTTGCTGAACTGCTCGACCGGCCGGAACGCGAGGTAGGGGCTCGTGTACGTGGAGCGGTAGTAGCTCATCGTGGCCGTGTTCGGGAACACGTCGGTCGGCGACGACCGCGTTTCGCCCAGCCCCCTGAAGGTCCCGAAGCGCGAGAGGGCCATCGTCAAAGCCCAGCGTTCGGCGGCGCAGTACGGGCAGTACTCGGCCCCGAGGTAGAAGACACCGGGCTTGCCGTTCAGGACGAGCGGCGTGGTGCCCTGCGCCACGGTCGGCGCGGTGACGCCGGTCTCGGCACTCACTCCCACCTTGTCGAACACCGACTCGGGCACATGGGTGACGGCGTCGGCGACCGAGGCCGGCAGGGGAGTGTACGCCGTGGGGTTGCCGCTCGGCCCACTCGACGAGCCCGTCACCTTCACCACCACGAGCACGAGCACGACCACAACCACGAGGGCGATGGTGCCCCACGTGAGGAAGAAGGCCGGCGGCCGGCGCCCGCCGGGGGCCCGTCCTCCGCCCGCCGCCCGCTGGGTCGTTGGCCGCGAGGGAGAGCGGGGCCTGCCCCGCCCCCCGCCGCCTGGTCCCCCGGACGCGTTGCGCCCGCCACCGTTCCGTGCCTCGCCGGCGGTTGTCCTGCTGCCCGCTGGCGCAGCCCTGCCGCCGGGGCGCGCCGGGCGGCGCCCTTCGACCGGCCGGCTTTGTTTGCGGGCCATCTCCTTGTCGGTGCCCGAACGTGACCGTGGGCGCTCGTCTTCTTGTGCCATCGCTCGCGCGTCCTCGTTTCCCGGCAGCTCCCGCCGGCTCGATCGGGGCAGCCGACCCCTCGGCGATCCCTGGGCCCCGTGCGGCGCCACCGGGCAGGCGACGCGTCGGGTGCCGTGCTCTGGTCCGGGGCTCGCCGGCGGTCAGCGTAGACGAGCGGTCCGCCCCGGCACGGTCACCACCGCCGGGGAGGGCGAGGGCCGGCGGGTGCTCCTCGGGAGCGGCCACCTCGATCAGGGGCCACCGCCGGGGAGGGCGAGGGCCGGCGGGTGCTCATGGGCGTCGGCCGGCTGGGGCTGCCTCACCGGCTGTGGCGGGCGAGGGTCGCCGGTAACCTGCATGCCGGTGCCGCACGCCAGCCACTCGAGCGGGGGCGCACAGGCGGTGCGCCCGGCCGCCACCATCATGGTCGTGCGCGACGCCGGGGGCGCCGGGGGCGCCGCCGAGGGTTCGGTCGCTGCGCGGGGCAAAAGGGGCACCGCGAGCGATGACGGGGCGTCGATCGAGGTCCTCATGGTCCGACGGAACCCGACCTCGGTGTTCGTGGGCGGGGCCCATGTCTTCCCCGGGGGGGCGCTGGCACCGGAGGACGCCTCCCCGGAGGTGTCGGGGCGCTGCGCCGGGCGGACCGACGCCGCGGCGAGTGCCCTGCTCGGGCTGGAGGCAGGTGGGCTCGCGTTCTGGGTGGCGGCAATCCGCGAGTGCTTCGAGGAGGCAGGGATCCTCTTCGCCTACCCGTCCTCTGGAGACGTCCCTGGGGCGGCCGGTGCCGGCCCGGGGCCGGACCTCGTGTCCTTCGCCCTCCCCGAGGAGCGGCGGCGGGCCGCTGCGTGGCAGCGGTCGCTCAATGCTGGTGGCATCAGCTTCGACGCGTTGTGCGCGCGCGAGGGGCTCGTGCTCGCGACCGAACGGGTCCACTACTTCGGTCACTGGGTGACTCCCGAGGGCGCTCCCCGGCGCTTCGACACCCGGTTCTTCGTGGCAGCGGCACCCCCGAAGCAGAGCCCGGTGAGCGACGCCGTCGAGATCGTCGACGAGGTCTGGATCCGTCCCGACGAGGCCCTGCGGCGCCACGCCGAGGGGTCGATCCAGATCGTGCTGCCCACGCTGCGGATGCTCCAGGCCATCAGCGTGTTCGCTTCGACCGCCGATCTGCTGTCGGTGGCCGAGGCCGCATCGGCGCGCGCGCCTGCCATCCCCCCCTACGAGGTCAGCCCGGGGCGGGGGGTCCGCATTCCGCTCCCGGGTGAGCCGGGCTTCGACGGCACCCCTGCGCGCCAGGGGGCGGCGAGAGCACCCGGCTTGCCCTCGGCTCGGGGGGTGCGGGAACCCGGGGCGCCGATCGAGGTCGCCGTGCCGGCGGCGGTCGCCGACCGTGGCGTCGGCCCCGAGCCCGTGGTTGGCCGGCCCGTGGCCGTGGCCCCGGGCATCGTCCGGGTGACGGCCCCGAACCCGGGGATCATGACCGGGCCGGGCACCAACACCTACCTCGTCGGCGGCCCTGAGCTGGCGGTGGTTGACCCCGGCCCCGACGACGAGGCGCACCGGACGGCGATCGTGGAAGCCGCGCGGGCATCGGGCGGGACCATCCGCTGGGTCCTGGTCACCCACGCCCACCCCGACCACGCCCCGGGCGCGGCCGCCCTCGCGCGCTCGGTGGGCGCGGAGGTGCTCGCCTTCGATCGCGGCGAGGGGCTCGACCCCGACCGGACGGTTCCCGACGGCTTCGTGCTGGAGGGACCCGAGCTGCGGCTGCGGGCCGTCCACACCCCGGGGCACGCCTCGGACCACCTGTGCTGGCTGGCCGAGCCCCAGGGCATGCTGCTGAGCGGCGACCACGTGATGCACGGGTCGACGGTCGTCATCCGCCCCCCCGACGGCGACATGACCCTCTACCTCTCGAGCCTGGACCGCCTGCTGCGAGACGACCTCGCCTTTGCCACCATCGGCCCTGGCCACGGGCGAGTCATCGCCGACCCTGCCGGCGCGGTTCGCGACATTGCCGCCCACCGGCTGGCCCGTGAGCGGGTCGTGGCGACCGCGCTGGCCGAGCTCGGCCACGGCACCGTCGACGAGCTGCTGCCGCTGGTCTATGCCGACGTCGCCGAGGACCGGATCCCGATCGCCCGCCACTCGCTGTGGGCACACCTCCGGAAGCTGGCAGCCGAGGGGCGTGCCGAGCTGGTCTGGGACGGTCGCGCGTCGACGGCGGACCGTTCACGCGACGACATCGGGTCGGCCTGGCTCGCCACGGCCGCCACGGCGCCGTAGCCGGCCGGCGCCTTCTCTCAGTCGCCTGCGGCGACGGCGTGGGCCACGTGCTCGAGCAGCCGGGCGGTGCAGCCCGACGTCTCGATGACCGGCGAGATCTGCTCGGCGATGACTGCGGCCAGGTCGGCAAAGGCGGAGGCCAGCCGGTCATGGCCGAGAGCGACGGGCTCGCCCCGGTCGCCCGACGCCGCCAGGTCGGGATGCAGCGGGATGGAGCCGAGCAACGGGACGCCCAGCTCCGCAGAGAGGCGGGCCCCGCCACCGGAGCCGAACAGCGCGTACGAGGTGCCGTGGTCGCAGACGAAGGCGCTCATGTTCTCCACCACGCCGACGACGCGCAGGTGCCCCCGGCGTGCCATGTCGGCGGCCCTGGCGGCCACGCGTTGGGCGGCCAGGGGTGGGGTGGTGACGATGAGCATCTCGGTGCGCGGGAGCATGCGCGCCAGTCCCATCTGGACGTCGCCGGTTCCCGGCGGCAGGTCGATGAGGAGGTAGTCGAGATCGCCCCAGTGCGCGTCCTGCAGGAACTGCTGGACGGCCCGGTTGAGCACGAGCCCCCGCCACATGATGGCCCGGTCCTCGCCGGCGAGGAACCCCATCGACAGCACCCGCAGCACGCCCGGGCCGACGGGGCGCTCGACCGGCACCATCTTGCCCTTGCGCGCCTCGACGGCGCCCTCGAGGCCGAGCAGCCTCGGCACCGAGAAGCCCCAGATGTCGGCGTCGAGGACCCCGACGGCGAGCCCCCGCCGGGCCAGTGCCACCGCCAGGTTGACCGTCACCGACGACTTGCCCACCCCGCCCTTGCCCGAGGCGACGGCAACCACTCGGGTCGTGGGCGCGACCGCCGTCTCCGGAGCCCGCTCCCGGGCCTTCCAGCGAGCACGGGCCATGAGCTCCGACTTGGTTGCGGCATCCATCTCGGACAGGTGGACCTCGACCGACGTCACCCCAGGCAGGGCGCCAACCCGCAGGCGCACGTCGTGGTCGATCTGGTTCCGCAGCGGGCATCCGGCAACGGTCAGTGCGACGTCGATCCGCACCGAGCCATCGGGCCCGACCTCGACGTCGCCGACCATGCCGAGATCGACCACGTTGTCGCCCAGCTCGGGGTCCATGACGGCGCGGAGCGCTTCCCGCACCGCCGCCGCGTCGGGCGGGGCCGCGACGGCGGCGGTGCGCCCCCCCGGGCGCGGTGCGGATCCCGAAGCCACGATCGCATGCTACCTGGCAGGGGCGTTGCCGACGCGGCCACGCCGCTTCTCCCGGATGGCCCCGGGTGCCTCGCGCCGCCCTGCCGGCTTCCCGAGTCCCACGATCGCGTCCGCGATCGGGCGGTTCCGGCGCGGTGTGCCCTGTCGGGGCGGTCATCGGTAACATGGACGAGCCGCCCGAGCACCAGCTGCCCGGCAAGATGGCACGCCCGGGCGGGCGAGGCGGCTCGTGTGCCGGCTCGGTTGCCGGCACTGCTGGGCCAATCGACAAGGAGGACCACCTGTGACGACGGCCACCACGGTCAGCATCGGCAAGAAGCCCAACCCGGTGACCTTGACCGACCACGCCGCCGCGAAGGTCGCCCAGCTGCTCGCCGAGGAAGAGGGCGACGAGCTGGCGCTGCGCGTGGCGGTGCGGCCCGGGGGGTGCTCGGGCTACAGCTACGAGATGTTCTTCGATTCTGAGATCGCGTCGGACGACATCGTGCGGGAGTTCGGGTCCGTGAAGGTGGTCGTCGACCCGGCGAGCGCCGACCTGCTGACCGGCGCCACCCTGGACTACAGCGACGGCCTGCAGGACGCCGGGTTCCACATCACGAACCCCAACGCCACGCGCACCTGCGGCTGCGGGTCTTCGTTCAGCTGAGCGGCCCCACAGCCCCGGGCGTGCTCGTGACCGGGCCTGGGGAACGGGGCAGAGCGAATGGCATGGTCGCCTTCCGCCTCGACGGCTGCGAGGTGTCGGTGGAGGACGACGACGGCTCCCTGCTCGACGCGCTGCGCGAGCGGCTCGGCCGGCGCAGCGTCAAGGATGGCTGCAGTCCCCAGGGCCAGTGCGGTTGCTGCACCGTGTGGGTGGACGGGGCGCCGAGGGTCGCGTGCGTCACCCCGGTCCGCCGCGTCGCAGGCAGGTCGGTGACGACCGTCGACGGCCTCGACCCTGCGGTGCGCGGGCGCTGGGTGGACGCCTTCGTCCGAGCCGGAGCGAGCCAGTGCGGCTTCTGCACGCCGGGCATCCTCATGAGGCTGGTGGCCCTCGAGCAGCGGGGTCGAGGGCCGGACGAGGGGGCCGTCCGCAGTGCCCTCCTCGCCCACCTGTGCCGGTGCACGGGCTGGCAGAGCATCGTGGAGGCGGCGGCGCTCGCCATGGAGCCCGCAACAGCCGCCGTGGAGCCCGCGGCAGCCGCCGTGGAGCCCCGGAATGCTCCCACGCCCGCCGCTGCGCCGCCAGCTGCCCGCGGTGAGGACCGCCACGCGTGGCGCTGCGAGCGTCGAGCGGCAATCGAGGGCGCGGCCCGGCAGCGGTGGGGACCGGACGTGGTGCTCGGTGGAGGCGGGTTCGCCGACGACACGGCGCCGCCCGACGCCCTGGTCGTGCTCGGGAGCGGCGCTCCCAGTCGGGTGCCGGCACCCAGCCTGGTCGAGGCGCGGCGCAGCAGCGGGAAGGTCCAGGGTCGCAACAGCACCGCAGCGCTGCGTCACCCCGTGCCCCTCCCCGAAGGGGACTGGGCGCTCACGCTGCGCACCACGTGGGTGGAGCCGGCCTACCTCGAGCCTGACGCCAGCTGGTGCCGCCCCGGCGACCCTGCGGCCTCGCCCCTGGCCAACGGCGGCGCCTTCGGGGGGAAGCGCCACTCACCCGTGGTCGGCGCGGCCGAGTCGCTGGCGGCCGAGCACGGGAGGCCCGTCCGCGTCCTGTGGAGCCGCGAAGACGTGGTGCGCAACGGTCCAAAGCGCCCCCCGGTGGCCGTGGGGGTCCGCGCGGACGGCTCAGGGGTCATGCGGGTCGGAGTCACGCCGGGCTCGCCCGACCTGCGTGCCGTGCACGAACGGGTAGCCGCCGTCGCCCCGTCGCTGGCGGTCGAGCTCGTGGAGGTGGCGGGGCCTCCGGTCGCCCTCGACCTGCGCGGCGCCGCCTGGGCGGAGGCTGCGGCAGTCCTGGCCGCGCTCGGCGCCGCGTCGGCCGGGCAGACGGGGCCGGGAACGGAAGTGGAGGTGGTGGGCCCCTCGGGGGGGCGGGCCCGGGTGGCGGTCGCCGACCACGAGGTCCGGGCGGAGGTGTGGGCGGGCGAGGTGCTCGACGCCACGGTCCTGCGCTCGTACTGCTACGGGGCGGCGCACCAGGCCCTGGGCTGGGTGTGGCGGGAAGGGATCGCCGTCGACGAGCCTGGCAACGTCGAGGACCTGACCATCCGCTCCTTCGGCATCCTGACCGCTCGCGAGACTCCCTCGATCGTGGTGACGGTCCACCCCGAGGCGGGCCCACCCGTCAACGGGTCGGACGCGGTCTTCGCCGCGACAGCCGCCGCGGCGTGGCTTGCCGAAGGGCTCCCCGGGGAGTGGCCGACCCGGCGAGCAAGGGCCGGGCTGCGCCCGGCGTTGGCCGGTTCCCAGCCGCTGCCCCGTCTCGTGGGGGGCACGCCGTGAGCGCGCCACGGGCGGGGCCCTATTCGCCGGTGGTCCGCGCCGGGGATTGGGTCGTCACGTCGGGCCAGATCGGCGCGGTACCCGGCCCCGACGGGCGGCCGTCCCTCGTGGGCGGGGGGACGGTGCCCGAGCTGCGCCAGGCGCTCGCCAACCTGCGCCAGGTACTGGCCTCCGAGGGCCTCGGGCTCGCCGATGTCGTGAAGGCAACCGTGTTCCTGGTCGACCTTTCCGAGCTGGCCGAGGTCAACGAGGCGTGGTCGGCCGCGTTCGGCGACAGGCCGCCCGCCCGGTCGGCCGTGGGGGTGGTCGCCCTCCCCCTCGGCGCGCGTGTCGAGGTCGAGGCCTGGGCGCTGGCCGTCGGATGAGGTGGCCGAGCGGGCACCGGGCGTCAGCGTCAGGAGTTTGCCGGGTTCGACGGGTTTCAGGGGTCGAGGGGCTTCAGGGGTCGAGGGGCGGCAGGTGGCGCTCGGGGGCACCCGCCGCAGACCCCGGGGGCCAACCCGGCTGGCCGAAGCGATAGCCGACGGAGCGCACGGTCTGGATCAGGTGGGCATGCTCCTCGCCGAGCTTGGCCCGCAGTCGCCGGACGTGGACGTCGACCGTGCGGGCACCGCCGTAGTACTCGTAGCCCCAGACCCGGCTGAGCAGCGTCTCGCGGGTGAACACCTTGGCGGGGTGGGCGGCAAGGAACCGGAGGAGCTCGTACTCCATGTAGGTGAGGTCGAGCACCCGGCCGGCCACAGCGGCCTGGTAGGTCTCGACGTTGATCTCGAGGGGCCCGTACTCGATCACCTCGGGTCGCAGCCCGCGCCCTGCCCGCCACCGCAGGTGGTCCAGGCGTGCCGTGAGCTCGCCCACCCCGGCCGGCAGCACGCAGAAGTCGTCGTAGAGCTCGTCGCGGAGCCGCAGGTCGACTAGCTGGTCGGGCCCGATGAGGAGCACGAGGGGGCTCAGGGGGACTTCGCGGCGGCGGACGTGACGGCACAGGTCGAGGGCGCCCACGAGGTCCGAGCTCGCACACACCACCGCGCCGCCCCAGCCCCGGGGCGCCACCCGCAGCTCGTCGGCGTCCGCCTGCGGCGCCCGGCCGACGCAGTGCCACCGGTAGCCGCCCCGTGCCAGCTCCAGGGCCACCTCGCGGGGCACGGGGTCGGGGAAGCACAGCAGGGTCTCGGCCGCCCGCGAGCCCGCGAGCCCGCCCGGCTCCAGCGGTGCCCGGTCGGCCATGTGCGCCGTGACGTCCTGCGCGGTCACAGGAGCGGCAGGTACCGGTCGAGCTCGAACTGGGTCACCTCCGCCTTGTAGGCGGCCCACTCCTCGCGCTTGTTGCGGATGAACCACTCGAACACGTGGTCGCCCAGCGTGTCGGCCACGAGGTCCGACCGCTCCATGACGTCGACGGCCTCGTTGAGGCTGGTCGGCAGCGAGGCGATGCCCTTGGCGGCGAGCTCGTGGCGCGACAGGTCGAAGAGGTTCGCGTCGGCTTCCGGCGGGAGGTCGTAGCCGTGCTCGATGCCCGACAGTCCTGCTGCCAGCACGACGGCAAAGGCCAGGTAGGGGTTGCACGCGCTGTCGGGTGCCCGGTACTCGAGGCGCGTCGAGTCGATCCGCCCCCGCTTGACCACGGGCACCCGCACCAGCGCCGAGCGGTTGTTGCGGGCCCAGCTGACGTGGATCGGCGCCTCGTAGCCCCGGACCAGTCGCTTGTAGGAGTTGACCCACTGGTTGGTCACAGCGGTGATCTCGGACGCGTGGTGCAGCAGTCCGGCGATGAAACGGTAGGCCACCGTCGACAGCCCGTAGGGATCCTCGGGGTCGGCAAAGGCGTTCCGCTCGCCTTCCCACAGCGACACGTGGGTGTGCATGCCCGACCCCTGCACCCCTGCGATGGGCTTGGGCATGAAGCTGGCGCGCACGCCCATCTGGCGGGCGAGCTCCTTCACCACCATGCGCACGGTCATCACGGTGTCGGCCATGGTGAGCGCGTCGGTGTAGCGCAGGTCGATCTCGTGCTGGCTGTGAGCGTCCTCGTGCTGGGCGTGCTCGACGGGGATGCCCATCTCCTCGAGGGCGAGCACGGCGCGGCGCCGCAGGTCGCTCGAGAGGTCGGCCACCGTCAGGTCGAAGTACGAGCCCGAGTCGAGCCCCCTGGGCCGGCTCGCCGGCTCGCCGTCGGCGAAGTAGAAGTACTCGACCTCGGGAGCGGCGAAGAACGTGTACCCCGCTGCCCGGGCACGCTCGAGCGTCCGGCGGAGGGCGTGGCGGGGGTCGCCCTCGAAAGGGGTGCCGTCGAGGTTCGCGATGTCGCAGAACACCCGGGCGACGATGGTGTCGTCGCCGTGCCAGGGCAGGAGCTGGAAGGTGGTGGGGTCGGGTCGGGCCAGGACGTCGGCCTCCTGCACCCGGCTGAAGCCGTCGATCGCCGACCCGTCGAAGGTCATCCCCTCGTCGAGCGCGTTCTCGAGCTCCGCGGGGGTGATGTTGAAGCCCTTGGGCATCCCGAGCACGTCGGTGAACCACAGCTGCACGAAGCGCACGCCGCGCTCCTCGACCGTGCGCAGCACGTAGTCACGTTGGCTCTGCATGCCCCTAGTCTCGCAGCTCGCCGGGACCGTGCCGTCACCGCCCGGCCGCTGGGCTGTCCGGCCCGGCCCGTGCGGGCTCGCCCCGTGTCGTGGCCGAGTCGTGGCCGACCGGCCTGCCCTGCCGTGCCGTGTGCGCCCATCAGGGGGCGCCTTCCCCCGCGCCGGCCGGTTCCCGGGCGGGGGTGTCCCGCGCGCCGGCCGGCTCACGTGACCCGGGAGCCCCCGCCGTGACCTGCCGGCATTGTGAACAGCACGTGAACTCGCCCGCTCCGATGCGGCACGAGCGGCCGGGAGGGTCCACAATGTCGGGGACCCGGAGACGGCAAGGCAGGTTGCGGCGCGCGCTCGCCCGCCGGCCCACCCCGACCTCCGGCCACCGGCTTCCAGGAGAGGATGGAGGCCTGCATGGGAACCGAGGAGGAGACGATGGCAGAGCGAACGCCGGCTGACGTGATCCGGCTCGTCCGCGACGAGGGGATCGAGCTCGTGGACCTCCGCTTCTGTGACCTCCCCGGCATGATGCAGCACTTCTCCGCGCCTGCTCACGAGCTGACCGAGGACGTCTTCACCGAGGGCTTCGGCTTCGACGGCTCCTCGGTCCGAGGCTTCCAGCAGATCCACGAATCGGACATGATCCTGCTGCCGGACCCGGCCACGGCGGTCGTCGACCCCTTCCGCCAGCACAAGACGCTCAACCTCAACTGCTTCGTGCACGACCCGGTCACCGGCGAGCCCTACTCGCGCGACCCGCGGCACGTCGCCCGGAAGGCCGAGGCGTACCTGCGGAGCACCGGGGTGGCCGACACCGCGTACTTCGGTCCCGAGGCGGAGTTCTTCATCTTCAACGACGTCCAGTACGGCCAGGACGTCAACTGGGCCTCGTACCGGGTGGACTCCATCGAGGGCCACTGGAACACGAACCGCCCCGAGGAGCCGAACCTCGGGTACAAGCTCCGGCCGAAAGAGGGGTACTTCCCCGTGCCGCCGAGCGACAAGTTCCAGGACCTTCGCTCCGAGATGATCCTCACCCTCGAGCGACTGGGCATCGAAGTCGAGATCCAGCACCACGAGGTGGCCACCGGGGGACAGGGCGAGATCGACATGCGCTTCGACTCGCTGCTGACGATGGCCGACAAGCTCATGCTCTACAAGTACGTGGTGAAGAACGTGGCGCACGCCGCCGGGCTCACCGCCACGTTCATGCCCAAGCCGCTGTTCCAGGACAATGGCTCCGGGATGCACTGCCACCAGTCGCTGTGGCGCGACGGCGAGCCGCTCTTCTTCGGTGAGGGCTACGGCGGCCTGTCCGACGTCGGGCGTTGGTACATCGGCGGCTTGCTCCAGCACGCCCCGGCGATCCTCGCCTTCTGCGCGCCGACCACGAACTCCTACAAGCGCCTGGTGCCCGGTTACGAGGCTCCGGTCAACCTCGTGTACTCGCAGCGCAACCGCTCGGCAGCCGTCCGGATCCCGCTCTACTCGCAGAGCCCGAAGGCCAAGCGGATCGAGTTCCGCTGCCCTGACCCGTCGTGCAACCCGTACCTGGCGTTCCCCGCCATGCTGCTCGCAGGTCTCGACGGGGTGCTGAACAAGACGGAGCCCCCCGACCCGGTCGACGCCGACCTCTTCGACCTCCCCGCCGAGGACCTGGCCGGCATCGCCCACACGCCGGGCTCGCTCGAAGAGGCCATGGACGCCCTCGAGGCCGACAGCGACTTCCTGAAGGCCGGCGGGGTGTTCACGGACGACCTCATCGACACGTGGGTGCGCTACAAGCGGGTCGAGGAGGCTGACCCGGTGCGCCTGCGGCCGCACCCGTGGGAGTTCGCGCTCTACTACGACATCTGATCGATTGCCAGGAGGTCCGTGGTCCCTGCACGGCGGGGACTGGGGGCATGCCTTGCCGGGCGGCCGGCCCCGGGCTCTCAGCGTCGGGCTCTCAGCGCCGCCGCCGGCCGCCGCCCTGGAGGCCCAAGGAGCGCAACAGCGCGGCCGTGAACGAGTTCGTCTTCCGGTAGACGGCTCGCCGCGCGTAGCGCTTCGTCTCCCCCGCGAGCGCGCCCGACAGGCCGCCACGCTCGAAGCCCTTCTCGGCAGCCTCTACGTTCCCGAGGTCCCGTGCAGCCCGGTACAGCTGGCTCCGCAACGACTTCCGGCGTGCCATCGCGCCTCCCCGATCGATCGGTCTCCGAGGTACGCCAACAGTGTACGTTCGGCTCCCTCCGATTTCCCTGGAGACGTCCGCCGGGAGCCGCCCCGTCAAGTGCCACCGGCGGGGAGCCGTGTGCCAGGGCGGCAGCCCGAAGCCGGCAGCCACCGACGGTGCCGCCTCCAATGCCGTCGTGGTGAAGTTGACCCGCACGCTCGCCATCGTGCCCATCACTGTCGCGCTCGCACTGTGGCGTGACCGCCTGGGCCACCTTCGCGCGCCGGGGCGGCGGTCGAGGCCCGTCGGACGCGCTCCGTCCGCGCCTCCGGCCGCGAAGCGACGGCCCGCTCGCGCGTGCACACGCCGACGTGGCTGACCTTCCCGCTCTTCGCCGTCGCGTTCGCCGAGGCCGTCGGGATCAACACCATCGGCTTGGTCCCGAGGAGCTGGCACGCTGCGCGCAGCTCGCTGGCGCCCTGCACCGCACCACCTGCCGGCGCACGCGGACGCGCCAGCCGTCCGGGGCGCCCGCTCGTGGGCCTGTGAACTGCCCCGCTGGCAAGCGGAGGCCCGAGATGGCCAGATGGTGCTGCCCGGGACTTCCGTATACTCCGGGAAAAGGGGGATGTGGTGGCCGCCGGGATCCGGACGATGGCAGCCATGGCCGCGGGGGCCCGCTTCGCGGCGAAGCTCGGTGGGGTTGCCTCGAGGTGGTGGCGCGCCACGGCACCTGCCGTCGCCACGGGCGTCACTCTGGTGGCGCTCGCGCTGGCGATCGCGCCAGCGGGCGGGGCGCTCGAGGCGTACGGGAGTCACCGCGGGGGCGGTCACGGCCATCCCTCGCGTGCCGGCGCCGGGCCGGGCATCGAGATCGCGACCTGGTCGCTCGATCTCGTCGATCCCTCGCTCATCGGGGTACGGGGTAGGTACTACCTGTTCACCTCCACGCCGTTCTACGACCCTCCGGACCTCAACGTGCCGTCCTTCGTGGGCGCCCCAGGGCACTTTCGCCCCAGTGGCGACGCGTTGCCCGTCGTCCCGCCGTGGGCCCTGCCGGCCTCCGAGGGGGGCCAGGTCTGGGACCCCGCGGTGGTCCGGGTCGGCGGCCGGTACCTGTTGTACTTCGCCGCGCAGTTGCGTGGCGTCGTCCACGCCACCCATTGCATCGGCGTGGCCAGCTCACGCTCGCCCGGGGGTCCCTTCCGGCCCGTGGCAGGTCCGCCTTTGCTCTGCCAGCCCCTCCTGGGCGGCGACATCGATCCGCAAGTCTTCCGCAGCACCGGCCGGCCCGACGGACCCCTGCGGCACGCGACGCTGCTGTGGAAGTCCGACAACAACAACCTGCCCGGGTCCGGCCCGACCACCATCTGGGCGGCGCCGCTCTCCTCCGACGGCCTGCGGCTGACCGGCACGCCGCGGGTGCTCTTCGTGCCGGACCGCGTATGGGAGCAGCCCGTCCTGGAGGCGCCCCAGATGGCGCGAGCGCCGAACGGCACGGACTGGTTGTTCTTCTCGGCGGGGACCGGGTACTTCTCCCCGCGCTACGCCATCGGCGTCGCCCGCTGCGAGAGCCCCCTCGGCGGCTGCTACGAGGTGCTGCCCGGCCCTCTCCTCGCCAGCAACGCCCAGGGGAGCGGGCCGGGCGAGGAGGTCGTGTTCGTCGGCTCCGATGGCAGCACGTGGCTCCTCTACAGCCCCTGGCACGCCGGGATCCACCGTGCGCCCATGCGACCCATCGAGGCGGCACGCATCGAGTGGGTGAGGGGCAAGCCCACCGTGGACCGCGCCGACCGGTTCCCGCCCGCAGGTGACGGCGGGTAGGCGCGTGCAGGTTCCGCCCGCCCCCTCGTGGCCCGTCGAGGCGCCGGCCGTGCTCGGCTCTCCGTCCACCACCGCGACCGGGGAGGTCGCCGCCAGGGCGGTGCCGCTGCCGGTGCTGGTGCGGGTGGCGGTAGGGGTGGCGGTGGCAGCGGGGACCGGATTGCGGGCCTGGTACGTCGTCCACGGCCCGCTGACGGCGGATGCGGCCGGTGTGGGGCTGATGGCCCGCGGGATCCTCCACGGGCATCTCCGCGCGTTCCTCCCCGGGGAGGTGTACGGGGGGGCGGAGGCGTACGTGGTCGCCCCGCTGATCGCGGCCTTCGGGCAGGACGCCCCGGCGGTCGACCTCGCGCCGATCCTGCTCGCCGCCGTGGCGGCCCTCCTCACGTGGCGGGCAGCGCGGCGCGTCGCCGATCGATCACTGGCAGTGCTCGCGGGCGCGCTCGTCTGGGTGGCGCCACTCAGTGCGGTCATGAACAGCACCCTCGAGCGAGGCTTTCGGGGGGTGGTGCTCGCCTGCGGGCTCGGGGCGTTGCTCGTCGCCCTGCGGATGCTCGGCGGTCACCGTTCACCGTGGTCGTTCGGCCTCCTCGGGCTGCTCCTCGGCGCGGGCTGGTGGGCCTCGCCCGAGATCGCCTACTTCCTCGTGCCGGTGGCCGGGCTCGTCGCGGTGGCCGCCCGCCGCGCCCCACGCGTGCGAGCACGCCGCACCTTGCTCGATGTGGCGGCGCTCGTGGCCGGTGCCGGGGCGGGTGCTGCGCCGTGGTTGTGGGCGAACGCCGGCTCGGGGTTCGCGTCGCTCGACCCCCACGCGTACATGGGGACCCAGATCGCCTCCACCTTCGGGTCGCGGCTCGGCACCTTCTTCGCTCGAGTGCTGCCGATGCAGTTCGGGCTCTTCGAGCCGGTCTCCGGCTACCCGCACGCCGGCG
>Ga0070738_10001773_pt1 | contig 39288 bp, 37 predicted proteins | sample Coa_R2_2_FD_66446 | JGI IMG/M metagenome (GOLD analysis project Ga0070738, IMG submission 66446) | Surface soil microbial communities from Centralia Pennsylvania, which are recovering from an underground coalmine fire - Coalmine... | ecosystem: Environmental > Terrestrial > Soil > Unclassified ...
CTCGAAGTAGCGCTTGGCCCGGCCGATCACCTCTTCGGAGTAGGGCGTCGCCATGGCGACACGCGATGCCCCAAGCGCCTTCAGCGCGCGGCCGACTGCCTGGGCGGAGGTGAGCGACGGCACGCCCGACGCCTCGGTCATGCGCTTCACCGTCACCGCGTCGTAGTCGTCGGCGAACAGGCTGGCCGAGGTCTGCACCAGCACGATCACCTCGACCCGCGCGTCGCCCAGCAGCTTGGCCTGATAGGCGACGTCCTCGTCCTTGCTCGGCGAGAACGGCGTGTTGCCGCCCTTGCCGAGCCGGCCGGTGTGCACCTGCAGCGCGGGGGCGAGCCGGCCGTATTCGATCTCGTTCGTGGTGTTGGTCGAGGGGACCAGCATCCCGAAGTGTCTCATGACACCGCCGCCTTAAAAGAAGACATACGCCCTAACGACGACGTTCTTGCGGCAGCGCGCGTTGGCGGGCGCGGTCGGGTCGATGCAGGCGGTGTGGAACGACCAGCGCGACACCGAGCCGTCGGTGACGGAGTCGTAGCACTTCAGCATCGACACCTCCGTCGAGGTCTGTTTCGGGAACCAGTACCATTCGTGGTTCGGACGATAGGTGAAGCGAGTCGTCTCGCCGACCCGGTCATCGTAGATCCGGTAGTTGGTGATGTACGGCTGGTCGGCGAAGGACGGCCAGGCGCAGAGCACGAAGGGGAACTGCTCGATCGTCTCCATCGGCTTGGCGAGATTGATCGACATGAACCGGCGCGACATCTTCCTGTCGGCCTCTTCCTCCGTGTAGTGCTGCGTGCGGCCGAAGTTGCGCAGGTTCTTGGTCAAGAGCTCGCGGCAGCGCACGCGGCCGGAATTGTCGTTCAGGTCGTTGTGCACCAGGTTGACGTAGCGGGCGTTCACGCCCGGGTTCTTCTTGTCCTGGTCCTCGGTGCGGTCGCCCGTGTAGTCCTTGTCGAAGACGTCGTGGTTGTAGACCAAGGCATCGGTGGCGTCGGGGAAGAACTCGAGCAGCAGCTTCTCGATCTCCGGATAGAACACGCGCTCGACCTCGGCCGAGTCGTAGAAGTTAGTGCACTTGGACTCGAGATGCGCCAGCGAGACGCCGAGCTTGTCCATGCATTCGGGGCTGCTGGGCGAAAGGCCGGGGTAATATTCGCCGATGCGCCGCGCGTCGCGCAGCACGTGGGGGAAGTAGAGGTTGCGCCGCCGATTGTCCTCCTCGTTCTGGCGCAGCTTCGCCGCGACGTCGGCATGTGCCGGGTCGTGCCAGATGGCATTGGATGGAACGATCGAATAGGACGGCCGCTCGTGCACGGTATAGGCGAGCGGCAGCACGACGCCGCCCGGCGGCGCCTTGAGGCTGTTCGATTCGCGGATATGCCGCACGCACTCGTCCCAGTCGCGGAACGCCAGGCCCCAGCGCGTCTTGATCGGGCCGGGCGGCGCGTTGTCGATCATGTCGATCACGCGCTGGCTCTCGCCACTGGCGATCTCGGCGAGCGCGTCTTCCAGCGCCTTGGCCGTTCCTGCGTCGCCGTTGCGGTCGAACGACATGTAGGACAGTCCGCCATTCGCCGCGATCGGCGCGGGCTGTCCCGCCGTGACTTGCAGCGACGGCACATAGGGCTTGGTCTCGGACACTTTGGTCTCGGCAACCTCGAGTTGGCTCATGGCAAACCTCCGGCTTGTTTGACCGCAGCGTGGCACACGGGGCATGGCCCTTCCAGATCATGAATCTCGCCCGGGTCATAAATCCCGGTCATGCGAACCAACGCCCTCCCCCGTCTTCGGGGGAGGTGGCGCGGTAATCCGCGACGGAGGGGGACAGCCTCAGACGAGATGTGGAGCATTCGAGATCATGATCTGCAATCGGCAACACCCTCCGCGTTGCTTACCCCCTCCGTCAGCGTAAGACGCTGCCACCTCCCCCGTGTCGCGCCTCAGAAGGCGCTTTGACGGGGGAGGGCGAGATAATTCACCGCCAGATCTTTTTTCCCGTTCCCGGCAGGCCCAGCGTGCTCCACATCGCGTCGACCTTGTCGATCACGGCCTGCTCCATGCGGATCTGGCGGCCCCATTCGCGGCTGGTCTCGCCCGGCCACTTGTCGGTGGCGTCGAGGCCGATCTTGGAGCCCAGCCCGCTGACCGGCGAAGCGAAGTCGAGATAGTCGATCGGCGTGTTCTCGATCACGGTGATGTCGCGCGCCGGGTCCATGCGCGTCGAGACGGCCCACATCACGTCCTTCCAGTTGCGCGCGTCGATGTCGGCATCCACCACGATCACCCACTTGGTGTACATGAACTGCCGCAGATAGCTCCACACGCCCATCATCACGCGCTTGGCGTGGCCGGCGTAGGCCTTCTTCATCGACACCACGGCGATCCTGTAGCTGCAGCCTTCGGGGGGCAGCCAGAAGTCGACGATCTCGGGGAACTGCTGCTGGAAGAGGGGGATGAACACCTCGTTCAGCGCCTCGCCCAGCACCGAGGGCTCGTCGGGCGGCCGGCCGGTGAAGGTCGAGAGATAGATCGGGTTGCGCCGCATGGTGATGGCGCTCAGCGTGAACACCGGAAACTTCTCGACCGAGTTGTAGTAGCCGGTATGGTCGCCGTACGGGCCCTCGTCGCCATAGTCGTCGAGGCTGACGTGTCCTTCGAGCACGATCTCCGCCTCGGCCGGCACCTTGAGCGGCACGGTCTTGCAGTCGACCAGCTCGACCTTCTTGCCGCGCAGCAAGCCTGCGAACTGGTACTCGGACAAAGTATCCGGTACCGGCGTCACCGCGGCGAGGATCGTGCCGGGATCGGCGCCGATCACCGCGGCCGCCGGCAACGGCTCGCGCTTGCCCGCACCCCTCCAACGCGCGTGATGCTGCGCGCCGCCCCGATGCTTCAGCCAGCGCATCAGCGTGGTGTTCCTGCTCGTCACCTGCAGGCGGTAAATGCCGAGATTGAAGCTGTCCTGCCTGTCACCGGTCGGGTTCGGCCCCTGCGTCACGATCAAGGGCCATGTGATGAGCGGCGCCGGCTCGCCGGGCCAGCAGGTCTGGATCGGCAGCTTGCCGAGATCGATGTCGTCGCCTTTGAGCACGATCTCCTGGCAGGGCGCCGTCCCCACGGTCCTGGGCTTCATCGCCATCACCGTCCGCAGCATCGGCAGCATGTCGAGCGCCTCGCGCCAGCCGCCCGGCGGCTCGGGCTGGCGCAGGAAGGCGAGCGTCTCGCCGACCGCGCGCAATTCGTGCGGCTCGCGGTCCATGCCCCAGGCGACCCGCTCGACCGTGCCGAACAGGTTGACCAGCATCGGCATGTCGTAACCGGTGACGTTCTCGAACAGCACCGCCGGCCCCTGCTCGGCGAGCAGCCGCGTCTGGATCTCGGTCATCTCCAGGACCGGCGACACCGGTGCCTTGACGCGCACCAGCCGGCCCGCCTGCTCGAGGCGGGCCATGAAGTCACGAAGCGAGGCGTAGGGCATGGATGCTCTAGGAGAAAGAGCGCGCGGCGGCGATGACCTCGGCCGCGGTGGCGTTGACCAGCCGCTCGCCATTTGCGTCGGGCTCGAGCGCGCGCCAGCGACCGGCGAGCAGGTAGCCCAGCGTGTAGCCCAGCCAGCGCGGATAACCGCCGGTGCCGTAGAACCATGCGTTGTGGTCGTACATCGGCAACCCGAGCGACCTGTCGTCCGGCAGGAAGCGCCAGGCGTCGCGTGGCGCAACGGCCTTCTCCCACGGCTCGGGCGGCGTGCCGTACAGTCGGTTCACGAACTGGCCGGCCAGCCCTTCGCTGACCAGCGCTTCACCAAGGCTGCGGCCGTAGCCGGGCCCGGCATTGCGCAGGCAATGGTGCACCTCGTGCGCGACCTGCCGGCGCAAGGTGCCGTCGGCGAGCGAGAGCGCGAACTGCCTGTTGGCAGGATCGAACGACAGCTTGAAGGTGCCGGCGCCCGTGCAGAAGCCGCACATGCCGATCTCGGGGATCACCCAGTCGGGGGCATGCCGCAGTTCGACGCTCAGCGCCGGCGTCGGCACCAGCGCGGCAATGGTCTCGCGCGTCGCCTCGATCTCCGACAGGATCTGCGCGCGCCAAGGGGTGAGCGAATCGTGCCAGATGAACGACCAAGGCTGCATGCCGACTATCTAGACCGGCTGGCGGGCCTCGGCCACGGTGTTGCTTCGACGGCCGGTATATGGGAGGCAACGCCGGCATGGGATTCAACTTCTCCTTGTTCGGGATCCTGGGTTTGATCGTCTATGCCGGCTGCATCTTCCATGCGATCAAGACCGGCCGGATCAACTACTGGCTCTTCATCCTGATCTTCCTGCCGGGACTGGGCTCGCTCGCCTATCTGCTGCTCGAGGTGCTGCCCGAGCTGCGCCACAGCACCGCCGCGCGCCGGGCGGCGAGCGGCCTCGGCGAGGCGCTTGATCCCAACCGGCGGCTGCGCGAGAGCGCGGCCAATCTCGAGATCGTCGACACGGCCGAGAACCGCCGGCAGCTCGCCGAGGAGCGCATGAAGCGCGGCCAGTGGGCGGAGGCCGAGACGCTCTATCGCGCTGCGCTGGTCGGACCGCTGGCCGATGATCCTGCGCTGCTGATCGGGCTGGCCAAGGCGCTGGCCGGCGGCGGCGACCACCAGGGCGCGTTCGACGCCATCGAGCAGCTCTATCGCGCCGACCCGAAATACGAATCGCGCGAGGCCCGCCTGATCCGGGCGCGCGCGCTCGAAGGGCTGGGCCGCACGCAGGAGGCGGCCGACGCCTATCGGGCGCTGATCGGCTACACGCTCGGCCCGGAGGCGCAGGTGCGCTATGGGCTGATGCTGAAGAAGCTCGGCGACCGGCCGCGCGCGAAGGAGGCCTTCGCCGAGGCGGTACGAACCTACGGCCGCCGCCGCGGCCGGCTCGATCCGGCCGACCGCGACTGGATCGCCGAGGCCGAGCGCAACCTGTGATCTCCCACGCGATTCCGGGCGAGTTCGAGGACCTTCTCAGCCGGGCCGGCAAGCGCGTGCTGGCCGGGACGCATCCCCTGTGTGGCGCATTGGCCGATCCGAAGCGGCGCTTCCTCGCGGCCGACGATCTGCTCGACCGCGCGGCGGCCGCGCGCGTGCGCCGGGTGCTGGAGGAGGCGCTGACGCCGACGCTCGAGCCGCTTGCCCAGCCGCTTCCGCCCGAGACGATCTGGGAGATGCGCCGCGACTACGGCGAGCTGCTGCCGAAGACCAGTCGCGCCCGCACGATCTTCTTCGACAGCCGCCGCGAGCCCGGGGTGAAGACGGCCGAGCGGATCGGCCTGGCGCGGATGATGCGGTCGGACTCGTTCCGGGCGTTCGCCGAGGCGCTTGCCGGGCGCAAGCTGCGATCGGGCTGGGGGCTGCAGGTGCTGCGCTACGGGCCGGGCGACTATGCCGGTCCGCACAACGATCACCACCCCGAGAATGCAGACGCACAGAAGGGCTATATCGACCTGCATCTCAGCCTCTGCACACCGGGCGTCGCGCACCAGTGGCTGGTCTACAGCCGCGCCGGCCATTTCAGCGAGATCGTCTCGGTCGCGGCGCCTGCGACGGTGACCGCCTATCGCCTGCCGTTCTGGCACTACACCACGCCGCTGGGTCGGCGCACCGAAAGCGGCACGCTGGGTCCTGCTGGGCACCTTTCTGTACTCCGTCGTCCCGACCGAAGCGAAGCGTAATGGAGGGACCTTCTCTCCACGATCAGGCGCCTGACTGTAGAGAGAAGGTCCCTCGACTACGCTCGGGACGACGACTCTACCGCTCTCCCAGCGGGACGACGCTGATCGAGTTGCGCGGGCTGCCTTCGATGATGCGGTCGGTGTAGACGAGATAGATCAGCGCCTTGCGCTTCTTGTCGAAGAAGCGCGTCACCTGCGTGCTCTTGAAGATCAGCGATGCGCGCTCGCTGAACACCTCGTGCGGGCTCCTGAGCTTGTCGAGCTTGCTGGCGTCGATCGGCCCGACCTGGCGGCAGGCGATCGAGGCCTCGCCCGGATCCTCGGCCAGCCCGACCGCGCCCTTGATGCCGCCGGTGCGGGCATGGCTCATGTAGCAGGTGACGCCGGGCACTTCGGGATCGTCGAACGCCTCGACCACGATCTTGTCGTTCGGCCCCAGCCACTTGAAACGATAGCCGACTGAGCCGATCTCCTCGGCCATAGCGGGCACGGCGAGCAAAACCAGCAACAGCGCAAGCCAGACACGGCGCATCGGGAAACTCCTTCGATCCGACCGACGGTAGATGGGTTGCCGCGTGCCTCTGCGCCAGAGTACCGCCTTGTCCACCGGCATCTGTGGACAATCCCTCCTGAGGACAGGGTTCTTGGGCATTGGGTTGCGATTCGAGGCGCCAAAATCGGGCTCGAATCGCGGGCCATTGCCCCTAATAGGTGTTCGGCCGCCTGCTGGTGCAAGGTGGTGCGCGATGATGTCCCGGTTGCCCCTTCTCAGCTTTTTTGTGCCGGTTGCGCGCATCCCGGTAAGGGGAGATGGGGGGATTCTCAGGGGCGGCCCGGGGGGTGCGGGCAGACTGGCAGGAATCGCGCAAAATGCTGGCCGGCTTGCATCGGATCCCTGCCACGCCGTCTGGCAGTCGTGGCAGGGACGGTTACGCCGCCCGCAGGCCTTCCTTCGGCACCTCGCCGCCTTCTGCCTTGATGGCGGCGCGGTAATTCTTCTCCGAATCGAACGGCGCGATCTTCGGGTAGTCCTTCTTCCTGCCCTTGCGGATCTCGCCGGTCGACGGCGTGACGATCAGCAACTCGCCGGTGCGGCCGAGCAGCGGGATTTCCCGCTTCCAGCGCGAGTAGGTGCGGCGCGCGCTGGCCGAGAAGTCGACGTAGGTCTTGAACTCGCTCGGGTCCTTGACGAACAGCGCCTCGTAGGTCGCGACGAACTGGTCGATGAAGACCTGGTCGACGATCTCGAGATTGGACATCATCCAGCAGCGGTCCTCGAACACCCAATAGGTGCCGATGCCGACGAACTCCTTCTGCCGCGTCAGGTACGGATAGAAGGGGAAGCCGCGGCAGGCGAGGGTGCGGTTGTCGCGTTCGCAATGGCGGACGCCCTTGCAGGCGATCGCCGTACAGTCGGGCGTCAGCTCCGCAACGATCTGCCTGGTGGCGTAGTCGTAGGGCTTGAACTTCGTCCACAGGTCGGTGCGCGTCTTGAGGAAGTCGAACTCGACCTTGTGCACCACCGGCACGGCGTTCTGGGTCGAGCAGCAGACCGGCTCGCCGTTGTTGAGCGGGGCGCACTTGCGGCCGCAGTCGAAGCGCGACACCGGCGCGTCAAAGCCGTCGTAGAGCGTCGCGAAATCCTGGGGCTTCAACGTGGCTTTCGAAGTCTTTGGGGGCATGAGCCGCTTTACCTCGAAGCACTTGTGAAAGAACAGTCAAGGAATTCTAACATCGCTGGGATGCGGCATCACGCGCCAAACGACAGTTTCGCGCATGCCGCGATTCTCGAGCTGAAGCGACGTCGGGATGTCGTAGCGCGCCAGTTCCTGTAAACCCTGTGCCGAGAAGTAGTTGCGGCCCGGATCGCCCAGCAGGACCAGCCGGCCGGCATTGGCATGGCCGCGCAGCCAGGCCAGCGCCCGCGCCGACATCTCGCGCTCGTAGCAGACGTCGCCCGCGATCACGACGTCGGCCGTCGGTGCGGTTTCGGGCCGTGCCAGCCAGTCGTCGGCGCTGATGTCGAAGGCGAGCCCGTTCGCGCTGGCGTTGAGGCGGGCGGCGACCAGCGACAGCAGGTCGATGTCGTTCGCGACGACCGAGGCCGCACCGGCGTGGGCCGCGGCCATCGACGACACGCCGGAGCCGGCCGCGAAGTCGATCACCCGCTTGGCCCGCACCGTGTCGGGATGGTCGAGCAGGTAGCGCGCGACCGCCTGGCCGCCCGGCCAGCAGAAGGCCCAGTAGGGCGGGTCGACATTCTGCTCCTCCAGCCACGCCTCGGTCGCCTGCCAGATCGGCACGTACTCGGTGGCGAGCCACAGCCTGAACTCAGGCACCATGGCCGGCCGTTCGAGGGCCGTGTTGGCCCGGATGAAGCCCTCGGGATCGGCCGGCAGCCGGGCCATCAGACGAGATTCGCGATCACGATGGCGGCGGTCAGAAGGAAACCAACGTGCTTGTTCGACAGGAACTTGGCGTGACAGTCGGCCTGGTCGTCCGGCTCGAGGGTGGCGATCTGCCATCCGAAGTGCAGCGCAATCAGAAGCAGGCCCGCATAGTAGATCGGATGAAGAGAGGCGAGATAGCCGGCCAGCGCCCAGGCGATCATCGACAGGCCGGCGAACAGCATGAGCCACCGCCGCGGGCGGTCGCCGAAGCGGCGAGCGGTCGACCGCACGTCGATGATCGAATCGTCACGCTCGTCCTGCATGGCGTAGATCGTATCGTAGACCAGCGTCCAGGAGACGCCGCCCCAGTAGAGCGCCACGGTCGCCCACGAGAGCGTGCCGGTCACCGCGACGTAGCCGACCAGCGCGCCCCAGTTGAAGGCGAGCCCCAGCACGACCTGCGGCCAGGACGTGAAGCGCTTCATGGTCGGATAGATCACGACGATCGCGATCGACAGCAGCGCGATGCCGCCCGCGGTCTTGTTGAGCTTGAACAGGACGGCCATGCAGACGATCGACTGCACCACCATCCAGACGATCGCGCCCTTGAGCTTGAGCTCCCCCGAGGGCAACGGCCGGCCGCGGGTACGTTCGACCTTGGCGTCGATGTCGCGGTCGACGATGTCGTTCCAGGTGCAGCCCGCGCCCCGCGCCGCGAACGCGCCGACCGCGAACAGCGCCATCCAGCCGACCAGGTTGCCCCAGCCGGTCAAGGTGCCGAGCTGCGGCCCGCTGCCCAGCGCGACCGACCACCAGCACGGCAGCATCAGCAGCCAGGTGCCGATCGGCCGATCCCAGCGCGCCAACCTTCCGTATGGCCGCAGCCACGGCGGCAGATAGCGCAGCATCCAGTGCTGGCGATCGATGTCGGTGAAGCCCCCGGTTGTCGGGCCTGCGCTCATGACGGCATCATACTCGTCATCCCGACCGGAGCCGAGCGCAGCGAGGCGAAGCGGAGGGATCTTTTTTCGGCTTCTGGGGGCAAAAGAGATCCCTCGGCTTCGCTCGGGACGACGGAGAAGAGGATGAGTGCGACGCGTCTATTCACGGAAGCCGACTTGTCCGCGGGCGCCGACACGGAGCTGACCGAGGCACAGGCGCACTATCTGCGGCACGTGATGCGCCGCGACGATGGCGCCGCGCTCCTTCTGTTCAACGGCCGTGACGGCGAGTGGAAGGCTCGGTTGTCGTTGCGCGGCAAGAAAGCAGCGGCGGCCGAGGTGACGGAGCAAACCCGGCCGCAGGCGGTCGAGCCCGACGTATGGCTGTGCTTCGCGCCGGTCAAGCGCGCACGCATCGACTACATCGCCGAGAAGGCCACCGAGCTGGGCGTCGCGGTGCTGCAGCCGGTGTTGACGCAGCACACCGCCGTCGAGCGGGTGAATGTCGAGCGCCTGCGTGCCAACGCCGTCGAGGCGGCGGAGCAGACCGAGCGGCTGTCGGTGCCGGAGGTGCGGGCGCCGCTCGACCTGATGCGGCTGCTCAGCGACTGGCCGGCCGGACGCCGGCTGCTGATGTGCGACGAGACCGGCGGCGGGCCGCCGATCGCCGAGGTGCTGGCCGGACTCGACGACGACGCGCGCGCGGCGCCGTGGGCGATCGCGATCGGGCCCGAGGGCGGCTTCGCCGAGCGCGAGCTCACGGCGCTGCGTCGCATGAAGGATGTGACGGCTGTCGGCCTCGGTCCGCGCATCCTGCGGGCCGATACCGCGGCATTGGCCGCCCTGGCGTGCTGGCAGGCATTGGTCGGGGACTGGCGCGAGCCGACGCCGCGTTTGTCCAGCGATTATCGCTCATCCAGAGGTGCCGTTTAGAGTCTTGCGCGCGGCCCCGCCGGTATGGGAGAGGGGACTCTGAACATCATGAACCAGCCGCAGGCTCGCGTGAGGAAAGATCATGCGACCGCGCCGCCTCCTCCCCATTCTTAGAGTGGGACGCGAGGTGAACCGGGAGAAGTCACGCATGTCCGCACCTCCGTCGGGTGGCGGCGCGCCGATTCAAAATCGGCGGCAGCTGATCGAGTACTTCGCTGCCGGCAACAAGCCGCGCGCGGACTGGCGCATGGGCACCGAGCACGAGAAGTTCGGCTTCGACAAGGCGACGCTGAAGCCGCTGCCGTATGACGGCGAGCGCGGCGTGCGCGCCATGCTCGAAGGCATGCGCCGCTTCGGCTGGGAGGCGGTGACCGAGGGCAACAACATCATCGCGCTGTCCCGCGGCAAGGCGAGCATCACGCTCGAGCCGGGCGGGCAGTACGAGCTCTCGGGCGCGCCGCTCGATACGCTGCACGAGACGGCCGAGGAGAACGACCAGCACATCCGCGAGGTCAACGAGGTCGCGGGCGAAATCGGCGCGGGTTACATCGGCCTGGGCTTCGCGCCCGAGTGGAAGCGCGAGGATGTCCACTGGATGCCCAAGGGCCGCTACAAGATCATGCGCGAGTACATGCCCAAGCGGGGCAAGCTCGGCATCGACATGATGCTGCGCACGTGCACCGTGCAGACCAACCTCGACTTCGAATCAGAAGCCGACATGGTGAAGAAGTTCCGCGTGTCCCTGGCGCTGCAGCCGCTGGCGACCGCGCTGTTCGCCAACTCGCCTTTCGTCGAAGGCAGGGACTCTGGTTACAAGAGCTACCGGTCGCACATCTGGACGGACACCGATCCCGATCGCTGCGGCATGCTGCCGTTCGTGTTCGAGGAGGGCTTCGGCTTCGAGCGCTATGCCGACTACATGCTCGATGTGCCGATGTACTTCGTGTATCGCGACGGCAAGTACATCGATGCCTCGGGCCAGAGTTTCAAGGACTACCTCAAGGGCAAGCTGCCGGCGCGGCCGGGCGAGCTGCCGACCATCAACGACTGGGCCGACCACATCACGACGGCGTTCCCCGAGGTGCGGCTGAAGCGCTATCTCGAGATGCGCGGCGCCGATTCCGGCCCGCTGCCGGCGCTGAACGCGCTGCCGGCCTTCTGGGTCGGCCTGCTGTACGACCAGACCGCACTCGACGCGGCGTGGGACGTGGTGAAGGACTGGACGGTCGAGGACCACGACTATCTGCGCAGCCACACGCCGCGCACCGGGCTTGCCACCAAGTTCCAGGGCCGGCCGCTGTCGGAGCTCGCGCGCGAGGTGGTCGAGATCGCACACGCCGGCCTGCGCGCCCGCAAGCGGCTCGATGCGCACGGCAACGACGAGACGATCTATCTCGCGCCGCTCGACCGTGCGGTCGCGAGCGGTCTCGCGCCGGCCGACGAGCTGCTGGCCAAGTGGAAGGGCGAATGGGGCCGTTCTTTCGCCCCATTGTTCCGCGACTACGCCTACTGATGAAACGCCGCCGTCTCCTCGCCTCAGCGCTCCTGCTGCCCGCCGCCCTGTCCGCGCCCGCGCTGGCGCAGTCCGACGAATGGCAGACCATCGTCGCGCCCGACCTGCGCTTCCGGCTGGAGATGCCGTCGCCTGCCAACAAGACGACGGCCGACGAGAAGGAGAAGGGCCACGCCTCGCCGCGCGTCGCCTGGGAATCCAAGCGCGGCCGGCAGATCTTCGACTTCGATTTCGTCGACTACGAGCCCGGCTGGTTCTCCAGCAAGGACGGCAAGGAGATGGCCAAGGAACTGGGCCGCGGCGATGCCGAGAAGGCTTTTCCCAAGCCCAAGTACAAGTACGTGCGCGACGAGCCGATCACCCTGCAGGGCTGGGACGGCTATGCGCTCGACATCGAGGGCGAGGGCGGCGCGGGCGTGATGATGCGCACCTACATCGTCAAGGACCGGCTGTTCCGCCTGCTGGTGACGGTCGGAGACGACCAGCCGAGCAAGGACGCCGCCAACCGCTTCCTCGAGTCCCTCAAGTTCGCCGAAACCCGCGAGAGCAAGACGACGCCGCTCGAGCCGGAAAAGAAATAGCCCGCGGTCACCGCCTAAGGCGTCTGCAGCTTGTACACTCTTGCCGCGGTGCCGCTGTAAAGAGCGCGCTTCTCGTCGGCCGAGGCGTTCTTCGTCAGGTGCTTGAAGGCGTTCCACAGCTCGGTGTAGCCGCAGCTCTGCTTGTCGGGCGGGAAGTTGCTCTCGAACATGCAGCGGTTGGTCCCGAACGCCTCGATGCAGGTCTCGATGTAGGGCCGCCAGGTCTCGGCGAGCGTCTCCGACGAGGGTGGCGCGTCCTCGAACTCGAAACCGAAGCCGAACGAGGTCATGCCGAGGCCGCCGAGCTTCATGTTGACGTTGGGGCACTTGGCGAGCTCCGTGATGCTCTTCTTCCACTGCGTCATCACCTCGGCCTGCTTGCCGGCATACTGGCCGACGCCCAGCGCGCCGCCGACGTGATCGCAGATGATGGTCTGGCCGGGGAAGGCGTGGGCGAGATCGATCAGGTCCGGCAGCTGCGGATGGAAGTGCCAGGAATCGAAGGTGAGGCCCATCTGGCCCAGCACAGCGAAGCCCTCGCGCAGCCTGGGATCGAGCAGGCGGTGCGCGGTCATGGCGCGCGAGACGAACTTGCCGGCGAGGCCCTCGTCCCACGACGTGCCGTAGCGCACGCCGCGGAACCGGCCGCCGCCGGCGGCGATCTCGGCCTCGAGCACGTCGCGCACCCTCGCACCCAGGAGCAGGTCGACCCAGCCGATGATGCCCTCGCAGACGCGGATCTTGGTGAACTGGCCGGAAGCGGCGATCGCCGCCTGGCCGACCACGAACTCGATCTCGCCGACCGGCTTCATCTCTTCCGGACCCGAGGCGCGGAACATCGCCTGGCATTCGAGGAACACCGACGAGACGATGTTGTGGCCGCCGCCGAAGTCCTTCAGCAGCTCGGGCAGGAAGTAGAGGCCGCGCGCCTCGGTGTGCCAGAGGTGATGGTGCGGGTCGATGATCGGCAGGTCGGGTTCCAGCGCCTTCTCCGCCGGCCGCTTGGCGAGCCAGGCTGCGAGATCGGCATTGTTGCGGTAGGCGAGGCCGCGATATTCGCGTGTTGCCATGTCTTTCCTCCCGGACTTTGGCCTACGATAAGCGCAACAGGGGACTGTTTCATGCGCATTTGTGTCTTTGGCGCCGGCGCGATCGGCGGAAACTTCGCAGCGCGATTGGCGGACGCGGGCAACGAAGTGTCGGTGGTGGCGCGCGGCGCGCATCTCGAGGCGATCCGCGCCAGGGGTCTCACGCTCGTCGCCGGCGAGAAGAAGATCGTCGCCAAGGTGAAGGCGAGCGACAACCCGGCCGATCTCGGCCAGCAGGACGCGGTGATCTCGACCCTGAAGGCGACCGGTCTGCCCGCGCTGGCGCAGAGCGTCGGGCCGTTGCTCGGGCCCGACACGCCGGTGGTGTTCGCGCAGAACGGCATTCCCTGGTGGTACGGCCATGGCCTCAACAAGGCGCGCCCGCCGGCGCCCGATCTGTCGCGCCTCGATCCCGGCGGCGCGCTCGAGAAGGCGGTCGGCCTGCATCGCACGCTGGGTGGCGCGATCACCTCGCCCAATCACGTGGTCGAGCCGGGCGTGGTGGTGAACGAGATTCCCGATCGCAACACGCTCTGGGTCGGCGAGATCGACGACCGGCCGAGCCAGCGCGTCGGCGCGCTGCGGGCCGCGCTCAAGGGCGCCGGCATCGGCTCGCCCGACACGACCGACATCCGCTACGACATCTGGCACAAGCTGATGGCCAACCTGACCGGCTCGACGGTTGCCCTCATCCTGGGCCAGCCCTCGTCGGTGCAGAAGACGCCGCTGGTCAACCAGCTCTGCCGCCGCGCGCACGCGGAGGCGCTGGCGGTCGCTGCGGCGCATGGCGTGAAGCTCGATGACAGCCCCGACGTCCGCTACGGACCCAAGCGCGTCTACTTCGATCATCGCCCGTCGATCCTGCAGGACTACGATCTCGGCCGGCCGATGGAGATCGAAGCGATCGTCCGCGCGCCAGTGGCGTTCGCGCGCAGCGCCGGCGTCGATGCCCCGACTCTTGCTGCGATCGAGGCGCTGACGGTTTCGCTGGCCGCAGCCAAGGGCCTGTACAACCCCTGAACGCTGTCTCACAGTCAGTGTGAAATTAGGAGGTGCGTAAAGCGTAGGAACGGTCCGGGAGGAAAAATGATGAAGGCCAAAGGTCGTCGTCTTGCGTTGTTCGCCGCGATGGCGGCGCTTGCATCAGCGTTTCCGGCCCATGCCCAGAAGCATGGCGGTGTGCTCAAGATCCAGCACATGGACAATCCGCCCAGCGCGTCGATCCTCGAGGAGGCGACGGTGTCGGTCCCGGCGGCCTTCATGTCGGTCTACAACAACCTGGTCATGTTCGATCAGCACGTGCCGAAGAACAGCCTGCAGTCGATCGTGCCGGACCTGGCGACCAAGTGGGAATGGAAGGACGGCTACAAGACGCTGGTCTTCACCACGCGCGAGGGCGTGAAATGGCATGACGGCAAGCCGTTCACGGCCAAGGACGTGGCCTGCACCTTCGACCTGCTGCTGAACGGCGAGACCAAGCTGCGCCGCAATCCCCATGGGGCGTGGTGGAGCAACGTCGAGAGCGTGACGGCCGACAGCGACACCCAGGTGACCTTCCATCTGAAAGCGCCGCAGCCCGCGTTGCTCGGCCTGCTCGCCTCGGGCTACACGCCGATCTACGCCTGCCACGTGCCGGCCGACCAGATGCGCCGCCGGCCGATCGGCACCGGACCGTTCAAGCTTGCCGAGTTCAAGATGAACGAGAGCATCAAGCTGGTGCGCAATGCCGACTACTGGAAGAAGGGCCTGCCGTATCTCGACGGCATCGAGTTCACCATCATTCCCGACCGCTCGACCCGCATGCTGAGCTTCATTGCCGGCAAGTTCGACATGACCTTCCCGACCGACGTCACGATCCCCCTGCTCAAGAACATCCGCAAGGACGCGCCCAACGCGGTGTGCACCATGCGCGAGACCGGCGTCAGCTCGAACCTGATCGTCAACGCGCAGGCGCCGCCGTTCGACAACCCCAAGATCCGCCGCGCGCTGGGCCTGACGCTCGACCGCAAGGCCTTCATCGACATCCTGGCCGAGGGCGACGGCAAGCCGAGCGGCATCATGCTGCCGCCGCCCGATGGCGTGTGGGGCATGCCGGAGGAGATGCTGAAGGGCGTGCCGGGCTACGGCGACGTCGACAAGGCACGCGAGCAGGCTCGCGCGCTCATGAAAGAGGCGGGCTACGGGCCCGACAAGCGGCTCAAGGTCAAGGTCAGCACGCGCAACATCGCGACGTTCCGGGACCCCGCGGTGATCCTGATCGACCAGCTGAAGCAGATATACGTCGATGGCGAGCTCGAGGTGATCGAGACCGGCGTTTACTACAACCGCGTGTTCAAGAAGGACTATGCGGTGGCGCTCAACCTCAGCGGCATCGCGGTCGACGATCCCGACGTCGCGCTGTTCGAGACCTATGGCTGCGGCTCGCTGCGCAACTACAACGGCTACTGCAATCCCGAGATGACCAAGCTGTTCGAGGCGCAGTCGCGCGAGATCGACCAGGAGAAGCGCCTCAAGATGGTCTGGGACATCGACCGCAAGCTGCAGGAGGAGATGGCCAAGCCGATCATCGCCTATGGCCGCGCCGCCGGCTGCTGGCAGCCCTACGTCAAGAACATCACGCTGCACGTCAACAGCATCTACAACAACTGGCGGTTCGAGGACGTCTGGCTCGATCGCTAGTGGACGCGCTGCGTGCCGCTCGGCCAGCCGATCGCCGAGCGCGACATCGACCGCTTCGTGCGCGATGCGCGGCTAAGGGAATGAATAAATCCCTCCCCATCAGAATAAGGAGGGGATGCTTGCTCAGGTCGCGGTGCCGCCGACCGTCAGGGCGTCGATCCGGAGCGTCGGTTGGCCGACGCCGACCGGGACGCCCTGGCCGTCCTTGCCGCAGGTGCCGATGCCCGGGTCGAGGGCCATGTCGTTGCCGATCATGCCGACCTTGGTGAGAGCCTCGGAGCCGGACCCGATCAGAGTCGCACCCTTGACCGGCTTGGTGATCCTGCCGTCCTCGATCAGGTAGCCCTCGGTCACGCTGAACACGAACTTGCCCGACACGATGTCGACCTGGCCGCCACCGAAATTGGCGCAATACAGGCCCTTCTTGACCGAGGCGATGATCTCCTTCGGGTCCTTATCGCCGCCCAGCATGAAGGTGTTGGTCATGCGCGGCATCGGCGCATGGCCGTGGCTCTGGCGCCGGCCGTTGCCGGTCGGCTTGACGCCCATCAGGCGGGCGTTCATGCGGTCCTGCATCAGACCGACCAGCTTGCCGTCCTCGATCAGCACGTTGCGTTGGGTCGGCGTGCCCTCATCGTCGATGGCGAGCGATCCGCGGCGGTCGGAGATGGTGCCGTCGTCCACGACGGTCACGCCGGGCGAGGCGATCTTCTGGCCCATCAGGTGGGTGAACATCGAGGTCTTCTTGCGATGGAAGTCGCCCTCGAGCCCGTGGCCGACCGCCTCGTGCCACAGCACGCCCGACCAGCCCGAGCCCAGCACCACCGGCATTTCCCCGGCCGGCGCCGCAACCGATTCGAGGTTCACCAAAGCCTGGCGAATCGCCTCGTCGGCCTCCTTCTTCCAGTAGTCGGCATGGAAGATGTCGCCGTAGGCGGCGCGGCGGCCGCTGCCGGTCGAGCCGGCCTCCATGCGCGAGCCGTCGGCGCAGACCACGCTGACGTTGAGCCGCACCAGCGGCCGCACGTCCGCCGCGCGCCAGCCGCCAGCGCGGATGATCTCGACCACCTGCCAGGAGCCCGACAGCGAGATCGAGACCTGGCGCGCCTTCGGCTCCTTGCCGCGGACGTAGGCGTCGATCTCCTGCAGGAGCTTCACCTTCTTCTCGAAGGCCTCGCCGTCGATCGGATTGTCGTCGGCATAGAGCAGCCGGTTGGTGCCGCGCGGCGATTCGTCGGACCTGCCGCCCTTGCCGGCGCGCACGGCCTTCACCGTGTCGGCCGCCCGCTTCAGCGCCTTCTCGTCGAGCGCCGAGGCATGGCTGAAGCCGGTCACTTCGCCCGATACCGCACGCAGGCCGAAGCCCTGGGTGGTGTCGTAGGCGGCGCTCTTCAGCTTGCCGTCGTCGAACGCCAGGCTCTCGCTCTGGACGTATTCGAGGAACAGCTCGCCGTCGTCGCAGCCCTTCAGGGCCTCGTCGACCACTTTGCCGGTCTTGCGCAGGTCGAGCGCGCCACCCTTGCCTTTACCTTGGCCGAAGAACAGGCCGTCGGCGGTCGCGAGGTGGTTGATGCCCTTTGCCATGTGAACGCCTTTCTGGCCGGACCGCGGGCGTCCCGCCCGCCTCATGATCATGAGCAGGCGGGCTTCGTCGCCTGCGGTCCGGCAAAAATCTAGACCACGAGGACGATCTTGCCAAAATGGGCATTGGCCTTCATGTGGGCAAGCGCCTCGGCGGCCTGGGAGAGCGGGAAAGTCTTGTCGATCGGCAGGTGCAGCTTGCCCGATTCGATGGCCGGCCACAGGTCGGCGCGGGCCGCCTTGACGATGGCGCGCACCTCCTCGGGGCTGCGGGTGCGGAAGGTGACGCCGATATAGTCGATGCGCTTCAGGGCATGCAGGTCGTAGTTGAACTCGCCCTTCATGCCGCCCAGCCGGCCGACATTGACGATGCGGCCCAGGATCGCCGCGGCTTCCATGTTCTGGTTCATGACGGTCGAGACCTGGTCGACGATCAGGTCGACGCCCTTGCCGCCGGTCGCTTCCTTGACCTTGTCCGGCCACTTCGGATCGTTGGTGTCAAGCGCCAGGTCGCAGCCGAAGTCCTTGAGCTTGCTGCGCCGGCCCTCGTTGGTCGAGGTGCCCATGACGATCGAGGCGCCCATGTGCTTGGCGATCTGCATGCCCAGCAGGCCGACGCCCGAGCTGGCGCCCTGGATCAGCACCGATTCGCCCTTCTTGAGGCGGCCCGCACCGACCAGCGCGTTGTGCATGGTCTGGATGGCGACGGCCATGCAGGCGGCCTGCTCGTAGCTCATGTTGTTGGCCGGGATCTTGTGGGCGCGGCCTGCATCGGTGACGGCATATTCGGCGAAGCCGCCCGCCGCCGAGCTCATCACGCGATCGCCCGGCTTGAAGTCCTTGACGTCGGCGCCCACCGCCTCGACCTCGCCGGCACATTCCAGGCCGACGATCGTGCCCGGCCCGCCGACCGTGCCGTGACGGTGGCCCGAGGCGACCGCGAGGTCAGCCCGGTTCAGCGATGCCGCCTTCACCTTGATCAGGAGCTCGTGGGCCTTGGGCGAGGGCTTGGGCGCGTCCTTGTACTGGACGCCGTTCTCGGTGACGACGGCTGCCTTCATGGTGGTCTCCCTATGCAGGGGAGGACCAATAGCACGTCGAGAGAGGCTACGCGGTAGAGTCCACTGGGTTCGCCCGCAGGTCGAGCAGGGGAACCAGCACGGCGGCGAGCGCGGTCGTCGCGGCGGCAACGATGATGAGCGGCGCGAGGTGCGCGTCGAAGACGCGCTCGTAGAGGAACGCGCCCACATTGATCGAGCAGATGTCGGCCAGGTTCGACACCGACATCAGGCCGGCGAAGGCGAAGCCCTCGGCGCGCCGCGGGACGCATTGTGCGGCCAGGGTGAGCGAGGCGATGGTGGCGATCATCTGGGCGAGGCCGTTGGCGAAGTTGACGATCGCGGCGCTCAGCTCGCCGGTCAGGAGCAGGAACGACGCCGATGACAGAACGCCCAGCAGGATGCTGAGATAGAGCAGGGTCTCGGCATCGATCCGACGCATCAGCCAGCGGTGCAGCAGGGCGCCGGCGATCCATCCGGCCGACGCGATCGACCCCAGCACGCCGATATAGGACTGCGAGAAGCGCAGCGTGTCGGTCATGTAGTAGTAGAGCGGCGTGCCGAAGCCCGGTGCGAAGGCATAGAGGAACAGGAACGCCGCGACCAGCCACAGCCGCCGCGACCTCAACGCCTCGACGATGCCGTCCCATGTGTCGAGAAAGGCTTCGCGACTGACCCGGCTCTTTGCTTCGGAGAGGAGCAGCGGCGTGGCGATCACGACCGCGATGGGCGCCAGGGCGGCGATGCCGGCGGCGGCCTTCAACGCCGTCGAGGGGGACAGGCGCTCGACCAGCTCGCCGCCCACCAGCGCGCTCAGCATGATGGCGACGTAGAACCACAGCCACTGCTGCCCGACGAACAGGCTGCTCTGCCGGAACGTCCGGCCGTTCTCGGCGAGCAGCGCGCCGCACAGCGTGCTCGCCGTCGCCATGGCGTAGGAGGTGAGCAGCAGGAACAGCGCGAACTCGCCGGGGCCGTTCAGCAGGGCGACGCCGGCATAGCCGATGGCTCCGCCGGCGCTGGCCAGCAGCAGGTAGCTGGTGCGGCGATAGCCGAACAGCGGCACGAAGTCGGAGATCAGGCCGAACACCGGCTTGATGACCCACGGGAAATTCAGGACGCCGAAATAGGCGGTGACCTCGAGCGGGGTCCAGCCGTGCGTCTTCAGGTAGTTGGTCAGCGGCTGGAGGATGATGCCGACCCGCGCCTGACCGATGCCCTCGACGAGGTAGACGATGGCGAAGAAGAGCATCAGACGGCTGACGGCCTTGCCTTCGCCGAAGGAGGAGGCCTGGGGGACGGACTGCCGGCGCAGCTGCCAGCGCCGGCGCAGAATCCCCCATCGCGTGTCCTCCCCGCGCGGGAGAGGAGATCGGCCTGTCAAATGCGCCGCTCCCGTCCTTGCCAGTAGCGGTCGCGCAGCAGGCGCTTGTAGAGCTTGCCGGTCGGATGACGCGGCAGCTCGGCCTCGAAGTCGATCGTGCGCGGGCACTTGAGCGTCGAGAGATTCTGGCGGCAGTAGGCGAGCAGCTCCTCGGCGAGCTGCGGGCCGGCATCGGACATGTCGCGCGGCTGCACGACCGCCTTCACCTCCTCGCCGAACTCGTCGTTGGGCACGCCGAACACCGCGCAGTCCATCACCTTGGGATGGTTGATCAGCAGGTTCTCGGCCTCCTGCGGGTAGATGTTCACGCCGCCGGAGATGATCATGAACGCCTTGCGGTCGGTGAGATGCAGGAAGCCGTCGGCATCGACGTAGCCCACGTCGCCGAGCGTCGTCCAGCCATGCGCATTGCGCGATTCGGCGGTCTTCCTGGGATCGTTATGGTACTCGAACTCGCGTCCGCCGGCGAAGTAGACGGTGCCCGGCTCACCAGGCGGTACCTCGTTGCCGGCGTCGTCGCAGATGCGGAGCTGACCGACGACCGCGCGACCCACCGTGCCCTTGTGCGCCAGCCATTCCGCCGAGTTGCACAAAGTGAGGCCGTTGCCTTCGGTGCCGCCGTAATACTCCCAGATGATCGGGCCCCACCATTCGATCATCTGCTCCTTCACCGGAATGGGGCAGGGGGCGGCGGCGTGGATGGCGCAGCGCAGCGACGATACATCGTATTTCAGGCGCACCTCGTCGGGCAGCTTGAGGAAGCGCACGAACATGGTCGGCACGACCTGCGTGTGGGTGATCCTGTGCTTCGGCACGAGTCGCAGGAACTCCTCGGCGTCGAAGTTCTCCATGATCACCGACGTGCCGCCGAGCTTCATGACCGACATGTTGAAGCGCAAGGGAGCTGCGTGATAGAGGGGCGCCGGCGAGAGATAGATCGTGTTCTCGTCCATCTGGTAGAGCGCGCGCGTGATCTGGCTCAGCGGGTTGTCGGCGTCGATCGGCTGCGGCGGCACGACCGGCAGGACGCCCTTGGGCCGCCCGGTGGTGCCGGACGAATAGAGCATGTCGTGGCCCGCGGTTTCGTCGGCGATGCGCGTCGCGGGCTGCCGGGCGACGGCTTCCTCCCACGACTGATAGCCGGGAATCGCGCCGCCGATCATGAAGCGGTGCTTCACGTCCGGAATGAGGGGCGCCAGCTCGGCCGCCTTCTCGCCGAGATAGCTCGACGTGACGAACAGCCTGGCGCCGCAATCCTTGACGATGTACTCGACCTCCGGCGCGGTCAGCCGCGAGCTGATCGCGGTGTAGACCAGGCCGGCACGCTGAGCGCCCCAGCAGATCTCGAAGAAGCGCGGGTTGTTCTCGAGGTACAACGCGATGTGGTCCCGTGGTGCGAGACCGAGCGAACGGAAAAGCTGCGCGATGCGGTTGGATTGATCGTCGAGCTGACGATAGGTCACCGTCTCGCCGGTGCCCGCCATGATGTAGGCCGGCTTGTCGGGATGCTTCTGGGCGTGGATGTAGGGGTGCATGTCGTTGGCATATGAGCGAAGCCTCCGGTCGTTCGCAAGATGGCGGCCGTTGCGCGAAACAACACTGCAGGGTTCCGGTATGGTCCTTGCCTGAGCTAGGTTGCCGCCGGGAACAACCTTGAAATGACCGTCTCCGCTCTGCTGCGCCGCGCGTTCGGCTTCGCCTTCGTCCTGCTCGGATTGTCGGTCGTCATCTTCGTGGTCGCCCGGATCGTGCCGGGCGACCCGGCCCGCATTGCGCTGGGACCGCTCGCCACCCGGGAGCAGGTGGCCCAATTGCGCCAGGAGATGGGCTTCGACCGCCCGGCGATCGTGCAGTATGTCGACTATATCGGCGGCGTGCTGCGCGGGAGTTTCGGCAAGTCGCTGCTGACCAACCGGCCGGTCTCCTCCGACATTGCCCAGGCACTGCCGGCGACGCTCGAGCTGGTGCTGTTCACCCTCGTGCTCATCGGCGTGCTGGCCGTGCCGCTCGGCGTCCTCGCAGCCCGCTGGCACAACAGCTGGATCGACAATTCGAGCCGGCTGGTGTCGCTGCTGGGCGTCGTGACACCGGGCTTCGTGGTGGCAATCCTGCTGCAGCTCTTCGCCAGCCACTTCCACTTCTTCCCGCTGACCGGACGGCTGAGCCCCGATCTCGGCTTCGTGCCCGACATCACCGGGCTGGCGCTGGTCGATTCGCTGCTGAAGGGCCGGCTCGATGCCTTCGGCGATGCGTTGCGCCACATTTTCCTGCCGGGGCTGGCCCTGTCGGCGGCCGGCATCGGCCAGATCATGCGCATCACGCGGTCGAGCATGCTCGACATCGCGCGGCGCGACCATGTCGAGACCCTGCGCTCGTTCGGCGTACCGGGCCGGGTGATCACGCTCAAGTACATGCTGCGGCTGGCCAGCATCGCGCCGCTCACGATCCTCGGCCTCGAGTTCGCGTCGCTGATCGGCAACGCCTTCATCGTCGAGATGGTGTTCGCCTGGCCCGGCATCGCGAGCTACGGCCTGCGGGCGATCCTGAGCAAGGACTTCAATGCGGTGATGGCGGTGGTGCTGGTGTCGGGTCTGTTCTTCGTGGTTGCCAATCTCCTGGTCGATCTGGCGGTCGCCTTGATCGATCCGCGCCTCAGGGTCGGGGCGGGAGCCGGACGGTGAGCGCCGCGAACGATGCCCTCGTGCCCGCCGCGGCCGACGAGCTCTCCAACTTCGCCCGCGCGCGACGCCGCTTCCTGGGCAATCCGGCCGCCGTCATCGGCGTCCTGATCGTCATCTCGATCATCGCCGCCGCGGTGCTGGCGCCCCATATCGCGCCCTATCCGAACCATGCCGGCTCCTTCGTCGACTTCCGCAGCCGGCACCAGGCGCCGACCCTGCTGCACCTTCTGGGCACCGACAATGTCGGCCGCGACATTCTCTCGCGCGTGCTGTTCGGCTATCGCGTCTCGCTGCTGCTGGTGATCGGCGTGCTGGGCATCGCGGTGCCGCTCGGCGTGGTGCTGGGCCTGCTGGCCGGCTACTTCGGCGGCCGGGTCGACACCGCCATCATGTGGCTCACCAACGTCATGCTCGCCGTGCCGCCGCTGGTCATGGCGCTGGCCATCGCGGCGGTGCTCACTCCCAACCTCGTGAACTCGATGATCGCCGTCACCGCGGTCTGGTGGACTTGGCACTGCCGGCTGGTCTACCGGGTGGTGAAGAGCGTCGTCGCCGAGGATTTCGTCGAGGCGGCGCGCGTGGCCGGCGCCTCGCACCTGCACATCCTGTTCCGCGAGATCCTGCCCAACTGCACGGCGGCGATCTCGGTCAAGACGACCCTCGACGCCGGCTTCGTCATCCTGTTCGGCGCATCGCTTTCCTTCCTCGGCCTCGGCGTGCAACCGCCGACGCCCGACCTCGGCACCATGGTCTCGGCCGGTGCGCAGTTCCTGCCGGAGAAGTGGTGGGAAGCCGTCATGCCCGGCCTGGCCGTGCTCTACGCCATCCTCGGCTTCAACCTGCTGGGCGACGGGCTGCGCGACATGCTGGACGTCGAGATATGACGGCCGCGCCGATCCTCGAGATCAAAGGCCTCAACGTCGGCTTCACGGGCTACGGCCGCACCAGCCAGGTCCTGCACGACATCGATCTCACGGTCGAGACGGGCCAGCGCGCCGCGATCATCGGCGAGTCGGGCTCGGGCAAGACGGTCACGATGAAGACGGTCATCGGCACGCTGCCGCATCCGGCGGGCCGGGTGATGGGCGGCAGTGTCCGCTTCGCCGGACAGGAACTGCTGACCCTCGGCCGCCGCGAGCGCGAGAAGCTCAAGGGGACCGACATCTCGATCGTCCACCAGGATCCGCTGGCATCCTTCAATCCGGTGTTCACGATCGGCGAACATCTGGACGATGTGCTGCGCTTCGCGGACCGCCGCCTCGGCACCGCGAGTAGTGCCGGTGACCGCCGCCAACGGATCGAGGCGACGCTGCGCCAGGTGCAGCTCAAGGAGCCCGAGCGCGTGCTGCGCTCCTATCCCTTCCAGCTCTCGGGCGGCATGCGCCAGCGCGTGCTGATCGCCATGGCGTTGATGCACCGGCCGAAGCTGCTGATCGCCGACGAGCCGGGCACGGCGCTCGACGTGACCACCCAGGACGAGATCCTGCGCCTCTTGAACCAGCTCGTCGCCGAGGAGCGGCTGACCCTGATCATGGTGACGCACAATCTCGCGGTGGTGCGGCAGACCGCCGACTACGTCTACGTCATGCAGGCTGGCCGCATCGTCGAGCATGGCGCGGTGCGCGACATCTTCTCGGCGCCGCGCATGCCCTATACCCAGCGACTGCTCGAGGCCATCCCGCCGCTCTACGGCCCGCGGGTCGAGCGCCGCCAGGCACGCGGCAGCGAGGCTGTCGTGCGCGCGAGCGAGGTCGTCAAGCGCTTCGTCGCGCCCAAGCGCTGGCTGGAGCTTGCCCCGCCGGCGGTGACGGCGGTGCAGAACGCGAACCTCACGATCTGCCGCGGCGACATCTTCGGCATCGCGGGCGAATCGGGCTCGGGCAAGACCACGGTCGCGCGGATGGTCATGGGACTTGCCTCACCGACGTCCGGCCGGATCGAGATCGACGGCAAGTCGGTCGAGGCTTGGCGCAAGGATCCGGCTTTCCGCCGCCGGATCCAGATCGTCTACCAGAACCCCGCCTCGTCGCTGAACCCCAAGCGCACGGTGGCCGAGACGCTGTCGGTGCCGCTCGCCTTCAGCGGGGCGATCGAGAAGAGCCGCCGGCCACAGCGCATCCGAGAGCTGCTGGAGCGGGTCGAGCTGCCGGCGTCCTTCGCCGAGCGCTACCCGCATCAGCTGTCGGGCGGCCAGAAGCAGCGTGTCGCAATCGCCCGGGCGCTCGCGGTCGAGCCGGAGATCATCGTCCTCGACGAGCCGACCTCGGCTCTCGACGTGTCGGTTCAGAAGACCGTGATCGACCTGCTGCTGCGGCTGCGCGAGGAGCTCGGCCTGACCTATATCTTCATCTCGCACGATCTCAGCCTGATGCGGAACTTCTGCACCCGGATCGCCGTGATGTTCCGCGGCGAGATCTGCGAGCAGGGGACGACGGAAGAGGTGTTCGATAGCCCCAGACATCCCTACACGTGCGCGCTCATCGCCTCCGTTCCGGTGCTCACCGACGCCGAGGAGCGCGCCAAGCCGTCGGTCACTCTCGAGGAACGCCGAGCGGTGCTCGCGTCGACGACACAATGACTGCTATCTTCTGCCCATCATGGAGACACCGATGCGCCTCTTCCGCCGGATAACCGGACTCGCTGCTGCCGCGGCCGCTGCCGGCATGATCTGCCTGGCAGCCCCGCTGGCCCAGGCCAGGACGAGCATCATCGTCACCGCCACGCAGATCTTCGGCACGATCGATCCGGCCAAGATCAAGGACTACACCGAGTACATGGCGGCGGCGAACCTCTACGAGGGCCTGACCACCGTCGATGCCAAGGGCAAGGTGCTGCCGCTGCTTGCCGAGAAGTGGGACATCTCCGACGATTCCAAGAAGTACACGTTCCACCTCGTGAAGAACGCGACCTTCAGCGACGGCAAGGCGGTGCGCGCCCAGGACGTCGTCTGGTCGCTGCAGCGCCTGATCGCCATCAACAAGGGCCCAGCCTTCCTGTTCACCGGCTTGATCTCGCCGGACAACGTCAGGGCGGTCGACGATTCCACGGTCGAGATCACGCTCAACCGCGTCTATGCGCCGTTCCTCGCGACCACGCCGCTGATTCTGGTGGTCAACAGCGAGGCGGTGCAGGCGCAGCTCAAGGGCAACGACAAGTGGGGCGAGGACTTCCTCGCCAACAAGGCCGCCGGCTCGGGTCCGTACACCGTGGCCTCGTATGATCGCGGCGGCGAGCTGGTGATCGACCGCTTCGAGAAGTACCATCTCGGCTTCCCCGCCCACCCGATCGACCAGGTGCGCTTCATCGTCACCAAGGACGAGGCGACGGTGAAGGCGATGGCGCAGCGCGGCGAGCTCGGCATGTCGGCCCGCGCGCAGGCCAGCGAGACGTTCGACGCGATCGCGAAAATGCCGAACTACAAGATCGTCGGCAATCCGACGGCGTCGGGCTTCTACCTGAAGCTCAACCACAAGGCTGCGCCGACCGACGACATCCATATCCGCAAGGCGATCGCCTATGCGATGGACTACAAGACGGTGCGCGATCAGCTCTATCCCGGCGTCGAGCTGCGCGGTCCGCTGCCGCCGGCGTTCGGCGACGCCTATGCCAGCGACCTGCCGGCGCCCGAGTTCAACCTCGAGAAGGCGAAGGCGGAATTCGCGCAGTCGAAGTACGCCAAGTCCGGCAAGGTGCCGCTGGTCCACTCCTACGTGCAGAACCTGCAGTTCGAGGAGGAGATCGGCCTGCTGCTGAAGTCGGCGCTCGACCAGATCGGCTTCGACGTCAAGCTGCAGCCCGAGCCGTGGAATCGGATCACCGAGCTCGCCTCCAAGCCGGAGACGTCGCCGGCCGTGACGCAGATCTTCAACGGCCCGACCTACCCGTCGCCTGACAGCATGTTCTACGTGCAGTACCATTCGAAGGGCGCGGGCACCTGGTCATCGCTAAGTTGGGCGCAGAGCCCGGAGATCGACGCGCTGATCGACAAGGCGCGGGGCGAGACCGACGTGGCCAAGCAGAACGCCATCTACAAGGAGCTGCAGCACAAGCTGGTCGCCGACCAGTCCGACGTCTACCTGCTGGCCTCCTACGAGCGGCAGGCGATGAACAAGTGCCTGGACGGCTACCAGTGGATACCGATCCAGAGCTTCGGCTACAACTTCAGCAAGTTCCACTGGACCTGCAACTGAGGCCGCACCGTCCACCGCGTCCACCCGGGGGGTGGACGCCTCCGATGCCCATTCCACAAGGGTTTCAACCGCGAGTCCTGCAATCCTGCACCACCCCCTCGGCAGGACTCCGGCTGGACGGTGAGACTGTAGGTAGATCGGCAACAGGCGCTGAAAAATCCGCTGAAATTTACGCGCCGGTGACTCGGAAAATCACGTTACCGACGTCGTCGGCCATCAGCAGCGACTTGCGGTCATGGCCGAGCGTCACGCCGACCGGGCGGCCGTACGCGACCTTCTCGTCCGGCGCCAGGAAGTCCGAGAGGATGTCGCGCGGCGAGCCTGAGGGCTTGCCGTTCGCGAAGGGGATGAACACCAGCTTGTAGCCGGAGAGCTTGCTGCGGTTCCACGAGCCGTGCTGGCCGATCGCCATGCCCTCGCCGAAGCCCGGCAGCGTGCCGTCCGGGACCCAGCACAGGCCGAGCGAGGCGGTGTGCCCGCCGAGCGCATAATCGGGCGTGATCGCCTTCGCCACCATCGCGGCATCCTGCGGCACGCGATCGTCGACCGTTCGGCCCCAGTAGCAGTACGGCCAGCCGTAGAATCCGCCGTCCTTCACCGAGGTGAGATAGTCGGGCGGGGTCTCGTCGCCCAGCCCGTCGCGCTCGTTGACGACGGTCCAGAGTTCGCCCGTGTTGGGTTCCCAGGCGAGGCCGACCGCGTTGCGCAGGCCCGAGGCGAAGATACGGTGCGTGCCGCGCTCGAGATCGAGCTCGTAGATCGCCGCACGGCCTTCCTCCACCGCCATGCCCTGCTCGGCGATGTTGGTGAGGGAGCCGACGCCGGCATAGAGCTTCTTCCTGTCGGGACTGAGCAGCAGGCTGCGTGTCCAATGGCCGGCCGGTTTGAAGGTCACGAGCTTGCGGCCCGCACCGGTGATGCGGGTATCGCCGACCTTGAACGGGAAGGCGACCACGCCGTCGGTGTTGCCGACGTAGAAGGTCTCGCCGACCAGCGCCATGCCGAACGGCTGGTTCTGCTCCGACAGAAACACCTCGCGCGTCTCGGCCACACCGTCGCCGTCGGCATCGCGCAGCAGGGTGATGCGGTTGGCGCTCTTTCCCATCGCACTGGCGCGCCGCATGGTGGCGACCATGGCGTAGTCGTAGACCGAGCGCGGCGGGCGGTCGTGGCTCATCGCCTCGGCGACCAGCACGTCGCCGTTCGGCAGCACCTCGATCCAGCGCGGATGGTCGAGCTTGTCGGCGAACACGTTGACCTTGAGACCGGAGGCGGCGGTCGGCAGCTGCCCGGGTGCCCAGCCTTGCGCGGTCGGCATCTTGAGCGTCGGGATCGCGCCTTGCGGCCTGGCCTCGGGAATGGCCGGCGTCGCGCCCCAGGCCGGCGTCGGCGAACCCTCGGTCAGGCGGCGGTATTGCAGGGCCGTGCCGCCGATCACGGCGACCATGCGTGCGAACAGGGACGAAAAGGTCAAGGCCGCGAACTCCCGCTATAGTAGGGGAACTATAGCGACTATAGCGGATGAGGTCCCCGATGCAGCAGCACTCGTTTGGCACGCTTCCCGATGTCTCGACCCTGACGCTGGGCGGCGGCGGGCTCGGCATGCTGTGGGGCAAGACCACGTTCGAGGAGTGTGTCGCCACGGTGCACGAGGCGGTTGCCGCCGGCATCAACCTGCTCGACCTTGCGCCGCGCTACGGCGACGGCAAGGCCGAGGAGGTGGTGAGTGCAGCCTTTGCCGGCAAGCTGCCGGCCGGGGTGCGGGTGACCAGCAAGTGCAACCTCGGCAACGCCGCGCCGGCCGAGGTCGAGGGCCTGCTGCGCCGGTCGATCGAGCAGAGCCTGCAGCGGCTCAGGCTCGGCCGGCTCGACCTGTTCTTCCTGCATTCCAACATCGTGCCCGACCAGGCCTTCATCGACCGTGCTGCGGCGGACGCATCGGTTCGCATGACGCCCTATGCCACCTTCGTCGACAAGGTGCGGCCGGCGTTCGAGCGCCTCGTCGCCGAGGGGCCGATCGCCGCCTGGGGCCTGACCGGCATCGGCCAGCCCGACACGCTGATCAAGGTGCTGGGCGAGCAGCCGAAGCCCGCGGCGATCCAGTGCATCGCCAACCTGCTCGATTCGCCGGGCAGCCTGAAGTTCTTTCCCGGCCCGGCGAAGCCGCGCGCCGTGATCGCCGCGGCGCGTGCCGCGGGCGTCGGCGTGATGGGCATCCGCGCCGTGCAGGCCGGCGCGCTGACGGCCGCGATCGACCGGCCGCTGCCGCCGGATCATGCCGAGGTGCGCGACTACGGACTCGCCGCGCCGTTCCGGGCGATCTGCGCCGAACTCGGCGCCAATCCCGCAGTCATCGCGCACCGCTACGCGCTCGGCCTCGACATCGATACCCTGGTGCTGGGCGTGAAGAACCGGCAGGAGCTCGAGGAATGCGTCGAGGCGGCGGAGGCCGGGCCGTTGCCGGCCGACCTGGCGAGGCGCATCGACGACACGATGCGACGGGCAAGGGCCGCGGCCTGAGGATCGTTGACCGCGCCGGGGCCATCGGCTTTATTCGCCGCGCACACCCGTGCCCCCGTGGCGGAATTGGTAGACGCGCCTGACTCAAAATCAGGTTTCCTCACGGAAGTGTTGGTTCGAGTCCGACCGGGGGCACCACCTCTACACGCAAGCAGATCAGCGTCCTGAGGGGTCACGGTATGTTCTTCTCAAATCGGCTAGACCAACCTCACCGCCCGTTCCGGCGCGGCGCTTCCTTACCGACGGCACTTGGCCGCACAAGCGAGAAACTCTGATGGCGCGTATCCGTTTCGGCACATTCCTGGCACCGCATCATCCGGTCGGCGAGCACCCGACTTTGCAATTCCAACGCGATCTGAAACTGGCCGAGCATCTCGACAGGCTGGGATTCGATGAATTCTGGTGCGGCGAGCATCATTCGTCCGGCTGGGAGATGATCGCCTCGCCCGAGCTGTTCCTGGCCATGGCAGCCGAGCGCACCAAGCGCATCAGGCTCGGCACCGGCGTCGTTTCGCTGCCCTATCATCACCCGTTCAACGTCGCGCAGCGCATCGTGCAGCTCGACCACATGACTTTCGGACGTGTGATTTTCGGAACCGGCCCCGGCGCCTTGCCCTCCGACGCCCGGACCTTCGGCATCGACTACATGCTTCTGCGCGACCGCCAGGACGAAGCCGTCGGCATCCTGAAACGCCTCTTTGCCGGCGAGCGCATCACGTACAAGGGCGACTGGTTCCAGCTCAACGACGCGCAGCTGCAGATCCTGCCCTACCAGGAAGATCTGCCGATGGCGGCTGCGTCCTCGATCAGCCCGTCCGGCATGCAGCTTGCCGGAAAGTACGGCATGGGCGTCCTGTCCATCGGCTCGACCTCGCAGGAAGGGCTGCAGGCGCTGCCGACCCAGTGGTCGTTTGCCGAGGAGGCGGCGAAGAAGCACGGTCGGACGGTCGACCGGAAGAACTGGCGTGTGGTGATGGCCTGGCATCTCGCCGAGTCGAAGAAGCAGGCCGAGCAGGAGGCGGTGGACGGCCTTCATCACTGGCACAACGAGTACAATGTCCGCGTTCTCGGCCGGCCCGGCTCGGTCCATGTGGCCGACAAGTGGGATCTGCTGGCGCGGGTGACAGGCATCGGCAACGCGGTCGGCACGTCGGTGATCGGCACGCCCGACGAGATGGTCAAGACGATCCGCGCGCTGCAGGAGGTTACCGGCGGATTCGGTGTCGTGCTGGGCTTTGCGCACGACTGGGCAAGCCACGAAGCGACGCTGCGCTCGTGGGAGCTGTTTGCCCGCTACGTCATCCCCGAGATCAACGGACACACCCGCAACCTCAAGGCGTCGGCCGAGTATCTGGCGGCGAACAAGGTCGAGCTGATGGCGGGACTGAACGCCGCGGTCATGGCGAAGGTCCAGGGGAACAAGGTCGCCGAGGCGGCCATGGCGGTGACCCGGCAGCGTATGGCGGCTCAGGCCCAGGGCACCTTGCCGTCGGGACCTGCAACCTCTGCGGCGGATAAAGACAAGGCGGCCGGATAGTGGTCAGGGCTGGTATTTGAAGACCTTGCCGCCCTTCATCACGAAGGCCATCCGGCGCAGCGCGGTGGCGTCCGCAAGATAATCGCCGCGCATCGCCACGATGTCGGCCGTCATGCCGGGTGCGATCGTGCCGATCTCGTTGCCGAGATTGAGCGACTCTGCGGCGAGAGAGGTCGCCGAGACGAGCGCCTGCATGGCATCTTGGTGGCCGAACTTGATGCGGTACAGCAGTCCTTCGGCATTGTGGCCGTGAGCGCCCGCGGTAGCATCGCTGCCATAGACGATCTTCAGGCCTGGCACCGTGAGGGACCGGATGAATTCCTCCGGCGGTTTCGGATTGGCGATCAGCTTTTCCATCATCGCGAACGCTTCCGCCGTGTAATTGCCGACGCCCAGGTACTTGTCCTTGTTGGCGACGTAGTTCTCGGTGACCACGCCAACGGTTGGATCGAAGAAGGTGCCTTTGGCCGCCATCAGGGCCAGCGTTTCATCGGTCATGCCGCCGGTGCCGTGCTCGATCGCCGTGCATCCCGCCTGGACCGCCATCTTCACGGCCGACGTGTAGGCGTGAACGACGCTGCGCAGGCCTTGCCTGTTGCATTCGCCGCAAATGGCATCGAGCTGGGCCTGCGTGAGCGTGGGGCGCGACCCTTCGCGCACGCTCGTCGAGGCGAAGATCTTGATGGCGTCGGCGCCCCGCGCCTTGAGATCGCGCACCATGGCCCGGAGCTCCGGGTCAGGCTGCGCGGCCTGTCCGGGCTGATCGTAGCGGAACCATTGCAGCGAGGTCAGCAATCGCGGCCCCGGCACCAGGTTGCGCGCCCAGGCTTCGCGCAAGGGGAGATCCCACGCCGTGCCCGGTCCCAGGCTCTGCACTGTCGTGAAGCCCGCCTCCAGGATGCGCACGCCGTTTTCCACGCCGAACAGGACCGAATCGGGCACCGGCTCGTCCTGTCCGGCGAGCCGGTTGTCGATGAAGCGATCGTGGTTGAAGTGGTAGGTCACGTGGACGTGGGTGTCGATCAATCCGGGCGCCACGGTCATGCCCGCGAGATCGTACATCTGAGCCCCTTCCGGGATCGGCCCGCCGATGCGCTCGATCCTGTCGCCCGCGACGACGATCACGGTGTCGCGCAGCGTCCCGCCCTTGCCGTTGAGCAGGGTGGCGGCCTTGAGAGCGATCGGCCGCTTCGGCTGCGGCAGTTCCCAGGTCAGCGGCGGCTTGTTCGCGACGCCCAGCAGCGCCGCCGATGGGTGTGATTGCACGGACTTCATGCGCTCATCGCCTCCCGGAGTGGCGAAGGATACACTAGCACCTTGTGCGGTCGGTCCGACGCGAAGGCAATTTCGCAACGCAATGAAAAGGGGGCGAACATGGGAAGGCTCGACGGCAAGGTCGCTGCGGTGACGGGCGGAGCATCGGGGATCGGGGAGGCGACGGTCAGGCGCTTCGTCGCCGAGGGGGCGAGCGTGGCGTTCTGCGATCGGGACGGCGATCGCGGCCGACGGGTTGCGACCGAGCTCAAGAACGCCGGCGCCAAGGTCGCCTTCACGGAGGCTGACGTCGGCACCGAGGCCGCATGCCTCGCTTTCGTCAACGGCGCGGCGCAGCAATTCGGTCGTCTCGACATCCTCGTCAACAATGCCGGCATCCGCAAATACGAGAAGATCGATGAGGCGAGCGCGGCGAGCTGGAACGAGATCCTCAGCGTCAACCTGATGAGTTATGCCTTTTGCGCCAAGGCCGCGGTGCCGCTGATGCGCCGCGACAAGGGTGGCGCCATCGTCAACGTCGCCTCCGTGCGATCCGTCGTCTCGGGCGGCGGCAACCTGCAGTACGACACCACCAAGGCTGCCATCGCAGGCTTGACGCGAGCGCTCGCCGCCGACCACTCGCCGGAGGGCATACGCGTGAACGCCGTCGGCCCCGGGCCGATCTTCACGCCGTTTCATGAGCGCCGCATCGCGGCGGCCGGCGAGACCGTCGAGCAGTACAACGCCCAGGCCGCACGAGGCACCATGATGAAGCGCCCGGGCCGGGCCGAGGAGGTCGCCGCCGCCATCCTGTTCCTGGCCTCCGACGATGCCTCCTACGTCACCGGCGCCCTGCTGTTCGTGGACGGCGGCATGACCGCGCTGTGAGGACGCGTTACTCGAGCCCTAGGCGCCGATATAGGCGACGGCTTCGATTTCCACCTTCATGCGGGGATCGACCAGCGCCTTGACCTCGACCAAGGTCGACGCCGGCCTGTGCTCGCCGAAGTAGCGCTGGCGTATCGGATTGATGCTGGCCCGTTCCGCGATGTCGGTCATGAAGACGAGCACCTTGATCACCTGATCGGCCCGTCCGCCCGCGTGGCGCAAGCAGGTATCGATCGCCTTCAGGGCAATCTCGAACTGGCTGACGGTGTCCGGTGGAATCGTGCCATCCGCCTTCATGCCGACCATGCCGGAGAGGTAGATGAAGTCGCCGGCCCTGACGACGTGGCAGTAGTGGCTGACCGGCTCCAGCTCGTGCGGAACCATGAATCGCTCGATGGGCATGAGGCTTGTCTCCCGTTGCTTGGTCGTGAGCCTATCATCTCCGGCGTTCGGGCTGCCGACCGGCGGTAAACGCCGGAAAATCCCGCACCACGACCTCCTCCGTCGCCGTGTCCAGCACGGCGCAGCTCAACTGCCGGCCATTGCCCGGATCGCGGGCCTCGCCGGCCGAGCCGGGATTGACCACCAGCACCCGGCCGACGCGACGGACGAGCTGGCGGTGCGTGTGGCCGTAGAGCACGATGTCGGCGTCGGCCTCGCCGAAGCGCTCCAACGCGGAGCTGGTGGGCAGCACGTAGCTGCCGCGCGGCTCCCACGGCGTCGAGTGCACCATCAGGATGCGCTTGCCGTCGACCCGCAGCTCCTGCCGATGGGGTCGCTCGGCGAGCCAGCCGAGCAATGACCGGTCGATCTCCGGCCGGGAACGTGCCCGCTCGCCGGCCGCGCCCAAAAAGACCTCCTCGTGATTCCCGAGAATGGTGATGGCGTCGAGCGCACGTAGCCGGCCGATCACGTCGTTCGAGAAGCCGAATTCGTTGATGCTGTCGCCGAGACACAGCAGCGTGTCGATCGGTCCCATGATCTCCAGGGCCCGCGCGAGACCATCGATGTTGCAGTGCAGGTCGGAGACGATGCCGAGCTTCAACGGAGGCTCCCTACCGGGTTACGATAACGCGGCAAGTTCGGATAACCTACGGGCGAGGAGACGCAAGCGATGCGCACGAGCTTTTCCGTCAACGACATGACCATTCACCGGATCGTCGAGCAGGAGCACGGCTTCACGGCGATGCTCGACTTCCTGCCGACCCTGTCGAAGGAAACCCTCGGCGAGAACCTGTCGTGGCTGGCGCCCGGGGGCTACGACAGCGCGACCGGCAACGTCGTGCTGTGCTTCCAGTCGTACGTCGTCAAGACGCCGCACCATAACATCCTGGTCGACAGCTGCATCGGCAACGACAAGAATTTCCCGCTGCGGCCGGCGTGGAACAAGAAGAAGGACGGCAACTGGATGGGCGCGCTGAAGGCGGCCGGTCTCGGGGTCGAGGACATCGATTTCGTGATGTGCACGCACCTGCACGGCGATCATGTCGGCTGGAACACGCGCCTGGAGAACGGCCGCTGGGTCCCGACCTTTCCCAAGGCGCGCTACCTGTTCTCGAAGAAGGAATACACCTACTGGAGCGAGATCCATAAGAAGACGCCGCTCGACCAGATCAGCGACAGCGTGCTGCCGATCATCGAGGCCAATCGCGCCGAGCTGGTCGCCAGCGATCACGCGCTCAACGACCATATCCGATTGAGCCCGACCCCCGGTCACACGCCGGATCATTTCGCGGTCTGCGCCGGCAAGGGGTCCGACGCCGCGGTGTTCACCGGCGATCTGATCCATTCGCCGATCCAGGCCCGCTATCCCGAACTGGTCATGCGCGTCGACACCGACCGCGACCAGGCTGTCCGGACGCGCCGGAATTTCCTGGAGCGCTACTGCGACACCGACACGTTGTGCTGCACCATGCACTTCCCGTCGCCGTCGGTCGGCCATATCAAGCGCTGGGGTGACGGCTTCCGCCTCGAATACGCCAAAGCCTGAAGGAATGCGCGGGAAAGGACTGTCCCGACGGCGCGCGATCAGCGCTCCGAGCGTGCCCTCGATGACGGACGCGGACCCGCCCGCACCTGCAAGCGAGCCGGCAGGCGCCACCGACCAGCGGCCGCCGATCGATCGCAAGGCGGTCCAGTATCTCGACCGCGTGCGCGCCGTGTTCCGCCCGACAAGCGACGACCTGGCGCCCGGCCTCGAGCGCTTCATCGGCCGGGAGGACATCTTCCGGCACGTCGGCGTGGAGCTCGGCGGCGTCCAGCCGATGATGGAATGCCCGGTGCATTGGCCGAGGACTGTGAAGTGGGTGCCGCTCCGCGATCTGGAAATACTCGAGATTCTGGAAGACCAGGACGTTCGAGCGGGCTGAAGAGAAAGCGTGTCGCGGGGAGGAGACCATCATGCAGATCGGCTTCAACGTGCCCACCTCGGGTCCCCTGATCGAGCCGGATGGCCTGGTCCGGATCGTCACGGAAGGCGAGGCGCTGGGCTTCGACTACGTCACGATCAGCGACCACATCATGGTGCCGCGCAATCTCGAGTCGAAATATCCCTACACCGGCAGTGGCGAGTTCCCGGCCGGTCCCACGGCCGCGTGGCTCGAGCAGCTGACCACCACGGCCTACATCGCCGCGCTGACGAAGAAGCTCCGGTTCGTCCTGTCGGTCATGGTGGTGCCGCATCGTCCGGCGGTCCTGACCGCCAAGGTGCTGTCGACCATCGACTACCTATCCAGGGGCCGCCTGACCCTGGGCATCGGTGTCGGCTGGTGCCGCGAGGAGTTCGAGGCCATCGGCGCCGCCCCGTTCGACGATCGCGGCGCCGTGACCGACGAATGGATGGCGGCGTGCCGCGAGCTCTGGTCGGCCGACGCGCCGAAATTCGACGGCAAGTATGTGCGTTTCGACGATGTCGTATTCACCCCCAAGCCGGTGCAGCAGCCCATTCCGATCTGGGTGGGCGGAGAAAGCGCGCCGGCGCTGCGTCGCACCGTCCGCTATGCCCAGGGCTGGTATCCGGTGGGCACGAACCCGCAGCATCCGATGAACACCGTCTCGACCTTCAGGCAGGGGCTGCAGCGCTTCCACGAGTTCTGCAAGCGCGGCAACCGCGACCCGAAGGAGATCACGCTCGCCTATCGGGTCCTCTCCGGCCCGGGCGTGCGCCCGCGCGGCACCCTCTCGGGGGAGCCCGAGCTGTTCACCGGCGGCGATTCCGACTGGGTCGGGGATATCAAGCAGCTTCGGGATTTGGGCGTGACGTCGGTCGATGTGCGGCTGTTCGGCTACGGCGCGGCGCAGACGCTTCAAGGGACGATCGACACCATGCATCGCTTCCGGGACGGCGTGCTGTCGAAGCTCGACTGAGGCCGAGCGCGCTCCCGCATGCTTGTCCGGGTGACGTTTCCGCTCGCCGCGGCGAACTTCATGAACCAGGCCGCGCGCACCGTGATGGCGATCGTCGGTCCGGTGCTCGCCATGGAGCTCGGCCTGTCCGCCGTAGAGCTGGGCGTGCTGGCCGCCTGCATGTTCGCCTCCTATGCGGTCGTGCAGCTGCCGCTGGGCGTTGCCCTCGATGCGTTCGGCCCGCGCCGCGTGCAGGCCGTGCTGATGTCGCTGACGGCGATGGGCTTTGCGATATTCGCGCTGTCGCCGGGATTCGCCGGACTCGTGCTGGCACGGATCGTCGTGGGCGTCGGGATCTCGGCCGGCCTGATGGCGGTGATCAAGGGCAACGCCGACTGGTTCGAACGTCACCGGGTCGCGCACGTGACCGGCATCGCCTCGGCGCTCGGCGCGCTCGGCAGCACGCTCACGACGTCACCCGTCCAGGCCGTGCTGCCCATGCTCGGCTGGCGCGGCGTCTTCTGGGGACTCTGCGTTCTCGCGCTTGCGGTGGCGGTCTGGATCTTCCTGTCGATGCCCGACAAGCCGCGATCGGGGCCGGTGCGAACCCTGCGCGGCGACATTGCGTTGAGCGGTCGCATCCTCGCCTCGCCGATCTTCTGGCGCTTCGGTCCGGCGGTCGCGACGCTGTCGATGTTCAACTTTGCCTATCTCGGCCTTTGGGCAGGCCCCTGGCTGCGCGACGTGGCCGGCATGGACGGTCCGGCCCGCGCGGGTGTGCTGTTCCTCTACACCTTCGCGATGATCGCCGGCAGCATGCTCATCGGCAGCGCCGCCAGCCGGGCGCACGCGGCGGGGCTGCCGCGCTTCCTCGTTCCGATCGTGTCGCTCATCGGCCCGGTGCTGCTGCAGGTCGGCCTGATCCTGCAGCCGAGCCAGTACGCCATCGTGCTCGTGCTGTGGCTCGCGATGGCGCTGTTCGGCGCGGGCGGCGCGACCGGATACATCGAGGTCTGCCAGATGTTTCCGCCCGAGCAGACAGGACGGGTATCGACGGCCGTGAACATGCTGTCGCTTGGCGGGGCGTTCCTGATCCAGGCGGCGATCGGCTGGATCCTCGACCTTTGGCCACGCACCGCGTCGGGCGGGTGGGACCCCGACGGCTACAGCTGGGCGCTCGCATTGACCGCGGCGCTTCAGGCGCTCGCGGCGGTCGTGATGGCGACGGGACGGTTCAGTAGCCGCCGTTGAGCAGCGCGCGGATGTTCGACTGGAACTGCTGCACCACGCCCGCAAGCGGATCCGGAGGAGCGGCCGGCGCGGCATAGTGCGGCTGCGAGCGCGCGGCGACCTGCTGCGGCGTGAGGCGCGGGCCGGTGTCCTGCTGCAGCCGCGCGAGCAGCCTGCCGTCGACCGGCACCGGGCCGTTGCCGCCGCGGCTTTCGTTGTACTGCTGCACGGCGCTCATGGTCGCGGGGCCGGTCTCGCCGTCGGCCGGGCCGGGATCGAAGCCGAGCGCGATCAGCTGGTTCTGGACCTCGCGGATGCCGTCATGGTCGAGCGGCAGCGGCGGCAGCGTGCTCGTCGCGGCATTGGCGGGCGCGCCGGCGGCCTCCTGCGGCGCCGGTTGCGGCTGCGGGGCGGTCTGCTGTTGCTGGGTTGCTTGATCTGCCGCTTGGCCACCGTTCGCGGGCGGCAGCGGCGGGAGCTTCATGGGCTCGCCTGCGGTCTGCGCGCTCGCGCCGGCCATCCAGCCGATCAGGACGATGGCGGCCAGAGAGCCTGCGAGAAACGATCGTTTGCGCACCATGGCGGTCACCTCGATGAGGTGAACGGCGAAAGGGAAGGCGAGTTCCTTCGGCGAAACCGCCCGGCGGCTAGAGGCCGCTGGCGCCCAGGTAGTTGCTGCCGGGCGGGCACGGAATGTTGACGTAGCCCTGCTTGGCGACCGACCAGAGAGGCCCGCAATAGGGCACGAAGGCAGCCTTCAGCGATTCGATGTCAGTGGCACGCGCAGGCGCCGGCGGCTGCGCCGCCTCGGGCGAGAAATACCATCCGCAGCCGCCGAGAGCGGCCGAGAGCAGGACAGCGAGCAGGATCGACTTCGTCATCTCTCCACCTTACCTCACTTCAGGTAGGTCCTGAACCAGTTCACCGCGCGGGCGCGCGCGTCGGCTTCGCATTTCGCGTTGTAGGCGACGTAGGTGCCGTTGCTCGTGGTGCCGTGCATGCCGGGCTCCGGGCCGCGATCGAAGCTGTGATAGCAGTCGGGATAGACGACCGCCTCGACCGGCAGGCCCTTGGCGATCATCGCCGCCTTCATGCGCTCGACCATTTCCACCGGCACCTCGTTGTCCTTGGCGCCATGCAGCAGCAGGGCTGCAACGTGCACCCGATCCAGCATGGCGATCGGGCTGCTGCGCGAATCCGATCGGCGCATGGACGCGACCGGCGTGGTCTGGAAGTCATATGTGCCGTAGTAGGAGACCACCGCCTTGACCCTGTCGGGCGCCCCCGCCGCCAGCCAGAAGGTGCGCGGGCCGCCGGCCGAGAAGCCCACCGCGCCCCAGGGCTGGCCGGCCGCTTCAGGCTGCGCGGCCGCGAGCTTCACGTACTTCGGCACCCAGCCCGGGCCGCCATTGAGCGGATACTCGATGGCGAAGGCGACGAAGCCCGCCTGCGCCAGCATCTTCGCGTACTGGCGGTCGTTGGGGCTCACATGCCCCCAGGCGGTATGCAGGACGAAGATGAGCGGCGCGGGCGTGCGCGCCGGCAGGAACAGCTCGCCCGACGCGTCCTCGCCCTGCACCGTCCGCGACGATTGCGCCTCCGCCAGTCCCGGTACGAGCAGCAGGCACGACAGAAGAAAAGCCCTGACCCACACGCCCCAAACCTCCCATCGACGATCGTCGCCGAAATATGTCAGCCCGGCAGCGAAGCGGCAATTGCAGGCGTTGCCGCGTCCTACGCGATCGCCCGTCCGCCATCGACGTAGAGATCGGCGCCGTTGATGTAGGCGCCGGCG